>Ga0307374_10007350_pt1 | contig 16819 bp, 14 predicted proteins | sample OX3MG_FD_202532 | JGI IMG/M metagenome (GOLD analysis project Ga0307374, IMG submission 202532) | Soil microbial communities from Risofladan, Vaasa, Finland - OX-3 | ecosystem: Environmental > Terrestrial > Soil > Coastal area > Acid sulfate soil | place: Finland: Risofladan, Vaasa | collected... | reverse complement strand
GCGTCCCAGCGGGCGAGGACACGACCCAGCCCACCCCTCACCCCTTCGGCAGAGGACGCTCGCCTTGTGCTACCCATCGAGAGAGCACAGCTGCAAAAGCGGAGAAGATCCCGAAGGCGACGGCACGAAGGGCGTCATCATCGACGCGGTCGTGCACTCGCTTGCTCAGCGGTTCGTGCGCGGCGTCGAGGACTCCTATTTGGTAGTAGAGGAGTGTCCCCTCGGTGTTGCCGACAGCCACACCCAGGACCTCCGCGTATCGGGCGAGCCGTCCTTTCTTCTTCGATCCCGGGATGAGAGCGTCCGCCAACTGGTCGAGAGCTGCTCGGAGCGAGGCAGCTGCTTGACGCCCACAGTCGGGCCCACCTTCGCGAAGCCGGTTCACTGCGCCTTCGAGGGAATCCGCAATGCGGGGGTCTAGACGTTTCAAGCAGGCCTTTAGGGCAAACCCGGTGCCGGGGACACGCATGGCCAGCAGGTCAGGATAGGCCAGGGTCACCCCTGTAAGGGCTGCCGATATCTCCGCGGAGTCCGAGCCGTCCCTTCGCCGACCAAGGGCGGCAACGCTGGCTTGGGACGCATTGTGCGTCTCCCCGAGCAGCCATTCCGTTTGAATCGTGTCTGACCGAGTAAGAGTCTTGGGGTGCCGCGGCACCCACCGTTCCCAGCCAGAACGCTCCAGCAAGTACGGTCGCCGCAAAGTGGGGCGAGATGCCAACGCCGCGACGATGGGAGAACTGAGCTGTAGGTCGATACCCAGTGCCAGTGAACCGATGGCGGGGCGGGTATCACCCACGAGCTTTGCCAACATCTCGGCCTGATCGAAAATCGGTCCGGATACGCTCATAGCGGCGATCAAGTCTTGAGTTCCGAGGAAAGCTCGACCAAGATCGGGACCCGATAGATGCTGGGCAGCCTGCGCGTATCCGTCCGTCAGGCCCCGTAGCGACTCACTGATCGCTGCCGACATGCGCCCGACCTGACGGGCCGATGAGGTCAACTCCAAGAACTCCAGAGATCGGGCGAGGTCCTTGGTGAGATCGGACGTGTCGATGCTCGCCGCCTGGGCGGCGGCCGCCATGGTACGACCCATCTCGGCCGTCGGGTTGGGGAAGATCGGGAACTGAATCATCGGGACAAGGTTCTTGATAAGTGCTGAGGTGTCGATGGCAGTAGTCTTGGCCAGACTGGCCATCAGCTCCGCCGAGCGCAAGTCGACGCCAGCAACGAGCCGCCGGACGATTCGCCTACCGTCCACCCCCACCGGTGGCACACACCCCGTCCGCTTCCGAGAAGCGCGGTCACTTCTGTCAACCGCGGTCGTCCACGCCGCTTCCAGCATCGTCCAGTCGCGGTCCTCGCGAATCCACGCTGCCGGGGTCTTCTCAGTAAGTAGCTGGTTTGGAGTATCGAGCCAACTGCCGAATGTGAGTCCAGCGGCAGCTGGCTGACCTTCGAGCAGTGCGGCAGCGGTCGCAAGCCGCGCTCTGGCTGTTCCTCTCGGCCTGGCGCCGTGTGTCCACCGCGTCGCCGAGGAGCGCTGAACGTCAGCCAGCCGCGAGAGGGTGGCCGCGCTCACGCCGGCATTCAGGAGTGCCTTAAAGAGATCCTCGCCTGTTGCGTTCATGATAGCTAGCGTACCATTAAACGCAACTTGTCAAACTGGCTAGGTCCGCCACGCCTCCCGGGGTGGGTCTGGTGGCCACCACGGCGACCTAGCCGTGGCTTGCTCGCGTTGGCGACCTTATCCGCTCACTGCTCCGACCCCACCATGGCTGTCACCAGCGCATCGGATTCCGACTCTGTTGCCGATCTTGCTCGTTATTCGAGATCAAATCGAGGAGCCGACGGGGAGATTCGAACTCCCGGCCAGCGGTTTACGAAACCGCCGAATCTGAGATCAATTCTAGTGTGCCCTGAAGCGGGGTGACCCACACGATGACGAAACAAGCCGCAGGCCGCCTAGGACTCGCCCGGGTCGGTCAGCTCACCTCCAGAGCAGCGAGGGCGGTGCGTTGCGTCATTTGGGACAGCCAATTAGCCGAGGCTTAGGTCCAAGCTTCATCCGCAGGTGAGGCGGGGGATTTTCATGGAGGGTTGCAACCACTTTCTGTGGGGTCGTTTGGCTGACAGGTTGGCAAGCCTGGCACATAGTGATTCGGAGTCGCCGTGCTTGTTGACGTTCCCCCGCCCTCGGCAGCGATGACGTCCAACGCTCGGCATGCGCCCTGCCCGTAAAACTGGCTTCCGGTGTCCTCAACCGTCGCTGAGGCCCCCGAGACTTGGATCTTGCACACCCGTACTTCACCAGGCAGCCCCGCCAGCCTGACCGGAGAGGGCGGCCACCAGTTCGCGGCGCTCAACTCCGTACACCACTGCTCAGCTTTTACGCCTGTGAAGCCGACCGCGACGTTCGCGCCCGTCGAGCCGACCACACAACTCGGGGTCGGGATCACTCCCGCCAGCGATCCGCCACTCCACAGGTTCCATACCCCGAAGCCCACGACGGCCAGGAGCACGACTACGGACAGGGCGATGTACTTCCGCACGCTGGCGGCAGCTTACCCGTTAAGAGGCGAGTCAGTGCCCACCGGCTGAACTCAAGACGCTGCGCCTGGGCGAGATGCTCCACACCATGGAGCTGCGCCGAGCCCAGGCCGAGGACCAGCAGCTGGGGCACCTGGAGTTCCTGGCCCTGCTGCTGGATGACGAGATAGACCGGCGGCAATCCAAGATGCTGGCCGAGCGGCTGCACCGGGCCCGCTTCGAGGAGGAGAAGACGCTGGAGGAGTTCGACTGGTCCTTCAACCCCCAGATCCCAGCGGACCAGCTGGGCAACCTGGCCACCTGCGGCTTCGTAGCTCGCTACGAGTCTGTGCTTCTGTGCGGACCACCGGGGCGGGCACCCTGCCGCCGCTGCGGTCACCTGCTGGAGGTAAGGCGCACCCCCAAGCTGGTCTGTAGCCAGTGCAAGCATGAGCTGGCCCGGAGGCGGGGTCAGCGAGCTACTAGTTAGCCCGGAGGGTCTGGTGGGGGAGCGCCGCCCGCTTCCCGGTTGACCCTATCGGCCAACTGTGCAGCCGAGAGGTAAAGCCTGGCGACCATGAGCATCACGATGGCCATCACAATGCTGAAAACATAGGGCAGCGGGAGCGCGTACCACAGACCTACCGGGTGCCAGAAGCCAAAGTGAAGCGCCTGCACACGGGGGGCCTCCATGATCCCCACGATGGCCACCACGCTAACCGGGGCCACGCCCAGCACCTGCCGGGTGAGCATCACGGACCCGAAGTAGGGCAGGAAGTGGCGCACGAAAAGAGATCGGAGGGCATCATCGGCGGCTGGGCGATCCGGTGGCTTGGCTGCCTCAACCCCCCAGGTACCCGCTGCCCTCGCTCTGACTTCGTGCTCAAGGGCCAGGAGCCTGGGAGCCACCGAGGCCGCGTCCACCGTCGCAAGTTCACTAGCAACGTGCGGAGCCGCAATCACCCACGCTCCCGTTAGACCCACTACGGCGAGGAAGTAGGGCGCTGCCTCGCCGGGCCAGGTCGGCAGCAGGGAGCAGAGCAGCACCACCAGCAGATAGAGAGTCCCGGTGAGGATTCCCGTGCGGGAACCCTTCGGATTGAGTAGCCCCACTCGGCGGAGTTCGCCCCGGGAGACAATCCAGAAAGCTAGAAAGAGTGGCAGGCTACGGTGATTCGGCTCGGGGTCCGGCGGCGGAGCTGACTCCGCGCGGTCAACGGTTCCGCTCAAGTCAGTCCTCCAGTGCGCGGGGCCAAGGTAGCACCGGAATCGCGGTCTAGTTAGTCGCCTGGCGCCTGTTCATCGCAGCGATCAGGAACAGCAGGACGACCACGCCGACCCCCACCAGCAGCAGACCCGCCACCAGGTCACCAGCGCAGGCTAGACGCACACCTTCGGCGATCACGTCCAAGTCGAGGCCCATGAAGGGCGGCAGCACTTGCCCCGCGACCTCTCGGACGAGCTTGGCTTGGGGCGTCCCTAGCGCATGGCAGACCTTGGCCCACTCCGGGTCCGCTCTGAGCGCGGTGGCAATCTGCTGAGCGGTCAGTCCGGGAGCCACGAAGATGCCCGGGCGCTGGCGCATGAAGCTGGCCAGGGTCTCGTGGCGGCTTGTCCATCCGGCGGGGGTGCCATACATCTGTAGTGGGATAACCCCGGAACTGAAGATTCGGTTACGGCGCGGGGGTCACGCAAACGGCCCTTGCCCGTTGGCATCTGCGGTGGCCACGGTCCACGAGTAGCTGCCATTGGGTGTGAAGAAGGCAGCCGGGATGGTCACCGACTGCGCAGTGGAGGTGATCCACGTCGCGGTGGCAGTCCAGGCTGACCCAGGTCCCGCCCATCAGGGAGAGCTGGGCTCTGTGGGTCTGACGCCACCTTTGACGCCAACCGGGGTGATTCTCAGTGACACTCGGTGGCGCTCGCCGGAGCCAACGTCACGTATCGGCGGGCAGCCCGAGCAGAGACTCACCCAGAGGAGCCGGAGTTGGGCTAAGAGGAGCCCGATCCGCTCTAGCTCCCGGCGGAAGGGGACCAGTTCGTCGCGCTGGTCCACAGTTCCTCGTGGATTTGGCGAACCGCCGCCGATATGTCGTCACCGAGGTGGACGATGATCGATGCTTTGGTACTCCCGAGCCCATTGAGCGACATGCCTAGGGCCAGAACCTGGCCCACGTCAGGAATGACGTGGCGATCGTGAATGTTGGCGCTGACGCGGATCTCCAGGTTGCGAGGTGATTTCACCACCCCCAGGGTAAGGTCGAAGGCCTCTGACTCAACCGTGGGGCCAACGAGTACGCGGGTGGTGTCGGTGTGCCTGACAAGGTCGTTGAGTTGCGGCTCTCGGCAGTACGGATCGACCAGTAGGCAAGGACCAGCCTGCTTCACCATCCGAAGCACGTCCGTCGTGGCCCACTCGTCGCCAGCCGCGAGAACGATGTCGCCGGTCTGGTTCGCTAATGACTCCTTCTCGTCCGCCGCGCGCAGGATCATCTGGCCGAGGCGAGTCAGCCGGACTCCCCCATCATCGACGCTCACGATGTTTGCCCGCCGAACAAAGTCCCAGACGGATTCCTTCCGCGCCGCCACTGCCTGGAACACAGGGGTCACGCGACGGTGCGGGGACAACGCGAAGTCTTGGAGTTCCTCCACGGTCAACGCCTTGCCCTGCCTCTGAGCGAAGTCCACGACGAGGAGAACCCCACGGGTCTGGTCATCGAGGAGGTCGGCTACGCTGGTCCTTGGCGACCCATCAGGCGCTATCTCCCCGTCTCCTATCGACATACCCCCCAAAGTAACACCTGCTCAGAGAGTGATTGAGCAGGGACGCCCTCAACTCGGTGACCTCGACCACCACCACTCCCCCACCCCGGCTGAGCCGAGTCCCACCAGGCTGGAAGCCCCGCCGCCGCTGCGGTCACATGCTGTAGGTCAGGCGTACCCCCAAGCTGGTCTGCTCCAATGCCAGGCGGATGTACGCCGGGCCCAGCCACCAGCCCCGCCCGCTCTAGCCGCCCCAGCAGCTTTAGGGGCCTCTGCTGGGCGTGGTAGCCAGGTACCCCTGACGCAGGCTGCCCCCGAAGGGCTTAGCGCGACCTCGGGTGCGGCTAATGTCGCGGCCAAGTCTCTGCGGACAGTGCTTTCGTCAACACCCAGCCCAGCCGCTATCTTCCTGCCAGCCTGCGAAAATGGCTAGGTGGTCGTGGACGTTGAAGATGAGGCGACTTGGCCTTCCGCATTGCGCGAGGTCGTTCACCGGGAGGCTCTGGCTCCGACCGGCCCTGGCCCTTGGATTGCGGAGCTGCCCTCGCCCGATGACGACAGCGAGGAGTTCTGGAGGCTGCTGGCGGGTCAGCAGGTCCGGCTTTACACGCCACCCGTTTGGTCGAGCATGAGGTGGATTGGGTCAGGCGGGACGGTCTGCTACCGCTGACTCAGGCCCTCATCGGGCGCAGGGCGCAGGCACTCACAAAGGCAGGATTGATGACCTCGGTGGTCCGCGATGCCCTGAGCGGCCAGGCTGCTCACGCCGCCGTTGAGGCCAGGTTTAGGGAGGACCAGGTCAGCTTGATCCTGGGCTCAGCCGTCTTCCGGGACGAGCCAGAGTCGGTCGCCCCCCTCATGCGAGCGTGGGGTGGGGAGGCGGTCTACCGAAACGAGGATGATGCCGACCGTGACAAGGTGACGGCTCCGGGGACCCCGACCATCGTGGTGGCATCGGCAGACCTCAGCGCTGAGACAAACCGCCGATACTTTCCCGATCCGTGCAAGGTGTTCGTCCGCCACGTCTTGCACCTCGGACGTGCGTGGGCGGACATCTTTCTATCGCGCCCCATTCCGCCCGCCGACATCCTCGACCTGTGGCAGCCGGGATCGCCCGAGTACCACCGCTTCGCCGGGCTACCTCGTGCCTAACCTGTCAGCAAATGTCACGCTGACTCCCACGGCTGAGCCACCCGATAGCTGAGCCGGGTCAGCGCTCGGGCGACCGCATGAGCCGCCATATTGCAAGCGAGCCTCCGTGGTGCAACGTGTGGTGCAACTGGGCTGAACCGAAGTGGGGCTCAGCGGCACTCGCTGAGATCAGACTGGGGAGCCGACGGGGAGATTCGAACTCCCGGCCAGCGGTTTACGAATCCGCGTGCGCCCGTCCATCTGGTGCTATCCAGTACCGTTTTGTAGTTCAGAGTAGGCGGCTCAGTCCGTCTAGTAGCCTCCTGGGGGAACCAGTTATGGGCGTTTGATTCCCATTTGATTCCCAAGCGGGGTTCTTGGGCTCTCCGAAAATGTCGCCCGACGAGACCCTCTGGCTACTACCATCGCCGGGATGACATATCTCTGGGCTGCAGGGGCCGTCCTGAAGGCAGCCAAGGGTCCGATGACGTGCCATGAGGTCACCGAGGCAGCACCCAAGCGCGGCCTCATCACAAGGACCAGCAAGACCCCGAAAGCCTCCATGGGTGCAGCGCTGTACTCGGCAGTCAAGAAAGCACCCGAAGGCGCCATCCGGCGGGTGCCTCAGCGCGGTCCCACGAGGGCTTCCAGGGACTCTGTGAGGTGGATCTGGGCTGGCCCCTAGGGGGTAGCGGTCCACTTTCCATCGAACGTATGATCGACGTATGGCAATGTCCCCCTTGATCTCTGCCGGTCCGTCGTGGAGTCGGCGATGACGGTTAGGCAAACTCAGTTCGAATTCGGTCTCGACCGTGGCTTCGATGAAGCTCTAGCCGAGGATTCGGGTGCCGTCAGTGGGCTCACGGCCATCGGGGAGCCAAAGGGTGTCGTTTACGCGAAGCCCTGGGTTGTGGATTTGATCCTCGATCTCGCTGGCTACCGACTAGAAAAGGATCTCGCTGCCCGGTACGCAGTTGAGCCCTGTTCCGGGGAGGGAGCCTTCCTCGTGCCGATGGTTCGACGGCTCCTTGCATCGCTCGACCGGCACAATCGTCCGCTCTCAGATGCCCGTTCAGCCATCCATGCCTACGAACTCGATGAGGGCTCTGCTGCGCAGGCCGTCGAGCTTGCCAGCGCTGAACTCCGACAGCGAGGAGCTGAAGCCTCCAAGGCCCGTGAGATCGCCCAAGGGCGGGTGACCGTGGGCGATTACCTCCTTGGATCACTGAAGGACCGGAAGGCTGACCTTGTTGTAGGGAACCCTCCGTACATCCGCTACGACGACCTCTCCGAGGAAGCGAACGCCGCGTATCGGCGGCTCTATCCGACCATGATTGGCCGTTGCGACATCTATGTCGGCTTCATTGAGGCAGGAGTCCGACAGCTTGCTGCAGGAGGCGCACTGGCCTTCATCTGCGCGGACCGTTGGATACGGGCAGCCCGTGGAGCTGAGCTTCGCCATCTGGTTTCCGCTCTCTACGGCATAGAAGTAGTGATCGAGATGCACGATGCACCTGCCTTCGAAAACGAGGTCTCCGCCTATCCCACAGTGATCGTCATTCGCCGGGCAGAGCAAGGGGGCACGATCGTTGCCAGTGCGGGGAAGACGGCTGGCCCGCTGCCGGGAGAAAGCAACCTGGCGGATGCAGTCATGGAGCTTGCTGGCAAGCGGATCGACCATGTTCCTGGGTTCTCAGCGACTCGGGTCGATCGACGGTTCACCGGAACCTTACCAGGGAAGTGGAATCTGTAATGCGTATCGCCTCCATCACAATTCGCAACTACCGGTGCCTAAAGGATGTAACAATCCACGTTGACGAGTACGGCGTGTTCATCGGTACCAACGGTTCTGGCAAGTCTTCGGTGTTCTATGCGCTTGATTGGTTCTTCAACGGTACTCCACTTAGCGAAACTGACATCCACGGCTACAAGGAGGGTGAGTCCCTTCCGTCCGGCTCAACCATTGAGGTCGGCGTCACTTTCGCTGATCTGACGGACAAGGACCGAGAACGGCTTGAGCGGTACGGCCGTGGCGATTGCGCCGAGATTCGCCGGTCCTGGTATGCCGAGAACAAACAGGTCAACACTGTCGGCAATGCTAAGCAAGGACCAGGGTTCGTTGACGTGCGTGCCGAGAGTTCCGTCGTCACAATGCGCCAGAAGTACGCGGAACTGCGAGCATCGGTCTATGATCTTCCCGACCTCGCTCGGTCGCCAAGCAAGGACGACATCCTCGCAGCACTCTCTACGTGGGAGAGCGCGGCTCAAAACGCCGCAAGTCTTATTGAGGTAGCTGATAGCGACGCCACCCAAATGATGGGTTGGAATGGGCCGAATGTGCTGCGAGAGTGCGTGCGTTTCATCCTGATTCCAGCCGCCACGAGCATTGCGGGCGAAGTCGGTACCGCCTCGAAGGGCACGACCCTGACCGAACTAGTCGGCGCATTCATGTCCGACGCAAGCGCTAGAGTACAGGCTGCTTGGTTGCAGAAGCATGCCGACGCTGTGTCTGAGCTCGCGACTGAAATACGTTCGAGCGTCGACAGCGCAACCGGTGTTCAGGCAGTTCGGATCAATGCTCGACTGGCCCCACTAGTGCCTAACGCAAGCGTCCGACTCACTTCGACCGTGCCGGATTTCGCACCGAAGCTCGACGCGACAATAGCGACCGTCGTGACGATTGACGGCATCACCAATGACGTGTCGCGTCAGGGCCACGGCGTGCAGCGCGCCGTAATGATTGCTATGTTCCAGGCGATAGTGCCCGACGCAGAACTCAGCCGCACGACTCATACGCCTCAAGACGGAGAAGATGACGCGACATCCGAAGCTCGTCTTGCCGACACGCTCAGCGGCTTGCCGAGCATCATCGTAGCAATCGAAGAACCGGAGCTCTACCAGCACCCGATTCGGGCTCGTACGTTTGCTAGAACCCTTCACGAATTGAGTCAACAGCCCGGCGTGCAGGTACTGCTTGCGACCCACAGCCCGTACTTCGTCCAGCCCGAGCAGTTCGCCGCACTGCGTCGGTTCACCTACACAGTAGGCGTGACCTCAGTTGCGAACGCAAGCTTTGCGTCGGTCGCGGCCTCGTCTGGAATTAGCGTGGACCGGGTCCAGAAGGCAATCACGGCGAACGTGCCGACTGAGTTCTCGGAAGGATTCTTCGCCGACGCGGTTGCTCTAGTTGAAGGTCAGACGGATCGCGTAGTGCTCGAAGCCGCAGCCCGAAAGCTCGGCAGCGATCTTGATAATCGGGGAGTGGCCATTCTGTCCGTTGAGGGCAAGGGCGGGCTTCGAGTGGCTCGCGCCATCCTGAAGGCGCTCGACATCCCGACTTACTTACTTGCTGACGGCGACTTCGGCTCCTCAGATAGGAAGACATATAAGGACGACGCAGCTACGACACAGGCTCACGAAAGTCACAGAGCTTCTACTGAACGTATCGTCAAGGACCTTCCGACATCGTCGCGTGTCATCGCGGGCGCTCTCCCGTATTCGTTTGGTGACCCCACCGTTGTATGCGCCGACTTTACGATCTGGCGGGACGATATCGAGGAGGAACTCGGCGCCTGGACGAGCTTCGACAAGGAGCTACAGGATGTTGGAATTACATTGTCGGATCGAAATAATAAGAACCTACTGGCCTATCGGAACGCAGTGGTCGCCGCTAAAGACATCGACATGCCTGAGACGCTGAAGGTCGTTGTGAATGCAATCGCGGCGTTAGCGGCTCAAGAGGCTAGTCCCGTGGGTCCGGCGGGAGACCCCCCATGAGCATCGGTCTGAAAGGGGGCCATTCATATGACTGAGATCATCTGCCCGCACTGCGGGAAGGCATTCAAGATCGACGAGGCAGGATATGCGGACATCCTTAAGCAGGTTCGTGACCGCGAGTTCGACAAGACGATTCACGAGCAGCTAGAGCTTGCTAAGAAAGAGAAGAAGACCGCCATCGAGCTTGCTGAGGCAAAGGTGACCAGCAAATTGGAGAAGGAGGCGGCCAAGAAGGACACCGAGATCGAACGACTTAAGGAAGAGCTGAAGTCGAGCGAGGTTGCGAAGGATTCTGCCCTCGATCTCGCAGACGCGAAAGCTGAGAGCACGCTCAAGGAGGAGGCGGCCAAGAAGGGCGCGGAGATAGAGCGGCTAAAGGCCGAACTCAAGTCGACCGAAGTTGCGACGCAACTGGCCGTGAAGGAAGCAGTCAGCGCCGTTGAGAAGGAGCGAGACGACTTTGCTCGGAACTTGGAGGCGAAGGCGACAGAACAGAAGTTGCTCGAATCGGCGCTAAAGGAGGTGCATACGGCGGAACTAAAGGCGAAGGACGAGCAGATCGCCTACTACAAGGACTTTAAGGCGAAGTTGTCGACAAAGATGGTTGGCGAAACCCTGGAGCAGCATTGCGAGATTGAGTTCAACCGTCTGCGAGCAACCGGTTTCCCGCGTGCCTACTTCGACAAGGACTCCGATGTCCGGGGAGGTAGCAAAGGTGACTACATCTTCCGCGACTCGGACGAGTCCGGCACTGAATTCATTTCCATCATGTTCGAGATGAAAAACGAGAGCGATACGACAGCAATGAAGAAGAAGAACGAGGATTTTCTCAAAGAGCTCGACAAGGACCGTAACGAGAAGGGCTGCGAATACGCCGTGCTGGTGTCGCTCCTCGAGCCGGACAGTGAGCTATTCAACTCCGGCATCGTCGACGTGTCCCACCGCTACCGGAAGATGTACGTCGTTCGTCCGCAATTCTTCATGCCGATTATCACGCTGTTGCGGAATGCGGCGCAAAGCACGCTGACGTACAAGACAGAACTCGCTCGGGTCCGAGAGCAGAACATCGACATTACGAAATTTGAGAGCGAACTCGACGAGTTCAGGAGTGGCTTCGGTCGCAACTATGACCTGGCATCGAAGAGATTCAAGACTGCAGTCGAGGAAATCGACAAGACTATCGACCACCTTCAGAAGACGAAGGAAGCCCTGCTCGGCTCAGAGAACAACCTCCGGCTCGCGAACAACAAGGCGGACGACTTGACCATTAAGAAGCTAACCAGAGGAAACCCGACGATGGCTGCCAAATTCGTTGAGTTGAAGACTAAACCATCCGGCGATCCAGAGTAATAAGACGCGTATAACTGGTGCGGTGACTTCAGAATCATTGAAGCGAGTTCCCTGGCGTACCATTAAATGATGAATCGATCCACATTGTCTCTCGCCAGAGATAGGACACGGTGGGATCAAAACGATCCCCTGGGAGCGTTAGCGTAATGGCGCGTGCAGAGGACGGGCGTCCGACAAGCAGCGTGGACATGTTCGTCACGTGTTCTCAGGCGATCGCAGATGGCGTGCTCATAAAGCGAGTCAGCCAGCAAGACAAAGAGTTTCATTTCCAGAATTGGGTTGGTAGCCGCCTAGACGATGCGAGCCTCAACCACGATTCGAGTGGGCGCAACAGCTATCCAGATTTCACGCTTGTTAATTTTCCAGAGGGATATGAGGTCAAAGGGCTTGCGGTTCCTGGGCGCGAAGCCAGCTATGACAGCAATAGCCGGGTTCCGAGTGGACTGCACAATGGGCGTACCGTTTTCTATGTGTTCGGGCGATACCCTGCCAAGATCGACGAAGAGTCATATCCGGTCATTGACCTTGTGGTGTGCCACGGTGACTTCCTGAATGCGGACCATGAGTACGTTCACAAGAATAGGAGCTTTCGGGGGTTTGGTTCGTACGGCGACATTCTCGTTCGTGATCGGAAGATGTACGTTGCACCTACGCCGTTCGCACTCACCGAGGGCACTACTGGTAAACAAACTCTGATCGTTCCGGCGGACTACACCGTTAACGATCCCCGTCTTGATGTAGTCGGTGAGCTAACCCGAGTCGAAGCAGATTCCATCGCCGTTGGGTACTCCTTCGACCTCACGACGAACAGCCTTGAGCCCCGCACCATTGAAAATCCTACCGCGAAGGTGAAGCATTCCTTCATCGCCTACCGGCGCAGCGGCATTGGTCAAGGGGCAGTGACTCTGCGAGTCAAGCCGATTCTGGAAGTCCCCGGCGATGATGAAGGGGAGGGCGACTCATGAGCCGCCCGATGGCCGCTGGTTCTCAGCTCTCTCTTCAGCTCCTGGTTCCAGAGTCAGAATCCACACTCCTCAGCATCCCTGCGCGAAGTGCGCTCGAAGGAGGGTTCCCAGCCGTCCGGGTAAGCCAGATAGCCGAAGCAGAGTCATGGCGGAAGGAGGTCCACCGTCCGGCGACCCACACACATAAGTGGTGGGCACAGAGGCTTGGGACGGTCTTTCGAGCCATATTGGGCTCTTCGATTTCGGAAGACGAGGCGGGTGCCATTGATGCCCTTGAAGGGCCGATGAGACTTCATGGTCTGACTGTTTACGATCCTTTCGCGGGATCTGGAACGACACTCGTTGAGGCAGCGAAGGCTGGGGCTGGGGTCATCGGTACCGATATCAACCCCGTAGCTACCCTGGTTCAGCGTCAGGCACTCCAGGCGTGGGATCTCCAGAAGCTCTATCACGCGTACGAGGACGTAGAGGCGCAGTGTCGAGAGGCGATTGACCGTCTTCATCGGACCAAATCCGGGGAGTCGGTGCTCTACTACTTCTGGGTTGCGCTAGCCAATTGCCCGGAGTGCGGAGTCCCAGTCCGACTCTTCTCGCGGCACGTCTTCGCGCAGAATGCCTATCCAGGGCGAATCCCGCGTGCTCAAGTGGTGTGCCCAACGTGCCTTAGCGTCCAAGAGGACCGTTACGACTTCACGGAAGCTACCTGTGCTAAAGGGCATTCCTTTGGCAGTGATGGTGCAGTAGTCGGAGCGTGGATGACGTGTCCTTCGGGCCACCGCTCGAAGGTAGTCGCAGCGCTAGCGGGAAGGCGTCCAGAGCACGAGATGTACGCCAAGCTGGTACTTGGTAAGGACGGCGCGAAGCGCTACGAGAAGGCTGAGGACTTCGATCACGCCCTGACTGAACAGGCATCGAAACTCCTGGTTGAGGAGCGAGAGTCCCTTGTTCTTCCCCAAGGCGACCTTGCTGACGGGTACAACACCCGACAGGCTATGGGCTGGGGTTTTCGCTCGTGGTCAGATTTCTTCAATGACCGACAGATCTACTCCCTTGGGCGACTCGGGGCAGCCATCCGTGATCTTGCCGAAGATGGCCCCGAACGCGAAGCCCTCGCCGCGCTCTTCTCTGGCACGTTGGAGTTCAATAACCTGTTCTGCTCCTTCAAGGGAGAGGGAACAGGTGCGGTTCGGCATATGTTCAGTCATCACATCCTCAAGCCTGAGCGAACTCCTCTTGAGGCACATCCGTGGGGCACACCCGCCTCGTCTGGCTCGTTCTCAACGCTCTTCGAAACTCGCCTGATACGTGCCGAGAGATACAAGCGGTCTCCGTTCGACCTCATCAAGACCTCACGGGGGGTCGAGCGACAGCACGGCCTGTCGCTGCCACTCGAAATCGAGCTACTGGCTACGTGGAGCAAGCGTGGGGTATCGGCTGGACAGGCATACGTCACAACAGGGGATGCAGCCCACTCCGGACTGCCCGACGAGAGCGTTTCGATGGTTGTCACCGATCCGCCCTACATGGACAACGTCCATTACTCGGAGCTGGCCGACTTCTTCCACGCGTGGCTTCGGGAGATCCGGCCATATGCCGGTTATCCCATCTCCGAAGCCACGACTCGCACAACTGGGGAAGTGCAGAGCGTGAGCCCTGACGGCTTCGAGGCCGGGATCACTGCCGTTTGGAAGGAGTGCGCACGGGTGCTGCGCACGGGTGGACTGCTCGCCTTCACCTTTCACCAAGCGCGGGTGTCCGGCTGGGTGGCCGTAATGCGGGGATTGAGAGAAGCTGGTTTCGTGGTTACGGCAATTCAGCCCGTGAAGGGCGAGATGATGACCAGCTCTACGAAGTCGGGTGCATCCGAGCCGAGCAACCTGGACTCGATCGTTGTCGCCCGTAAACGCCCTTGGAGTGCTCGGTTTGCGACCTCCCCAGAGAACGCGGCAGAGAAGGCGGAGGCGCTATTGGGGGCGCTCAGACTAGGCGGAGTCCAAGTGGGCGCCGGGGATGTCCGATCGGTGATACGAGGCAGCGTTCTCTCTCTCATCACGGCTTCGGATGACGAACCCGATGTAGATGCGCTCTGCCGTACGGCAGATGCGTTGGCCCATGATGGGATCGCACGTATGACAGACTCTATGGCTTTCGTGAAGGGCAGCCCGGATCGTGGAGCCTATGCTGGCTCCTCTGTCGATGGTCGGGCGTAGGGAAGTGGATGATGACAGACCAATCCAGAGCCGGCCGGCTAGCGACCATCGCTGATAAGGCCGGAGGCGTCAGTGACCCTGACCAAGCTCTACGGGCAGAGATTCGGAGCGAGGCCGAGAAGATCCATGAGGCTGCTATCTACTCCTCAGAGACGCAGTTCGAATACGCGAAGACATGGCGGACAGTGGATCGATGGGTTGGAAGCGTCGCTGCCGGACTCGCTGCGGTGGCTGGGGTCGGTGGTCTCTCGAAGCTACTCTCCTTCGAGTGGGCTGGAGGCATCGCAATCGCTTCAGCGCTGGTCGGCGCAATCTCTGCTTCGATTGCCGCTCGCCGGACGACAGAGAAGGCAGCGGTCTCTGGCAATTCCTATAGGGCACTGCAACAGGATGTACGGATCTTTCTCCGCATAGACCTGGATCGCACGCCAGCGGACGAGGCCCGAGCTACTCTCCAGAAGCTGGTGGAGAGGCTCCAACAGCTCAACCGGGAGTCCGAAATCCCTTCCAGCCAAGCGTGGGAACGCGCAAGGAAACAGATCGAGTCTGGCTCACAGACGTACGAGACAGACAAGACGTGACACTCACCACGGCCCAGGCGTTCACAGCATTGCTAGAGAAGATCAGTCCAACCGATACACAGCATGAGGAGATTACGAACAAACGCCAGGCAACGGAGAAATATCTCCGGGCGGCCTTTCCGCCGTCGAGTACCTTGCCACTCAAGCGTGTGATCTTGATCGGCTCTGCCGACAGGGGGACTATCGTCCGGCCCATCAATGACATTGACGTAATGGCCGAGTTCACCAACAAGGACAACATTTTCGAGCAGTATCGCGGCGGATCTGGAGCCTTCCTTCAGCGAATCCGTACAGCGCTTGATGCCAAGACATCGATTGGCAAGATAGGCGCACGGGGCCAGGCAGTGCGGCTCTTCTACACGGCGGGGACTCACGTAGATATCGCGGCAGTCTTCAAATGGAAGGGAGGTGGCTACGCATTACCGCGTGGTGATGATGGCTGGATGACGACTGATCCTGAGGCTCAGGCGGAGTGGTACTCCGCGCGCCTGGCTAGCCTGGGTGCCAACCTGACCCCGCTCGCGAAGCTGGTCCGTAGGTGGAACGGAGTACATTCCCATCGATTCGAGTCGTTCCATCTTGAGGTGATGGTGGCGACCATGTTCAAGACGATGGGCTCAAACCACAGGACTGCACTCAGGTCTTTCTTCGAGTGGGCTCCGGATCGAATCAGTGTCTCTGACCCTGCGGGACACTCCGGGAAGCTCGACGAGTATTTGACCAACGAGGATCGGAAAGCCATCAAGTCGCGCTTCAGCGAGGCGTTGGACCGCGCCAATAAAGCCAACCTCGCCGAGAGCGCGGGATATCACACGGAGGCGAACAGGCTCTGGCGGATCGAGTTGGGCGATGAGTTCCCCGCGTAGAACCGCGCCCCCGAGCCTCGGTCGTGCCTTTAGCTACTGCCCCTGTTGGCCCGGAGCTAAGGAGCGTGACCCCAGCCCCAAAGTAGAGGCTGGTCGGTCCGAAAGGATTTCCTTCGGGACCGCTCTTTAGACTGCCCGGAGCGATCTCAGTTGAGGCTGGCTTGAGGCCATCCTCTTTGCGGACCATCCGGTCCAGAAGCGTATGGCGGCGCCTCAACTCGTGAGTCGGGACGTTCCTTCTTCCGGGCCGTCACCGCACCCGTCGGCACAGCTCCCTCGGGATGCTGACGCCGGTAGACTACGAGAACCTCCATCGGGGGTCGGTCAGTGTTGCCTGACTCTCATTTGGCCGGTCCACGATACTGGGGCCAGATCAGCGACACTCCACTGGCTGACAGCACCTTACTACCAGCCTCTAGGCCACAAATTAGCTGGCAACTAAAATCGTGATCGCCCAGCCGTCCCCTACCCGAAGAGACTCAACTGCTCGGTGGGGCTCTCGACAGGCTCGGCCACCACCACGCGCAGCACGGGCCGGGGCTCCACCTTGGGAGGCAACGGAGCGGGGACCACGGGAGCTGCCGCCGACTTCCCGCGCCGTGCCCTGAGCTTATCCCACACGTCCTCACCGCCCAGCGATCCGGCGAGCT
>Ga0307374_10007349_pt1 | contig 16821 bp, 11 predicted proteins | sample OX3MG_FD_202532 | JGI IMG/M metagenome (GOLD analysis project Ga0307374, IMG submission 202532) | Soil microbial communities from Risofladan, Vaasa, Finland - OX-3 | ecosystem: Environmental > Terrestrial > Soil > Coastal area > Acid sulfate soil | place: Finland: Risofladan, Vaasa | collected... | reverse complement strand
CCAAGAGGACGGGCCTGCGGCCGAAGCGGTCCGCAAAGTAGCCGGCTACGGCCGCTCCCAGCGCCGCCCCTGCCAGAACGGCGCTGACCGCCACCTCCGTCTCAAACGGCGTCAGGTGAAACAGCCTTCGCACAAACAGGATTCCGCCCGAAATGACGGCCGTATCATAGCCGAATAGCAGTCCTCCCACCGCCGCGGCAATGGCGATGAGCAGCGCATAAGAAGTCCAACTGCGGCCTTCATGCAGGTTGGCGTTCAGTAATTCCGGGTCACGGTGAGAGTCCATGGCAATCTTCGCGCGATTGAAATAGGCCGAAAGCCGCAGCGCCCCGTAACGTTCGAAGCCACTGCGTGCCGACGTCAGCGGTTTTCCTTCCGGCACCTGCTGAGGGCTACAAAATAGAGTTGCGATTTCGTTCTGTGGCGGCGTTCTCCGAGCGCCGAAAAGCCGACGGCCACGGGTGGCCGCTACAACAGTGGCTATCACTACATTTGGCAAAACCTACTATCTCTTATTGGGGGAGGGCTGGGAAGGAAATATTGCACGAAAAATCCGAACCTCGCCGGATGAAGCGAAAGACCGGAACCAGCACTGCTCAAATTGGCTTCGAGGAACAGCCGCTTGCCTAACCGTTCGTGTTATTCAGCAGGGCTTCGGCGAGAGTACCCAACAATTCTCCCGATCCGTTTCGCATGCGGAGGCTCAGCCGGTAAAGGTTTTCCTTCTGTGGAATGCGAGCGTCAATCCGGCAGGGATGGAGCGGAGTGACCGGTCCAAGGACTTCCGTGCTGATAACCCCTCCATTCTTACAAATGCTTACCAGTTCCAACGTGCCAGTTTGAAATACACCGAGGAGAGCGGTTACCCGCAGGGAATCGCCTTCCCTCTGGACGTCCAGTCCGTGCCCGATTGCGGCGCAGTGGTTAATCCGTTGAACCGAATCGCCAGCCAGCCTCGCGCAGTGCCAGGACGTTTCAAAGCCATATTCCTCTCCCGGCTTAAGATCGACCAGCGGGCTGAAGATTTCTGTTTCCACGTAAGCGTCACAGCCGTTGGGGTCATCTTGGGGAAGAATTCGGTCAGAATGGACGGTGTAGGAACCTGCCCCGTTTACCCAGACAGCTACCGGAGCATCATCCACGTAGGGTGCGCCCCGGAAGACCCGAAACCTTTCCGCCAGCAGGAGGCCTCGCGTGGCATCCAGGCTGCAAATCCAACCCTCTTTTGCTTTAACCGCGAGTTTGGCAACACGATCCACATATTGAAGTCTGAATAGGCCGGAGTGAGGGTCAGTTTGGACCGCATCGTACTTATCGTCACCAAGAACCTGGTCGTAGTCTTTAGCAGGAGCAAACACTACAAAACCGGGGCCGGCTAGTTGCTGGGTCACTTGCCAGAGGGCCCAGCGCGCGGGGCGGATGGAAGCATTGCGCATTCTGTGACGGATTTGGATGGTCGCGGCACCTCTGGACAGGTGAATCTCGCGCTGGAGAATCAGGCCAGTGTATTCGTCCGGGGGGCTGGTCAATGCCAGGACGGCATCACCCGCCTCCCCCTCCAGAATCTCCCAGGAGTACTTTCCGCCATCTAGAACTGGGTCGGGGGGGCCCGGCCATTCGCAGTCGCTTGTCCAACCCTGGGGCGCTGGCCAGACCTTCGAGCCGCCATAGTTCTTCCAGCCCGCGGCAAGATTGTTTTGCTCCGGAGGGTAAACTTTTCCGAAGTGGCGAGGGTTCACGTAGAAGTATTCTTGGCCTCCCAACTTGAGTTGCAGGATGCGACCCCCGATTTCAGGGACTGCGATGAGGTCCACAATTCCGTTGCTCAGCCGGATCGCTTCCCAGCCAAGATATCTTTCGACGTTGACCGTACACGGATTGGAACGGGCTCCGAGGGTTACTTGCTCCATGCTCACAGAGGTCTCCGGCAATAAAACAGTCGAGGCGCTTTCTCTTTCGATAACTCCCTTGCCCGGCAGGAGAAGCCGCCGCCTGTTCCCGGCCCCGGCACGCCTTCATACCTAGCGAGGCTCCGCCTCAGACCGGCTAGTCGTGACCCCCTCACCCGTCCCGCTACGCGGGCCACCCTCTCCCCCCGATCGGGGGAGAGGGATTGGGGTAAGGGGCAATGCATAACTTGATCCAATTAAGTCAACTTTCGCAAATCTTGGAGTCTAGAATCACCCCTTGAAGCAGGCCACCATCCCGCCCGGCGCTCACGAAGGCTGATTCACCACGGAGACCTGTCGCCGGCTGAGAGTGGCCATGGCATTGCGCTCCTGGTTGGAAGCTGCGGCCGCCTTGATGAGATAACTTCCAGGCTCATCAGGGATGGTGGCATCAAACCAATAGGTCTGTTGGCCAAGGCCCGGTACTGTGAAAGGCTGGCTCAGGTTCAGCACTTCGCGGCCATCCCCCATCGCCAACGTCAAAGAAAGATTTCCGAAACAACCCTCGGCGCTATCATTGATCACCATCACAAAGAATCGCCGCTTGGAACCTGCGGGAAGAGAAGGCTGCCAGAAATCGATGTAAACACCCAGCGGCTTGAACGCTTCTCCCAGGTAGTCTTTGAAGTGAGGGTCCAGCTCAAGCTTTTGCACGTTCCGGAAGTGATCGCTGGTAAACGCGCCAGGGTAAGAGCAGGTCAGATACACAAAATGCAGGACTCCGGCGTAGTTTCGGTACGCGCGCCAGAACTCAGTCAGTCCCGCCAATAAATAGGCATTCAGAGCCAGCCTCTGCTCCGCCGTTGCTTGAGCTCCGAGAAGGTTTTCGTAGATATGCGTGGTGAGCCGCGTGGGTGAACCGTCGCGATTCAGCCAAAGCCATCCGTATTCATTCAGGATCATGGCGTGCGCTTGCGGGGGCCGGACTGAATTCCGGGAGAGGCCGGACATGGTTTCCAGATCCGTCATCTTGAACGGCTGTCCCGTGGTCGATTGATTTCTAATGAAGAGGTACGGATGATCTTCAACCGGATCGTTGGGGCCCTGGGGGCCGTTGTAGCTGTTCTCCCACGGACGCCCCGAGAGGTCGAGCGATCGCACCGCAGGGATGATCTTTTCCGCAAAGATGTCATCCAGCGTCTCATTGTTGGCGTCCCAAATGGCGACGCTCGGATGATTCCAGTTGTCCCTTATCCATTCCTTGTATTGGCGGATCATTTCATCCACATCCCATTGCCGGCCATTGTATTCGGTCGACCAGGAGGGATGCCCGGTCCACACGAAAAACTCATTTTGGATCATTAGACCAGCTTCGTCCGCGATGTCCAGCCAAAGGTCTGGAACAGGTCCAATGCAGAATCGGAAAGAATTCCAATGCATTTGCTTGGGGATCTCAACCAGGAGCTTTCTCACCCAGCGCTCATCCCACGGCAACGGGCCGGACTGGGCGTCTTCGAAAAAGCGGTGAAGCGTGATATTGGAGCCTCGAAGGAAGCAGACCTTGCCGTTCAGAATCGCGCGCTTGGTGACCGTATCAAAGCGAAATTCGCGCATGCCAAATCGCGTCTGGAAACTATCTCCGCCGGTGCTGGTTTCCAGAGTGTAGAGAAAAGGATCTTCCGGCGACCAAAGTCTCGCGCCCGGAATTCGAATGCTTTGTGTAAAAGTTCTTTGCCCGCCAGGTTCCAGTTGCAGGCCGGGTCCGATTGCTCTCGCCACTTCCGCCTGGTCCTTCCATGTCCTCACCCGGTGTTGGAGAGCGAAGGTAGCCGGAGCGCTGCCATGATTCATCACCGAAACTTGGACGATGATTTCCGAGGTTGAAATCCGGGGGGCAACTTGCAGCGTCTCAATGACGGGATTATCACTCAGCAAGAGTGTGACATCGTCATAGATGCCGGGGGTCCATTTCCGCTTCTCGAAGTCAGTTCCCGCCGGGTAGCCTTTCGGAAGCACTCCGGGATGGGCGCCAACTCGGACCAGAATTTCATTCTCATCGCTCCACTTCACCGCACTCGTCAGGTTGAAAAATCCGGCGCTGAAACAGCCCATGTGTTCGCCAATCTTCTGTCGGTTCAGCCACACGGCCGTTCCGAATTGTGCTTTGTTGATCTTGAGGATCGCAACTTCCCTGCGGGCTGGAGAGTGGAATGTCCTTCGATACCAGAAGTAGTTCCGCTTTTGGAGGGAGATGCCGGGACTATCTTTCCCGAGGGAGTTCCAAGCGGAGGCCGGCAACTCACCAAACCTTGTCAAATTCCAGATGTTTTCCCGGCTCTGGTAGAGGTCGACGTCCTGAAATTCGGGATTGGCCAAGTGGGCCAGCCCAGGGACAGGTACGGTATGCGGGAAGTGTGAGGGAATGATATCCGGAGCGACGCTATCTTCAATTTGCCACTCACCGTTCAGGGAGAGGATTTGCCTCCCCTGTCCGGTGGATGGAGGGTTCCGAGTCCCAGTGGCCTGCGATCCTACTTCAGCGCTCAAAAGCGATGTGGCTCCCAGTGCCGAAACAGAATCCTTCAGGAACCGCCGCCGTCCGATCGACCGCATGTTCGCCATCTTTGCTCCTAAAGAGTCATTATTCCGGGCGGATATCAACTCGAGATTTCAGCGCATCGCCAAGCCCGGCGGTAGTGGTGCAGTTTGCTGGTGCGCCGCTCGGAGCCTGCCCTGACAGGGAGCGCCGAAAACCGTTCAGAATTCAAGCTCGGCGGTCGCAGACCGCCGCACAGAAATCAAACTTGCGCCACTACCAGTTCATCCGTCCCCACGCCACTGCTACCGCGCCTGCCGTTGGCCTCACACCAACGTCACAGTATAAAACCTGGCTGGCGCCTCCAGCGGGGCTGAGAGGACTCTTTCTTCCCCGCCGACATGGCACGTGGCTGCCACGTAATAATCCAGGAGCGGGCTGGCGGTTTTGCGATATTCAAGCTCCGCCACGAAAGTGCGCCGGCCGGTCCGATTCATCCGTGAGGGTGTCCAGGGGCTCGACTCACCCGCGCGTGTAATGAGGCTGACGGCAGCGACCTCTCCCCGGCCCGGAAGAACGGCATGGACTCGGACCCGGTCTCCGGATCCCAGCAATGTGGGGCGCGTCGGAACAAAGAGGCGCGGCGCAGCGTTTGGGTCCGGCTGACGGACCTGTGAAAACAACTGCTCCACCTCGGGCGGCAATTCTCCCAGAAACTCCTTCATTGACGCGCGCAAGCGGTAGAGCGCCAGGCGCTCATATTTGTTGTGCATTGATGCCAACTGGCCCTGATCGTTCCTGGTACTGACGATACCCTGGTACCCCAGGAAAACCTGCCGGACCCGGGGGGCGAGCTTCAACCACAGCGGCACCCCTTCGCTCCGAATGAGGGTTTTCGCCTCATCTGGTTTGCCTTGCTTCTTGAGTTCGGCCGCATTCTTGAGCTTTTCATTCAAATGAAAAGCCAGCGACCAGGATTCTGAGTAAGGAGTCAGAAACTCCACGAATCCCGCCAGATAATTGAGCCTCTCGCGCTCGGTCAGACTGGAAGCGGAGTCAGCCAGGCCGCGCAACTGCCGGGCTACCTGAGCCTGTGATTGCTTGATACTTTCAGGCGGCTCGTAACCATTCCAGAATTGAAACGCTTCGTCATAGTCGCCAGTGTATTCATGAGTTTCATGATGACCATCCTTGATTTGGCCATCCCATGAGCAGAGGATCAGCCGGTCACGGTCTGTGTCATCCAACACCTTGGCGAGCGAGTTGGCGCGAGGCTCGCGCGCCTGCACGGAAGAGAAAGCTTGGAAGAACTGCGTCGGGGTCAGATCCTTCTGCCACGAGTAACGGGATTGAAATCCTGCGTCCGCATCCATGATGCGGTGCCTCCAATGAATACCCATCAGGCCCTGGCAGCCGTATTTTTCCGCCAAGTCCATGTCTCGGACAAATCGACGCACGTGGAACTGCGGCAGCCACATTGCCGGATCGTCTTCCAGCCAGGGTATCGGCCAGCGCTCACGCCCCTCCAGCTTCCCGTACTCTTCGCTGACCGGATCCCAACCCAGGTTGTCATTCAAGGAAGAGAAGATGACATCTTCCGGGAGTGCCTTGTGAAAATAGGCGAAATGGCGGACGACTCCGCCCCAGCCGGAGAGGACCATCCGTTTTTCAGGCGCATGACGTTTCAGGAAGTCGTGCGCTTGTTTGAAGGGTGTAACGGAAAGCGGAACGTTGCCCTTCTGGCTGGCCCAGTTCATCTGTTCGTCTTCCCACAGCCAAACGTAATCCACCGTAGGATAAGCCTGGAGCAAACGCCCCAGGCGCGCTTCAAGAATATCCTTTGCGGCTGTGGATTCTGGATCGATCCGGGGGCCAGGAATATTAGGATTCTTCGGCACATAATGCGCCTCAGGCGGGGCAGCCCTGAAAATCTCGTCGGGAATCTGGTACGGTTCAAATCCCACACCCGTGCGGATACCGAGTTGCTTTGCATAGCGGAACGCTTCGGCCCATAGTTGCTGGGCAAACTCCTCATCCTCCCAGCAGCTCTTGGCTCGTGTGGTAGCTTCAGAGCCGAAGACCTCATCCGCATAAAACTCCGGAGATCCCATACCAAATCTCGATGTTCGTTCCGGCAGGTATCCCCAGCGGTTTGTTGCGCTCGTGTCAGTATAGGCAAGGTGGCCGGCCCCTGCGTATTCAAAGGAGAGGAATGATTCGGTCCATTGATCTGCGCCTGAATAGACGTGAACCCCAAGCGTGTTGAATCTCATCCGCACCATGGCTTCAAGATAGGCGCGCCAGTCCTCCCGATTGTAAACGGTCACGCAATTCAAGAAGTCAGGCCATGGAACCAATCCGCGCACCTTGAAGCGCGGCTGACCCTGCCAAGAGTTGCCGATCGAGGGAAGGTTGAGGCTCTTCGCAGGATCCAGAGGGTAGACTTCCCCATCTAGACCAAAAAAAGCGCCCTGGCGCTCCAGAATATCGAACGCCGCGTAAAGAACCGCCTGGGGCGTCGCGCCCGTCAAGCTCAAGCGGGAGGCATCCTGCTGCGCTATCTCGTAAGCTTCTGGATTTTGAAATTTATTTCTATCGACACTCAGAGTAAAAACAAAGTCTCCGGATGAAGGCGTCGCTGCGCCTACAGTTGCCTCAATCGGCTCGCGGGCTAAACCAAGGTTTCGCAGTCCGCGTGCCATCTCACGGGAAGCAAACTCCAGTTGAAATCCGGAATCTGGCGGGCGGACAATCCACACCGATTTCCCAATGCTAAAACTGGCTTTCATCTGCAGGTCGCGAGCTTCGCCGCCCGCCGGAATGCCGGCTCCTGCCGCAGAATTTTCCGAATTTACGGAATGAGATCCCCCACCCATCCAGGTGCCGGCTCCCAGGCACAAGGCGGAATCCTGCAAGAACCTTCGGCGGTCCATGGGTTTCTTTGTAGTCATTGAGAGTTTCCTGAAAGCTGATTTTTATGCTGCCTTAATGGGTCTGGCTTTCCTCGCTAAAGCGAAGGATGTCATCTTCTGAGGTTCTCTTGCTCAAAGATTCTGCAATGGCAAATTCATTCTGAGATGTCGCGGTATCGCCGCGTTGCCGGGCGAGTTGGGCGTAAAGATAGTGAGCTTGCCTGTTCTTGGGGTCCAGCCGAACGGCGAGCCGAACGGCATCCCATGCTTTGCGTTCAGATCGGGTCTTCCAGTATGCGTCCGCCAATTGAAACGCGACTTCGCCGCTCTGGGAATTCAGGTCATGCGCTTTGAGCAACAGGGGGATGGCTTCCTGGAAACGATTTTCCTTATTCAATAGAGCTCCCAAAGTGAATAAGGTGGCGAAACTGTGAGGTGTCTTCTGAAGCTGTGTTTCGAGGTATGCCTCGGCTTGTTGGAAGTGTCCGATTCGGGCCTCGGTTGCCCCCAAGAGTAATTGGATGTTGGGCCAGTCTGGGTCGAGGGTGGAGACGGTGGTGAATTCCTCGAGGGCTTGCGGGAACTTGCTGAGGCCGACGTAGGTTTGGCCCATTAGAAAATGAACTTGAGCGGATTTGGATTCGGGAGAATCCAAAAGATTTCTTAAAATGATCTGTGCTTCCGCCATGCGCCGAAGCCGGATGTAAGATGCTCCCAAGGCCAAAAGCACATCGGGCCGCGCTTCGGCTCGAAGGGGCGTCAGAATCTGGATCGCCTCTTCGTACTTACCCAATTCCACATCGCATAAGCCAAGCAATTCGCGGCCTTGGCGATTTCCAGGTGAACTGGAAAGGAATCTTCTCAAGGGTTGGGCAGCATCGGCGTATTTCCCTTCCCGGAAGTAGACAACCCCCAGGTTCAGGTAGACGCCCAAGAGGGTGGGATCAATCTTGAGCGCAGCGCGGTATTCCCGAATGGCTTCTTCATACTTGTGTTCATGTGTGTAGACAATACCCAAGTTGGAGCGGCCTGCCGCGGAATTCGGGACCTGTTGAAGAAACTGGCGATATCCTTTATCTGCTAATTCCCATTGCTGGTCTTCCTCATACGTTTTGGCTTTCAGGAACAAGCTCTTCGCCTCCTGCGACGAAGCTTGGTTTGAGAACGAAGCCCAAAGAGCCAATGCAAGGAAAAGCGGCCTGCCTGAATGTTGGTGTCCTGGTTTCTTCACCTGAAGCCGCCACCCCCCTTAACCCGCCGACCTGCGCAAGATCAATGCTGATCTTGCACATGCGGCGACTGAGGTCCCCCAAGAGCAAAGCGTGTCCCCTACCTAAGAACTGCCCGGCGGCGGCAGAAGGACTGAACGCCTGCTGCACTGAGCCCACTTCAATCAACGATCTTCACACCCGGTGAGCAGGCATACCGATGTCCCGCAGGGGTATCGCCGCATCGTTCAACTGCTACTGCAAGAGCATGGAGGAACCCTGCATCAAAACGTAAGTTTCAATGCCAGTTGCACGATTCGAGGATCATAAGTGCTCGTGACTTGACCAAAGCCTCCGGCACCCAGCGCCGTTTGCACCCCGTTGAAGTTCACCGTGTTCAAAATGTTGAACATCTCCGCCCTGAACTGCAGATTCATGCGCTCCTGAATCCGGAAGTTCTTGAAAAATCCCGCCTCCCAGGTGTTCATGGGTGGTCCCCAGATTGTGCCAACCCCAGCGTTACCGTAGAACCCGAAGGGCGCAGCGGCATAGGCATTGGTATTGAACCATTGGGCCACAGTTCCTGGGCCGGAAGTAGATTGGCCCTGGACGGCATTGGGCCGGGTGGCTAAGCCTTGGGTGGGTGAAGAATAGCCGATGGTCAGCGGAAAACCAGACTCGAGAGTAACTATACCGGTCGCCTCCCACCCTTTCAGGACAACTCCTGCAACACTCCTCATGCCGCGAAAGAAGGGCAAGTCGTAAACATAGTTAAAAACAAAGACGTTGGTCCGGGCAAAAGCTGCGGGTCCATATTCTGCCCTCAAATTGTAAGGGTTTTGAGGACCGGAACCTAAGCCCTCCGCACCGGATAGAGCCATGGTCTTTGACCAGGTATATGCCGCTCCAAAGGTCAAGCCGTTCGTGAACCGCTGCTGAAGGTTGACCTGCAGGGAGTTGTAGCTTGACTCTCCCACCGGGGTAACGTTGTTGATCGTTGACCACCCTTGGAATGGGCGCACGTAATCCGTCGAGACTCGTGTCGTACAGGGGAATGGAGTTGTGGCCGTGCAGGCGATGCGGGGATCGAAGTTATATCCCATGGCTGGCGAAGGTTGGTTGATGTTTGTGACGTAGTCCAAATGGGTTCCCCGGCTGCCAACATAGGCTACCGAAAGCAGCAAATTATTGGAAAGCTCTCTCTGAACGCCAAGGCTCCAGCTTTGTACAGTGGGAATGTCGTAGGTCGAGTTAAGACCGTTGAGTGCCAGTGGCGTGATGGGCGCAGCAACTCCGGCCGCTGGATTGTTGAAGGGTGGATTGAAAAAGGACGAGATGCTGGAGAATGGAGGATTGCCCACAAGGCTATATACGTCGTTCCCTTCGATCCGGTAATAGCCAATCCCATAGCCGCCACGGATTGCTGTTTTTCCGCTTCCTGTCGGGTCCCAAGCGAAGCCGAAGCGCGGAGCGGGTGTGTTCCAATGGTCGTTCACTAAGCCCAATGGTGTGCCGTTCTTGCCCGAAACTACGATCCCGTTAAGTAAATTTCCTGAATTGGGAACAATTTGTCCCGTTGGCAAGACAGTAGGCGCCTGTGCCGGATTGTACTGGTTCGGAAGGAACATACTCAGGTTCTGGCCATAAACATGTGGAATGAAAAAGTAACGTAACCCGAGATTCAGCGTCAAGCGGCGCGTGGCTTTCCAATCATCCTGAAAGTAGGCCTCCGTTTGGTGATAGTTGTAATAAGGCTCGCGGAATCCCTGCAGTTCTCCATAGGTTACCGGGAGGCCGAGGAGCCCGTCTGCAATGGCGTTACCTGTGAAGTGGCCGTCAAAGGAGTATGCCCCTTGGCGGGCTGGCGAGGTCTGGGATTGAACAGGAGTGATTGAGAACATCGTTGTAACACCCATTTGCAGGCTGTGCGCTCCAGTTACCTTGGTCAGATCATCGGAAGCCTGGCTGACGTTATGGTGCGCCCACCAGGGTCCCCATAAAGCGCTAATCCCCCCGTAACCCTGTGAAAAAGACAGATCGGGAACCACGTTGAAACCCGGATTGAAGGGATTGACCGCGTTATATCCAGAGGGTAATTGGTAAGTGCCTTGGATGGTCATGGCTGGCGTTGTCGAGGCTGGGTAATTGCTTGCGTAGTTGTACGAAATCTCGTTCAACAAAGTCGGGTTAATAATAGTAGAAACCTGCGCAATAAAGTTCCGTGAAGGAATATTGAACTGGGAATGCAGAGTCGGGAAGGAATCACCGGACCACGCGACGGTGGGGTCATTCTCTATCCAGCTATCGTGGATGAATCGCACGAACACCTTGACCTTATCGGAAACGTTCTGATCGACCCGGATGATTTGCTCTCCCCAGTTCTGACCGCTATTGGCTCCGGTAATGAAATTGAAGAAACCTGGTGCATTGGGAGTTGGAAAATCCTGATTTAAGAGCAACTTAACGTTGTTATTGATACAACCCGGGTTGATTTGACTACCCACGACGCACGGGCCACCACCGGGAGCGGTGAGCGGCTGGCCGGTTAAGGGGTTGGTAGGGTTCGTTAACGGGCCGATGCTACTGAAGTCGCCATTCCGCATGGCCGCGGTTGGCGTCGCAGTCACCAAGGGAGATTCAGTACTCTCCCGAAGCCATTCCTGGTCGAAGAAGAAAAAGGTTTTGGTTTTATCGGTATTGTAATGGCCGGGGATATAGAACGGCCCACCGATTGTGTATCCATAGTCGTTGTAATGGAACGGCGGCCTCGGAATATTGGCCGAGTTAAGAAAGAAAGAATTGGCGTCAAACGCGTCATTGCGAACAAAATCGTATGCGTCGCCATGAAAATCCTTCGTCCCAGACTTGGTTACAGCCAGGAGCTCTGCCCCGCCGGCGGTTCCGTATTTTGCACTGTAATTGCTGGTCAACACCTTGAATTCCGCCAAGGCATCAGGGCCGGGATTCGTCATCGTGGAAGATTGATTGCCCATATCAGTATTCTGAACGCCATCGAGTTGGTACCCTGTATATTTCTGGTCAAAACCATTGACGGCGTATCCTCTTTCACCATAGAAGCCCTTCCCGATTTCATCGCCGACTCCTGCATCTTTGGTTGCTCCGGGAACTACTTGTTGAAGCTCCATAAAATTCCGGTCCAGGATGGGAAGCTGTGTGATCTGAACAGTGGAAACGGTCTGGCTCAATTCACCGGTTTGCGTCTCAACCTGCTGGGCTGTGGCAGTAACTTCAACGGTTTGCGTATTTGAAGATAACTTCAGCGTGAAATTGACCCCCAATCGGTCTGCCACGTTCAATACGATTCTGGAACTGGCTACTTTCTGGAATCCCGACGCATCCGCCGTCACCTGGTAGGTTCCGACCGGCAAAGCCTCTGCCACATAAATACCATCCGCTCCGGTCTTTAGAGTCCGTGCCACGACTCCTGTGCCGAGGTTGGTGACGGTGATGGTCACGTTCGGAATCACCGCTCCGCTTGGGTCAGTAACGGTTCCTGTAATCGTCCCGCTGGTTTGCCCACAGGCCACCCAGGGGCAAGCCAGGAAAACCGCTAACAAAAAGAAATAGGAAAGTAATCTCGCTCGGTTGGTCTTCATGATTTTCGCCTCCATAAAGGACGTTACCGTTAACGCACTTTCCCATAGGAGCGACTTCTTGTCAAGCATTTTTTATCACATTCAGTAATCTTATTTTTCGGACTAGACTCCTTGATGCGGCAAACGTGTTGCATTTGAGTCAAGTCTTACATCGCCCCTCACCCCCAACCCCTCTCCCCCGAATGGGGGGAGAGGGTGGCCCGCGTAGCGGGACGGGTGAGGGGGTCACGACTTGCCAGTCTGAGGCGGAGCCTCGCTCGTGATTAAAATGCTTCTAACCCGGATTATTCACGAACTTCCGATAGGGGACCGTCAGGGGACGGCATTACAGGCAGAACAACTACCGGTCTGTGCCCTCGGAGCGGCGGGCTTCGGGAAACAGGTGGAGATTCGACCGCATGACAATCGCCGGATTGAGGTAGTAGGTCTGGGGGATGGCACGGCTGCGGAGTATGTGGTCCACCAGGAGCCGGACTGCTGTTTGACCTTGCATATGCGGCCGTTGGTAGATGGATGCGGCAATCGTTCCCTTTTTGAAGTAGGGAACCATCTCCTTAAAGAGGTCGGTGGCGATCAAAATAATCTTTCCACTGAGCCCACGCGCGCCAATCGCCCGGCAAACCGGGAGGCAATTGGCGGTTGTCACATAGAGGCCGCGCAAACCCTTGATATCGTCCAGAAGCTCAAAGCACTTCTGAAATGTTTCGTCTTCGTCCTCGTGTCCCTCCAGAACCCTCACCACCTTGCCACCTGAACAAAAGTTGGGAAACTGCTGGGAGAAGACCAAGGCTTTGGTTCGATGGTCTTCAGTGGCCATCATGCCGGTGACCACCGCAACGCGCGACTTGCCCGGGGTAAAGCGGCCCATCAGCTCTGCGGCCAGGCTACCGCTAACCGCAGGGTCCACGCAAACCACGGAAGACCGGACTGCTTCCGGAGCATCCGAAGCTACACAAATCACACGGATATCCTTCCCTTCAGCCTCTTCAATGAGTGGTGAAAGGCGGTGCGGATCGCCCGGAGTGATGATCAGCCCCTGGATGTTATCCCTGAGCAATTGCTCGATAGCAGATTCCTCGCCTTCGCCTAACCGCTCCACCGGATGGTATAGAACTTCAACACCCAAGGCGCCGAATCGTACCGCTTCGTCCAGAATTCCGGCCCGGAGCTGATCATAAAAAAAGTGAATTTGGCGTGGAATACAAACTCCAATGCGGACCATTGCTCCGCCCACAGACAAGGCGCGCGCCGCCAGGTTCGGCGTGTATCCGAGTTCCTCGGCAATCTTCAGGACACTCCTTCTTGTCTCCTCGCTGATTCCCCTGCGGCCATGCAAGGCGCGGTCAACCGTTCCGATTGAGACATTCGACAGCTTGGAAATTTCGCGGATTCTGATTTTTGACATGGCCATGGCTTTCACGATCTAGCGGAACTAAGCGGCGCCGAACTTGGTTCAAGCTCTTCCGCTCCCTTCTACATTTCTTTCCCTCCAAAAGGTGCGTTCGTGGAGAGCGTTATCTGAAATGTGCCGGGCCCACCACCCTAACCCCAATACTGTTCACTTAGTGCAGCGTTTCGTAAATTCGCTCACGTCTTCTCGCACCCCCTCACCCGGCGCGACGCGCCACCCTCTCCCCGCAAGCGGGGAGAGGGGCTGGGGGTGAGGGGGTGTTCAAAGCCGTTGCAAGAATACGTCACCGTAATTGCGAAAGGTGGTACTTAGCCAACTATCCCATTGGAGCCTGATTCCCACGCGCTGGTGGGGCGGGCCTGGTGCCCGCCCGTGGGCGACCACGAGGATCGCCCCTACGAGATATCCCCTTATCCGAACAGTATTGGCCCTAAGCCGGATTATTCACGAACTTCCGGTAGGGGACGGTCAGGCGCATTTTAACTGTGCCCTGACGGTCATCGAGTAAAACTTCGTCAATAATCCAGGCCATTGGAATCCTTATACCGGGATATTCTAACCCACCCAACATTCCGCCGGTCCAAAAACAGCTTCGAGTCGTAATCCCCCATGGCAAGAATAAAACTTGCCATGCCGTGTCCGTTAACGTATATTCCTTTTCTGTCATTTGCAAGATCAAAGGGGATTACCTCTTGGCATATTGTTCCCGGCAAAAGGTTGGCGGGCTGCACTCCCTTGCGCCCGCCCGTGGACGCTTGGCCTATTCGGTGGAATTCTGTCGCCCGCTCAGCCGCCACATGACTCCTCCCTAAGGAACCAAGGAATCTGCTTATGAAGATTACCAGAATCGAGACGGTCGAGCTTCGGGAGGGCACGGTGGTCCACGCCGGAGCCATCGGCTGGCTCTGGGTCAGGATCCATACAGACGAAGGACTGGTGGGCTTGGGCGAAACTTTCCCTGCCAGTCCCTCCGAAAAAGCCGTGATTTTGAACGACCTTGCCCCAAAACTTTTGGGGCGCGACCCTCGCGATATCGAGTCAATCTGGCATGAATTGTTCCTGGCCGTTCAATATCGCGGTTGGGCGGGGGCAGAAATCCGGGCCATCAGCGCCGTGGACGTGGCGCTGTGGGATCTCTTGGGGAAGTCTGCGAACCTTCCCGTTTACCGGCTGCTTGGCGGAAAATGCTGGGACACGGTGCGCATTTATAATACCTGTTATGATGACGCTTTCGATTTCAATACCCAGCCGGTTGAGTTGGCCCGCGATCTTTATGCAAGTGGGATTCGAGCCCTGAAGATTTGGCCCTTCGATGGAATCGCACGAAGAAATCACGGGCAGACCATCTCCTTTTCCGAACTCGAAGAAGGTTTGGCACCTGTCCGGAAAATTCGCGAGGCACTCCAGGACGAAATGGAAATTGCCGTGGAGTTTCATGGCTTCTGGAATCTGCCTTGCGCCATCAAGATTGCCCACGCGCTGGAGCCTTATAAGGTGATGTGGCTGGAAGAACTCCTGGCCCAGGATAATCTGGCCGCCTATCAAACCCTGGCCAGCAGAGTTTCATCTCCGCTTTGCATTAGTGGTTAAATTTGTCGTTAACCAGCCAATCCTCTGAGCCGCACTACTAAAATCCTTAGCCGAGAGGCGTTATTCTCTTCCGGTTGGGATTTTCTCTTCAGGAGGAGGGGCTCCGCTTCCGGCTTAGATCTTGGCAGGTCGATGCCCAGGCAGAGCCCCGATGAGCTACGATTCTCTTTATCCCACTTTCTGCCCCGCAGGACAAGCTCGAAACCGATTGGGCCGAAGGCTGCGACAAGGTCGTCCTGCGCCGATGTCCCGAGTGTGAACGCGATTCGATCATTGGCCATGGATGCCGCCGCAAGCAGGCGCACGATGAGCATCACGATTGGATCGGGATCCGTCGCGGTCGGTGCCCCGGCTGCGGGAAGACCTTCACCTTCCTGCCACCGCTTTCGCTCCCTTACACCCACTACAGCCAGCTGGCTCGCTGTCAGGCATTGCGGCGGCGCTTTGAGGAGCACCGCTCCTGGGAAGAGTCGACGCCCACGCTCAAAGACCCAGATCGCGTCCCCGATCCCTCCACGCTCCGCCGCTGGGCCCGGGATCTGGACCCCTCCCAACCCGCTCGCTCCTTTCTTCGCCCAATGCTCGCGCGCTTCGCTGATTGGCTGGCGAGCGGCGATCTGATCGATCCCGAAGCTGGGGCCGTTGTCCCCGCTGACTCCGGTTCTACAGGTCCTCTGGCCCCTGCGTCTCTAAAAAGCTCCCTTCACCTACCATCCTTGCCTGGTGTCGCGATGTACGAAATTCGCCGATTTGCGCCTTCCTATTTTGAATACTTCTCCGTCTTTTAACTACATCTTCATATCCCTTTAATCGGTTCTTCCTCACTTTCGTTGCAGGTAGTCATCTGATCTCTAGGACTGGCAGTGGCTACACGCGGGCACGAAGTAGTTCCACGCCAGCTCGACCATCCATCTGCCGTTTCAACGCCTTCAGGCGATTGATCTGCCCTTCCACCGGGCCATTGCTCCACCTCTCCGTCACGGCCCATTCCACCGCGCTGAGGTCCAGCGTTACGGTTCGGACAAAGCGCTCCATCGCGTGGATTCCTGTCCTTCTCGCTTCCTCCAACCAGTGATGCAGGGTTGTCACTTTACATCTACACAGGATGCTGCGAAACCCGAATGACAGCTTCCGCATTACCGCAAAACCCGGACACTGTTACTTCAGCATGTCGACGATCTCCGCTTGCCGGGCGGTCAATTCCGGACGGGGCTTGCTCAGCAGTACCGCTGCGACTTGCGGTGAAATCTGGCGCGTTGGCGGGTGGCTCGTTGCATCGTCTTGTGGTGCCGGTGATGGAGGGGATTCACTGCTTTCGATTCGGGCTTCGGCTGGCAACACGGCGAGAGCAACTCAGAAAGCCTGGAATAACAGCCGACGTAGCCCCGTTGCTGGATTTCCGCCAATAGCTCGTGCCCATGGTGGCAGCCTTGTTCCCATCGTTCGCGCGGGTATTCCACGATCCCAGGACGAGGCTGCATGCGGCCTCGCTCCGGGAACTCCTCCAGCCGCACCCATTTGTCAATACGCCGGCGATTGATACCCAGGGTGACTTTGTTCAGGCCTGCAAGTGCTATGAAATTTAGATAGTTATATTCTGCTCTGAACAACTTCTTCCCGATGTTGTATCCTCCCCGATGAAGTATATGGAAAGCCTG
>Ga0307374_10007348_pt1 | contig 16822 bp, 18 predicted proteins | sample OX3MG_FD_202532 | JGI IMG/M metagenome (GOLD analysis project Ga0307374, IMG submission 202532) | Soil microbial communities from Risofladan, Vaasa, Finland - OX-3 | ecosystem: Environmental > Terrestrial > Soil > Coastal area > Acid sulfate soil | place: Finland: Risofladan, Vaasa | collected... | reverse complement strand
CGTCTGCCCAGGTGACCGTCGGCTGTCACCTGGTCGTGCGTGATCCCGCCGGTCATCTGTCGGTTTCCTCGCCGGAACTCACCAGCAGATCGTCCACGCTGTCCCGGAGTCGTCGCCACGAGCCGGCGAAGTCCGACAGCGCTTCGCGCCCGTCCGGAGATAGCCGGTAGTAGCGGCGCGGTGGCCCGGTGGCCGACTCCTGCCACGTGGTCTCGACGAGGCCCTGCCGCCGGAGCCGGGCGAGCAACGGGTAGATCGTGCCCTCCCCGATCACCATGCCGTCGATACTGGCTAGCGACTGCACGAGCTCGAAGCCGTAGCGTTCTTTCTCCCGGAGCATGGCGAGGACACAGTACGGAAGCACGCCGCGGCGCATTTGCACCACCAAGTTCCCGTCCTCGCCAGCTACCATGCACCGCATAGTAGTAAGCGGATGCCAGCCCGTCAACCAGTCATGTCCGCCGGCCTGCGGGACGCGCCCGGCCACCCGAGTGGGGAAACGCCCCGACGATCACGCGCGGCAGTGGCTCCCCGAAAGGCGGCGCTCGCCAGACGACGCAGTCACGGTGGCGCGAAGCCGCGCGGGCATCAGGAGTCATTCTCGCGACGCTACCGAACCGCTCGCGCCCGCGAACGCGGCCGACTGCATCCTCCGCCGGGCGTGTGACTCACGGATACGCATCGGCTAAAGGTGCCGGCGCGCCTCGGACGCGAACCGGGCGACTCGGGCTGCGGCCAGCCGCCCGAGCAGATCTTCGACAGTCATCGCTGGTGACTTGTAGCTGGCGGCCTGATCGCGAAGAGCGGCCACGGTTGGCCCTGGATACAGGTCAAGCTGATCAAGCAGGAAGTCGTCCACGTCGATTACGGCGATGTCGTAGGGTGCGGCGGATGCTTGCGGGAAGTCGTCTGTATTGAACGTGACCAGGACCTTGGCATCGCCCCGCACGGCCGCGGCGAGGACGTGCCGGTCCTTCTGATCGCAGGTCATCGCCTCAACCAGGGTCTGGTAACCGTGCACCTCGGCGTCGGGGAACGACCGGCGCATCTCGCTGATGCGGTAGGTGACCGCCTCCGGAGGAAGCCCGCGCTCCACGAGATTGCGCTCGAGCTCGTCAAGCACCCCCGCAGACCACAGCGGCCGGTACGTTCCCGACTCGGCAAGACGGAGCAGCGTGTCGCACAGATAGGCGCCAAACAGGGCGCACGTGTCGAGGAACGCCGGGAAAGCTGCCATTGGCGGAGCGTCACCGAGTCCGGGCCGGCGGCCCGGATGTCGCCTCGTACAGTCCGGCTTCCTGTCCCTCGCGAGCCATCCTGTCGAGCGAGTCGCGTCGATCCTGCCGCATCTTCCGCTGGTAGGCGAGCAGGTCGGAAAGCATGATACGGCGGTGCCGGCCGCGCTGCTCGTACGGCATCTCGCCGCCTGCCAGCAGCCGCACCAGGGTCGGCCGTGAGATGCCCAGCAGGTCAGCGGCCTCTTGAGTGGTCAGTAGCGCATTCTGGGGGATGACCGTAACGCCCTGGCCGTGTGCCATGGCCGTCGCTACCTGGACGAGTGCCTCGAAGATCCGGTGTGGTACCTCCAGGCGCGTACCGTCGGGTCCGACGAGCGCCGGCTGCGGCGCCGGGACGACAATGCCCTTGCGTTCCAGCGCTGCGAGGAAATCCACGACCTCGGCTAGCTCGCGTCCTTCCAGCAGGTACGTCGTGGCTTCCGTGCCGGCTGCTCGCGCGGTCATCGCAGTACCTCCCTTTCACTAGCAGGCTATCTCCCAACGAAAAAAACGTAAACACCTTAGCGCCGTCGCCAGCGCGGCGCCCAGATGCCGGGTTCAGGAGTACAGACACGCCGCAGCGCCGTGCGGGTGCCGTCAAGATGGCCCGCCGCCCCCAGGTGGCCTGGAACCATGCCGCAGGCCGCGTTGCGCAATCCGCCATCACCGGAACCTGTCGGAGATCGTCACGCTTTACTAGAAAATGTCTGGTAGGCGTGCCTCCTCCCAGCCGTCCGTTCCCCACCCTTCCGTCCATAGACGGCCACCGAGGAAGTGCTCCAGGTATCTGCCGTAGTGATCGGGGTATCCCTGCGAACTCTCGCTAGCGAACCGCTCTGCCATCCGCATCCACGCTGTTTCCCTGCGCTTCTGCCGTTTCCACGGCGAGCTAGAAGTCCATAGCTGCTGCCAGATCTTCGCTGCGACGGGCACGGCAACGATCACGGCTGCGATCGCAGCGATCCATGCAGGACCCACAGATGCCACCTCCATAGGGATTCCGGTCTGAGCCGCGATATCACCCGCCACTACCAGCGCACAGAAAGTGCCCACGGCCAGGCTCGTGACGAGCTCATCACCGCCGTTGTCAAGGCCCTAGTGCGGCAGCCGCCAATTGGGGCTTGACCTGGCGGGACACAGGGGATTCGTGTGACGTGAGCGCAGCCGCCTGACGATCATGTGCTGGTGATGACAAATGAGTCGAAGGCGGCTGCTGCTACCAGGATAGGGGCTGGGCGGGCGGTCCGGAAGCGGGCTGAGCTGATGGGCTCGCTGCGGCGGTGCTTTCCGCGGACGGGGACGTGGCAGCATGCGGGCAGGTACGTGTCCGCGCGGGTCAGCGAGATGCCGGAGCGGAACGGGTGGACGATCGCCCAGCATGCGGGCGACCAGGCGCCGGACCGGACTCAGCGGCTGCTGAACCGGGCGTCGCGGGACGCGCTCGCGGCGATGAGCGAGGTCCGCCGGCTCGCGGCGGCCGGCCTGGAGGAGGCCGCGCGCCGCGGCCGCCGCCGGGACGCCCTGGTCATCGGGGCGCTCGACGAGACCGGGCAGGGGAAGGCCGGCGGGGCCACTGCGGGGGTGAAGCGCCAAGTACATGGGCTGCGCGGGCCGGGTCGCGAACGGGATCAGCACGGTGCACCTGTCGCTGGTGCGGGAGAGAACGGGGCACGCGCTGATCGGGGTGCGGCAGTGGATACGCGCGAGCACTGGGCGGGGTGATGGCGGGAGCCAAACTCGGGAGCCAACCGGCCCGGCGACGCGCGGATCGGCGCGAACGGGCTCGGATAGTCAGGTCTGTCGCGGCCGACGTCGGCGGACTGGTGCGGACTGCGGCGGCCAGCTGTGTCGTAGGCTGGCCGTATGCAGCTGCTAGTCGGCTACGCCCTATCCGCTGCCACGCGAACAACTTGGCAGCCGAAACTGCGGACGCTCTGCGCTGTTGTCGCTGCTGTGACAGGAAGGGCCCGCTCATAACGTAATAGGGGCGACTGCTTGTCCGCCGGAGTCGGACAGGGCCGATCATGGAGGGATGACCGACCCCGAGCTGATCCGGCGAGCGCAGGCCGCCGGGATCGGCACCAGTTATGAGAACTGGCGGCACGAGCGGGTCGATGTGCCCGCCGTGACCCTGGAGGCAATCCTCGCCGCGCTCGCGGCGGCCCCGGCCCCGGTGGCGGAGCCGACCGAGCGCGGCTGCGGCGCGGCTGCCGCCGCAGCGGTCAGTGCCCCGCGACAGGATCAGCGGGCCTGGGGCTTTACCGTCCAGCTGTACTCCGTGCGGTCGCGGGAGTCATGGGGTCACGGCGACCTGCGCGACCTCGCCGACCTCGCGGCGTGGAGCGGGCGGGACCTGGGGGCCGGCTTCGTCCTGGTTAACCCGCTGCACGCGGCTGAGCCGGTGCCGCCCGTCAGCCCTTCGCCCTACCTGCCGATGACCCGGCATTACTCCAGCCCGCTCTACCTGAGGATCGAGGACATCCCGGAGTACGCGCGGCTGCCCGCCGCCGGGCGCGATCAGGTCGAGCGGCTAGCCGGCCCGCTTCGTGCCCGCAGCACCTCGCCCGGCCTGATCGACCGGGACGCGGTATGGGCGGCCAAGCGAACCGCCCTGGAGCTGGTGTACCAGGTGCCGCTGAGCGCGGCGCGGCAGGCCGCCTTCGACGCCTACCGGGATCAGGAGGGCGACGAGCTCGGCTACTGGGCGGGCTGGTGCGCCCTCGCCGAGCGGCACGGCCCGGACTGGCGGACCTGGCCCGCGCAGGTGCAAGATCGCGACGCGGGACTGGCCGCCACGACGGAGGGCGCGCTGGCGAAAGCGGCAGACTTCCATGCCTGGCTGCAATGGCTTGTCGATGATCAGCTAGCCGCCGCGCAGCGCGCTGCCCTGGCGGCGGGCATGACTCGCGGCATCATCCACGACCTGGCGGTGGGCGTGCATCCCGGCGGCGCGGACGCCTGGGCGCACCAGGACCTGCTGGTTCGCGGCATCAGCGTCGGTGCGCCGCCGGACAGCTTCAATCAGCGGGGCCAGGACTGGGCGCAGCCGCCGTGGCATCCGCAGCGCCTGGCCACCGCCGGGTACCGGCCGCTGGCCCAGCTGTTCGCGGCCGCCTTCCGGCACGCCGGCGGCCTGCGGGTCGATCACGTGATGGGCCTGATGCGGCTGTGGTGGGTGCCCGAGGGCATGACCCCCGATCGCGGCGCTTACGTGCGCTACGACCATGCCGCCGCGGTGGCGGCACTGGCCGGCCAGGCCGCGGCGGCCGGCGGACTGGCGATCGGCGAGGACCTCGGCACCGTCGACCCGTGGATCCGCTCCTACCTCGCGGAGCACGGCGTCCTGGGCACCACGATGCTCTGGTTCGCGCAGGAGCCGGACGGCTCGCCGCTTCGGCCCGGTCACTGGCGCCGCGACTGCATGGCCACCGTCGGGACGCATGACGTGCCGCCGGTCGCTGGCTTCCTGACCGGCGACCAGGTCACCGAGCGGGCGCGCCTCGGCCTGCTGACCTCGCCCGAGCAGGAAGAACGGGACCGATCCGCGGCCATGATCTCCGGCTGGGCCAGCGCCCTGGAGGCCGAAGACCTGCTGACGCCCGGCCAGCGGCACGAGCCGGCCGACTTCACCGTCGCGCTCTACGGCTACCTGGCCAGGACCTCGTCCGCCCTGGTCGGCGTGTCACTCGCCGACGCCGTCGGCGACACCCGCAGCCAGAACATCCCGGGCACCAGCGATGAGTACCCGAACTGGCGGATCCCGCTCTGCGATGAGACGGGCCGGCCGATGCTGCTGGAGGAACTGCCCGCGCTGCCGCTCCTGCTATCGGTAGCCCGGGCAGCCGCACCCAGCCAGGCCAGCGTCTAGCCCCCGCCGGCCTGGGCATCACGCTGGCGGCAGCGCAGGGCCCGGGCGACATCGTCGCGGCCCTCGGCCAGCAGTCGGCGCAGGGACGGCGGCGGGCTGGTCCGGGACAGGTAGTCGCCGGCGGCGTCGAGCGCCTGCTGGCTGATCACCGTCGACGGGTAGGCCACCTCGGCGAAATACTGCGCCATGTCTGATCCCCAGTCCCGCCAGATGCCCGCGACCGCGTCGAAGAACGACTCGGCGTAGGGCGCCAGCAGCTCGTCCTGGTCCGGGTTCCGGAATCCGGAGAGCGCCGCGCGGAAGGTGGCGTTCGGCAGGTCGCCGCCGACGATCTGCATCCAGGCCCGCGACTTAGCCTCGGGGGTCGGGATGGCCGCCCGGGCCGAGGCCGCGTGCCGCTCGCCCGCGTCGGTGACGTCGCGCTCCAGTTCCGCGTCGATCCGCTCCTCGCCGGCCACGCCCCTGCTGACCAGCCGGTGCAGCAGCAGCCAGCGCAGCTCGGTGTCGACGGCCAGCCCGTCGATCGTCACGGAGCCATCGAGGAGCCCGGCCAGCAGGTCCAGGTCTTCCGGCGACGTAGCGATCCCGGCGAACGCCTCGCAGAAGGCGAGCTGCTCGTCGGACCCGGGAACCGCCCCGCCCAGCAGGCCGCGCAGCGCGCCGGCCAGCTGCGCCGTCCCCGTCGGGCGCCAGGCCGGGTCGGCAAACCGCCGGATGGCGGTGGCGGCCCGCATGAGCAGCGTCTGCAGGACGGCGATGTCGGTGATGGAGGGCACGCCGGCGAGCACGAGCGGCAGATAGTCCCGGATCGCCAGCTCACCGTCCCTGACCATGTCCCACACGGCCGCCCAGCAGATGGCCGCCGGCAGGGACTCGGTGAACCGGCCGCGTCCGCCGATCAGGGCGCGCAGGGAATGCTCGTCCAGCCGGACCTTGGCGTAGCCGAGGTCGTCGTCGTTGACCAGCACCAGGTCCGGGCGGACCGCGCCGACCAGCTCGGGGATCTCCGTGCGCTCGCCGGCGATATCCACCTCGACGCGGCGGGTGCGGCTCAGGCCATGGTCGGTCTGGCTGTACAGGCCGATCGCGATGCGGTGCGGCCGCAGCTGGGGATGGCTGGCGGACGCCTCCTGCAGCACGCTGAAGGAGGTGAACTTCCCGTCGGCGCCGACCTCGTACCGCGGTCGCAGCGTGTTGACCCCGGCCGTCTCCAGCCACGCCTTGGACCAGGACGCCAGGTCGCGCCCGGACGTCTGCTCCAGCGCGTCGAAGAGGTCGTCGAGCGTGGCGTTCTGCCAGGCGCGGGCGGCGAAGTACTGTCGCACGCCCGCCAGGAAGTTGTCCTGGCCGACGTAGGCGACGAGCTGTTTGAGGACGGCCGCGCCCTTGGCGTAAGTTATCCCGTCGAAGTTGACCTCGACCGCCGCGATGTCGGGGATGTCGGCCGCGATCGGGTGAGTCGAGGGCAGCTGGTCCTGCCGGTACGCCCAGGCCTTCTCTGACTGCGTGAAGGTGGTCCAGGCCGACCGCCACCGCGTGGCGTCGGCCTGGGCGACCGTGCTGGCCCAGGTGGCGAAGGACTCGTTCAGCCACAGGTCATTCCACCAGCGCATGGTGACCAGGTCACCGAACCACATGTGCGCCATCTCATGCAGGATCGTCGCCGCCCGGCTCTCCCGGAGGGCGTCGGTGACCCGGGACCGGAAGACGTAGGACTCCATGAACGTGACGCAGCCGGCGTTCTCCATGGCGCCCGCCTTGAACTCGGGCACGAAGAGCTGGTCGTACTTGGGAAACGGGTAACGGATGCCGAACTGGCGGTGGTAGAAGTCGAAGCCCTGCCGGGTGACCTCCAGGATCTCGTCCGGGTCGAGGTAGCTGGCCAGTGACTGACGGCAGAAGATCCCCAGCGGGATGCCGTCATGGGAGTCCCGGGCGACGTGATAAGGCCCGGCGGCGACCGCGGTGATGTAGGTGGGCAGCAGCGGCGTGGGCGGGAAGTGCCAGCGCTGGCTGCCGGGGCCGGCCGGCTCGGGGTCGCCGGCCGGCGGCATGTTGGAGATGACCAGCCAGTCGCCTCGGGCGGTCACGGTCAGCTCGAAGGTGGCCTTGAGGTCTGGCTGGTCAAAGCAGGCATAAACCTGGTGAGCGTCGAAGGCCTCCAGGTCGGAGTAGAGGTAGATGTTCTTGTCGGCTGGGTCGGTGAACCGGTGCAGGCCCTCGCCCGTGCGTGAGTAGGCGCAGTTCGCGACGACCCGCAGCTCGTTGTCGGCGGCCAGCCCGGTCAGCGCGATGCGATGGCCGTCGAAGGCCGCCGGGTCCACGGGGCGACCGTTCAGCACGATCTGCGTGACCTCGGGCGCGGTGAGGTCGAGGAAGCTGCTCGCTCCCGGGCTGGTGCAGGCGAACCGTGCCGTCGTCACGGAGCGGAACGTCGACTCGCCGCCGGTCAGGTCGAGATCGACCTGGTAGGACTGGACACTGAGCAGCCGGGCGCGCTCCCGCGCCTCGTCGCGCGTCAGATTGCTCGCCACTGCGATGACCCCTTCCTGGGTTGCCATTTCGGCGCGTTCCCTATCTCCCTCGCGGAATTCCGCGAGGCGCCCCCCGGTTGCCCACTGAGATATTCCCCCGACTGCGAGGAGCGTATATGGCTGAGCAGCAGCCTACAGAAGTCGATTTCTGGTTCGATCCGCTGTGCCCGTGGGCGTGGATCACCAGCCGCTGGATCCTCGAGGTGGAAAAGCTTCGCCCCATAGCGGTGCGGTGGCACGTCATGAGCCTCGCGATCCTGAACTCGGGCAAGGACGACATGCCCGAGCAGTACCAGGAGCTGATGCGCAAGGCGTGGGGCCCGGTGCGGGTCGCCATCGCCGCCGAGCAGAAGTTCGGGCCCGAGGTGCTCGGCCCGCTCTATACCGCACTCGGCACCCTTTTCCACCAGGAGAAGGCCGAGCGGGACCGGGCCGCGGTGGAGGCCGCGCTCGCGGACGCCGGCCTGCCGCTGGAGCTGGCCGATGCGATGGAGTCGACCGAGTACGACGAAGCGCTTCACGCTTCCCACGCAGACGGCATCGAGCGGGTCGGGTACGAGGTGGGCACGCCGATCATCTCGGTGCTCGGGACGTCTATTTTCGGGCCGGTCATCTCGCCGATCCCGCGCGGTGAGGCCGCCGCCCGGCTCTGGGATGGCGTGCTGCTCGTCGCGGGGACCGACGGCTTCTTTGAGCTCAAGCGGAGCCGTACCAGGGACCCGATCTTCGACTGAGCAGGTCAGGCCTCACGGGGGGTGGGTGCCGGTGGGGCTGGTGTGGATCGTGGCGGCGGTCAGGCGGCGCACCTGGTCGAGCAGGTGAGTCTCGGCATGATGAGCGATGTCATGCGCCTGGGTGACGGTGAGGCCAGGGTCGACCGTGGCATCGACTTCGGCACGCAGCGTGTGCCCGATCCAGCGGATCCGCAGCTCGCGGACGGCCTGGACGCCGGTGACGCTGGTGACCGCGGCGGTGGCCTGGTCGACCAGGGCCGGGTCGACGGCGTCCATGAGCCGGGCGCTGACCTGGCGGACGGCCGAACGCAGGACGCCGAGGATGGCCACGGTGATGACCAGGCCGATGACGGGGTCGGCGGCTCGCCAGCCGAGGGCCACGCCGGCCGCGCCGAGCAGCACGGCCAGGCTGGTGAACCCGTCGGTGCGGGCGTGCAGGCCGTCGGCCACCAGCGCCGCGCTGCCGATGCGCCGGCCGACCCGGATGCGGTAGCGGGCGACGATCTCATTGCCCGCGAACCCGACGACCGCGGCGAAGGCGACGATCCACAGGTGGGTCACGTCACGGGGCCGCATCAGCCGGTCGATGGCCTCCCCGGCGGCGAGCACGCTGGACAGGGCGATCATGGCGATGACGAACAGGCCGCCGAGGTCCTCGGCCCGGCCATAGCCATAGGTGTACCGCTTGGTGGCCGGGCGGCGGGCCAGCCGGAAGGCGATGAGCAGCGGCACCGCCGTGAGCGCGTCGGCCACGTTGTGGAGCGTGTCCCCGAGCAGGGCAACCGACCCCGACAGCACCACGACGGCCGCCTGGACGGCAGCGGTGGCCGCGAGGATGAGCAGGCTCAGCAGCAGCGCCCGGCGCCCGTCGGCGTCGGCCTCGAGGGTCTCGTCGACCTGGTCGGCGCTGTCATGGGAATGCGCGCCGAAGACCTCCGATACGCCGTGACGGACCCGCGACCACACCGACGAGCCGTGCTCATGCGCGTGGTCGTGGCCGGCCGCGCCAGGTTCGCGGCCGGCCGTGCCGTGGCCATGGGCGCCCGCCTCGTGCTCGTGTCCGGCGTGGGTGGTCATGGGCCCGGTTTCCCTCCGACAGTGTGTCTCGGGAACCGACGCTACCTGACGTACTCCATATATGCGAACCTGCGAACATATCGCTATAACGAGTAGGCTGCAAAGATGGCGTCAGCTCACCGCGCGGACCTGCCGGCTGCCCCGGCCGGTCATTCCGGCTCGCTGGTCTCCGAGCAGGTGGCCGCGGCCGTACTGTCCTTCACCCTGCTGGCCGACCCGACCCGGGTCCGCATGCTGTGGGCGCTGCGGGACGAGGACCTCGACGTGGCGACGCTGGCCAGGATCGCTGGGTGCCGCCCCACCGTCGCCAGCCAGCATCTGTCCAAGCTCCGCTTCGCCGGTCTGGTGGAAGCCTCCCGCGACGGGCGCCGCATGATCTACCGCCTGCGCGGCGGCCATGTGCGTGCCCTCCTCGCTGAAGCCCTGTTCCAGGCCGACCACCAGGTGAGCGGGGAGCCGACCCACGACTGAGGCGACCGCCGGCCGCCCTCCCGCGCGGGCGGCGCCGGCGGCGCGGGGTCAGCAGCAGTCTTCGCCGCGCCAGGCCCGGCGGCCTGCGTGGACGGCGGCGCCGGCGACCGCCAGGGCGATCAGCGGATCAAGCCACCACCAGCCGAGCAGGGCATTGGCGGCCAGGCCGGCCAGGACCGCGGCGGCCAGGCCGGCGCACAGCAGGTTCTGGGTTCCCTCGCCCGCGGTCGCGCCGGACTCCAGGCGCGCACCCAGTTGGTGCTTGGCGACGCCCAGCAACGGCATCACCGCGATGCTGGACGCGGTGAGGATGATGCCGAGCGGGCTGGCGGCGGCGTGGTCCGCGCTGATCAGCTTGTGAATGGCCTCGGCCGTGACATAGGGGGCCAGCAGCCAGAACGACACCGCGACGGCTTTGGCCGCGCGGCGTTCCGAGGTGCCCGACAGGGTACGGGATCCGGTGAACCGCCAGATCACGATGACGCTGGCCAGGCCCTCCACTACCGACGACAGCGCCCAGCCGACCAGCGCGGCCGAGGACGCCGTGATCCCGGCGACCAGGCCCGCCGTACCCTCGAAAGTCATCCAGGCCAGGCTGATCCACGCCAGCGCCCTGGCCCGCCCGGCGGCCCGCAGCCACCCCTGGTCCCGGGCGGTACCGGCCGGCCCGGCGGGGACCGGGCAGCAGCCATCAGCACAGCCATCAGCACAGCCATCAGCACAGGCGCCGGGCACGGTGAGCGGGAGCAACGGGTGCTCGCTCACCGCCGGGCCGCCTGGGCCAGGGCCGCCTGGGCCAGGGCCGCCTGGGCCAGGGCCGCCTGGGCCGGGGCCGGGTCGCCGTAGACCGGGCACAGCACCACCGCCCGGTCGGTCGCATCCAGCAGGTGCTCGGCCGCTCGCAGCAGGTCCAGCAGTTGCGGCACGGCGACGAAGTAGAACGACTGGCGGCCCTCGGCCCGGTAGTCGACCAGGCGGCAGTCCCGCAGGCACGCCAGGTGCCGGGACACCGTCGACTGCGCCAGGCCCAGGTCGCGGGTCAGGTCCACCACCCGTGCCGCACCGCGCGCCAGTCGCTGCACGATCGACAGCCGGACCGGGTCGGCCAGCGAGTGAAACAGCGCCGCGGCCGGCGCCAGCCCGTCCAGAGGCGTCGTACCGTCCCCGCGATCGATCGTCATTACCTGATGATAGCCGGATGCTGAGATCTATAGTGACCCGGGGTGGCGGTCAGGGCCTGGCACCGCTAACGTATCGATGTATGAGCATGAGTTCAGATGAGCAGGAGGTAGTGGGTCTGGGGGACTGCGCGGTCCGGGTGGTGGACCGTGACCGGGTCGCGGTGATCGCCGGGTCGATGCCCGCCGGCCAGGACGTCACTGAGCTTGCGGACGTGTTCGGGCTGCTGGCCGACCCGGGTCGGCTGCGGGTGCTGGTGGCGCTGCTGGAGGGCGAGATGTGCGTGTGCGACCTGGCCGCCGTGGCACGCGCGAGCGAGTCGGCGACCTCCCATCATCTGCGGCTGCTGCGCGCCCACCGGGTGGTGCACGTACGGCGTGCCGGGCGGATGGCCTATTACCGGCTCGCCGACGCCCACGTGCGGATGCTCCTGGACGTGGCCCTGACCCATATCGGGCACGCTCCCGCCGCCGCGCATCCCGAGCACGACCTGCCACCCGAGAGCCTCGGATGACCTCGCGGCCCGAGCACGACCACGCATGCGGGGATGGTCAGGCTGGCCACGCCCACGGGGTCAGCGCGGAGGCCGACCGCCGGCTGCTGACGATCGCGCTGCTGCTCATCGCCGGCTTCATGGCGGTCGAGGTGACAGTCGGGCTGGTGGCGTCGTCGCTCGCGCTGATCGCCGATGCCGGGCACATGCTCACCGATGCGGCGGCGATCGGCCTGGCGCTGGTCGCGATGCGCCTGGCCGCCCGGCCCGCCCGCGGCCAGTTCACCTTCGGGCTGCGCCGGGCCGAGATCCTGTCCGCGCAGGCGAACGGGATCACCCTGCTGCTGCTGGCGGTGTACTTCACCGTGGAAGGGATCCGCCGGCTGATCGACCCGCCGCAGGTCCGGGGCGGCCTGGTACTAGCGGTCGCGCTGGCCGGGATCGCGGTGAACCTGCTCGCCGCGTGGGTGATGAGCAAGGCGAACCGGCAGAGCCTGAACATCGAGGGCTCCTTCCAGCACATCGTCACCGACCTGCAGGCGTTCATCGGCACGGCGATCGCCGCCACCGTCATCGTGACGACCGGCTGGGATCGCGCGGACCCGCTCGCCACCCTGCTGGTCGCCGCGCTGATGCTCAGGGCCGGGCTGGGCCTGGTCCGCGAGTCCGGCCGCGTGTTCCTCGAAGCCGCGCCCCGGGGCATCAGCCCGGCCGCGATCCACGCCCGCATCACCGGCACCCCCGGGGTCCTCGAGGTTCACGAGCTGCACGTGTGGGAAGTCACCAGCGGCTTCCCGGCGCTGTCCGCCCACGTCCTGGTCGATACGACCTGCGACTGTCACGCCCGCCGGCAGGAACTGGAGGCGATGCTCGTGCAGGAATTCGGCATCACCCATACCACCCTGCAGGTCGACCACCGCGAAGACCTCCTCCCGGCAGCGGCCGCGCCGCATCCCGGGCACGCGACAGATCTCGGCGCGACCGGGGATCACGCCCACGACACCGGGAGCTGCCCGTGACGCCCGCGAGGAACCTCGTCGGCGAAGCCCGCGAAACCGAGAGGTCTGCGTGCTGGCGGCCAGCTTAGCGGCGCCCCGTTACCTCGATGGCCCAGGCGCAGTTGGTGATGACCACGAGGTAATGGGTGCCGACGCTGGAGTACGTCCAGGTGCTCCCATGCCCCGCCGCGCCCATCGCGGCCACGCTCACGCCGCCGCCGCCGGCGTTGCCCTCCCTGATCACCAGGGCGCCGCGGCCCGCGTGCGGCGCGCAGGCGTAGGACCACTGGAGCTCCCACCGGCTGCGGGCGGCGACCGTGAACTGGCTGGTCGTCTGGTTCCCGGCACCGATGAAGGCGCGCAGCACGTCGTGCGTGCCGCCGGGCACGGGATGACGGCGCGCCTTCGCGCTGTGGCTATCCAGCTGCCCGGCCGGCAGGTGGTAGTGGCCTGCCGCCTGCGTGACATGCATCGCGGGGGCCGGCCCGGCGGCCTCGGCGACCAGGGCCACCGAGCCGATGATGAGGCATAATCCGGCACCCCAGGCGCCTGCCGTGACGAAGAGCCGCAAGGCGCGGTGAGCACGACTGCTCAGGTGCGCCGAGCCGTCAGCTGGGGTCGCATGCTGCGGGTTACTAGGCGGCAGCCGCCACCCGTCCGGGGCCTGGTAAGTCATCCGCCTGCCCTTAGGTCGATCGTCCGAGCCTCAACTACGGAATGTAACTGAAGGCTCGGTTACTTACGGAGAGCGTTGTATCACGAAATGGAGTAGCGTCCTGGGCTTACAAATGTTTTTCCTGGCAGAGGCCCTGGTTTTCATCGGGCTCCGCACGCCAACAGCTCCGGAGCGGACGGTAGTTCCGAGATGCTACGAACGTTAAGTAGTCGGGAGCCACGGAGCATCTAGATATCTCGTAGCAATTCGGGCATCGGCCGGTACCTGGCCGGCGGTGCAGCCGTGATCAGTCAGCGACCCCGCCGCCGCGACCGCTTCCGGTGCTGGTGGTGTGCCGACGGCGTCGCTCTCTCCGCCGGGCCCGCGTCGGCCTGCTGGGGGCTGGCCTTCCTGGGGTTGGCCTGCTGGGGGTCGGCCTGCTGGGGGCCGGGTTCCTGGGGGCCGGCCGGCTCGGCATCCCCGTCCGGACCGCGACTGACATCCCTGGCCCGCATCGCCGCGTCGACCGATATCTTCATTGCCGCCATTTCGCTCCCGGTTCGCCGGCCCGCTGCCCGCGCCGAGTTCCAGTGTGCGCGCCCGCGCGCGCGACCCGCTAGCCGCCTGCGGCGGATTCCGGATACGGGCAGGTGACGGTACAGTGCCGGGCATCATGGTTGTCGGAATCTCCCAGCAGCTCCTGTCCGAGGCCCGAGGGCTTGCGCAGCGTGCACGCAGCGTGATCCGGCGCCAGTTCATCACCAGGAACCGCAGGATCGGGCTGGTCCTCGCACTGGCGGTCGTGGGCATTGGCGTGGCTGCCGCCCAGGAGACGGGGGAGTGGTTCGCGCCGGGCGTGCTGATCCTGCCTATCCTGGCGGGCGCGCTGCTGCTGTGGCCCCGGGCGCTGCGGATCCTGTTCTGCCTCGTGGCGGTGATGCTGGCCTACGACTGGTGGGCCGGGCAGGTGCGCCCCGGACCCGGCATCATCGCCACCATTGTCGTAACGGCGCTGTTTGCCGATGTCCTGGCCAGGACGCGGGAGAAGCTCGGCGTTCAGGGCCTGCGCGGCGACCAGATGCTGATCGAGTTGCGGGACCGGATCAGGGTGCAGAGCAGACTGCCCGCCCTGCCCGATGGGTGGCAGTCGGTCTCGGTGCTGCGGCCAGCCGGCGGTGCCTCGTTCGGCGGTGACTTCCTGGTGTCCGCCTGCGATGGGCAGACGCTCCAGGTCGCGCTCGTCGATGTCTCCGGGAAGGGCATCGACGCGGGTACCCGGGCACTGCTGCTGTCCGGGGCCTTCGGCGGCCTGCTCGGCTCGGTCCCCCCTGGCGAGTTCCTGGCCGCCTGCAACGCCTATCTGCGCCGCGGCGACCCGGGGGAGGGCTTCGTCACGGCGGTGCACATCGCCGTGGACCTGGCGACCGGGGAGTACATCGTCTCGTCGGCCGGTCATCCGCCGGCCGCGCACTTCAAGGCCGGCAGCGGCCGGTGGCGCCTGACGGGCGCCCGCGGCATCGTCCTGGGGGTCGTCCCCGATCTGCGCAGCGTCCCCGACCGCGGCGCGCTGCGCCCCGGCGATGCCCTGATGCTTTATACCGACGGACTGGTGGAGGTGCCCGGCCGGGACATCGACGCCGGCATCGACCGCCTGCTGGGTGAGGCGGACCACCTCATCGCGGGCGGATTCGGGCCCGGGGCGGCGCGGCTCGTGCAGACCATGCAGGCCGGGCGCGCCACGTCAGACGATTGCGCGCTCGTGCTGATCTGGCGGGCGTGAGCGGCTATCGCGCCGGCATGACCTCCGGGGAACGGCTGTTGCGCAGCAGCGCATGCTCGGCGAGCGTGACCAGGACGTCCCGGCACGACTCGCGGCGTCGCGCGTCGCACAACACCACCGGGCTGTCGGTCGTGAGGTCGAGCGCCTTGCGTACCGATTCCAGCGGGTAGTGCCGGACGCCGTCGAAGCAGTTCACGGCCACGACGAAGGGCATGTCGTGACGCTCGAAATAGTCCACCGAGGGAAAGCAGTCGGCCAGCCGGCGGGTATCCGCCATGACGACCGCGCCGAGTGAGCCGTAGGCCAGCTCATCCCACATGAACCAGAATCGCTGCTGGCCCGGCGTGCCGAAGAGGTAGACGACAAGGTCGTCGCGGATCGTGATCCGCCCGAAGTCCATCGCCACCGTGGTCGTTGACTTCTGCTCTACCCCGTCCAGCGAGTCGACGGCCTCGCCCCGCTCGCTCAGCTGCTCCTCGGTTCGCAGTGGCCGGATCTCGCTCACCGAGCTGACCAGCGTGGTCTTGCCCGCCCCGAATCCGCCGGCGATCAGGATCTTGATCGTGACCGGGATGCCAGCCTCCGGCGGGCCCGGCTCATATCCGTCGTAGGCCATCCGCGACATCCTTGAGGATCTTGGGGTCGGTCAGCCCGACGGGCGCCGGCCGGTGAATAGTGACAAGACCACGCTCGCGCAGGTCGGAGATCAGGATCCGGATTACTCCCAGCGGCAGGTCCAGGTCCGAGGCCAGGTCGGCGGTCGGCGTGGGGACCCGGCAGCGCCTCAGCACGATGAGCTGCTCGGGCTCGAGCTGCGACAGGTCCAGCGGCGCGCCGCGCACGGCGCAGACGAGCGCCAGCAGGTCGACCGTCTCGCCGGTCGGCCGCGTCCGGCCGCCGGTCAGTGCGTAGGGACGAACGACCGGTCCCGCGTCCTGGTCAACCCACTGTTCGTCGGGACGGTCGTCAGGCGGGAACACCGGGGATCACACTGCCTCGGCGGACGACGAGACCGGCCGGGGGCCGACGCCCAGGTGCTCGCCCACCCGCTTCACCAGGACGGTCATCTCGTAGGCCACCAGGCCCGCGTCCACGTTCGCGCCCGCCAGGACCGCCAGGCAGCTGCCCTCGCCCGCTGCCGTCACGAACAGGAACGCAGCCTCCATCTCGATAACGGTCTGGCGGACCGCCCCGCCGCCAAAATGCTGGCCCGCGCCCCTCGCCAGACTCTGGAACCCGGCCGCGACGGCGGACAGGTACTCCGCGTCCTCGCGGGTCAGCCCGCCCGACGAGCCGATCGCCAGGCCGTCCCTGGACAGGATCACTGCCTTATCGATGTGCGTGACACGCGTGACGAGGTCGTCAAGGAGCCAGTCCAGCTGCCCACTGTGACTCATGTCCGGTCTCCCCTGCCGATTCTTCGGCTGTTGCTCGTTACTGGCCAGCTCCGTCGGTTGCGGCGCCGCCCTCGGTTGCGGCGCCGGCGCCGGGCGCGACGCCGGGCGTCAGGTCGCCGTCGCTGGACCTGCCCAGCTCCCAGCCGCGCTGCAAGGCGGCCATCGTGTTCCTGGCGGCCTCCGGTGACGCCTGCCGGGGCTCGCGGGCCGGCGGGCTGTCTTCTGGCTTTCGCGCCTCGCGCAGTTGCGGCGCGAGGCTCGCCTGGCGGACCCGGACGGGGAGGCCGAGATCGCCGGCATCGCCCACCGCGCTCAGCTCCGCCGTGGTAACGCGGGAGTCCAGGCTGCCGGAGTCCAGG
>Ga0307374_10007344_pt1 | contig 16826 bp, 14 predicted proteins | sample OX3MG_FD_202532 | JGI IMG/M metagenome (GOLD analysis project Ga0307374, IMG submission 202532) | Soil microbial communities from Risofladan, Vaasa, Finland - OX-3 | ecosystem: Environmental > Terrestrial > Soil > Coastal area > Acid sulfate soil | place: Finland: Risofladan, Vaasa | collected... | reverse complement strand
CAACATGTCGCCCCAGTCGCCGCTGCGGGAGCTGGAGCGGGCTAATTGGAATTACTTTCTGAACCTTCCGGATCTGCCGCGCGTCGCGGCGCTCAATTCCGGAATCGTCAAGAATCTGCAGCTCCGACAGCCCCTTTTCGAGTTTTCGGGGGCCTGCGCTGGCTGCGGAGAAACTCCATACGTTAAGCTGGTGACCCAGCTTTTCGGTGACCGGGCGCTCATCGCGAACGCCACGGGCTGCTCCAGCATCTACGGCGGCAATCTGCCCACCACGCCCTATACGGTCAACCGCGAGGGCCGCGGTCCCGCCTGGAGCAACTCTCTTTTCGAGGACAATGGGGAGTTCGGTCTTGGCATGCGCGTCGGCGCCGATCAGCAAACCGCGTACGCCCGGCGGCTTCTGATTGAAATGCGAGAGAGCCTTGGAAGCGACCTCGTGCAAGCGATCCTCACCGCGGATCAGTCCACAGACTTAGGGATAGAAGCGCAGCGTGACCGGGTAGCCGCAATCAAAATGGCCCTGGGCAGCAGGCCGGAACCCGAGGCCCGAGATCTGCTGGCGCTGTGTGATGCGCTTATAAGGAAGAGTGTCTGGATCTTCGGCGGCGACGGCTGGGCGTACGACATCGGGTTTGGCGGTCTCGACCATGTTCTGGCGAGCGGGCAGAATGTGAACGTCCTGGTGCTGGATACCGAGGTGTATTCCAACACCGGCGGGCAGGCCTCGAAGGCCACGCCGCTCGGCGCCACGGCCAAGTTCGCAGCCGGTGGGAAAGCCACGCCAAAGAAAGACCTCGCAGGTATAGCGATGACCTATGAGAGTGTCTACGTAGCCCAGATTGCCCTCGGCGCCAGCGATCAGCAGGCGTTGAAGGCGGTTTTGGAAGCCGAAGCGTATGATGGACCATCACTCGTCCTCGCTTACAGCCACTGCATCGCGCATGGAATTGATATCTCCGATGGGATGCGGCAGCAAAGACTGGCCGTGCAGTCGGGTCACTGGCCGCTCTTCCGGTACGATCCGCGGCTGGCGGCTTCCGGGAAGAATCCGTTCCAGCTCGATTCCCGGGAACCGACTCTCCCCATGAAGGATTATTTCCTTACCGAGGGACGATACACGGCCCTGCAGCGCGGCCATCCGGAGGCGGCTGCGGAACTGCTCGGGCAGGCCGAGATTGCGATACGAGAACGATGGCGACATCTGAAAGAGATGGCCCAGCCGCGCTGACAGCTCCGTACTCGAAGACCGCTGCTGGGATTTCTCGGTACAGGAGCTAACTCGGCGCACCGATAGAGCATGAAACCGGAAAAGAAAGGAGCGACACATCACCATGACGGCGCCACCGAAGACCTCGAAGGAATATCCCAGACAGTCGACCGGATCGGCCGATCTGCAGCAGGCGCTGCATTTTGCCATCCACGCCGCGGTACAGGCCCCCTCTTCGCATAACAGCCAGCCCTGGTTATTCCGCGTTCACGAGCGGTCGGTCGATCTGCTCGCCGACCGGGCGCGGGGGCTGCCAGTTACCGACCCTATGGACCGTGAGCTCACGATCAGCTGTGGCGCTGCGCTCTTCCATTTATACGTGGCGATCCGTTAGGCCGGATTCGATGCCTGCGTGCAGACGCTGCCGGAGCCTGGAAACGTTGACCTGCTCGCGCGGGTCGAAGTGGGAAGTCGACAGAATCCGTCACCGGACGAACTGCTGTTGTTCCAGGCGATCCCGAGGAGGCGTACCAATCGCACGGCGTATGAGGATCGCCCGCTCGCGCCAGCGCTTCTGAGGTTCATAGAAGAGGAGGCTGTCGCCGAAGGGTCGTGGCTGCAGGTTTTTGAATCTGATTCGGCGCGTGATCGCCTGGGGGATCTGATAGCTGCGGCTGACCGGAAGCAGCTTTCGGACGTCCGTTTCCGGCGGGAGATGGCCTCCTGGCTCCATCCCAACCGGAGCCGTTCGCGGGACGGAATGCCCGGTTATTCAATGGGCTGGAACGAATTGAGGTCACGGACTACGCCCCTGTTGATCCGAAGCTTCGATATCGGTCGCGGCCGGGCCGCCAGCGATCGGGACCTTGCGAGGTTCTCGCCGGCGCTGGCGGTGCTCGGAACCGACGAGGATACACCCGGCGCCTGGCTCGCGGCCGGTCGCGCCCTTGCCCGGACGCTGCTGCGGGCCGCCGCGAGCGGTCTATCCGCCAGCTACCTGAATCAACCAATTGAGGTCGAGGAGATGCGTCCGGCGATAAAGGACCTGACGGGGCGCGATGGCTATCCGCAGATTCTGCTCCGTCTCGGATATGGAGGCGTCGCTCTATCCACTCCACGACGCGATCCCGAGAGCCTCATCCTGCTCCCGGAATGATCTGTTTCGCATCCTGATGTGGCGGGCGCCTCTTACCTTTCAACGCCGTGCGCTCACCGCGGCGATGAGTAGCGCCATGAACCAGGCGGCGTACGCTGTCTCGATCATACCGACCCGCTTGAGCGGCGGAGGACGCCGCGACAGCCGTGTCGCGCTCGCCGCTGCCCGGAGGACTGCCGGGGTATAGGCCGCGGCCAGGCAGACTGCGGCCGGGCTTGGATTGGCTGCGACCAGAACAACGAGACCCAGCGCGAGCAGCAGGTGATACGAAAGACAAACACGGCCAAGTCTCCATCGCAGCGGCGGGGTCAGATCCGTCTTGAGCTTCGCGACGCTCAGGAGCATGCGCACAAAAAGCACGCCGCCGCTGAAGTAAAGAAAGCAGGCAAGCCAGAGCAGCCAGCCTGCGGCGGTGAGGGATCCGGATGCCGATACCTGAGCCGCGGGCGCGGTAAGGCTGAGCGCCGCGGCGCCCAGGATCTCCCCACTCGCGGAACGGTCCATTCGCTTCCGGCCGGGCAAGACCAGCAGCACGGAGCGAGTGGCGAATAATACTCCGGCGGCGGCGCCAACCGCCAGCAGACCGATCCTGTTGTACGCGAAGAGCAGCGGGGCGCCGCCAAGCGCAGCGGCTCCAGCGTAGATAATCAGCCAGGCGCTGGTGGATCGGCCGCCACGACGGCGGATGAGCCCCGCCGCCGCGTTCTGGCCAAGGTAAACGCCCGTGACGGCCAAAACAAGCAGCGCGGCGGGAGCCCATGCGAATGGGCGAGCCACCGCCAGGCCAATCACCAGCGGAGCATAGAGCATCACCCATGCGCCATGCTCGCGAGGGATCGGAGGCCCGCACGAAGTTTTGACCGACGACCGCGAGGGCCGGATCGTGACCGCCACATTCATTCAGCGAGCGCCGAGCAAAGGCAAGACGGCGATCTCTTCGGCCGATAGATAGTCGCATGCTAGCGAATCCAGACTGGATAGCTCGTATAGCAGCACCTCATAGGTGCTGGAAGCGCCGATAGGAGCTGAGTAGCCACTGGTGATCGCAGCCATCCGCGCCAGCATCCGCCGGATCGCGGTATGCGCAATTTGCATCGATCGCAGTACAACTGGAAGCATCGTGGACTCTGCGGCGCCCATCACCGGCTGGAGGCTCACTCGTAACCAGGGGAAAAGCACCTGCTCTTCTCTCCAGAGGTAGCTCAGTATCTCGCGGCTCAACTCTGTGAATGACCGCGACGCCGCCTGGATCTCGGGATAACTCTCGCCATCCGCCCGCGCCACCTTCGCCATCAGGAACGCCAGCCGCGGCAGCTCGTCCTTGAGCGAATTGTGGTACGTGCGCTCCATGTACTGAAGAATTTGCGCCACGGTATCGGACTTACCGGCCCGGGTTCGGTTTTCCGACGCCAGCTTGCCGGTTGGGGCTGTAATAGTGATCGTACTCATTTTCGTTCGTCCCTTCGTAAGAACCGGACCGCAGGCTCGTTAACCCGTATCCCTGTAGGAGCGCCATCCCTTATGCGACGAATGTGACAATCGCCGAAAGGATTCGGCTTCTACATTCTACCGCAGCGACTTGTGAGCCGTATCCGCAAAACAGCCGATTCTTTACTCGCTGGCAACTTCAATTGGACGGTCTCCCCTTGCACGATCCACCAATCCGTCAATCAGCGGATGCGCCGCGCAGCTCGCTCACTTATCATGAATAGAGATACTCTAACTGCGAGACCAGCGTCATCTTCCGGTCAATCAAAAGCGAAACTGCTGAGTTCTGGGTGACACGGACCGCATACCGACGTTATATGCCATATATAAGGAGGAATCGCGTTGCTTAGCGTAAGTAATCTTCTCTGCAATCACCAGGCGGGTAATGAAGCCCTGCGGTACGGTCACCGGTTATTAGCCCGCCGGCCGGAGCGTTCCCCACAGGAGTCAGCGGCGGAGTCTTTCGCAGCGGCCCCCCGTCCTGTGGTGGTGTGGGCGGTGACGAAGGCCTGCAATCTCCGGTGTGTTCATTGCTACGCTTCCGCAACGCCGGACGCGGCCCCGAACGAGTTGAGCTATAAAGAGGGACTGGCTCTGCTGGACAATCTGAGAACCTTCAACGTTCCGGCCGTCCTCTTCAGCGGAGGGGAGCCACTCTCCCGGCCTGAGACCCCCGAGTTCATCCGGTACGCGCAGAACATCGGTCTCTCCTGCACTCTATCAACGAACGGTCTTCTAATCGATGACGCGATGGCCGATCAACTGGCGGCCCTGGGCTTGCGATACGCGGGCATCAGCCTGGATGGCACAGAGGCCCGCCACGACAAGCTGCGTGGAAAGAAAGGCGCGTATGCCGGGGCGCTGGCCGCGGTTGACCGCTGCCGGGCACGTGGCATTAAGGTGGGGCTGCGATTCACCGTCCACGCTCTCAATTCGGAGGACCTCGACAGCATTTTCGACATCTGTCTCGAGCACGACGTGCAGCGCCTCTGCATCTATCACCTGGCCTACGCCGGCCGCGGTGGCTCAATGCAGAAAGTTGACCTGACGGCGCCCCAGAGCCGGGAAGTGGTGGACCGAATCTTCGCGCGCACCAGGCAGTGCCATGCGGAAGGGCAGCCGCTCGAGGTGCTCACCGTTTCCAACCACGCCGACGCCGCGTACCTGCTGCTCCAGCTCGAATCCGAAGACCCGGAGCGGGCAGCCGCAGTCCGCGCACGATTGGAGGGCACCGGCGGGAACCGCTCGGGCTGCAACATCGCCGCTATCGACCCCATGGGCAACGTTCATTACGACCAGTTTAGCTGGAGCTATACCTGCGGTAACGTTCGCGAGCAGCCCTTCTCACAGATCTGGGGCGAAGCCACGGACCCGCGGCTCGCCGTCCTGCGAGATCGGAAACGGTTCCTTCCTCTGCGGTGCCAGGCCTGCCGCTTCGTCTCAGTCTGCAACGGGAATCTCCGGACCCGCGCCGAGTCGTCCAGCGGTGACTGGCTTGGCATGGACCCGAGCTGTTACCTGACGGACGCTGAGATCGGCTACCAGCCGCGGCCGCAGCTATTAGCCATCTAATTGCCCGGCATGACCGTTCGTCCGTTAGCGCCATTTTTGCAGGAGTTAATCATGCTTGAGTTAGCAGAATGTCCGCCCAGTCTAATGGAATTCGCGGACCCCATCAACGCCCGGATCCTTGAAGTTTCAGAAGACGATATCCAGGGCTTCCATGAAGACCCGATTGGAGAGATTGCGCGGCAATCGGGCCTGGCGGTTTCCCTGGTGATTGAGCGGCTTCAGACCATGCTCGCGGCGGGTACCATCCGCAGAATCCGGCAAACTCTCACGTCGATCAATCTGGCGCAGGGCGGCCTGGTCGCCTGGCAGATTCCGGAAGAAAAGCTGCACGCGGCGTTTGATTTCCTGTTCCAGCAAGACCCTTTCTCCGGCCACGCGGTTATCCGCAGCACGGATGCCATCACACCCGGTTCCGGCTATCGCCTCTGGACGACCCTAAAGGTTCCGCAGGGCTACTCGATCGTGCGGCATTGCGAAATTCTGGCGGCTGAGATAGGCGCGGAGCAGTTTCGTCTTATGCCGGCAAAGCGGGTCTTCGCTCTCGGGGTTGGCCATATACGCCGCCAGGGATTGACGCCAGGCAGCAAGTCGGACGCGCTCGCAGAGGCGCGAGAAACAGACTACGTAAAGTTGAATCCGTTGGAGTGGCAGGTATTGATGGCCCTTAAGCGGGAACTGGATATCGACGAGATCGGCCCCATGCTCTGGGAGCGCCGCGCTCGGAACGCCGAAATTCCCCTGAATACGTTCCTCGCTGTCGCGCACGATCTCAACGCAAGGCGTGTCATTGGCCGGTTCTCAACCTTTTTAGAGCACGTGAAGCCTTCACAGACCGGACAGCGCCTCACGCGGTGCAACGGCCTATTTCACTGGGCGATTCCGGCCGGGCGTGAAATCGAAGCCGGCTGCGAAATCGGGCGGCATCATATCCTCACACACTGCTACTGGCGAGACGCCGGACCCGAGTTCCGTAACGTCAACATTATGGCTGTCGCCCATGGGAGCGAGAAACAGAATGTCCTGGCGCACAAAGCCGCCATCGACGACCACCTGCAGTCAATCGGCATGCCCGTTTTGTATTCCAACGTCTTCTGGGGCGGCCGCAGCGAAATCAAGCCCTCCGAAATCTGCCCGGAGGCGTACGGCGACTGGATTCGCTCGCGAGATATCTCGGCGTGGACCTCGTCCGCGCGGGGATAGCCGTTTCACAGGCAGGGACGCCTGCGCCACCCCGCGTTAATCGCCGAAGGGATTCGGCTCCTACAACCGGCGGTCGGTTCTCCCCCGTTATCGGGGGCCGGGGGGCCATAATCGCCGAAGGGATTCGGCTCCTACAACGCGATGCACGCGACCTGCCCACGAGCCCGGGCGGAGCAATTCGTCGGGCATAGCGATTCTACGGATATAGCGATTCTGGACGTAAGGAAGACGGGTCGTGCGGAGGGGATAGTGGGGTACTTCACGCGGCCGTCGGGCAATCGCACAGGGGAATGGACACTGGCGCGCGGGCCGGTTAACGGCAACAACCGCCGATTCGATGAATTGAATCGGCGGCTGCCGGGCGCTTCAGAGAGCAATGGTAAGATTTCCCATGCGACGGGAATTCACGCCCCGGGCGCATGGCCGTATGAATTATGAGCCGCAGACGTACTGCCGGCTTGATTCGAAGCCGCAAAATGGGGCTATCGCATCCAACTGAAAATCGCGAATCTCGCGCCATCAACTCATTGGTCCGTGATGACGCCTTGTTTAGCGACTATTTGCCGAAGGAAGGTGACGGGGTCCAGGATCTGAAGGTTCTGAGCGATCTGGAGGAGGCTCCTTCCTTCCGGGCTGTCAGGCCTCACGAGGTCGAGTAGATCCTTATCCCGACTCACCAGATAGTCAGCGCCGGCGGCAATGGCCAGGTTGAGATACGCTTCATCCTTGGGGTCACGTGGATAAAGGAACACAGCCGGAACATTCTCTACCAGTGATCCTATACTGATAATGTGTCTGAGGAACAGGTCTACACGTGATAGAGTGAGAACCGGGAACTTACGCCGAGTCTTTTCCCGCTTCAGTACTTCACTCACTTCACCAAGCACTCCAGCACTCAGGAAGAGCCTCACCACCCCGGCCTCCGCGGTGGCAAGACAGGCGAAGGATGGACCGTGGGCTCGTACCGCAGCCTGGAGATAGATGTTGCAGTCAAAGACCACTCCCGGTGCGACTGGAGTGCTCTGTATTTGGGCGGAAGGCTTCCTCAATGCGCCGTCTTCGCCTGCTTCTCCTTGGAGACCTCGTCTCGCACCTCATCGAAGAAGGTGTCCAGTTCTTCCTCCGTATCAGGCAGAGAGCGGGTAAACTCATGGATGGGCGCCAGGATTTCGCGGAGGCTCCGCTCTTCGCCGAGCACGTCCTTCCGGATCAATTCACGAAGATACTCCGAGCGCCCAGCGGCGTGACGGCGCTTGATCCGCTCGTCCAGAAGTCTCACCAGCTCTTCCGGTACTCCGGTCACTTTGATGGTATGCGACGGCATTGGTATCTATCTCCTGTTAGGCATGGCTTTAGAATACGACCATTGGAAGTTCATGTCAAGCCCTTATTGGGCCCTATTAGGGCCATCGCAGCCGTTTTCTGGGGCGGCCGAAGCGAAATCAAGGCCTCGGAAATCTGCCCCAGGTCTACGGCGAGTGGATTCGCTCGCGAGATTCCTCCGCCCGAACGTCGCCCGAGCGTAATCGCCGAAGATGTCGCTGCCGCGTAAATCGCCGAAGGGATTCGGCTCCTACAACCGGCGGTCGGTTCTCCCGTTATCGGGGGCCGGGGGGCCATAATCGCCGAAGGGATTCGGCTCCTACAACGCGATGCGCGCCGCCTGCCCGGGAGCTCCGGCGGACCAATTCTTCGGGCATAGCGATTCTAGATGTGAGGCGCTCGGGTCGTGCGGAGGGGATAGCGGGGTACTTCCCGCGGCCCTCGGGCAATCGCACATGGGAATGGACACTGGCGCGCGGGCCGGTTAACGACAACAGCCGCCGATTCGGTGCATTGAATCGGCGGCTGCCGGGCGCTTCAGAGAGCAATGGTAAGATTTCCCATGCGCCGGGAATCTCCAGCCCGGCGCATGGACGTATGAACTATGAGCCGTAGACGTACGCCCCACCGAGATGCGCCGCATACCCGAGAAGACAGACGGTTATCAAAGCCAGCAGATAGTAGAGCGCGCGGGCGCCGCCACTCATATCCTGGTGACGATGGACTCTGAGCGAGACCATCATCCACATCAGGAACGAGGCGATGACCGCCATTGACAGATGCTCAGCGATAAGACCTTTGAACGGCAGTCCCAGCCTCATCATGGCAGCCCCGCCGGTGACGACGGCGAATACGGCGCTGATCGCGGCCAGGAGCAAGTTATACCACCCCGCCAGCAGGAGTGTGCTGTTCTTCTTGATGTAGCCCAGGATGTCGAGAAACATCCCGGCGATGAATAGGGCTATCGGGAAATGAACGATGGCCGGATGCCACATGTTATCTGGCAGCAGAGGGTTCGACGTCGATGGCGGGGCCGTGGTTGGCGCCGCTGCAGGCGATGTCGTAGTCCCGGCGGGCGGCGTGGCAGCGGGAGTCGGGGCAGGCGCAGCCTCGGCTGACCCGGGACTCCTGGTCGTCGTCGTTGTCGACGTCGCCGCAGTCCCGGAACTCGCATCCGGCGCTGGCGTCTGAAGTGCAGTGACGTGAGCTGCTGCGCTGGCGGCCGGCTTTTCAGCGCCGGAAGACATCTTGGGCGCCGAGACCGTCGCGTGAGTATGGGTCGCTGCAGCTACAGGCGCCGGGCGCGCTTCCTGCTTCGCAGGCACGTGGACCGTCGGCGGCGCTGCGTGCGGCGCCGGCCGGACAGCCGGCGCGGAGGGCTTCGCCGCCGGCTGTGAAGTTGGAGCTGGTTTCCCGGCGCCAGGGGCAGGGGCTGCCGGCGCCGGCTTTGCCGCCGGCACACTCTTGGGATCACCGGGCGCTGTCCCCGCTTTGATCTCGTCCAGGTTGCTGACGCCATCTTTGTCCGAGTCGACGTTATCCAGCTTATGGAGAATATCCGCCGTCAGCTTATTCGCTCCCTCGGCTTGCATCTCGGCCTTCAGCGCGGCGCCGTACGGATTCATGGTGGGATCCGAGTCCGACACGTGGCAATTCGCACAGCCGCGTGTCATTAGCGGTCCCGAATACTGCGGGTACGTCTGGCTCAGGGTAACGAGGAATTCCGGCTTCGCCTGGGCCGTCGTCGCCAGAAGAATTCCGGCGACGAGGAGCCCGAGTGTCTTAAGGAGTTTCATGTCTCACTCTCTGTTCCGTGCGCAATTGAAAGGTCTGCTCAAGGGCTTCCCGACGACCCAACAGACGTCTACTTCGTCGGGGCGTCCGCCTTCGGGGGGAAGCTCTTCGGGTCACCGGGAAGTGTTCCCGCTTTGATCTCGTCGATATTCGATACCCCGTCTTTGTCGGAATCGAGTTTCTCAACAGCTTTGAGCATGTCCGGCGTCAGGGTCTTGGTATTGGCTTTGACGAGTTCCTTCTGGAGGTCCAGTCCATACGGGTTCAGCTTAAATCCCGCGGCCATATGGCAGGTCATGCAGTTCGCCTTACCGAGCGCGGTCGTCGCGTCCGGTTTGTACGTCGTTTTGAATAATGTTAGAAAAGTGGGGAATCCGATGGCGGCTGATCCTACAGCCATGAGTCCCACTACCATACCTACTTTGACAGCCTTCATTGATTGACTCCTCGTATTCGTTGGCCGCCACCGGGATGTTACCCAGTTTTGGCCTTCCTGCACCATCAATATTCTATTCTGTGAGAGCGCAATTCAAATCCCCGAAAAGGTGGATTGATCCGAATTGGATCCCGAACTACGTTCAGGCGACGAAACCCAGGACCGGCGAACGCTCCGGCCGCCAACCATCCGGGATATAAACGCAGTCGGGCTCGGCGCCAAGCGGATCATTGGTCACGGCGTAGGCTCGAGCGCGGCTGCCGCTGCAGATGCTTCGAAACTCGCAGGCGCCGCATTTTCCCTTCAACCGGTCAGGATCTCGCAGCGCCTGGAAGGTCTCTGAGTTCTGATAAGTGTCAACGATGGACCGCGTGGGAAATTTACCACAAAGAATCGGCATAAAGCCGCTGGGATAGACGCTGCCGGTATGGCTGATGAACATAACACCTTTCCCGTCGTTAACACCCAGGGGCGCTCTCTGGATCCGGCCGGGAATCGATGGACCGATTCCTTGCGGGTCCCCGTGTCTCTGGATCACAAAGCGGCGGTAATGGTGCGCCTCGGTGGTCTTGATCGCGTACGGCTGCTTTCGCGCGTGGTTCCAGAGCTGCTCAAAGACGATCTCATATTGAGCCGGCGCGATCCGCTGCTCCGCCAGCCCTCGTCCTACCGGGATGAGGAAGAAGACCGACCAGAGAACGATATCCTGCCCTGCCAGCATTTCGGCCATCTCGTCCACCTGATCGACGTTCCAGCGAGTGATCGTAGTGTTGATCTGCAGTGGCAGGCCGATCCCACGCGCATCGCGGAGGATTTCCATCGTTCGCGTATAGCTGCCAGGTACGCCCCGGAACGCATCGTGCGTGGCAGGGTCCGGCGAGTCCAGACTCAGCGCAAGCCGTTTCAGGCCCGCGTCTTTCAACTTCACAAGCGCATCCCGGGTGACGAGTGACGTGGCCGCGGGCGTAATGGCCGTCGAAAGCCCGGCGTCGCCGGCGTACCGGACCAGGTCGAAGATATCATCACGCTTCATGGGATCACCACCGGTGAAAACAAGCACCGGGGGCTTCGGAAAGCTGGCGATCTGGTCAATGAGCTGTTTCGAGAGCTCGGGAGTTAGCTCGCTCGGATGCCGGCGAGGCTGAGCGCAGGCGCGGCAGTGCTTGCAAACAAGATCACACGCCCGGGTGACTTCATAAAACATAACGAAGGGGCTGTGCGCGAAGTCTTCCTGCGTGTACATCGGCGGTCGATCCATGGATTCGTCTCCTCTTTACGCCTCGTTTAATATCCGGGTAGTGCGCCCGGAATTGGGTCTTTTACCGCGCTTCCCTGTGCCGCTCAAGCCTTAGTGCCGTCGCTCAAATGTGAGAACAACACCGAGCTCAGGTACCGCTCGCCGTTGCTCGGAAGGATAATAACTATGAGCTTACCGGCATTCCCCGGCCGGGCCGCGACCACGCTGGCCGCTTTGAGCGCCGCGCCCGAGGAGAGACCAACGAACAGTCCTTCCTCTCTGGCCGCCCGGCGCCCCCATGCAATGGCGTCCGCCTGGTCTACCGGCAAAACCTCGTCGATCACGCTCAGATCGAGCACAGCCGGCAGGAAGCCGGCCCCGATCCCCTGAATCATGTGGGGGCCAGGACGCAGCGGCTCGCCGGCGAACGCCTGAGAAATTACCGGGCTCTGAGCCGGTTCGACGGCGATGGCCTGAAAGCCAGATCGGCGAGATCTGAGCACCTCGGAGACGCCGGTAATCGTGCCGCCCGTTCCAACACCTGAGATGAGAATGTCAACGCGGCCCTCGGTCGCCGTCCAGATTTCCTCTGCCGTCGTCCGTCGGTGAATCTCCGGGTTAACCGGGTTATTGAACTGCTGCGGCATGAAACCAACGCCGGTGTCCGCCAGGAAACGCTCGGCCGCCGCAATGGCGCCTTTCATCCCTTCGACCGCCGGCGTAAGAATTAGTTCGGCGCCGAGCGCCTGCAGCACTTTTCTGCGCTCGATGCTCATCGAATCGGGCATGGTGAGCACACACCGGTAGCCCCGGGTAGCGCAAACCATGGCGAGCGCAATGCCCGTGTTCCCGCTGGTCGACTCGATGACCACGCCGTCGGGGCCAAGCCTTCCCTCTCGCTCCGCCGCGTCGATCATGGCGAGGCCGATCCGGTCTTTAACCGAACCGAGTGGATTCAAGCCCTCCATCTTGGCAAGGAGTATGGCTTCGGTCGGTATCAGCTTCCGGATCCGGATCAGCGGGGTTTCCCCGATGGTATCGGTGATGCTGTTGTGAATTCCGCTGCGGATTACCGGGGCGGCATAACTGCTAAAGGACATCATTACCTCCAAAGAATTCCATCGGAGTCAGCGCCAGACTGGCGCTGCAGCCGGCGAGCCGTACATCGAGCGACCGGCTGGAGATCATCGGGGTCCAGGCCGCGGCGAACTGCCATCTCCACGCCAATCTCGCGGATTGCGTCCGGAGACAGTTCGTTGGCGGCTACCGCAAAGAGCAGCCGATCTTCAATCGCGATGTGTCGATCGTAGAGCGTGCGCAGTTTCCGGAGAATCCGGTTGAACTCCTCGCTCTCATCCTGTGCCAGCCGGCCCTTGCTGAACCATCGCCATCCCAGCCGCTCGACTTCGCGGTGTCCTTCTTCCGCCACGCGGTGCTCGAACTCCAACCGGTCGACAGTTCCCAGCACTTCGTCGATAACCGGTCTATCCGCGGCGCGCAGCCGGGGGAACAGGGACTCTTCCTCATCGGCGTTATGGAGCGCAGTGCCCGTCTGAAAATATCTCAGCGAGGTAGCGAGCGAATCCCGCTGCTCGACTGTAAGCTCACCACCCTGCGCCTCTTCGCCGACCTTAAGGAGGAGATTGAGAAAACGCTCCACCCGGCGATGGCAGTCGCTCAGCAGGCGGAGGGGATCCAGGAAATTAACCGTGGAATCCATGTCAGCGCTGATCGTCGTCATTCGTCCCCCCCTGCGTGAAGGCCCTCTTCAGCCCGTCTCGAACACCCATCTCCCCACCAATCCTTAAAAAGAGCCACGACGGTCGCCGGTTGGCGCCAATTCCGCAGCCGCGCTCCACGTGCTGAGACGGCTGGCGCAGCTCTCTCGCGGGACCTATACAGAACGCCGCTGCCAGGATTCCTCCCGTTCCAGGAAGGCCGAACAATATGATAATCGCGTCCGGAATGGCGCACATCCCCTAATCGACGGACGCTGGACTGGGCATTTATGAACCTCCGCCGAGTGTCGAGTCGCCACCTCGATAAGAAAAGTATTGCGCACCGTGAAAGTTGCAAACCGGGCAAATAATCGGCTAACGTACTGCTGAATGGTTGCGGTGTTACTGAACGATGGCTAACGGCGCAGCCGAGCCGAAAGGCAAGAGCGAACATGCTTTACACCCGGATTCATTGGTTTCTGAAAAAATCGCGGTGGGGCCGCGCATCGCCCGACACGACGGCTCAGCAGAGCGAAGGGAGATATTTTTAGACGTAAATTAAGTTAATCGACTCGATTTAGCGCTGGTTATGGTCCGGAGCGTAGTGCCGTCCGGGGTTCCGTGATCAGTTTCCTTCACCCGTGTGAATGAGAGGGCCTGGCAATGAGATTCGCGCTTGCGTCGGTCGTGGTCAGTATCATGGGAGCGTTCCTGGTGCTCTCACTCACTTTTCTGCCTACAGCGTCGAGCGAGAAGACCGCCTCTTCGACGCACAGCGCCTCGGGATCCGGTTCAAACCCATCGGGCGCCGGAAACGCCGGCGGCAGCGGTCATAAGAACTCTCCCCAGCCGGACAGCGCCCCCGCCGCCGGAGCGGCCGCAGGGCAGAATACGGCGCCGGCCGAGAAGGCCGAGTTCATTGGCACGGACGCATGTCTCTCCTGCCACGTCGATTATAAGCAGTGGCTCACGCAGCCCCATGGACGCTTCCTGATGGAGCCCAGTCGTACCGTCCCGGGCCAGGGGTGCGAGGAGTGCCACGGACCTGGCAGTCTGCACGCCCAGAATCCGCCCAAGTTTATCTTTAACCCTGACAAGGCCAAAGCTCGCGTCAGCAATAATCTCTGCCTGAAATGCCATAACACCCAGATCGACCAGCACGACTGGCAGATTGGCGCCCACGCCCTCGCGAATATCCGCTGCACCGATTGTCATAAGGTGCACATGAACGCGGATAACTTGGAGATGCTCCCGAAGCCGAAGAACCAGCTCTGCTTCCAATGCCACCGCACGATCGAAAACCAGCTTCATCAGAACTCCCACCATCCGGTGCTGGAAGGCAAGATCGACTGTTCCGATTGTCATAACATCCACAGCGGGCGATTCGATAACATGCTCGTTGCGGACGAAAAGACCACCTGCACCCGCTGCCATGCGGATGTTCGAGGGCCGTTCGTCTTCGAGCATGACGTAACTGTGAACGGCTATTCCAAGCCGTGTACCAGCTGCCATCTGCCGCATGGCAGCCCCAATCTGCGACTGGAGAAAGCCGCCGGACGAGGGGAATGTCTGCAGTGCCACACTACACTTGTGATCAACCATTTCCCGGGCAACTGCATCACCTGCCATACGCGTCTCCACGGCTCTGACGCAGATCCCGATTTCCTGAGGTAGACGAGAGGTCTCCGAGGATGCGATCACAACTCAGCAAAGGGTTGAGACTGGCGCCATGGCAGAGCTCGGCTTCGTGTTTATCGTGTACGATCCGTGGTACGGCGCACGGGCAGCCGGCGCCGGCTCCAACAGGGTGTCTCGAGTTGATCTTTGCGTTGCGCATGGAACAGAGAGTGAGACATGAAAATGCTTAAGACCCTTGGCATTCTGCTCGCCGGGATGTTACTCGCGGCGACGGCCCAGGCAGAGCCGGCGTTCCTTGTTACCCTGGGCCAGACGTACCCGCAGTATTCGGGGCCTCTCATGGCCCGCGGATGCGCGAATTGTCACGCGTCGGACTCGGATCTCACGATGAATCCCTACGGGGCAGCGCTGAAGTCCGAAATGCAGGCCGAGGGCGCGGAAAAGCTGACGGCCGCCATTCTCCACAAGTTGGAGAGCGCCGACTCCGACAAAGACGGCGCCAGCAACCTGGACGAGATTAAAGCGGGCACAGCGCCTGGCGATCCCAAGAGTACGCCGGCGGCAAAGCCGGCGCCGACAGCCCCTGCCCCCGGCGCGGGGAAACCAGCTCCAGGTTCGCAGCCCGCGGCGAAGCCATCTCCGGGGGCTGTCTCGCCGGCGCCAAACTCGCCGCCGATCGGGACGGGGACGGCCAATCCAGTCACTCCCGCCACGCCTGGCAGCGCTCCTGCCCCACAGCCGGCGACGCCGACCGCGCCGGCAGCCGCGCCATTGAAACCGTGGTTCACGGTGGACGCGCTTGACTTCTCGCTGGCGGAACAGTACTACAATATTTCCGGGAACCGCTCGAAATTCGAGCAGTACGGGACGCCGCCACAGGGCCTCATAATCCCGCGACTCTGGATGTTTGGGGGACACCCGGGAGATGGCTATCTGGCGATGGACCTGGTACAGCCGGGCCGAGAAGATCAGAGACTGATGTTCCAGCTCTTCACTCCCCTGAATAACGGGCAGGTTAGAATTGACGACAATACCTGGCGTGAGCATCCGGAGCTGACCTTCCTCGCCACTTCTCGCCTCTACCGTGCTCTCGCCATCAACCAGCCGGTGTGGAAAGGAGTGGCGCTGCAGGCGCATCTTAACGAATGGAGCCTCATCCCGTCTGATTCGAGCGTGCCGTTCGTGAACCGTCCGACACTGCCTTACGCCAACTTCTCGCTTAAGAGCGGCGACGTCGGCGCAGTGGTCCCGGTGGGAAGCGCTAAGGTGTCGGTTGGCTATACCGGCACAGACTTTACCGACCGGACGGGGGATCAGCCCGGCAACACGACCAGCGAGGGAAGGGCCGCGGTACGCGGCGCGCTTAACTCGCGCGTTTCGGGAGAAGCCAGCTATTCGTACACCAGCACCAGCGTGAATACGCGTGCGCTGCCGGTCGAGAGCACCGTGGGGCACAACAACACTGAGGGCATCGCAAGCTTTGACGTGCAGGCAACTCCTCGGGATAACCTGGCGGTGCGTGGTTACTTCAGGAACACCAGCAGTACCCGGAACTTCAATCTGTCCGGGTATGCCAGCGATATCAATACCGGCGGCACGCGAATCGCCTGGCGCGCTGTGCCGGGCATGATGGTGCAGATGGGCTACGAGTACCGCGCCATCGACTACATCACAGCGCAGCATGCCGCCACGGACCACCCCAAGGTGCAGACGGCGTTTGCCACCGCCAGCTATCGGCCGGTCCGCCGGGTCGAGTTGACCGCGAGATATTCCAGCGAGCGCCGTTTCGGACTGCCGGAGTCGCCGCGGCCGTCTCTCGGCATCTTTGAGTCCCCTGTGACCCCGAGTGACATCACCAACCTTGAGTTTGGCGCCGGCTATACGCCCTCGGACAGGGGCGGCGTCAACTATGAATTCACACAGCAGCGCTCCGTGAATCCGGAGCGGAGTTTAGCCTTCCGCATTCAGCAGCAAGCCCTGGTCGGATGGGCGCAACCTCTATCACGTTTGACACTCACTGCCAGTTACGACGAATTCCTGTATAGCAGCGGGTTCCT
>Ga0307374_10007340_pt1 | contig 16832 bp, 14 predicted proteins | sample OX3MG_FD_202532 | JGI IMG/M metagenome (GOLD analysis project Ga0307374, IMG submission 202532) | Soil microbial communities from Risofladan, Vaasa, Finland - OX-3 | ecosystem: Environmental > Terrestrial > Soil > Coastal area > Acid sulfate soil | place: Finland: Risofladan, Vaasa | collected... | reverse complement strand
AGGGGGGCTGCGCCGCGCCCCCCCAACTCCTCGACCAGCTGGGTCACCGCTGCCTCCACCACCCTCTCGGCCCGAGGCCGATGCCGCTCCCTGGCGCCCAGGTTGGCAGCCACGACATCCCCCAGGTGGTCGATGTCCAGCAGCTCAACCCCGGTCAAGTCGGCCGCCTCGGGCTCGACGTCTCGGGGCACCGCCAGGTCCAGAATGAGCAACCGGCCCCCGGCGGGCTGGGCCCGGCGCATGGCCGCCACCATCTCTCGGCTGAGGACCCGAGACTCGCTGGTGGTGCTGCAGACGACCACCCCGAAGCGGGGCGCCAGCGCGGGCAGGTCGCCGATCTCCACCAGCTCGGCGCGCAGCGCCTCCGCGAGGGCTGTCGCCCGCGGTCCCCGGCGCACCACCAAGAGCGGGTCGGCGCCGGCGCGGCGCAGCAGCCGGGCCGCCGCCCCGCCCACAGTACCGCCGCCCAGGATGACCGCTCCCTGCCCGCGCAGGTCGCCCAGCCTCGACTGCGCAATCTGGAGCGCCACCTGCCCGAACCCCACAGCCTGCCGCGATATCCCGGTCGTGCTGCGGACCAGCTTGGCGGTCTCTACGGCCCGGCGCATGACCAAGTCGAGCTCGCCGTCCATGGTGCCGGCCTCCAGGGCCAGCCGATGGGCACGTTTGAACTGGGCCAGCACCTGCGACTCCCCCAGGATCATGCTGTCGAGGCCGCTGGCGACTCTGATCACGTGCCGGAGGCCGTCGGCGCCGGCGTGGCTGAACACCAGCTCCGAGAATTCCGGGGTCGGAGCGACGTAGTGGAAGAATCGAGAGGTGGCCAGCCGTGAGGCCCGCTCGTCCCTGGTGCTGAGATAGAACTCGGTCCGGTTGCAGGTGCTGAGGCAGACCGCTCCGCTCAAGCCGGCGTGGGCGACGATGGCTCCCAGCGACTCCACCACCTGGGCATCGTCCAGGTGCAATTGCTCGCGGATGGGCAGCGACGCGAGGTGGTGACTGATACCGGTGGCTAGGAATGGCAATCTGAGTTCGAGTATATCCCGACCGATCGATCGAACCCGAGCCGATGGCCGCACTGGTTAGGATTGAGAGTCGTGCAGTTGACCAACTCCGGAGAACCACGGCCTGACGAAGCCGACCCGAGTCAGGACGCTGCCCCGGTGGCCGCACCGAAGCTCAAGCTGAAGTGGGGCCGGGAGCGGCCACCGGGGGCGCCCGGGGACCGGCTGGTGGCCCGGCTGGGACCTGCGAGTCAGGAGCTGGCACCCTTTCACAACCCGCTCACCCTGCTGGACGGGCACTCTGACCCCGCTGAGGATGGGCATTTCTCCAAGATCCCGCTGGATACCGAGCTGTCCCACATCACCTTTGTGAGCCTGGACTGCGAGACCACGGGGCACTTTCCCGACCGGATGGTCGAGCTGGGAGCGGTGCGCTTCCGGGTTAGCGAGGCTGGCGCCGCCGAGCCCCCCCTTCTTCTGGAAAGCCTGGTGCACACCACCGACCACATCAACCCCTACGCCCGACGGGTCCACGGCATCACCCGCTCGATGCTCACCGGCGCCCCTTCCCTGCGGCGCGTGGCCCTGACCTTTCATGACTTCGCGCGGGCGGCGATCCTGGTGGAGCACAGTGCCGACGCCTTCGACACCCGGCTGGTGTCAAAGGCACTGGACCGCCCGCCCCCGCACCATCACCTGGACACCTCCCGGATCGCGGGCTTCCTCTTCGATCTGAGGGACACCATCGGGCTGGAGCGCCTCTGTGAACGCTTGGAGGTGACCCACAGACATCCTCACTTCGCGCTCGCCGACGCGGAGGCCACTGCCGACTGCTTCGTCAGACTGGTGGAGATCGGTCGGCTGGAACACGGGTGGCGCACCCTGGGGGACCTGGTCGCAGTCGGGATGCCACCTGGGCCGCGTCCCCTGGTGCGCCCGACTCGGCGCCCCGCCGCGGCAAGCGCGGTGGCCACAGACGGGGGTGCCACCGCGCAACCGCGCACCCGATCTCGCCGGCGGCATCGAGGGGGCCGCCGGCGCCGCGGCGAGGCCGCCCCGGCGGCTCACGAGTCCATAGTCCCCGGCAGCTGAGTCCCGGAGGCGCCGATACCGGTCATCCCGGCTCGAATTTGCGAGCAACATTCGGATGGTGCCTCGGGCGGCTCGCGACCTAGAGTTGGCACGTGATCAGCGCCGCCCGACCGCCTGACGACAGCAGCTGGCTGGCGATCACCGAACGTGACCGCTCCGCCGCTTTCGTCTATGCGGTCACCACTACCGGCATCTATTGCCGCCCGGGCTGCCCAGCCCGCCGTGCCCAGCGGCGCCACGTGGTGACCTTCCCCAGCTCTGAAGCGGCCCGGGCGGGGGGCTATCGACCATGCCGGCGCTGCCATCCGGATGGGGCCGTCTCCCCTGGGGACACCGGGCTGGAGCTGGTCGCCGGCGCCTGTGCCCAGATCGCTGCGGCCTCCGGCAGGGTCTCTCTGGCCGAACTGGCCCTGGTCGCAGGTTGCTCGCGCTCCCACCTCCTCAGGGTCTTTCGGAACGCCACCGGAGTCACCCCTGGGCAGTACCAGGCCGCCAGCCGGATGCGCCGGGCGAGCCAGCTGATCGCGACCAGCGCCACCGTCACGGAGGCCGTGTACGGTGCCGGATACGGCTCCGCGAGAGGCTTCTACGAGGGGGCCCAGACGGCCCTGGGGATGGCCCCCTCCACCTACCGCCGGGGCGGCGCCGGAGTCACCATCTGGTACTCGTGCGTGGACTCCAAGCTGGGCACGCTGCTAGTTGCGGCCACCGCCACGGGCATTTGTGCGGTCGAGTTCGGGGAGGACCAGCCCGATCTTCGACTGCAGCGACGGTTTCCCGCCGCCGAACTGGTCTGGGCCCCCGGCCGGCTGGAACCTCTGACCAAGGCTCTGTGCGACCACATCGAGGGACGCGAGCTCCTCGGCTCGCTCCCCCTGGACGTACCCGCCACCGCCTTCCAGGCCCTGGTCTGGGCACAGCTCCGCCGCATTCCGCCTGGCCAGACGCGCTCCTACCAGGAGGTGGCCGCCGCCGTGGGCGCCCCGAAAGCGGCACGGGCGGTGGGGCGCGCGTGCTCCGCCAACCCGGTGGCCCTGGCCATCCCCTGCCACCGGGTGGTGGGCGCCAACGGGTCCACCGGCGGCTACCGATGGGGGCTCCCGCGCAAGCTCAGCCTGCTCGCGACGGAGTCTGAGCTGGGAAGCGTCGCGGTGTCCCCGGGAGCTGACGATCCGAGCAGGCACCCAGAGGTCGACCGCAAACCATCGCCCTGACCGGGCCGGAGTCAGCCCTCGGAGTCGTCGGGCAGCCACCGCTAGGCGGGAAGACAGGCAGAGGACCTACTCCTCTGGCTCTCCGGAGAGGCGGCGAGCCTGCTCCTCCTGCTGCAGCGGAGAGACCACCAAGTCCAGCTCACCGTCCATGACCCGGGAGAGCTGGTAGAGCTTGAGGTCGATACGGTGGTCGGTGACCCGGTTGTCGGAGTAGTTGTAGGTCCGGATCTTCTCGCTGCGGTCGCCCCGGCCGACCATGGAACGCCTGGTCTCCTGAAGCTCGGCGTCGCGCTCGGCCTTCATCCGGTCGTAGAGTCGGGAGCGCAGCACCCGCAGCGCCTTGGCGCGGTTCTTGTGCTGGGACTTCTCATCCTGGCAGGTGACCACCAGGCCGGTGGGGAGATGGGTGATTCGGACCGCCGAGTCGGTGGTGTTGACACTCTGGCCCCCGGGCCCGGTGGAACGGTAGACGTCGATCTTAAGGTCCTCTTCGTTCACCTCGACCTCGACATCCTCCACCTCGGGCAGCACCACCACGCTGGCGGCCGAGGTGTGGATCCTGCCTTGGGCCTCGGTCTTGGGCACCCGCTGGACGCGATGGACTCCGCTCTCGAACTTGAGGTGGCCATAGACCCCCTTGCCGTGCACCTCGACCGTGACCTCTTTGAAGCCCCCACCCTCGCTGGGGGAGCCGTCCAGCATCTCCACCTGCCAGCGCTGGCGCTCCGCAAAACGCAGGTACATCCGGAGCAGGTCGGCGGCGAAGAGGGCGGCCTCCTCGCCGCCAGTGCCAGCCCGAATCTCGACCACCGCGTCGCGATCATCGTCATGGTCCTTGGGCAGGAGCATCAGCTTCAACTCCGAGATCAGGGACTCCTGACGCTCGCGCTCGCGCTGGGCCTCAGCCTCCAGGTAGGCGTGCATCGTCTCCTCAGACTCAGAGTCCGCCAGACTCCGGGCCTCCTCGGCTGCCGACTCGGAGCGCTCAAGGGCCTCCAGGAGCTCAACCACCGGTCGCAGCTGGGCCAGCTCGCGACCCAAGCGCTCCCCCTGGGCGGGATCGAATTCTCCCTGGGGTGCCTCCATCTCCGCGACCAGGGCCTGATGACGCAGGCGGACCTGGTGCAGACGCGCCTCCAGGTTGGGGTTCAGCACGGGCTCAGCCTCTCAGGGCCATCCGCGGTTGCGGAGGCCCGGTGCTACTGCTGCGCCCTTTGGGCGCGTCGCCGGAAGCGCTCGACCTGACCGCCGGTGTCGATGATGCGCTGCTGGCCGGTGAAGAATGGATGGCAGACGCTGCACACCTCAGTGTGGAGCGTTGGCATCGTGGAGCCGGTGGTGAAGGTGTTGCCACAGGAACAGGTAACCACCGCGTCGTGGTAGTACTCGGGATGGATGGCTGCTTTCATGAGGGACTTAAACTTTAGCACAGGTCGCTTCGCCGACCCTCAGCCCTGCTCCGCCTCTCGGCGCAGATCCCCCCTAACCAACCGAGCCACCATCCAAGATCCGGCCAGGCAGTCGGCTGCCTGGTGGGCGAATCTGAATGCGCTGGCAGCCCCAAGCGCCAGTCGCCCAGGGGCGTGCTGGTCAGGTGGGCACCCCGTCACACGGTGGCCGCCAGCGGCCTGGTGAAGTTGCCCAGGCCGACCCGGGGCAGCCGGCTCCGCAAGGCCTCGACCACCCTGGCCAGGCCCATGCCCGGGGGCAGCTCCGGAAGCCGGCTGAGAAGCCAGAGCGGGTCCACGTTGAGGCTGCGCAGCTGGAGCTGGTCGACCTCCAGGTCGGCGAGGTTGAAGATCGTCCGCTCCACCTCCTCGGGGATGTCGGTCACCCCAGGGAAGGTGAGCAGGTTGATGGTCAGTTGAGCGCCCATGCTGCGGGCGGTGCGGCAGGACTCCAAAACCTCCTGGATGCGGTATCCCCGGGGACGGTAGTAGGCGTGGAACAGCCGCTGCTCGAAGCTGAAGACGCTGATCCGGCAGCTGTTGACCCCGGCCCCCATCAGCCGCTCCAGGGCCCGAGGCCGGCTGCCATTGGTGTTTATGTGGATAGTGGCGGCGGGATGACGGGCCCGCAGCTCGGCCACCACCGAGATCAGGGCCCGCTCGCGCAGCAGCGGCTCACCTTCACATCCCTGCCCGAAGCTGACCATGCCGACCTGCCCGAAAGCAGTGGCGCGCTCCAGGTGCTGGCTGCCCACGGCGACCAGATCGTCTGCGGTGGGTGCCCTGGGGATCCGGGGCTGAGGCGTGGGAGCGCCGGAGTCGGTCTGCAGCGAAATACATCCCAGGCAGTCGGCGTTGCAGGCGGCCGAGGTTGGCAACGCCCCCTCGTCGCGCCCCAGGAACGTGTTCTGGGCGGTCAGGCAGTTGTGCTGGAGGGCGCAGACACTGAGCTGGGCGATCACCCGGCTGCGAGGTAGCCGCCGCTGCACCTCGGCCACCGCCTCCGCCAGCTGAGCCCGGGACGGGCGCGCCCCCATCCAGGGCGAGAAGTCATCGCTTCGCTGCGCCGCCACCACCACCTCGCCCCTGCGGTCAGCGACCGCTGCGTAACCGTAGAGAGGCAGCACCGCCGCTCCCGGCAAGCGCCGGTGCGCAGGTAGCAGCAGGCGCAGATAGCCGACCGGGAGCACCGCTGCAACCGCCCAGGGATGGCTCCCAAAGATCGGGGCCACCTCGCCGCTCCGGCGCCGGCCCAACCCGGGGCGGTCGGGCAGATGCATGAGAGTGGTGCCGGCGGGCAGTGGTATCCACCCACGCGGCTCGACCGCCCTTGACCCGCTCTGCCCCACGGCGGCCCACCCGGGCGGGGCCACCACCATCTCCCCGGTCGCGTCGCTGAGGAGCGGCCTCAGCTCAGCCGCCGAGCTCACACCTCGGCGACCGCAGGGTCCTGAGGCAGCTCGGGCTCGACTGCCAAACCCGCCCGGGCCAGGCAGGCGGCCATGAAATCGTGGAACAAAGGGTGAGGGCGGTGCGGGCGGGAGCGGAACTCGGGATGGAACTGGCTACCCACGAAGAAGGGGTGGTTGCGCAGCTCCATGATCTCCACAAGGCGGCCCGTAGGAGAGGTCCCGCTGAACACCACCCCGGCTTTCTCCAAAGCGTCGCGGTAGCGGTTGTTGAATTCGAAACGATGGCGATGGCGCTCGTAGACCACCGGCTCGTTGTAGGCTAGCGCGGCCTTGGTGCCAGGCTCGAGCTTGCAGGGGTACAGGCCCAGCCGCATGGTGCCCCCCAGGTCAGCGACGTCGCGCTGCTCCGGCAACAGGTCGATCACCGGGTTCTCGGTGAAGGCGTTGAACTCGGTGCTGTTGGCGTCCTCGGTGCCCAGCGCCTCTCGAGCAATGTCGATGCAGGCGCACTGCATCCCTAGGCATAGGCCAAGGAAGGGGACCTGGTGCTTGCGGGCGTACCGGGAGGCGGCGATCTTCCCCTCGATGCCCCGGTGGCCGAAGCCGCCTGGAATCACCAGGCCGTGCAGGCCTTCGAAGGGTGTCGGGTCGCCCGGCTCGAGGGTCTCGGTGTTGATCCAGCGCAGCTCCAGGCCGACCCCGTGGGCGACCGCGGCGTGACGCAGGGACTCGGTGACGCTGATGTAGGCGTCAGGCAGGGCCACGTACTTGCCGGCGACGCCGACCGTCACCTTCTCGGTGGCGGAGAGGATCTGCTCCACCAGCCGCTCCCAGCGCTGCAGGTCCACCGGAGGGGTCTCCAGCGCCATCTGCTCCACCAGGTAGCGGCCGAGCCCGCTGGCCTCCAGCATCAGGGGCACCTGGTAGATGGTGCGCGCGTCAGGCACGCTGATCACGGCCTCCGGCTCGACGTCGGCGAAGAGGGCGATCTTGTCCCTGACCCCAGCTCCCAGCGGTTGGCGGGATCGGCAGACGATGGCGTCCGGCTGGATCCCGATCCCTCGCAGCGTCTGCACGCTGTGCTGGGTGGGCTTGCTCTTGAACTCCTCGCTGGCCTCCACGTAGGGCACCAAGGTCACGTGCACGTAGAAGGTGTTGCGCCGGCCGACATCGTTCTTGAGCTGACGGATCGCCTCCAGGAAGGGCAGCGACTCAATGTCGCCCACGGTGCCTCCCACCTCCACGATCACCACCTCGGCCTCCGACTCCTCGGCCACCCGGCGGACCCGGTCCTTGATCTCGTTGGTGATGTGAGGAATCACCTGCACCGTGGCCCCCAGGAAGTCGCCGCGACGCTCCTTGGCGATGACCTCGCTGTAGATCTTGCCGGTGGTGACGTTGCTGGCCTTGCTCAAGTTGGTGTCCACAAAGCGCTCGTAGTGGCCCAGGTCGAGATCAGTCTCGGCGCCATCGTCGGTGACGAAAACCTCGCCATGCTGGTAAGGCGACATGGTGCCGGGGTCAATGTTGATGTAGGGGTCCAGCTTCTGCAGCGAGACGCGCAGCCCCCGCGCTTTGAGAATTGTCCCCAGCGAGGCTGCGGTGATGCCCTTGCCGATCCCGGAAACGACTCCGCCGGTGACGAAAATGAACTTCGCCATCAACCCCTAGCCCCGGCACACAGGAGGACACCACCCATGTGGGCGGATCCTACCACGCCGGGTCAGCGTCGTGGCTCCAGGATCATGACCCGGGTGTCCTCCGTGCCTCCCGCCGACCCTGTCAGGGTCAGCTTGGACTGGGCGCTGACCTGAGCCAGGCCCATCTCCTTGACGAAGGCGGTCAGCTCGCCGGTGACGAGGTCCGCCGCCGGCTCGTAGCCGGTCGGCACCATGACCGCCGGCTCCAGGCGCGACACCAGCTCAGCCACGGCGACGGTTCGAGCCGGCGCCCCGCCCAGCAACGACACCGCCAGCACATCGATCACGCCGAGAGCCTCCAGCATCTCCTCGGAAATCTCCGTGGGCAGGGCACCGAAGCTACAGACCGCAACCTCATCCACCTCGGTGACGAAGGCCGTGCCCTCTTTCAGGGCCACGCCGCGCACGCTGACCCCGTGCAGCTCGTACTCGCCGGGGCGGGCCACCACCTGAGGCCCGGACTCGGGTCGGAGCAGGTTCTGAGCGCCCAGCCCCCCGACCAGGATGTCAGCCCCGGCGCGGGCGGCGGCCTCCAGGTCCGACCCCGAGGGGTCGACCAGAACCTTGGCCTCCCTGCCGCGCAGCAAAAGGGTGTCCCCGCCCAACCAGGTGATGTCCAAAGGTGTGCCTCCCAAACCCGAAGCGCCCGGCCCCGCGACCGGCCGGGACCGCGTCAGCCAGTTGGAAGCGTAAGCGAAAGCTGCTGGGTCACACCCGCCTTGACTGCGGTTACCGCCACCACGGCACCGGGACCGTAGGAGATCAGCAGGTCGGTCAGGTCGGGAAAGCGAGGCGCGCCGGTGCCCTGAACAGCGGTCCCGTCGACAGCGGTCACCACCTCTCCGACCTGCAGCCCGGCCACGCTGGCCGCCGATCCGGGGCTGACCGCCAGCACCTGGGCTCCACTGGGCAGCCCGGTCGCCGCCCCCGAGGCCGGGTTCAACCACCTGGACACCAGCCCGACGGGCTTGGGCCCCCCTCCAGTCGCGGCGATCGCCTGAACCAGGTAGTTGGCGTAGGTGGCGTCGAGACCGAAGCCGAAGGCGGAGGTGCTCCCCTGGCCCTGGGGCTCCATCCGCTGGCCGGTCATGATGCCGATGACCTGGCCAGCAGTGTTGACCAGGGGACCGCCCGAGCTGCCCTGGGGCTCGGGGGCGTCGGTACGGACCAGGCCATCCACGACAGAGGTCCCGGAGCTGGCGGCCGGATCCGGCACCGTGGCGGTCAGTCCGATTTCGCTGACGGTTCCCACATCGATACTCGCCGTCCCCCCCAGGGGAAGTGACACCGCGATCACCGCAGCCCCCAGCGGAGTGTTGGCGGCGAAGGTCAGGGCTGGCGGCAGGTTGGTCGTACTGACCTGCAACACCACCACCCCGGTGGCGGCATCCGCGGCCGCGATGGTGGCCGGCAGAACGCTGCCAGATGGCAGCACCACGTCGACTCCGGCGGCACCAGCCACGGCTCCCTCGCTGGTTACGATCAGCCCGGTCGAGCTGGCCACGAAACCGTTGGAGGTACTGCTCGCGGAGGCCTTCGACGCCCCCTGCTGCCGCACCACCTCCACCACTGACGGCGCCACCTGGGACACCACCGCGCTCAGGGACGTGGTCTTGGAACCGCCCCCGGACGTGATATTTCGGATCGTGACCTGGGCTGGGGCGGTGGAGTAGTAGTGCCGCAGCAGCAGGAAGCTGCCGCCGCCGCCGACCACCACCCCCACGATGGCGGCCACCACCGCTACCGCGCCCAGGCGCAGGGCCAGCGGGCGCTCGGCGATGGCCTCGGATGGCACCGCGCTGTCAGCGGATCCCATTCACGGATACCAAGTCAGGATCAGCTGATCCGTGGGAGCGAAGCCGGCACCGCGATAGGCCCTGAGGGCGGCCTGGTTGTCGGGCCTGGTCCAGACGCAGGCGAAGGTCACCCGACGGTAGGCGAACAACTCCACGGCGCGCTCCACCAGACGGCTCGCGAGCCGGTCGCCTCTGGCCTCGGGCCGGACATAGAGTTCGGCGACCTCGCCCTCGAGGCCGGTTCCAGGGTCGAACAGCACGCACCAGCAGAAGCCCAGCACCCGGTCCCCGTCGCGAGCCGCGAAGATGTGGTTTTCGCCCTGAAAGTTGGCTCTGGTGCGAGGCAACCAGGCGTCGAGGTCGGAGCGCGCCGGAGCCGTCTCTCCGGCCCCGACCTGCTCTGCCTGGAGCAGGTCGAGCAGGAGCGGCCGGATCTGGTCCAATTCCGCCTCCGCCACGAGTTCGATCACCACCTGTTCATCGTAAGGCGGCGCAGGATTCAGCTCAGCGGACGATAGGGTAGCGAACCTTCCTCGAAGTAGTCCGGGGGTGGCTCGACCCGGGCGACACCGGTGTCCATCGCGGCCCGGGCCACCGCCCTGGCCACCGCCTGATGCACCTCCCGATCCAGGGAGTCAGGCACCACCTCTCCGTCGTGGGCTCGGGACGCGATCGCGAGAGCGGCGGCGACGAACATCTCCGTGTTGAACTGGCGCGCCCGGGCGTCGAGCGCTCCCCGGTAGAGGCCCGGGAACCCCAGCAGGTTGTTGACCACGGCGCCGTCCACGGCCAGCCGCGCCCCGGCCGCCATCGCCCGCTCAGGCTCGATCTCCGGGAGCGGATTGGAGATGGCGAAGATGATCTGCCCGGGTCGGACCTGGTCGGGCCGGATCAGGCCGGGCTGAGCGGTCGCCGCCACCACCAAGTCGCAGCGAGCCATCAGCTCATCCATCTCGACGGCGACCCCGCCGGCCAGGCGGAGCCGGTCCACGGAGTCGGGCGTCCGACCTGTCCCGTAGACGGTTTTGCCCTGATAGTGCATCAGCAGCTGGGCAATCGCCGAGCCGGCGGCGCCCAGACCGATGACACCGGCGGTCAGCTGACTCAGATCCTGGCCGGTCATGGCCGCCGCCCGCAGCACGGCGGCCAAGACCACGGTGGCGGTGCCATGCTGATCATCGTGCATGACCGGGACCCCCACCCGGCTCTGGAGGGCAGGGGCGACCTCGAAGCAATGGGGCGCGGCGAAGTCCTCCAGTTGGACTGCGCCGAAAGTGGCGCTGATGGCCGCCAAGGCGTCCACGATCTGGTCCGACGGACCGGGCTGGATGAGCAGCGGATAGGCGTCGATTCCCACCAGCTGGGACATCAAGGCGCACTTCCCCTCGATCACGGGCATGCCAGCCACGGGGCCGATGTTGCCCAGGCCCAGGATCGCTGTGCCATCAGTTACCACCACCACTGAGTTGGCGATCCCGGTGTAGCGGTCTGCCATGCTGGGGTCGGCCTCGATCAGGCGGCAGACCTCGGCCACCCCCGGGGTGTAGACGTGGCGCAGGTCGGCCACGGTCCGCACCGGATAGCGCGGGGTTATCCGCAACTTGCCGCCCAGGTGAACCCGGAGCACCTCGTCGCGGACGTCCAGGAGGTGGGTGTCCGGGAGCGCCCGGACCGCCGCCAGGACATCCTCCAGCATGCCCAGGTCAGTGGTGCTGACGTCCATGTCCCGAACCACATTGTGGGAGCCCCGCTCCACGGTCCTGATGTCGCCGAGGTTGCCTCCGGCCCGGCCGATGGCGGTGGCCACCTCCCCCAGCACCCCGGGGCGGTTCTCATTCCGGAGCCTCAGGGTGCGCACAATGCGATATCGGGAGGTGCCCGCCGAGACCTGCCCCGCCTCGGTCGGGAAGGCGGTCGGGAGTGACCCCGGCGCCGAATCGGCAATCATCCCCCGACCCCTCCCCTGCTCAGCCGGCGGCCAGCCACCGTTCGCATGGCTCCAAGTTACCGCCTTGGGCCAAGCTGACGCAGCCGAGGAGTGGCGAACAGGGGCCGGGGCGAGCTCCCCGGCCCCTGTCACATCTCGATCTGAGCCCCCGCGCGCCGCATTCGATTTCGGTCGGGGCAGCGGCTCACAGGGCCATCGCACCACGCTGGGGCCAGCTCCGGGCACCTCTCACCTGGCCAGCACCCGGGCTACGGACGCCCTCAGCTGGGCTGGCTCGAGCTGGCCTAGGACCAGGGAGGAGACCCGGCCGCTGCGGCCGATGAAAACCGCCACCGGCAGCCCTGGCAGGCCGTAGCCCTGAGCCACCTTGCCTTGGCTGTCCAGCAGCGTGGGCAGGTGGATTCCGATGCTGCGGAGGAAATGGGTCGCGACCGCCACCGACTCCTGGTCATCGATCAGGACCACGCGCAGCCCCTGGGCTCGGTACTCGCTGGCGGCCTTGGCCACCAGGGCCATGTCCGCCCGACAGTTGGCGCACCAGCTGGCCCAGAAATCGAGCATCACGGGATGGCCCCGGAGCTGGCTCAAGCTGACCTGGCCGCCGTCGCTGGCCGAAAGGGTGAAAGCCGGGGCCAGGTGACCGGGAACGGCTGCGCTGGTTCCGGGGAAGGCGGTCACCTGGCGTTCCTGCTGGAGCAGCGGAGTGATCGCTTGGAGGACTGTCTGGGGCGTCCAGGATCCACCTTTCCGCTGCTCCGAGCGGCCCTGGGCGTCGAGGTACTTGTAGATCGTGCTGGGGATCACGCCCGCCCCCAGGGTCGGCCAGGCCTGCATCACCGTGACGATGTAACCCTGGGGGTTGATCAGCTCCACCACGGAGGCGTGGACCAGGTTGGAGGGCTCCGGCTGGCCCGTGAAGAGGTCGATCGGGGCGGGGCCGCCCCAGGCCAGAGCCTGGACCGGGGGCACCCCCAGGCGAGACCAGAAGGAGTTGACGGACGCCGTGCTCCCGGTCAGCAGCGGCCAGGGCAGGGAGAAATAGCGCTGGTATTTCCTGAGGATGGCCGGAGTGTCATGGCTGGGGTCCTGACTCACCTCCACGATCTGGACCTGGTTGGCCAGACCGTGCCGCTGCAGCAGCTGCCGGAGCTGGAGCAGGGCGGCCGCCACCAGAGGACAGGTCTCCTGGCACTCGGTCAGAAATGAGGCCAGCACCACCACCTTGCCCCGGTACTGGCTGAGGCGGACGGGCTGCCCCTGCTGATTGACGAAACTCGTGTTGGGCACGGACTGGATCTGATCGGAGGCCAGGGCCAGGCCGAAGGTTACCTGGCTGCTGCCACCATAGGCGGCCGCCGGGACCAGATCTGGGCCCGGAGCCACCTTGAAGCTGAACAGGAGCGGCGTCGTCTGGCTGCGGATCACCTGAAAGCCGACGGCCTGGGAGTCCCGGATGTGGCCACCAGCACCTGTCCTCAGCTCCAGCTCGGCCCCCTTGTAGCTGCCAGCCGCCAGGCTCACCTGGGCTAGGTTGGCTGCGTTGGGAGCCAGGTAGGCTCCCGGCAGGGCCACGGTCGCCGGCGCCACGGAGATGGTCTCCCAGGAGCCCCCGGCAGCCATCACCCGGAGCCCGACCAAGCGGGCGCTCACCGGCCCGGAGGGGGCGGGCCGCACTACCGTGGTCAAGATCAAAAGTCGTCCCGACCCGGCCGAGGACTCGCGCGAAATGGCGATGGCGGTCGCGGCCGCCACCACCGCCACGGCCGCAGCGACCGCCAGCCAGCGCCTCATGCCAGCTTGGCGACAGCCCGGCTAGCCACGGTCCTATTGCCGCCGGTAGTCAGCAGCCGAGACCTTCAGCCGTCCTTCCATTCCGCATGCTTGCGGAACAGACCTCCCTCGCCAAGGTGGTACCACCGCTCCTCCCGATAGGCGGGCAGTTGGGCTACGGCCTCCGGGCCGAGGTCGGTGTGGACCGCCGCCAGCGTGATCCTGACCACGTTGGCGGCAGCCACCTCGACCAGATGCCCCCCGTCGGAGAGCTTCACAGCCAGGCCGTGGAAGATGTCCTCTGCCTCGTCCCCGAGCAGGGACTCGGTGGTGCCAAAGCTGTTCCCCTGGAGGTCCAGGATGGGCGCGTGGTAGGGGGTCCTGATCCAGGCCACCTGCTGCTGGTCGGCCGCGGCGTCGATGGTTGGGTCACTCATGGCACTCAACCCTCCAAATATGGCTGCTGGCTCCGCCCCCCATGGTAGGCCACGGCCGGTGCCACGGCCGAGCGGACCTCGACGGTCCAGACAGGAGCTGGCTCAGGAAACGCCCGCGGGGAGCTGTCCCAGCACGATTGAGATGGTGGTCTTGGTGCCATTGGGCTCAGTCACCCCGAGCTTGACTGTCTGCCCCGGGCTCAGGTTGGCCAGAGCGTCAGTCAGGTCCTGGACCGACAAGGTTGCGTGCCCGTTTATGGAGGTGATCACGTCCTGCACCTTGAGCCCGGCCTGGCTGACCTGGGAGCGGGTGATCTTGACCACCAGCACCCCGTTGGGCTGGCCTTGATTGTTGGTCACCTGTTCCACATCGACGCCGATGAACGCCCGGTTGGAGTTGACCACCTTGCCGTACTTCACGATCTGCCCGGCGATGTCAGTGACCACGTTGCTGGGGATCGCGAAGCCGATGCCGGGGGCTTGGCTGCTGCCCAGCTGGGGGTCGAGGGCTGCCAGGGTGGGGATCCCCACCACCTGGCCCTCGAGGTCCACCAGGGCGCCCCCGCTGTTGCCGGGGTTGATCGGAGCGCTGGTCTGGATCACATTGGGCAGGGTTACGCCGTTGGGCTCGCTGACGGTGCGGCCCACCGCCGAGACGATCCCGTCGGTGGCCGAGCTCTGGAAACCCAGGGGGTTGCCGATCGCCATCACGATGTCGCCCACCTGGAGCTGGGAGGAGTTGGCGAAGGTGGCGGCGTGCAGGCCGGTGGCGTTGATATGGATCACGGCCAGGTCGTCGCCCGGGAAGTTGTTGACCAGAGTCCCGGTGTAGGTCTTGCCGTTGGAGAGGGTCACGGTGAAGCTCTTGAAGCCGTTGGCGACGTGGTTGTTGGTGACGATGTCGCCCTGGACGTTGAATATGATCCCCGACCCGAGGTCCTGGGACGTGGAGATCTGGACCACCGACGGGCTGACCTCCTTGTAGAGATTCACGTAGTCGGCCTGGAGCGCCAGCAGTGACTGGGACAGCCCTGCCTGAGAGGCGGAGGGAGTCGGGATCTGGGCCACCGTGGGCACGCTGCCCTGCGGCGCGGCGCTGGCACAGCCGGCCACCAGCAGCATCAGGGCAGGCACACCCAGCAGCACGGAACGCCTCAAAATTGCCATTGCGACCTCACCGTGCCTCCGTTTCCCAATCCCTACCGCGCCTGGCCTTGGCTTCGGCCGGTCGCGATCGTCAGCCCGACCAGATTACGGTACCTCGCCCGGGTTAACGTGAGCTGAGAGCAAGCTGAAGGCCGGCTGAGAGCAGCACTCGGCCCCAGCCGGGACGCGCCCCGTTCGCGGGCGGCCGGTAGCCATCCGCGCTGCTCAGGATGGCGATCACGGCAGCGACGTCGGGCTGGGCAACCGGGCGCCCGACCGAGATCCGCCCCCGGGCAAGGGTGGTGTCGGCTCAGAGCAAGCCCCTTGGTCTCCTTATTAACAGGGCCTCGACGCCGGCTCGAATCTGGAAGTCGCAGGTGCTGGCAGGAGCGCGTCCGCCTTCGGCGCGCTGTCGCTGGGGACCCCGTCACGACCGCCGCCGTGCCTTCGGTGAGGTCCCATAAGCGAAATCCGCTCACAGCGCCGGCCAGACCGGCCCAGTCTGGCTCGCCTCGGGGAGGGGCCGTCAAGACGAGTCAGGTCCGGCCGCCTAAACTGCTCCCAGTGGATGTGGATCGCGCCGCCGCTGCCGCCTACCCCGCGGGCACGCCGCGGCAGCCGGCAATGTCGCGGCCACGCCCGCCGCGGGCCATGGACCAGGCCGTGATCCTGGCTCGGGCCTTCCGAGGCCCGGTCGAAGAGGCAGTCATCCGGGGCCACGTCGCGGTTGTGGACAGCGAGGGCGCCTTGGTGGCGTGGGCCGGAAACCCCCGCGCCGTCAGCAGCCTGCGCAGCTCCTTCAAGCCGTTCCAGGCCACCAGCTTCGTGGAGTCGGGGACCGCCGACGCCCTCGGGCTGGGAGACTCCAGCATCGCCATCGCCGGCGCCTCGCACCACGGCGAGGCAGCCCACCTGGAGGCGGTGCGGGCAATTCTGGCGGCCGCCGGCCTGCCGGAGAGCGCCCTGCTCTGCGGAGTGCATCTGCCCAGCGATCCGGAGGCTGCCGCCGAGCTGCTGGCTCGGGGCGACCAGCCGAGCGCGATTCACAACAACTGCTCCGGCAAGCACGCCGCCATGCTGGCGGTCTGTGCCCATCGCGGCTGGCCCCTGGGAACCTACCTCGACCGCCACCACCCCCTTCAGGAGGAGATCGCCGCTCGGCTGGGCCGAAATGCCGGCCTCGATCCGGCCGCCATCCCCTACGGCATCGACGGCTGTGGGCTGCCCACCTTTGGCCTCCCGATCGAGGACTTCGCCCGGGCTTTGAGCCATGCGGCGGCGACGGACCCCGCCTTCCGCCGCTGCTTGGATGCCATGGCGGCCCATCCCTTCCTGGTGGCTGGCACCAACGCCTTCGACACGGTCGTGATGGAGGCTGAGGGAGCCCGCCTAGTGGTCAAGAGCGGGGCCGCTGGCATCCTCGCCGCCCTCGCACCTGACGGCAGCCGGGCGGTGGTGGTGAAGCTGGAATCGGGCTCACCTCTGGGCTTGGCCCAGATCGCGGCCAGGGCCTTCGAGCTGGCTGGCCTCCTGCCCGAGCCCCTGCCGCCCCGGCTGGAGGCCCACCTGGCAGAGCCGGTCCGCAACTGGGTTGGGTCTGCGGTGGGTGATATCCGCGCCGACTTTGAGCTGAGGAGCTGAGTTTCCCGGCGGAACTTTCCAAAAGGCAACTTCCTACCCGGGGCCGAAGGCCGGATACGTTTCTTCGAATGTGTTCATGGACGTGAGTTGCGACGTCGAAGGTAAAGCTGCGCGTCCCCACCGGCCACCTACCTCTGCCACAGTTCACCGGCGCTGCCCTCATCGAGGGCCGTCAGACTTGGACCAGCAGCGCGTCCCGACCGGCCGGACGACCTCGGTGCCCC
>Ga0307374_10007338_pt1 | contig 16834 bp, 16 predicted proteins | sample OX3MG_FD_202532 | JGI IMG/M metagenome (GOLD analysis project Ga0307374, IMG submission 202532) | Soil microbial communities from Risofladan, Vaasa, Finland - OX-3 | ecosystem: Environmental > Terrestrial > Soil > Coastal area > Acid sulfate soil | place: Finland: Risofladan, Vaasa | collected... | reverse complement strand
TGGGACGCGGCGCTCGCGGCCGAGCTGGCAGCGCGGTTCCGGCTCGATCCGACCCGGCCGATCCGGACCTTCTCGCGCGGGCAGCGCATGAAGGCGGCGCTGCGCTGCGCGCTCGCGCCCCGCCCGAAGGTCGTGCTCATGGACGAACCGTTCTCCGGCATGGACGCGCTGGTGAAGGACGAGCTGGTGGGCGGGCTGCTCGAATCGGCGCGGTCGGAAGGATGGACGATCCTCCTCTCGTCGCACGACATCAGCGAACTGGAAATGCTCGCCGACTGGGCGGGGTTCATGGCCGAGGGCCGCATGCTGTTCTCGGAATCGATGGAGTCGCTGCTCACACGCATGAAGCGCGTCGATGTGGTGGGGGCCACCACTGCGCCGTCGGGCGGCGCACTGCCCCGGGAGTGGACGTCGGTGGAGCGGGCCGGCGGCCACGTGACGTTCATGGTGACGCAGGGCGGCGACGGACTCGAGGCGCGGGCGCTGGCGCCGCTCTTCCCCGGCGCCACGCGCATCGACGTGCGGCGCCCCACGCTGCGCGAGGTGTTCATCGCACTGGCAAAGGAAACGGCCGCGACCGGCCGCACGGAAGTGACCATATGAACTGGCCGCAGCAGGTGTGGCACCTGCTCTCCAAGGACATCCGGCAGGCGCGCGGGTATCTCGCGGCCTGGGCCGCGGCCACCGTCCTTGCTGGAATCGTCGGGATGGGACCCATCGTGCCGTCGTTCGCGACGCTCGACGTGCTCGCGGGTGTCGTCTTCGTACTCGGCGTACTCGCCCTAGCCGGAATCGTGCAGAGCGACTCGCCCACGAGAGTGGGGAGTTACTGGTCGACGCTCCCGCTATCGCCGACGGCCGTCTTGGCGGCCAAGCTGCTCCTGACCCTTGCGATCGTGCTTCTCCCGACGATCGTCGCGTTCCTCGTGTTCGGAAGCCTCGGGGTTCCGGCAGGTGCGGCGGCGGCGCCGATCCTGCTGGCGGCGGCGGGCTGCGGGCTCTTCCTCCTGGCGCTGTTCGTGATTGCCGCACTGACCACTGGGCTGCGGGATTTCTTCCTGGTCATCCTGCTCATTCCTGTCGCCGTGCTGCTGCTTCCCCAGGCGTTCGAGTGGATGACACACGTCCAACTCGACCCCGACCAGATGGCCCCCGGCGTGCCAGTTACGGTCGCGCTGCTCGCTGGAGCGGGCGTGCTCCTGCTGCTCGCCGACGTCTATCGGCGGCGCGATCTGCGCCGGGCGATCTGGCTGCCTGGGCTCTACCTTGCGTCGACAGCGATGGTTGCACCGTTCATGCACTCCACCGGGATGATCGCAGGGCCGCCGATGCCGCCCCACCCTGTTCTCCAATTCCACATGGCGCCGGACACCACCGCGGGTTCCCTCACGCCGTACCGCGCGAACATGTCGGTTTCGGTCGACGGCGCTCCGGCGGATCTCCGCGTGCAACTCATGGCCGAAGCCTCGGTGCTCCATCTGCGCGACGGCCGCACCATCCAGATGGGCCGACGCCCGCAGCTGATAACGGCGCACCGCGCCACCATCGCGGCGTTCGAAGGACTGCAGTGGCCGTACGCCAGCCCGGAACACGACGCGATCTTCGCGCTCGCGCCCGACCCACGGGCACCGGCACCTCAGCCAGGCGCGGTCGCGAGCGTCGAGGTGTTCGCCGAGGTCCGCCTGGCGCGGCTGGTACCGCTCGGCGCGATCGCGCTCGCGCCTGGGGGCACCTTCCGGGCGGCCGGCGGCCGGGTGCGCCTCATGGGGTTCTCCCACAGGAACGGCTCCGTCCTCGTCACGACGCGCGTGCTGACGGCGAATGGCAGCCCGGAATTCGATCTCGACACACCGTTCAACATCTACGGCGATTTGAATCTGTCGCTCATCAATGAGAGTCGGCATGAGGCGATGGCGCTGTCCCCGGCGGGCTTTTTCGGTGGTGACGTCTGGCTCGTGATGCCGGGGGTCCGGGGGCGCGATTACGACGTCAAGTTCGCCACGAAACAGGCCGACTTCGGCGGATCTGCGCCGACCCCGAACGATGAATGGTATGCCGGAGCAGACGTACAACTCGCCACGTGGGTCCCACAGCCGGGCTACTACCAGGTCCACCTCATATACACTTCCCCAACCGACAAGCACGCTGCAACTTCCCGGGGTGTCCACTGACCTGACCGACCATCGATCGCGGCGCGCCCTCGCCACCGCCCTGCGCGCCGCACTCGCGGCCGCATGCACGCTCGCCGCGGGCGGGGCGCTTGCCCCCGCGCCCGCCGCCGCGCAACTGGCCCCCACCCACATCCGCACCCGCTGGGCGGCGGACGTCAGCCCCACGCACCCCTGGCCCGAGTATCCGCGCCCGCAGCTCGTGCGCCGCGCGTGGACCAACCTCAACGGCCCCTGGCAATACGCCATCACCGACAGCGGTGCCCCGCAACCGGCGCGTTGGGACGGGAAGATCCTGGTCCCCTTTCCGGTGCAGTCGCAGCTGAGCGGTGTGGAACGCCCGGTCACCGACTCGCAGGCGCTCTGGTACCACCGCACGTTCCTCGCGCCCGCCCTGCCGCGCGGCGGACATCTGCTGCTCCACTTCGGCGCCGTGGACTGGGAGGCCACGGTGTGGGTGAACGGCACCCGGATGGGCGAACACCGCGGCGGCTACGATCCCTTTACATTAGATATTACTGATGCCCTGCGCGGCACCGGCCCGCAGACCCTCGTCGTGCGCGTCTGGGACCCCACCGACCGCGGCGAGCAGCCCCGCGGCAAGCAGGTGCTCCGTCCGCACAGCATCTGGTACAGCGCCGTCACCGGCATCTGGCAGACGGTGTGGCTCGAGCCGGTGCCCGCCGCGTACATCACGCGCGTCGTGGCCACGCCGGACATCGACGACAGCACGGTGACGCTGAACATCGACGTGGCCAACGCGGCGCCCGGCGCCTGGGTCGGCACGAGCGTGGGATCCGGCGACGAGGACATCAACGTCGTCATGGGGCGGCCGGGCCGGCCGCTCGTCGTCCACATCCCGCATCCGCACCTCTGGTCGCCGTCCGATCCGTTCCTCTACCGCCTGTACATCTCGCTCGCCACCGGCGACACCGTGCGCAGCTACTTCGGCATGCGCAAGATCGCCGTCGGCACCGACTCGGCGGGCTACCGCCGCCTCTTCCTCAACAACAAGCCGCTGTTCGAATACGGACCGCTCGACCAGGGGTGGTGGCCCGACGGCCTCTACACGCCACCCACCGAAGCCGCGATGCTCAACGACATCGTCATGACCAAACGGCTCGGCTTCAACATGATCCGCAAGCACGTCAAGGTAGAGCCCGACCGCTGGTACCACCTGGCCGACAGCGTCGGCGTGCTGGTGTGGCAGGACATGCCCAGCGGCGAGAACAAGACGCCCGCCGCGCAGGCGGAGTTCCGGACCGAGCTCCACCGCATGATCGACGCCCTGCGCGATCATCCGTCCATCGTGATGTGGGTGCCGTTCAACGAAGGCTGGGGACAGTTCCACACCCGGCGCATCACCGCCTGGATCACGCAGTACGACCCCACCCGCCTGGTGAACAGCGCCACCGGCTGGACCGACCACGGCGTGGGCGACGTGGTGGACATCCATGCCTACCCCGGCCCGGCGATGCCGCCGGTGGAGAAGTTCCGCGCCGCCGTGCTCGGTGAGTTCGGCGGACTCGGGCTCCCCCTCGACGGGCACACCTGGCTACCCAAGAACAACTGGGGCTACCGCACCTTTGCCGACACCTTCGCGCTGCGCCCGGCCTACGGCCAACTGCTCAATCAGCTGCGCCTTCTCGAAGCGCAGGGGCTCGCCGCCGCGGTGTACACCCAGACCACCGACGTCGAGGTCGAGGTCAACGGGTTGATGACGTACGACCGCGCGATCGTGAAACAGGATCCCGCCGCCGCGTCGGCCGAAGCCGCGCGCCTGTTCGGACCGATGCCCACCGTGCGCCCCGTGGTGCCCACGTCGGAACAGACCCCGCACGCCTGGCGGTACACGACCGCCGCGCCTCCCCCCGACTGGATGCGCGCCAACTTCGACGACGCCGGCTGGTCGCAGGGCAACGCGGGCTTCGGCACCAAGGGCACGCCGGGATCGGTGGTGCGCACCACCTGGAACACGGCCGACATCTGGATGCGGCGCACGTTCGACCTCCCGTCGGCCGCGCTCGCCGATCCCTACTGGAACATCGCGCACGACGACGACGCCGACGTCTATCTCAACGGCACGCTCGTCGCCCAACTCAGCGGATACACCAGCGGCTACGTGCGGCTGCCGCTCGATGCCCGCGCCATCGCGGCGCTGCGGGCGGGCACGAACACGCTCGCCGTGCACGTGCACCAGATCAAGGGCGGCCAGTACGCCGACGTCGGGATCGACGAGGTCATCGAACGGTAAGACCGCCGGGAGAGGCCGGCTAGAACCCCGGCGGCCGCTCCCCCACCACGTTCACCGCGCGCTCCATCGCCAGCCCCACGCGCCCGATCGTGCCCTCGTCGAACAGCCGCCCGATCAGCGTCACGCCGTGCGGCACCCGCCGCGGCGGCGAGAACGTGGGCAGCGGATGCGCCGGATCGGGCGCCCAGTCGCTGCGCGCCTCCGACACCTCCACGAATCCGGTGCGCAGCGTGAGCGACGGGTGCCCCGTGTTGTTCGAGATCACCAGCATCTCGTCGCGCAGCGACGGCACCAGCAGCAGGTCCACCTGCGACATCACCCGCACCATCTCCATCGCCACCTTGCGCCGCAACCGGTCGCCCTGCACGAAATCCACCGCCGAGAGAAAGCGCGCCTCGCGGAACTGGTTGGGCCAGGCGTCCGGCACCTGCATCTTCAGCTGATCCACCTGGTTGCTGAGCGTCAGCTCCTCGAACGCGGCCGCAGCCTCGGCAAAGAGCATCAGGTTGAGCGAATCGTACGGCCAGTCGGGAATCGTGACCGGCGTCGGCACCAGTCCGAGCTTCGCCACCACGTCCAGCGACGCGCGATCCACGTCGGTGGCCGGGCTCTCCTTCATCCACGCCGGGAAGTAGCCCACGCGCAGCCCCTTCACCGGGGCCGCCGCGTCGTAGTCGAGCCGGCTGGGCACGCTCGCCACGTCGCCCGCGTCGGGACCGCTGATCGCGTGCAGCACGAGCATCGCGTCCTCCACGCTGCGCGTCATGGGCCCGAGCTTGTCCAGCGACCAGCAGAGGGTCATCGCGCCGGTGCGCGCCACGCGACCATAGGTGGGGCGCAGCCCCGTGACGCCGCAGCGCATGCTCGGACTCACGATGCTGCCGCCCGTCTCGCTGCCGATCGCGAACCCCACCAGGCCGGCCGCGGTCGCCGCGCCCGGTCCCGCGCTCGAGCCCGAGGCGCCTTCCTGCAACAACCACGGGTTCATCGTCTGTCCGCCAAACCAGATGTCGTTGAGCGCCAGCGCGCCCATGCTGAGCTTGGCCACGAGCACCGCCCCCGCATCGGTCAACCGCTTGACCACCGCTGAGTCCGCCGCCGGAACGCGATTGCGGTACGGCTCGGCGCCGTACGTCGTGGGGATGCCGGCCGTGTCGAGCAGATCCTTGACCCCGTACGGGATCCCGTGCAGCGGCCCGCGATATTTTCCGGCCGCGATCTCGCGATCCGCCTGCTTGGCCTGCGCCAACGCCAGATCGGGCGTCAGCGTGATGATGCAGTTGATCTTCGGATTGAGCCGCTTGATCCGCTCCAGATAGATGTTGGTAAGCCGCTCCGACGTGAGCTTGCGCGTCTCGATCCAGCGCGAGAGGCGCATGACCGGCGCGAAGGCGATGTCCTCGTCGCCCGTGGGCAGCGGCCCCGCATCGAGGGCGCTGCGCGCGAATCGATCGCGCGCCGGACCCGCGGTCTGGCCCGGCAGCACGGGATTCCACACCGTGGCCGGCGCGAGGCCCGGCTCGAGCGCCACCTTGCGCGGCCCCGTGCGCCGCTCCAGCAGCGGCGCCATCGACGTGCGCCAACTCGCCGCCTCCATCACGCGCTGGGCGGGGGTCATCTGCACCTGCGCCAGCTTCTCCGCTTCGGCGAACGTCGCGGGTGACACGTCGGGACCCACCGCGGGCCCGGTGTTGAACGCCGTCGGCGCGCCGGGCGTGGTCTGGTTGGCGACGGGCTTCTGTTCATCGCCGCGGCACGCGGCGAGCACGCCGAGCAGGCCGATCGGCGCTTGGATGAGGAACTGGCGACGGGTGTTCATGGGCTATCCGGGTCGTTGGGCCGATAGAACATGCCGATCCGGACGCCCTCCGGCAATCACCGCGGCGCGCGTGCGAAATAGGTCATGCCGTCCATCATGTACATCCAGACGAGGAACGCCACCATCAGGATGCCGCCGCCGATCGCGACGCGCAGGTGGATCTTCTTGAGGCCCTTTCCCATGGCATACGCTCGCGATGATGAGACCCGCAATCTCGCGACGGCACCCGGCAATGGCTATCGCACGTGTTGACTGGACCGTCGGTACTACTCACTTCGAGTCATGGTTGTGTCCACGCAGCGCGCTTAGTCATTCACGACGGACGTTTGCGCCGGAGGGGGCGCTCGCCACCCCGGGACCGCGATCGCGCCGCATTTCTACCTGAGAGGGCAACATGTCATCGCACAAAGAAGCTATCCACGACAAGATCGACGGCGTCGCCGACAGCGCCAAGCACACCGCGGACAAGGCGATCGACGGCGTCGCCGGCGCGACGCATCGCGTAGCGGACAAGGCCGCCGAGCACGCCCACAACGTAGCGGAGAAGGCCGCCGAACGCGCCCACGACGTAGCGAAGAAGGCCGCCGAGCACGCCCACGACGCAGGCCAACATCTCAAGGATGCCGGCGAGAAGATCATGAAGAAGGCGGATGGCAAATGAAACGGTCCTTCGCAGTCATCGGGTTCCTCCTCCTGGCGGGAACGAGTGCCGTCGCGCGCGCGCAGGACGGCGGACTGGGCATCAAGGGCGGGATGTCGTACGGGAACGTGTCCAATAGCGGCGCACTCCCGGGATCCGTCACGCAGCGGTCCGGTTTCGCGCTCGGGTTGTCCGCGGCCACGGGCGGCATGGTCGGCTTCGGCATCGAAGGGCTCTATGCGCAACGCGGCGTCACGAGCACGGTGGCCGGCGACTCGCGCCACCTGGACTACATCGACGTCCCGGTCTACCTCCGCCTGGCCCTCCCCACCGGGCCGATCTCGCCGTTCGCGTACGCCGGCCCGCAGGCGTCGTACGAATTGAATTGCGGCACCGATAGCGGCAACTGCCCGGATTCCGGGCGGCCGAAGATCACCTACTCCGGCGTCATCGGCGCTGGTGTGCGGTTCGGCGTGCTGAGCGGCCTGTCGATCGAAGGCCGGTACGTTTACGGGCTCACGGATCTCAAGTTGAGCACGGTCTCGACCTCCACCAGCTACCAGACGCGATCGTTCCTGGTCCTCCTGGGGTTGGGCTTCTAGAGAATCCTCCGCCACCACGGGGCAGTCGATCGAACCCGTGGTGGCTGGTCGGCGTCGCACGCCGCCCTGCCTACCTTCCGCCGGATGTCCGTGCCCTCCACTGCCCCGCCCAAGGTCTCGGCGCTCCGCCGCATCGCGACAGCGCTTGGCCCGGGCGTCGTCACGGGCGCCGCCGACGACGATCCGTCAGGCATCGCGACGTATTCCATCGTCGGCGCGCAGTTCGGCACCGGGCTGCTCTGGACCGCGCCCGTGCTCTGGCCGTTGATGGCGTCCGTCCAGATGATGTGCGCCAGAATCGGGTTGGTCACCGGTCGCGGCCTCGCCGGCGCACTCCGGCAGAAGTACCCGCGATGGCTGCTCGCCGCCGCCGCGTCGGCCCTGTTCATCGCCAACACGATCAATGTCGGCGCCGACCTGGGCGGGATGGCCGACGCCGCGCACCTGCTCAGCGGCGCGCCGGCGTTCCTCTGGGTGCTGGCATTCGGCATCGGGATCACCGTCGCGACGATCCGGCTGCGCTATGCGGTCATCGCCAATACGCTCAAGTGGCTGGCGTTGATCCTGGCCGTCTACGTGGTGGCCGCCATCGATGTCCATCCCGACTGGGGGATGGTGCTGCGGGCGGCGGCCGTGCCGCAACTGCCGCACGGGCGAGCCGCCTGGGGCATGCTGGTCGCGATTCTCGGAACGACGATCAGCCCCTACCTCTTCTTCTGGCAGGCGTCGCAGGAAGTGGAGGAGGAGAAGGCGGCCGGCCAGCTCACCCTCCGGGCGCGCCAGGGAGCCACCAAGACGCAGATCGGCGATCGGAAGATCGACATCGGACTCGGCACGCTCTTTTCCAACGTCGCGATGTTCTTCATCATCGTGACCACGGCCAGCACGCTGCACGCCCACGGCCAGACCAACCTCGCCACGTCGGCCGACGTCGCGGCCGCGCTCCGCCCGCTGGCGGGCCGCTTCGCGATGCTGCTCTACACGATCGGCATCGTCGGCACCGGATTGCTGGCCATCCCGACGCTCGCCGGTTCCGCCGCATATGCGTTCGCGGAAACGTTCGACTGGCGCCAGGGCATAGACCAGAAGTTCACGCGGGCACGCGCCTTCTACGCAGTCGTCGGCGTGTCGATCGCGCTCGGCATTTCCATGGGCTTCGTGGGCATCAGTCCGGTGAAGGCGCTCTACTGGACCGCGGTGATCAATGGCCTGCTGGCCCCGTTCCTGATGCTCGGCATCCTCCACGCGGCGTCGGATCGCAAGCTGATGCGCGGCCAGCCCAGTTCGTGGCTGGCGCGCGCGGTCGTGGGCTTCACGACCGTGGCCATGTTCGCCGCCGGCATCGCGATGTTCGTGGTCTAGAAGGCGATACGAGCCGATTGGACCCCGCCCCCGGCGGCGCGATCCCCCTTTGGGGCTAGCCCAATTGTCACCCCTTTGACTGATATGGGCCGGCTCCGCCGGCAGGTATTGTCCGATATACCGCCAATGCACAGGGTGCTCCCATGCTGGACAAAGCCAGGACCTTGCAGCGCTACAAGCTGAGCAGCGCCAATGGGGAGATCGGAACGGTCAAGACGTTCTACTTCGACGACCAGCATTGGACAATCCGCTACCTCGTGGCCGATACGGGGGCCTGGCTTGCCGGACGTCAGGTGCTGATCTCCCCGTACGCGCTCAGCGCGGTGAGTCGCGAGCGGCATCGCTTCGTCCTCGATCTGACCAAGGGTCAGATCGAGGAGAGCCCCTGCCTGAGCAGCGAGCAGCCCATCTCGCAGCAATTCGAGGAGGCCTATCACGGCTTCCACGGATGGCCGCGGTACTGGTGCGGCCCATACACGTGGGGGCGCCAGCCGCATATCGAACGTGACCGGAAACGGTGGCGCGCGGCGCCCACCGACGGGAGAGCGTGGCAGCGGCAGTTGCGCACGACCAGCGACGTGAACGGCTACTACATCCAGGCCACCGACGGCGAGATGGGCCACATCGAGGACTTCATCATCGACGAGGAAACGTGGGCCATTCGCTATCTTGTCGTGAGTACCCGGAACTGGTGGCCGGGCAGACGCGTGCTCGTGTCCCCGCAATGGATCCAGCGCGTGAATTGGGATGCCGGAGAAGTGTTCGTCACGCTGTCTGGCGAGACGGTCAGAGAGTCTCCGGAATACACGGATCAGTTGTTGGTCACGCGCGACTACGAGACCCGGCTGCACCGCCACTACCATCGCCAGGGGTACTGGTTCGGTGATCCGGACACCACGGACCAGGTGCAGTGAGTCGAACACACACGCCGCGGTCACCACCGCATCCACGCGATCCGCGCCATGCCTAGCGGCGTCCGGGTCTGCAACACCGGTCTCCTGCTTGGCGTGATGGCGCTCGCGGCCATCGCACCGGCCGCGGCGCAACGCGCGCCCACGGATCGCGATCGCCGCTGCGACGGCGACACGGTCACCGCCATCGAGATCCACTCGTCGCCGGCGGGGCTCCAGGGCATCGCCGCGTCGTGGCGTGGGCTGGCCGATGTCGCGGGGCTGCATTTCACGGTCACGCAACCTCGCGTGGTCATGGCGTATCTGCTGCTCGTCGTGGGCCGGCGATGCACCGAGCGCGACCGGAGCGAGTCGGAACGGCTTCTCCGCCTCCAACCGTACCTGGCCTCGGCCACCGTGCGCACCGTGCCCGACGGGCCCGGCCGCGTGCGCGTGGACGTGCGGACCGAGGACGAACTGCCGGTGCTCGCCGGCATCCGCATGCGCGGCCTGGCCCCGGAACGGCTCACGATCGGAAGCGAGAATGTATCCGGCACGGGACTCACCATCGCGCTCAGCGCCGAACGCGGACTCGCGTACCGGTCCGGATTCGGCGTGCGCGCAGTGCAATACGGCGCCTTCGGTCGCCCGTACACACTCGCCGTGAGCGCCCAACGCTACCCGTTGGGCGGCGGATGGTCCCTGGAGTTCGCGCATCCGTTCCTCACCGACCTGGAGTGGAACGCGTTCCACACGGGCGCCCAGGCCATGCGGGCCTACTACCCCGTGATTCGCCCGGCGGGCGAGGACCTCGCGCTCTCCGTGCGCCGCTCCACGTACGACATCGGCGCCGTCACGCGCATCGGGAGCGGACGGATCGTGGGCGTTGTGGGCGCCGCGTTGATCGGCGAGGACGTGCACACCGGCGCCGGCCCGGTGATCATCTCCGACTCGGGCCTGGTCACGGTGCCGGTGGACACGGCGCTCGGCGGCCGCTTTCCCGCGTTCCGCGTCACCCGGATCACGGCCATCGGCGGCCTGCGGGCCCTGCGCTTCGTGACCGTCCGCGGGTTCGATGCCCTCACCGCCACCCAGGACGTGGGCCGTGGCGTCCAGTTCGCCGCGATGGCCGGACCGAGCATGTTCTCGTCCACCCTCAACAGCGACATCTTTCTCTCGGCCGACGTGTACGCGGGACTCGGCGGCCGGCATTCGTTCGCCACGGTGCGATTCAACGGCGAAGGCCGCTCCGACCGCGCCTCCCACCGCTGGGACGGGGTCGTGGGCAACGGCCGGCTCGCGTGGTACGCCAAACCCGTGGACCTGACCACGCAGGTGGTGAGCCTCGACCTCTCGGCCATCCAGCATCTCGCGTTCCCGCTGCAACTCACGTTTCGCGATCATGACGGCGGACTGCCCGGATACCCCAACGCGACGTTTGCCGGCGGGCGGCGAGCCGTCCTGCGCGTGGAGGAGCGCCGGCTCCTCCGGCCGCTCACGCCGCGCGCCGACTTCGCCGTCGGCGCGTTCGTCGATGCCGGCAAGCTCTGGGCCGGCGACGTGCCCTACGGCGTCACCACCGGCGTGCACACCGCCGTCGGCGTGTCGCTGCTCAGCGCATTCCCCGCCGGGGGCAAGCGGACGTATCGGCTCGACCTGGCCGTGCCCCTCAACCGCCCCCCCGGGGGCGCGCGATGGGAGTTGCGCTTCAGCTCCGCCGATCGTTCGCAACTGCTCTGGCAGGAGCCGGCCGATGTCGCGCGCGCGCGCGCGGGAGCGGCGCCGTCCAATCTGCTGAGCTGGTCGCCACGATGATGCGCGCCGCCCGCTGGGGCCTCCTGCTCGCGGTCGTGCTGGCCGCCGGGGCCTGCCGCGAGAAGCCCGCGCCCAGGCCCGCCGCCCAGGCGGCCATTCCCGACGCGCCGCCGCCGGTGATTCCGGAGTCGCGGTTCGACGTGCCGCTCACCTATGACATCACCAAGGTGCTGCGCGACGTGGAACGCGCCGTGCCCACGCAGTTCGGCTCGCTGGACAGCGTGCATCAGGCGGGCGACGACCCCAGCCGCCACTTCGCGTACGTGGCCCACCGCGGGCCGTTCACGGCGTTCGGCATCGACTCGGTGTTTCATCTGCGAGCCACGTTGACGTACCGCGCGCGCGGCTACTACAAGCTGCCCATCGGCCCCACCGTGAGCGCGGGCTGCGGCACCTCCACCGATCGTCCCCCGCGCGCCGTGATCGAGTTGGCCACGCCGCTCTCCCTCACGCCCGACTGGCATCTGGCGGCGCACACCAAGCTCGTTCGCGTGGATCGCGCCACGACGTCCGATCGCGATCGCTGCCAGGTGCGGCTGCTGCACTACGATGTCACCCACCGGATCCTCGACGCGGCGCGCCACGCCATCACCGATCGGCTGCCGGCAATCGACCGCACGATCGGGAACGTCGATCTCACCCCCCAGGTGACCGGCTGGTGGGCCACGCTCAACCGCCCCATTCGCCTCACCGACGGCGTGTGGCTCCTGCTCGGCCCTCTGCGCCTACGCGTGGGCCACGTGACCGGCAAGGGCCACGTGCTCACCGTGCACGTCGGCCTCGACGCCCGCCCGCGGATCGTCACCGGCCAGGGAGAGCCGGTGGTGCCCGTGCCCCCGCTCCCGCCACTGGCCGCCGACACGGTGTCCGACGGATTCCACATCCTGATGGAGGGGATCGTGGATTACGCCACCGCGTCGCGCGCCCTCAGCCACGCGCTGCGCGGAGCGTCGGTCACCGAACAGGGGCACACGGTGACCGTCGACTCGCTGATCGTCTCGCCGGAACCCGGGGAGCGGCTCGCGCTCACCGTCGCGTTCCACGGCGACGCGCAGGGCACGTTGCGCCTCACCGGCGTTCCGCGCTACGACGCCGTCCGGAAGGCGATCGTGATGCCCGACCTGGACTACGACCTCCAGACCGACAGTCCCCTGCTCAACATGTACTCGTGGCTCCTCTCCCCAGGACTCCGCGCGCTGTTCCGCGAGAAGGCGGTCCTCCCCGAGGGGCCCGCGCTCGACCGCGGCCGGGATCTGTTGCTCCAGGGGCTCAATCGCAAGATCGGCGACGCGATGACGCTCTCGGCCGTCATCGACTCCGTGGCGGCGCGCAAATTGTACGTCACCGCGCGAGGGCTGGTGATCCGTGCCGAGGCACGCGGCCACGCGACCGCGGCCGTCAAGCAGCGATGACCCGGCCGCGCCGCGCCGCTCAGAGACGGCCTACCGCGAAGCGGCGGAGTTCCACACGCCGGCCGGCAGCGCCTCCACCAGGAACGTCGAGACCCGGTTGTTGATCCGCCAGGCGTCGAGGATGGAATCGTCCGCCGCGTTCATCCCGACGTTACGGCTGGGCGCTCTCATCGTGCGCGCTTCGCGCCGCCACGAGCTCCACCTTCTGCCGGTGCGTGAACGTTGCTCCGCACTGGGTGCAGATATGGCTCCCCGTGCGCTCTCCGAGATCGTATTCCTTGGCGAACGCCGGATGCGGACACGGCTTCCCGCCCCATGCCTGCTGGAGAGCGATGGCGCGCTTCTTCTGCAAAGGGAATGACCTCGGGGCGGGCTTCGGTGAACGGACGACGCACCCGAAGGTTATCACCATGGGAGGCTCCGGCCAATGCCCGGAGCCCGCCGTGCCCCACTCAGCGTCGCGTGCTGCCGCCGGCCGGCACCGAGTGCTCGCCCAGCAGCACCCCGTTCACCGTCGTGCCGTACGGATCCATGGGCGAATCGTGGTGCTGCGCGCGCGTCTGCGCCACCGTGCCCTGGAACCGCGGGTCCTGCGGCCGCTCGTGGCCGTCCATGAACATCGCCACGTCCCACGCGTCCTGGTCGCTCAGCGTGCCGCCCAGGCCGAGCGGCATGTTGGCTTTGATGAATGCAGCGGCGTTGGTGAGCGTGGCCATGCCGGCGCCCCAATTGAACGACTGCGGTCCCCACAGCGGCGGAAACACCTGGGCGCCCGCCGCGCGCTGGCCCTGGCCGTCCGGTCCGTGACACACCGCGCAATGCTGCGCGAACACCGCCCCGCCGCGCGCGTAGTCGGGCGCCAGCGCCGGCTTCGGCACCGGCGGATATCCGCGCCCCGCGATCGCCTCGTTCACCCGCGCGCCCGTGCTCAGCCAGTACGCGTAGCTCTCCACCGCCACCAGCACGGAGTCGCCCAGCGGCGGCGCCTTGCCGTTCATGCTGAACCGGAAGCAGCCCTGCATGCGCTCCTCGAACGTGTTCACGTGCTTGTTCTTGCTGCGATACGCGGGATAGCTCACGTACGCCGCCCACAGCGGCGCCGAGTTCGCCAACCGGCCGGCGTCGAGGTGACAGTTGGAGCAGTTGAGCACGTTGCCGGTGTACTGCCCGGCGTACACGCCGGTCTGCTCGAAGATCTGTTTGCCGCGCCGCACCTCGCGGCCGAACTCGTCGTTCGGGATCGCCGAATCCGGGGGCGGGGCGAACTGGCCGGCCCGCGCCCCGGCTGGCGGCGTCACGACGGGCGGCGGCGCCGGTGCGGGAGACCGGGACCTGAAATAGTAGATGCCGCCGGCAACGACCAGCGCCGCCACGGCGCCCCGCAACCATATGGAAGCTCTCATGGCCGGCCCGCCCTGGCGGCCGGCACCGTGGCCGGCCGGGATTGGTAGTACGCGGACACCGCCTGGATATCCGCCTCCGACAGCTTGCCGGCGATCGTGGACATCAGCCCCAGCGGGCCGGGCGGACGCGTTCCCTGCTGCCACGCGTGCAGTTGATTGACCTGATACACCGCCGGCTGACCCGCCAACGGCGGGAACGCGCTGCCCACGCCCACGCCGCCCGGTCCATGACACTGGTCGCACGTGGGCAGGCCGCTGGACCACCGCCCGCGCGTGGCCAGCGCCTGGCCCAGCGCAACGCCCGCCACCGGAGCCGGCGCCGGTCCGGCTGCCGCCGCCGCGAGGCCGCTCACGTACTCGGCCAGCGATTGCCGTTCGGCCGGCGAGAGCGCCGTGGCCACCGGCAGCATGATCGGATTCTTGCGCGCGCCGCTGGCAAAGGCGTCGAGCTGCGCCACCACGTACGCCGCGCTCTGGCCGGCCAGGCGCGGCGCCGCCATCGCGGCAATGCCCTGCAGCTGCGGCCCGTGACAGCTGATGCATGCCGGCGCGCCGCGTCCGTTGCCCTGCTGGACGATCGCCGCCGCGCCGAGCGCCGGCGACGCCACCTGTGCCATCGCCGCCGACGCGGGTAGTGCGATCGCCGCGATGGCCGCCACGCGCCAGAGGCCGCGCCGCGCGCCGGTCACCGCGTCACTCCTGCTTCGCATCGGCCGGCGCCGGCTTGAAGCCGTAGCGTTGGAAGATCGCGAGCGCCGCCGGCGAACGCAGAAACTCCAGCCAGGCCCTGGCCGCCGCGGGATGCTTGGCGCCCTTCACCATCGCCGCGGCGTACACCGCGGTGGTGTTGTACTCGGCGGGGATGTCCACGTGGCTGATCGGATGGCCGGCCTCCTCCTGGAAGATCGCTTCCGACTTCCAGGTGATGCCGGCATCCGCCCGCCCCTGCATCAGGAACAGCGGTGACTGCCGGTGATGGATCTGCGTGAGCACCGTGCGACCGTTCTTGACCTTGGTGTCGTACACCATCTGCGTCAGCGCCGGCCCGCCCGCCTTGTTCAACGTGCTCTCGATCTGCCGCGCCACGCCCTCCCACGCCGGATTCGGCATCACCAGGCGCACGTCGGGCTTGCCGAGATCGGCCACGGTGCTGATGCCCGCCGGATTGCCCTTGGGCACCATGATGGTCAGATCGTTGGTGGCGTACGGCACCGCCGGCCCCACGAGCTTGCCGGCCTGGATCTGCTCGTCCACCTTCTTCAGCCCCGCGGCATAGACATCGGGCGCCACCGTCCACGTCATGTTGCCCACGGTGATGGTGTTGCCCGCGTCCATCATCTTGACCAACAGGCCCGGCGGGATGGTGATGTAGTACAGCTTGCCGCGCAGGTCGGGATGCTGCGCCTCGAACGCCTTCACCAGCGGCGCCATGGCAAAGTAGTAGTTGCCGCCCACGAAGATCACCAACTGCGGATCGTCCAGACTGCCGTGGAAATCCGGCAGGTTGTCCACCTCGGGCACGGTGAACTCGAGCCCCCTGACCAGCGCCGGATTGTTGTCGCCGTGCGACCAGGGCGGGTACACGCTCTGGTCGTACGTTGGCGCCGACGCCGGCTTGCCGGAATCGGCGCCGCGGCGGGCGCAACCGCCGGCCGCTCCGAGAACGCACAACGATGCGGCAAGCCAGGACGTGCGATACCGGCTCATGATGGATGGCTCCGTGGTCGGATGGCGGCGCGCGTTACATGCGGATGAGCGCGTAGCCCTCGTCCTGCAGAATGATCAGCGTGGACAGCGCGGACAGGGCCACCTTGACGTTCGGATTGACCTCGGCCGGCGTGTACTGCATGTCGCCCAGCGCGTTGCCGCACACCAGGAGTTCGACGCCGGCCTTCTTCAGCGCTTCGATCACCGCGAGGTCGGGATTGGGATGGCCGAACTTGGCCTGGAAGGTCTTGTCGTCGAGCACGATCGGCGTGGCCCCGCCATGGATGATCACGGCGAACTTGAGATGGCTGACCGGCGTGCCGGCGGCGGCGAACACGTTGACCGTGCGCGCCACGTGGTCGAGGCCCGGGTTCACCTTGTCGGACGTGGGGCTGCCCTGCGTGACGTCGAACACCGCCTTGTAGGTGGTCTTGGCGTCGGGGCGAACCACCGCTTCGGGCCACACGTGCACCGGGCCGAAGTCCTTGATCGCGGGCTTGGTCCAGAAGCCGGCGGGCTGCTGGGCGGCGGCGGTGGACGAGAGCCCCACGGCGGCGGCCAGCGACAACACCACATGACGAATGTTCATCACGATCCTCTCTCCATGAACGGCGTTCGAAGCACGAGTATGTAACCATCTGCGCATATGGCGAACCACGGTATCAAGTTACGGGCGCCGCGCCACCCGGCCAACCACGATTCTGTAACGAAACCACACCCGGCCGCGCGCCGCGCGGTGGGTCCGGCGCCCGGTTCAAGATG
>Ga0307374_10007336_pt1 | contig 16836 bp, 15 predicted proteins | sample OX3MG_FD_202532 | JGI IMG/M metagenome (GOLD analysis project Ga0307374, IMG submission 202532) | Soil microbial communities from Risofladan, Vaasa, Finland - OX-3 | ecosystem: Environmental > Terrestrial > Soil > Coastal area > Acid sulfate soil | place: Finland: Risofladan, Vaasa | collected... | reverse complement strand
TCATAGCCACGGTGCTGATCATCGCGGTCACCCTGATTGCGGCAGTCGCAATCGGTGGCTTCGTCTTCGGCATCTTCGGAACAGCATCCCAATCAGCCCAGATTGCAGTCACAGGCACGACCCTCACCGGTGCAGGCTTCGGAACAGGCACTGGCGGTACGGTAACCTGCGTGACCTCAGCTCCTGCAGCGCCATATCTCACGATGAGCAACACCGGCACCGCGAGCGCATCGGTAACCGCGGTAACTATCACGTGGGCAAATGGAAATAACGTCTTCCATCTAACCGCGGCTACGACATGCGCGGTAGGCGCGGCAGGTTCCGGAAGTGCCACGACCTACGCGGAATTCGTCGCAACGCCACTGGTGAGTTCCGCCGCCGTAGCAGGATCGTCATACTCTGGCACAGTCACCATGTCGAACGGAGCCCAGCTCCTTTTCACAGGTACTTGGCAATAATTGATAGGCATTGAACTCCTCAGAAAGGTTTCCTCCTTCCAATATTTCTGAGCAATTCTGATGTTCTGAACTCATCGGACCACGTCCATTTCGGAGAATATTGTGTTCGCTAAGCCTTATACTGATGAAGTCACCAACCGCAATCGAGCCATGCCACTGGGGAACGAAAACGTGTTGGCTCTGGGGAACACGGCGAGTGTGATGCCTAGCATCGCCAAGACGGTCGACCATCTGTATGTTGCGTGCCCGACAGACGTCACTTCCGTGGTTCTCCAGGGAAACGACAAGTGCTTCTACGCGAATGAACTAAACTATCCGCTCTCGATTTCTTGCTACGAGTTCGTGAGGAAGATGTCCTCGAAATTCAGGCTCTTTCACGCAGAGCTAGGATACAGCGTGAGCTGCAACGTGGCCGGCGTCCCTTACGGAATCCACATTCACGGCGTCACAGACATCGAGCTACTTTTCCCAAGGACGCCGATAGGCGTTGCCCTCAAACGTCCATACAGAGCGGCCCTCAAAAACGCAGAATATGTCGTTTCTCATCCTGCGGTTGTCGATTCAATAAGGAAACTGAGGAAAGACGCGATGACCGTACCTCTGCCGATTGATACCATCCAATTCAACGACCGGGTAAAGCCATTCAAGTTTGGGACCGGCATTTCGATCTTCAGTCCCAGCCGCATGGACCAATGGAAGGGGCACGAAATCATCTGGGAAGCGCTCAGGTTAATGAAGAATCGGGAGAAAGTAACCATCTACCAGTCAGACTGGGGATGGGAGCCGAGATATACGTATTTCAGGACGCATGCGCCTGACAACGTCCAATTCATCGCAGTCATCTCTCGAGCCAAGATTGCGTCCTGCTACCGGGGTGCCGATCTCGTCATTGGCCAGATGAAGATAGGCCATTTTGGCATGACAGAACTAGAGGCAGTAGCTTGCGGCGCCCCAGTGCTCGTGTATCTTCATGACGAGGGTGCCCCCTTCCTTCCAAAATCCGGAGATCCAAAAGCGCTGGCTGAAGCGATTGACAGATTCGTCGAGGACGGAGAATCGAGGAAGAAGTACGCCGACGCGTGCGCCAACTATATCCTTCCCGTAGTAGAGCTCGCAATCGTGTCGACCAAGTTCACCGATATTTGGGCGGCTTCGGATAGGAGGAATCGTGGAAGAAGTGTGAGACGGACAGGCCTTTTCTTGGGCTCTGGTCTTGAGGTCGTCGGTCGCACTCTTGGCAGTCGGACGTTTAAGGCATTGAAGTCCTCTTTGATAGGCCTGTAATTCATAAAGCATATTACCAAACTTGGCGGTTTTCGTCGCTAGGAGCTGTTAGAAGGGTGCAGACTTCCATATTTATCAACGAGAATATCAACCCGACTGTCCGAACCGGGGACCCTTTTGCCGCTAGGACATCGAAGGATAAACGCGTCCTTGTTGTGATATGCGCGCATAACGAGGTTGAGTCGCTTCCTTACCTGCTCCACCAGTTGGGTCGGAGCGAAATCCTCGTGGTTGACGATGGAAGTACAGATGGCACAGGTCCAGCGGCCGAACTTGCTGGAGCCTACGTTCTTAGGCATCCGATGAGACTTGGAAAGTCGACTTCTCTCGCTCATGCAATCGAGTATGCGGTGGAGAATGAGTACGATACAATCGTCGAAATCGGCGCCGATGCGATACCGACCGAAGGGGCCATCGAGCTGCTACTGCGATTGCTAGAGCCGGCTGGCGTCGGCGGGGTCTCGCTTGTCCAGATACCAGTGGGGCCGAAGAATCTCGCTTATCGTATTGACGAATTGATTTGGTCGGTGTTAGCTCATGGCAAGAGGTTGCAGATGGTCAAGTATGGTAATTCTCATCTGGGAGGGGTGATGTATGCCTTTAAGCCAAGTTGCGTAAGTTCTGTTGATTCTTCAGTCAACGACGACGAACACGTGGGTGAGTGTATCAAGATGAGCGGGTTCAGGACGATATTCGCTGATATTTCCCAGGTCTATTTCGACGCCTCAAGTTCGATAGGCCATATTTTGCAGAGACGACGGCGGATGTACTTCGGGCATATGATGTTCGCAAAGAGCACGGCTCCCTCAATGGATAATGCCGTGGCAGCGACCGCATTCATGCGCAGCCTACTCGAGAAACCCTCGAGACTAGCGGCCGCGGTCCCTGCTTTGGCACTAGAGGCATTGGCTCGGTCGGGAGCTTGGCGCGACCACAGGCGTCCAAAGGCTAAAGAGGAGTATAGACGCTGGGTGACTACATACGCGAAGAATAATACTCTACTTATTCGCAACCGCGCTGACTCTTAGACTCCTAACCGCTTTCGCCAGAGTCACCTATGGGCTAGCACTCCCATTTCCATCCCTGGAGGCTATTGATGATTTCAACGGCGTCTATGTGGAACAGCTGTCCCTCCTGGCCCACGGGCTCATTCCATACCGAGATGTGGCAATATCGTATCCTCCGCTTTTCTTGTATTCGCTCTATCCATTCTACGTCGCGGGCGGGGCGAATCTCGCTTCAGTCCCAATCATAGTCTCCGATGCCGCCACGGCGGTAGTTGTCTACCTGATTGTGGAGAGGATGGGCGAGCAGAGAACGGCGTTGGCGGCTGGGTTAGTCTACGCGCTCTCGCCATTCGCGCTCTTCTACGAGAGCTACGTCTGGTTCAGCAGTCAGCCGATGACGCTATTTGCCGTCTTGGGTGTGTATTTTCTAATCCGGGACAAGCCGCTTCTCTCCTTCTCAACGCTGGCTCTGGCTGTCCTTTTCAAACAAGAAGCAATATTCCTGCTTCCAGTCTTCTTAGCGGTGTTTGTCCGTCGCAACCCACGCATGTCGCTTGAAGGACTGACGGCGTTCTTTGGGATTCTTATCGCCGTCTCGCTTCCTTTCCTGATTGCCTCTGTTCAGGGATACCTATCGCTGGTGACCTATGGTCTGGTTGGAGGACGATGGAGTGGTGCACCGCTGCCGCTGCCTGTAACGAACTCTGCCATTTGCCGGAACGTACTCACAAATATCCATGGGATTGAGATGTCCTGCACATTTGGATCGACAACATACACTCAAGTTGTCGCGAATCTACCTCCATCAGTCGTCCTGATCAACCAATTCTCCTACGACTTGAATGTCCTATCAGCCCTGTTAGCCCTCCCTTTGCTTCTACTCATGACACCTGTGCTTTACAGCCTTCGCAGGAGTGAAAGGTTCGTCCCACTGCTTTGCCTCTACTCAGGTGCCGGATTCTTGATTCTTTTCGCCCTCACTTTTCATCCCGTCTTCAAGTATTACTACATGCCTGTGTATGCGATGCTGGCCCTGCTCGTTGCAAACAAGGGAACATTCGGGGTGGCGATGCTAGCTCCAATCATCAGCCTCGTCACGCCTTCGGGCGCCTTCCAGGAACTGTTACCGATCTTATCGATTTTCGCGATCGCAATCTTGTTGGATGCCAGTCCTAGAGCACCTTACGCCTCAGGTTCACCGCCGACCGGCAGATTTGTGCGTGATCTCAGGCCAAGCACGTTCCACGTTGGCAGAGAGAGGACAGCCCAACGTGAGGGCGGATGTATCATCGTGTGCTGACTTCACGACTGACTCCTAAATCCACGGCTGACGAGGCAACATGGCAAAGTGGGCGGAAAGCGCTTAACGGCGCTTTGTGGTATTCGTGTGAGGAAGAGTCTTTTGCCGGTTGGATTTGGCAATTCTTGTCGGAGTCTTTCAACTGATCTATCTCCCTTCAAGAGTAGATTCAGCCTTTTGGAGATCGTCCTTGGTCTCAACCCAATTTCAACCAGTAGGGAACTCAGCACTATCAGAGGAAGACCCATAAGACCGAACGTCAGAATAAAGGCGATGTGACCCGCATACATTGCGTAGGAGCCTTCCCGGATTAACGCACCATATCTAAGGAAGGTAGGAGGATTCGCAAGCACCGTAGCGAAGCCGAATAGCCCAACCGGATAGAAGACTTCGTATTCCTGGCTTAGCGGTCCCAAACTGAAAGGTAGCGCGATCGCAGCAATCAACAGTGAAAGCGGAGCCAACCAACTCAACATTTTCAATCGTGCACCATTGCATCCTTTACTGAATCATGCTGGAGTGTGCATCTTCTGAGATTGCGAGGCAATCGAGAGATGAAAGGGGAATGAAACTGCAATCAATGAGTTACGCCGAAGGGCATATTCATCGGTCGATATGGACTCCTTTTCCCTCCGAGCGGACCTCCACAGCTGAACCATGATCTCTTCCGTAAGTACGTCGCTTCGCTTGACAGATTCAGCATTCATAAACGATATTATTAGGCGAACTACCAAAAAAACGTTTGAATTCGGAAGTTCCGGCCTTGCAAACACCAGATTCTCTTCAATTGTTCGTTTGCGAAGGAAGGCGCTAGACGGTGGTCAAGATTCCCTTCGGAAAGGCCAAGGCTGGCTCAAAAAGCGCCGGCAAGGCCAGCGTTCGCTACCCCTTCGTCGGGGCGCCCTTGTCCCCTTCTTGGAAGGTCGTCGACAAGTACCCCCTCAACGCCCCCTTCACCTACGCTGTGATCGCTGAGGACCCTGGAACCGGGACAAGAAAGTACTTCGTCGACGAGGTCAACCTATCATCGAGGGAGGCCTCGATCTACAGTTACCTGCTCGACACCCTCGAGAGCGAGCTCTCTGTCCCCCGCTCAGAGGTCGACCCGCGCGCATACTTCCTGGACCAGGCCAAGAGGCTGGTCAAGAAATACTCTATCAAGGCCTCGCAGCTGTCCTGGCCGAAGATCAACTACTTCGCGGAGAGGGACCTCGTCGGTTTCGGGGTGATCGACGGCGTGATGAGGGACCTGCAGATCGAGGATATCACGGTGGACGGCGTCGGCAAGCCCCTCTTCATCTTCCACAGGAGATACGACAACATAGAGACGAACTTGAACTTCCTGCACGACGAGGAGCTGGACAACACAATCGCGAGGCTGGCCCACATGGCGGGAAAGCACGTCTCGACCGCGTTCCCCATAGTGCAGGGTACCCTCCCGGGGAGGCACCGCCTTGCCGCGACCTACAGGAGGGAGATATCCCCCTATGGAGGGACGCTCACCATCAGGAAGTTCAGGGAGGACCCCCTCACCATCATAGACATGATGAACTACAACGTCATCGACCAGAACCTCGCGGCGTACGTCTGGCTCCTGATGGAGAACCGGGCGACGGCCATCGTCTGCGGGTCGACAGGGTCTGGGAAGACGACGCTGCTTAACGCGCTCCTCACGCTCACCAGGATGAACTCGAAGATTGTCACGATCGAGGAGGTACAGGAGATCAACATCGCGCATCAGAACTGGTCAGCGCTGGTCTCCCGTGAGAGCTACGGGACGGGCGACGACACGAGCGGAGAGGTCGGCCTATTCCAGCTCGTCAAGGCGACCATGAGGATGAGGCCCGACATCCTGGTGGTAGGAGAGGTCAGGGGAGAGGAGGCCTACGTCCTCTTCCAGGCCATCAGCACCGGCCACGGGGGGCTCTGCACGCTCCACGCGGACGACGTCACGTCGGCCGTCCAACGCCTCACATCGAAGCCCATGGACGTGCCTCCCTCGTTCATCCCGTTCCTTGACCTCGTATTCACCGTGAGAAGGATAGCGATCCCCATTCCTGGGGGGGGCTTCAAGACGATGAGGCGAGTCCTCTCGGTCGACGAGGTGGTCAGCGTCGGGAACTACGTGCGGATGTTCAAGTGGGACCCCGGCAGCGACAAGCAGATGGCCTCGCCTATGAAGACGAGCGTCAAGCTCGCGAGACTCGCCCGGGACACTGGAACCACGGTACCTGAACTCATGGGCGAGATCGAGAGGAGGAGCGTCGTCCTGAGATGGGCGCAGCAAAGGGAGATCAGGAACTTCAGGGAGCTCTCGCTGGTCTTCGAGGAGTACAGGGCGCACTCCCGAGAGGTGTTTGAGCGGGCGCGAGAGGACCTGGGCAAGGCGGGCCTCGTCATGCAGGCGGAGATGCAGGAAGGGTTCAAGATTTGAGCCAGGTCGGGACATACGCTACCGCCAGGAGGTCCACTGAAAACTCGAAGCTGAGCATCTTCGACCGGATGACCGCGATTGCCTACAGAACCTTCGGCAGCCAAAGCAAGAGGATCGCGACGTCGTCCCCGGAGATGAGGGAGCAGATACTAAAGTCGAACCTACGCATAACCCCGGAGGGCCTTGTTTCGCTAGCCATGTTCGCGACGGCGCTCTCGCTCGTCCCGGTGGTGATTTGCGTTGCCCTGGGATTTTTGCTTCACATCGTGTTCCTCTATCTGGCCGTGCTAACGCCTCTGATAGTGTTCGTGATGATTTGGAACCTCCCAAAGGTGTCTCAGGGCTCTCGCGCGAGCGCCATCGACAACGAGCTACCGATGCTGATCGGCTTCTTGGGCGTGCTGTCTGGCGGAGGGGTCTCGCCCGTCTCGACGCTGAGGAGGATCTCTGGCATGTCGAAGATATTCCCGGCCTCGGCAAAGGAGGCCAAGAGGATCCTCATCGACGTTGAGGTCTTCGGCGTCGACCCGATCACCGCGTTCGAGAACGCCGCGAAGCACATGCCTAACAGGCCATTCGCCGAGTTCCTCTACGGTTACACGACCGTCTTGAAGGTGGGCGGCGACGTCAAGAGCTACGTCGACAACAAGCTGAAGGAGACGCTCGATGGGAGGAGCTCAAAGGTCAGGCGCATCACGGACTCCGTGGGGACGCTCGCAGAGGCATACCTCACGGTGACCGCCGTGATGGGGATTACGCTCTTCAGCCTCTACCAGCTAGAGGGGGTCGTCTCCCACAACACCTCGGGATTGCAGAGCCTCTACATCTTCTCCTTCCTGGTCGTGCCCGCGATCTCTGCCTTGTTCATATTCATCATCGACGGGACCCAACCAAAGCAACCGTACTTCAACAAGCGGCCATACTACGTCTTCATCGCCTGCGTGCCGATAGGCCTGGTTCTATATGTCCTCCCCCTGCCGCTGCCGCTCAGCCTACATGTCTCTCTTGCGCTCTGCTCGATCAACGTGGTTCCGGCAGTGGTCGCCTTTAGACAGGGTCGCGAGCGCAACGGCCTGGAGAAGGCGCTGCCCGACTTCATCCGAGACGTTGCTGAGGGGCGCAAGATAGGCCTCTCCCCCGAAGGGAGCATCGAGCAGCTCGCGTCGAAGAACTACGGGCGCCTCTCAAAGTCCATCAAGACGATGGGGTCACAAATATCGTGGGGGCTCCCGATCATAAAGGTGATCAGGACCTTCGCAGAGTCGGTCGACAGCTGGATAACGATGGCGATCGGGACGCTTATGGTGGAGGTCGTCGACGTCGGAGGCGGCACCGTGGGGAGCTTCTCCCAGATGGCGGACTTCACACGGAAGATCAACGAGCTCGAGTCAGACAAGCGCTCCGCCTTGAGGTCATACATCTTCGTGGTCTACATGGCCGGGATAATGCTCGTGCTCACCACATTCATGATGGTGTACTTCCTCTCCACGCCGATTAGTTTCGGCGGCAAGGCTTCTCCGATCCCGGGGCTGACGATAGACCCCGGCACGGTGCAGTCCCTGCTGACCGCCTCCATCTTCGATGGGTGGGTCATCGGGCTCGTCGCCGGGAAGATGGGCGGCGGGAGCGTCGCGGACGGATTCAAGCACTCTTTGGCGCTGGTGGCGGTCGGGGGCTTGATGGTCGCTCTGTCTGGCGCCATCCTGGGGCACCCGATCTAGAGGTCTGGATAGATTACAAATCTGGACTGGGACATCTACCATGGCTAAATATCATCTCGCGGCGCTGTCTAGCAAAGCATTGCGCTCTCGCTCTAGGGTTTTGGCAGTTGTGGTCATGCTTGCTTTGCTCCTGCAGGGGGTGATGCCACTTCTCCAGAGCGATGCGGCGACCGGATCAAGCGTGACTCGCCAGACATCCCTGGCGATTGTCGTCGTCCCCACCAATCTCCCCGCAGACAACAGCAGCTACCCGTCCGTGGTGGTCTCGCTCTTGGACGGGGCGGGCGCCCCGACGGTCGCGGTCAACGACACGGTTGTCTACCTCTCCACATCTGAACAGGCGGTCGGTCAGGTCACCCCCCAAGTCGAGATCTCAGTCGGCCATGCCTATGCTATTGCCAACTTCACTACTACCAAGACCCCTGGCCAGACAACCATCACGGCTACGGCCATCGGCCTGGAATCGGCCTCGGTGTCGCTCACAACCATGACCGCAGATGGATATCCCACGCACCTAGTTATCACCGCGATTCCATCGGCGGTTCCAGCGAACGCCGTCGGAGCAGGCTCGAGCACGGGAAATCTGCTTCTTGAATTGGTAGACGACGTCGGATTGCCGGCAAAGGCCGTGGCGGACACGACGATAAGCCTCTATTCGTCCAACACGAAGGTTGTCAATGTCAGCTCTTCAACCGTGACGATGAAGCAGGGACAGTTCATTCAGGTTGTGAACTACACAAGCGGGTTTGTACCCGGCAATGTAGCTATAACCGCTTCCGCAAGCGAGTTCCAGTCCGGTCAGGCAACGGTTACCGTACTCGGCTTCCCTCCTTTGGCCGTCAAACTCATAGCGCAGCCGAGCCAGATGGTGACATGCGCGCCTGGCGTAACATCTTGCACTGGGCGGCTGGTCGTCGCACTTACTGACCTCAATGGGAATCCCACGCGCGCCTTGCACGACACGGTAGTCCAGCTTAGAAGCTCCGACCTCGGCGTCGTCACGTCTCTGGGCGATGTCACGATAAAGGCAGGTGCGATTTCGGAGATCGCGAACTATACGGTCACGTCGACGCCCGGAACTGCAGAAATCACTGCGAGCGCTCCGAACCTGGAATCAGGGTTCGCGAAGATCATAACGAGTCTGCCTTGGGCCACGAGCCCATCAGTTTGCATCCAGGCAGGTACGGTGAAAACGAATTCGACCAAGCCCCCCGCGAACTCGACCTCCGCTTCGAATTCACAGACTGGGTGCTCCCTCGTCCTCTATGCAGGACCGAACCCGGTCTTGGCGGACGACAACTCGTACAGCTCCGTGGTAGTCTCATTATGGTATAATCCCCCTTCCCAGTCGGGTGGGAATGGGGCTCCTAATCTTCCAGCAGGTCCCGCAATCAATGCCACGGGGGTCACTCAGGTCACCCTGACCTCGTCTGTCACGGGAGTGGGTAACTTCACCAAGATTACTTTTGACATACCAGAGGGCCAAAATTGGGCAGCCGTCACATTCACCTCCACGTTCCAAGTCGGCACCACGCAGCTGACTGCCTCTGCGGGGAATCTGTTGCCGATGCAGTCCGCCCTCGCCACCTACGGCCCGGTACCGGCGAAGATCGTGGTGACTCCTCTATCCAACATTCTTCCCGCCGACGGGCAATCTCATCCTGCCCTCGAGTTAGCGCTTGAAAACTCGCTGGGCGCCCCGGCGGTCGCGGCGAGTGATATTTCGGTGGGCCTGACTTCATCGCAGACGGGGGTGGTGCAGGTTGCACCCGCAGTCATCCCGGCAGGAGAGACGGTCGCGATCGTAAACGTAACCACAGGCCTGCTCCAGGGTTCAGCGAACGTCACTGCATTCGAATCCGCGTTCACTTCGGGAACGACCACCTCCTCTGCCATCCTGAGCACGGTCATCCCCCCGCCTTCAGCCCTCGGCGTGTATCCAGTCTCACAGGAGCTGGTCTCGGTGCCCGGGACGACCGCTCCGCCGATCGCGCTCCAGCTGCAAGACTCAGGGGGCAACCCCGCGCGCGCGAGGAGCGACACGAACCTGACGATAACATCCTCTAACAGCACCGTTCTTCCCGAAGTCCTGTCGGTTACAATACCGCAGGGCAGGGACTACGCCCTCTTGACTGTCCCTGCCGCGGTTCCGGGGAAGACCACGCTTACGATCTTCGCATCGGGCCTCCAGGTGTCCAAGCTCGCACTGACCTTCCTTCCGTTCCCAGGGACAGAGACCATGACTGGGGGGCCCTCGAAAATCACCCTGAATCAGACGGCTGTGATCGACGTAAAGGTTGCTCTGGCCGGGGTCCCGCTGTCGAACGCCTCCGTGATGTGGACGGCCTCAGGGGGCGGGCTGATCAAGGTCACCCCTGCGTCAAACGCAACGACTGCGGCGCATACCGCGACGACGAGCGCCGCGAAAACAAGTAACAGCTCCAGCCAGGCGGCGGCAGCCCAGGCTTCGCCCGAGGCGAACCTGAACGACACCACAAACGCCGCCGGTGACTCGACGATGATATTCAAGCCGAGTGCAACGGGGGAGGCTGTCGTCAGCGCGCGCGTCGAGCAGAACGCGTTGCCGCCCAAGAACTTGACTTTCACGATAGTCGTCGAGGCTTCCGCAACTGCCGTGGCCGCACAACACCATCAAACGGTCACGCAGCAGCTTACCTCCTTCCCTCTGCTGCTGGCCCCCGTCGGCGGGGCAGTCGTAGGGGTCTCCGTAATAGTCATCCTTCTACGGAGAAGGGGCGCAGGTGGCTCTGGTGAGGAAGACTTTGGCGAAGAAATGAGTTCCTAACCCGCGCCGGTGCGTACGAGCCCCGGAACACGGCGCTGCCAGTTGCTGGGCATTCTCACAATCCCAAGACGCGCTCAAGATGCCGTCACTCGATTGCGGGTCCCGCTGCAAAGATCACGGCGCGCTGCTTGGAGCCTGTCTCCTAGAGCGGGGCGGGCATCCACCGCCAGAATCACGGCCACGACGTCCCAGAATCCGCAGAAGTCCAAGCTCGAAGTGCAATGACGCGGCTGGTTGCCGGCTCCCTCGTCTTCATGAACGCCGGGCTGGTTATTTTCACGCCCTGAGTATTGGCGGCAGCAATTCTTGATAATGTCCCTCGCCGGTAAGAATCATTTCGTGCTCTCTGCTTACCTTTCTCGGCCTCGGTCATTTCGCTCAGCCCACCTCCGCAGTGAGGCTGCGTGAACTTCAATCCTGACTCTGGATGTAGAACATCGTGATTAATGGCCGCTCCTGTTAGCGGCATTTCTGGTCTCTATTTTGCCTCATTTGTTGAAGTGTCCTCCCTCGTTGTAGATTTCCGTTGTCATCGTGCACCCGAGGGCCTGCCTCTTCCTCCGGCAGTTGTATCGTCTGCCGAATTTTCTTCAGCTCGCTCTTGAAGTGATTCGACGATGAGGACCTGACCTATATTATCAGCTCCCTCCGCAGAACCTTGTGGTGGCTCTATTTTCCCCCGCCTCGCGGATGATACGGCTTGCCGAAGGGTGCGAGCTCTGCCTTGAACTCATTCGCACTGTACTGATGGCCCACCTGCTCCATCGTCGTGCCCGACTTGTCCGGGGGCGTCGTCGACGATCAGCAAGATGTCGCCGCAGCTGGCTGTCCAGTCGAATCAGGTGTGATGGAACGTGACGTAGACCGTGTTGAAGTAGTCACTCACGACGACGGTGTAGTATCCGGCCGCGGCGGTTGGAACCGTGAACGTCAAGCTTGAAGGAAGGTCGCCATTGCTCATAGTCGTGAACGTCGTGAGCGTCGTCACAGCCCCTGTTGAACCAATCCAGCCGACGAACCCTATCCTGCTGTTGAGAAACTGGCAGCCTCCCCCGCAAGAAACGGTCACCGTCGCACCACTCCCCCCTGAGGTTGATGATAGGCGGACAGTCGAACCTGTGACCACCCCTGCGGGGAATGGTATCGTCTGCGCGTAGAGAGTGTTGTCGCTGTACTGCCCGCTGAGTGTGAAGAAGGCCGTGAACGGCGCTTCGTTCACGTCGCCCACGTGTTGAAAGCTGTTTGAAAGCGGAGTCTGGGACCCGAAATACAGGGTAGCGTTAGCGCCAGCCGCTATCGTGATGTAGTCTTGTGTCGAGTTGTATGGGTTGATGCTTGTGAACGGCGTATTCGTCCCATCGATGATGAAGAAGCTAGTCATCTTCGCATTATTGCCGCCTCCGGGTTGGATAGTGTTGACAGTGATCGATGACCCTGGCCAAAGAGTGACGCTTCGACCTGTCGCATCTCTGTTGGTGAACGAGATTCTGAACACAATGTCGGTCTGCGATGGAACGGCAGTCGCAGGGTAGCCTCCCACGTTTTGTCCGGACTGGATGTTACCGGTAGGCGTCATCCACTTGAATGTGGAGAGGTCTATCGTCAACGCGCCGCTCGATTCTGCCTGCATCGCGTAGTTGGGCAGGTTCGGGGGGTAGGTCGTCGTAAAGACACCCCCCCTCGCCGTGAGTATCTCGATTGTATCCGTTCCGCTCACGTATGCGTAGCCAGTGTCTATCTTCGGCGATCCCCTCCCTGTGTTGACCATCACTGGAAGCGCAGGCGTGCTGTTGCTGCACGTGCCCGCAGGCACGCCTACGCCGTCGCACTTCAGCAGGTTCCCCGAAGAGTCAAACACAAGAACCGCGGTGACGTTGAGGTTCACTCCTCCGGTATTATTGAAGTAGAACCCGATATCACTGCCCACGAGCAAGCTGGTCACCGTAAGGCCCTCGCTCGCAAGAGCATCTGCAGCATTGGCTCTGTTGACGTAGGACTTTACATACGACTGGTTCGAGCTGCTCACGAAGAGGAAGTATGAACCTCCCACAGTGAAGAGTATGGCGAACATGATCACCGTGGCGATTATGCCGGCCGTGCCTTTCTTGCTTCTTGCGCGCGTTCTCATCTTTGCTTTCACTTCAGTCGCGAGTATGCGGCTGTGTTGCCGTAGATCCCCGTAAGAACGAGCGTGTACGTGGTCCCGCTCCCGAAGGTCTGCCCAAAGGAGGGGCAGTTCGCCAGCGCGGGGGGGATGGTCAAGGAGTAGATTTGTGCGATGGTTCCCATGACAGTTGTCGCGGTGAGGGACGGCGTCTCGTACGAGGTCGCGGCGGTCTTGCACTTCGTGGTCAGCGAGCTTCTCAGGTCGTAGACGTAATCAGTCCTGACGCTACCGCTCTGGGTGTAGTTGAACATCAGATTGACAAGCCCCGCGGAGTCGTACAGCCTCACCGAAAAAGCCTGTAAAGTGACCGACCCCGTGTTGTAGACCCAGAAGGATGTTGAGGTGCTTGTCGTGAAGTACATGTCGATCAGGCTGAATCGCTCGTTGAGAAAGTTATTAGTTCCCACCACGTTGTTCTGCAACGCGCTTTCACTCGTGGCGGCTTGAGTCCGGACGTAACCCCACGCAGCGGCCCCAGCGATGAGAGTGATTGCTATCGCTAGGACGCTCCCGATAATCTCGCTGACTGCTGGCCGCTTCCTCGCGCGCCGGGCGAAGTCCAAATCGAAATTTGGGCGGTCTCTGCTTAATTAGCGGTTATGGATGCCAAATCTGTATCAGAACTCGAGCCCGCCGGACTTTTCAGCCGTCCGCGGCAATGCTGTACAGCGTCAAAGATGTGCTCGGAAAGTCGCAGATGCTTGACGAGCCTCTTTCCGGCCGCGCTCTCGGTTCTCTGAAGGATCGCGACACCTTCCGTGGTGATATTCCATCCCACTGAGACCTGTTCCATGCTGATACCGGCCATAGCCACAGCTGGAGACCTCTCCTCACTCAAACGCTCAATTCGGCGGTCCAAGCGAGCGCTCCTCCATCATCAGCGGCAGAAGGCGACGCTCGGCTTGACCCCGGAGCTCAATACCTTCTCATTGGTCTGGGTTCCAGATTGGAGGCGCGTGGTGCGATAGCAGCTGTCTCCTTGCTCAGGAAGAGGAGAGGACGTGACGGAAAGAGCGGCCACCCGCGATTCGACACTTCGTTCTTCCCGTTCGCCCTCGACGCAACTTCTGGTGCGCTTTTTGCCGTTGTCTCATTCCTCATCAGCTGCTGCCAACCGCGGGGTCAGAGGTCCGTCTCTTACCTTTTCATTGCTGCAGACTGTCGTTGGAGGCGACTGTCCAGTCTCGTCTCCCGATTGAGCTATGACGAGTGTCCATGCTCCCCTCGTATTCCAGAAAGTGAATGCCCTGCACTGACTCCTTCGGCTAGAAATCAAAAGTATGCGGAAATCGCTGCGGATAGACAGCGCATGAACAGCACCGCGTCGGGAGATGGTCCGCACCAAAAGAAGGCTTACTCTGCCAAGCTTCAGGCCAAGGCGCATCCGAGCGACAGCTGCTCCTTTTGCTGGTTCGTGATGGCGATCTATCCGACCCTCAAGGACATGACTCCGAGAGACGGTGCCACGTTTAGAGAGCACCTCAAGAAGGCTCACGGGCTGAGCCAAGAGATACAGCCGTAGGCTCCCTGACCCGGACGGTTGTACAAGACTCTTGCCCTGATTCCACGGACCGCAGATAACTGTGTGCCTTTTTTGGATTCAGCGACCTAGCTGGCACGAGGCTAGCGCCAAGACATTGACCAATGTTGAGCACAGCAGACGCAAGGAACGACAATCCAGGGTCATCACTGCCTACCACGCTTCGGACCCTGTTAGGCTTATCAGCAGGAAGCTGAAAAGAAGCGCTTGGCCGGCGAAAAAATGAAGGTGGCCTGCGACTTCGAAATGGGCATCCTCTACATGCATTTCAGGGACGGACTAGCCGAGGACGGGGTGATGGTCGAGTTTGACAAGGGAAGCGAAGTTATGGGCGTGGAACTTTGGGGCATCAGGAAAACTGGAGTACTAAAGGAGCTCACAGATGACCGTCGTGTGTTGGACTAAGCTAACGCGGCTGGCACAACTCTTACCTTCGTTTGAACTGGTAGACGCGCTTCGTCTTGCGCCTCTTTCTTCTTTGATCCGAACCCCGCCTAGAGACAGGGTTGGTCTCGATCGAGATGCAATTCCAGACGCCTCAGCCTAGGCTGATCTTGCTGGCGATCGAGCGGACCCTTTCCATGATGTCCTTGACGCGCATCTTCCCCGCCACGCTCTCTATCCTCTGGAGGATCACTGCGTCTTCGGTGGCTATGACCAGCAGTTTCGACCCCTCGGTGAACTTCAGCTTGTCCCTTATCTCCTTGGGGATGACCACCTGGCCCTTGTCGGAGACCTTGGTCATGTCGATTATCGGCTCGTCGGCCATTGAGAACGAGTCTTCGCCGTTTCGGCCCTTATAAAGTCGTAGAGGGGTCTAGGCCCCGGCCGCTCATCTCTCGGCTTCGTGTCCGGCGAGCTCGCGCTTCAACAGGTCGAACCTTCGCCTGAACTCTCCCGCCGTCCTGTCCCGCTCCTGCTCGGCTGCCATGGTGGCGGCGGTGTAAGCTGCCAGCTCGAGGACCTCGTGCTCGGTGCGCAAGTGCTCGATGAGGTCGCTACGGTCACCGTGGTCTTTCTGGCATATCTTGCAAGTTATGTAAGAGCCGCCGGGTCTCTCGACGTCGCCCATGCCGTAGCCGGGCTTGTAACGCACCATTTGGCATATTAACCTTTTAAAAAATGCGCTCTGAGCGCGCGTTTTAGCTAAGGATTGGAGCGAGCCGCGCGCGGGTATCACATTGGCGCGGCTGCCGTGTCGAAGATGATCTCCCTGATCAAGTTAAGATAAGCACCGACTATCTCGATGCCCTTCCCCGTCAGAGAGTACTTCTTGCGGTTGCCGACCGACTTTTCGCCCACGAATCCCTGGTCGCCGAGGGCGCTCAGGTGGTCGCAGAGAAGGATCCAAGACAGATTCGCCTTGTACATAATCTGGGTGGGTCCCTCAGCGCCTTCCATGATTGCCCTGAGGATGTCCATCCGGATTTCCAACTGTGAGCGTCTGCTGACAGCCTTCCGCGTCGATGTTTGCTCGCCTACTGCCATGCCCGCCGGTTTTTGCAGGTATGTCATTCTGAATCGTGTAGCTGAAAGATAATTAGAGTATCCATATATAGTTTATGAAATAGTTCATGCAACCACTAATGGTCATCCGTGCGCGGGATTCGTCGTATTCATCTGCAACCGGGGGGTTTCCTTTGGACAGAGTGCCCGCTTTGCACCAAGCGTCGGCCTACGAGTTCTGTTACAGATTGCAAGTCCATAACCGATAGTATAGCTCGGGCGCTCGAAAAACCCATACCTGGAGGCATTATAGGGGAAAACCCAGACGCGTTGCCGCATCTGAGGTAATAGGGGCCATGCTGGCCATAGCGATGACCCTTATCGCAGGTGCTGCCGCCTGGGGGTTCGTAAATAGCCAGGCAGGGGCAAGTGAAGGCGCGCTGCAGAACAACGCGGTGGCGACCAACGACATGCTGAGCGAGCACTTCGCGGTCGTGGACATGTACTTCGGGACTACGACCTCCACGACCTTCATGCTTTACAACCCCGGGAGCCTCACTTACCAGACGCACTCGGTGAGGTTCTATGGCTCGAGAGGGAACGTCAACCTGCTGTTCAACTACACCCAGAGCGGCGTGGTCAAGACGAATTACGTCTACGACCTTAGGAGTAC
>Ga0307374_10007333_pt1 | contig 16844 bp, 13 predicted proteins | sample OX3MG_FD_202532 | JGI IMG/M metagenome (GOLD analysis project Ga0307374, IMG submission 202532) | Soil microbial communities from Risofladan, Vaasa, Finland - OX-3 | ecosystem: Environmental > Terrestrial > Soil > Coastal area > Acid sulfate soil | place: Finland: Risofladan, Vaasa | collected... | reverse complement strand
ACCCCGATCGTCGGCGGGATGATCACCTCCACCGTCAACGTGCTCATCCTCGTGCCGGTGCTGTTCGTGATGCTCAAGGAACGCGCCCGGCGCCGAGGCACGCTGCGCGCCTCGACCGCCCCGGATTCGGACGACGAGGCCTGAGGAGGACCGGCCCGGCCGCCCGGAATGGCGGTCGCCGGCTTCCACGCCGGCGCCGGCGCGGATCGGATCGATACGGCGGATCGCCCCGATGTGTGATAGAGATCGGCGATGCGCACGTCCACCACGACTCGACACTCGCGGCGGCTCCCCGGGGCTGTTTCGGCCGCGCTGCTCGCGCTCGCCTTGACCGGCCTGACGGGCGGCAGCCGGCTGACGGCCGGCGCCGCCGCACCCACGACGATCGCCCTGCCTGGCGGCGCGGCCGGCATCGGGTTCGACGACCTGCAGTTCTCGGCCGCCCTGGATCGCGTGCTGGTGCCGGCCGGACGGACCGGGAATCTCGATCTGATCGATCCGGCCACGCGCGCCGTCACGGTGATCCCCGGCTTCAGCGCCACCGGGCGGTTCGGGGGCGGGCACGACGAGAGTGTGACGTCGGTCACGGAAGCCGGCCGCTGGCTGTTCGCCACCGACCGGACGGCCGGCCGCGTCGACGTCATCGATCCGCGGCGGGCGCGCATCGTCGCGTCGACGCGCCTGGCGTCCGGACCTGATTATGTGCGGTACGTGGCGCCCACGCACGAGCTGTGGGTCACCGAGCCCGGGCGCGATCGGATCGAGGTGTTCCGGCTGTCCGGCGACAATCCGCCCATTCCCGGGCACGCCGGGTTCATCGCCGTGCCGGGCGGACCCGAATCGCTGGTCGTCGACGCGTCGAACGGGCGCGCCTACGCGAATCTGTGGGCGGGACGATCAATCGCGATCGACCTGAAGACGCGGCGGATCGCCGGCCGCTGGGCCAACGGCTGCCGCGGCTCGCGGGGCCTCGCGCTCGATCCCGATCGCGGCTGGCTGTTCGCAGGCTGCGCCGAGGGGAAGGTCACGGTGATGGATCTCGCGCGCGGGGGACGGCTGATCAGCAGCGCCCGCACCGGCACCGGCGTCGACATCATCGACTACAACCCCGCGCTCCGGCACCTGTACGTGCCGGCCGCCACCAGCGCCACGCTGTCGATCCTGGCCGTGTCCGGCACGGGGCGGCTGTCCGTCATCAGCACCCTTCCGGCGGATCGCGGCTCACACTGCGTCGTGGCGGACACGCACGACCAGGCGTACGTCTGCGATCCGCGGCACGGCCGGCTGATCGTCGTGCGCGATTCGTCCGCGCCGGCAGGCCGGGGAGGCCGGCTCTGAGACACAGTCACCCGCCAGCTCCTGACGTGTGTCGCCGCCGCACCGGACTGGCATGATGCCCGGGGCGGGCGCGGCGCGGCGACGTAGCCGCTGCGGGCCCGGCCGGGGCCGTCCCGCGCGCGTCGCCTCGCGGCCGCGCTTTCCGACTTTCGGACCATGACGTGTACAATGGCTCTTTTGGAGAGCCTCGATGCCGTCGGTCCGCCACGACTGGACACACGAAGAAATCGCCGCCGTCTACGCCACGCCGCTCCTGGAGCTGGTGTTTCAGGCGCAGACGCTGCACCGCGCGTCTCACCCGCCCAACCAGGTGCAGGGGTGCGCGCTGCTCAGCATCAAGACCGGCGCCTGCCCTGAAGACTGCGCCTACTGCCCGCAGTCGGCGCACTATCACACCGAGGTCGAGCGCCGCGAACTGCTGAGTGTGGACGACACGCTGGCCGCCGCCGCGCGCGCCCGCGCGAACGGTGCCACGCGGTTCTGCATGGGCGCGGCCTGGCGGCAGGTGCCGGACGGACCGGCGTTCGACCGCGTCCTGGACATGGTCCGGGGCGTCCGGGCGCTCGGCATGGAAGCGTGCTGCACGCTGGGGATGCTCACGCAGCGCCAGGCCGAGGCGCTGGCCGACGCCGACCTGACGGCGTACAACCACAACCTCGACACGTCGCCGGAATTCTACGGGCAGATCATCACGACGCGCACCTATCGCGACCGGCTCGAGACGCTCGCCCGCGTCAGGCAGGCCGGGATCACCGTCTGCAGCGGCGGCATCATCGGCATGGGCGAGGGCCGGGCGGACCGCATCGGCCTGCTGCAGCAGCTGGCGTCGCTGGACCCGCATCCGGAGAGCGTCCCGATCAACCTGCTGGTCCGCGTCGAAGGGACGCCGCTGGCCGGACAGGCCGACGAAGATCCCCTGGAGTTCGTCCGGATGATCGCCACGGCCCGCGTCCTGATGCCGGCGTCGTTCGTCCGGCTGAGCGCCGGCCGGCTGTCGCTGTCGGACGAAGCGCAGGCGCTCTGCTTCCTCGCCGGCGCCAATTCGGTGTTCCTGGGCGACACGCTGCTCACGACGCCGAACCCGCTCGCGGACGCGGACCGGCGCCTGTTCGCGCGCCTCGGGCTGACGCTCCAGCCGACGGCCGGCCATCCGCACGCCATCCATGAACGACGGGACTGAGCGGCTCGAACGACGGGTGCGGCGCGGGCTGCAGGCGCTGGAACGCCGCGGCCTCCAGCGGGCCCTGCGACCGCCGTCCGGCATCGATCTCTGCTCGAACGACTATCTCGGCCTGTCGACGCATCCGCTGGTCGCGCAGCGCATGATCGACGCCGTGCGGCGCGAGGGGTGCGGCAGCACCGGCTCGCGCCTGCTGCGCGGCGAGCGCGCGGCGTTCGACGCGGTCGAGCGGCGGTTCGCGGCCTGGAAGGGCGCCGCCCGCGCGCTGTACTTCTCCAGCGGCTACCTGGCCAACCTGGCGGTGCTCACCACCTTCGTCGAGCCGGGCGACCTGCTCTACTCCGATGCCGCGAACCACGCCAGCCTGATCGACGGCATGCGCCTCTCGCAGGCGCGGCGCGTCATCCTGCCGCATCGCGACGTCGGCGCGCTGGCGCAGGCGCTGGAAGCGGATGCCGGCCCCGGCCAGCGCTTCCTCGTCACGGAATCGCTGTTCAGCATGGACGGCGACCACGCGCCGCTGCGGGACTATGCCGCGATCTGCCGGGACCGGCAGGTCACGCTGATCGTGGACGAGGCGCACGCCGTCGGCCTGTACGGCGACCGCGGCAGCGGCCTGCTGGAGGCGTGCGGCATCGACGCGGACGCGGTCCTCTCCATCAACACGGCCGGAAAGGCGCTCGGCGTGGCCGGCGCGTTCGTGGCCGGCCCGGCGTGGGCGATCGAGTACCTGATCCAGCGGGCGCGGCCCTTCATCTTCTCCACGGCGGCGCCACCGCCCGTCCTCGCAGCGCTCGACGCAAGCCTGACCGTGATCGAGACCGAGCCGGGGCTCCGCGAGCGGCTGCACGCGCGGGCACGTTATCTGCGTGCGCGCCTGGCCGCCGAAGGCCTCGACGTTCCGGCCGACGGATCCCAGATTGTGCCGATCGTGATCGGCTCGAACGCGCGGGCCGTCGCCGTCGCCGACGCGCTGCAGCAGCAGGGGTTCGACGTCCGGGCCATCCGGCCGCCGACCGTCCCTGAGGGGACCGCCCGCCTCCGCATCGCCGTCAACACCGGCCTGACCGAGGCGATCCTCGACCGGTTCGCCGCCGCGCTGGCCGCCGCGCTCCGACACGTCGACACATGCTGCGCGGCCTCTTCGTAACCGGCACCGACACCGGCGTCGGCAAGACGGTCACGTCGGCGGCCCTGATGATCCGGTACCGGCCGCAGGGACCGATCCGGTACTGGAAGCCGGTCCAGACGGGCATCGAATCGGACGATGACACGGCCGAGGTGGAGCGCCTGGCGGACTGTGCGGCGGACGAGATCCTGAACAGCGGCGTCCGCCTGCATGATCCCGTCTCGCCGCATCTCGCGGCGCAGCGACACGGATCGCGCATCGATCTCGGCGCCCTGCTCGACCGTTTGCCCGGCGACGCGCCGCGCTGGACGTGGATCGTCGAGGGGGCGGGCGGCGTGCTCGTGCCGCTCAACGAGCGCGAGCTCATGGTCGACCTCATGCGGCGGCTCGGCCTTCCGGTCGTCGTGGCGGCGCGGTCGGCGCTCGGGACGATCAACCACACGCTGCTCACGGTCGAAGCGCTGCGGCGGCGTGATCTCCCGGTCGCCGGCGTGGTCATGGTCGGCGACGCGGATGACGACAACCGTGCGGCCATCGAGCAGTACGGCCGCGTCCGGGTCGTCGGCTGTCTGCCCCGGCTGGCGCCGCTGACGGCCGGGCGGCTGGCCGCCTGGGCCTCGACCGCGCTGGATCCGGACGGCGGTCTGCTGGAGCACATGCGATGAATCACGCACGCGACCTGGTGGCCCGCGACCGCGCGAGCGTCTGGCATCCGTACACGCAGATGCAGACGGCGCCCGATCCGCTGCCCATCGCCAGGGGCGAGGGCGTCTATCTCTACACGGAAGACGGGCGGCGCATCCTGGACGGCATCTCGTCGTGGTGGGTGAACATCCACGGCCACGCGCATCCCAGGCTGAACGCGGCGCTCACCCGGCAGGCGCAGCAGATCGAGCAGGTGATCTTCGCCGGCTGCACGCACCGGCCGGCGGTCGACCTGGCCGAACGGCTGCGGGCCGTGCTGCCCGCCGGCCTGACACGCGTCTTCTACTCGGACAACGGCTCGACCGCCGTCGAAGTCGCCCTCAAGCTCGCGTACCAGTACTGGCAGAACCGCGGGGAGCCGCGGCGGCGCCAGTTCGTCACGCTGCTGCACGCCTACCACGGCGACACGATCGGCGCCATGTCCGTGAGCGAGGCGTGCGTGTTCACCGCGCCGTTTCAGCCGCTGTTGTTTCCCGTTGCGCGGGTGCCGTCGCCGTACTGCTACCGCTGCCCGGTCGGCCTCACGCGCGCGTCGTGCCGGATCGACTGCCTGGGCGGGCTGGAGGAGCACCTGCGGGCGCACCGCGGCACCGTGGCCGGCGTCCTGATCGAGCCGATGCTGCAGGGAGCCGGCGGCATGATCGTCTGGCCGGCCGAATTCCTGGCCGGGGTCCGCCGTCTGTGCGACGAATACGACACGCTCATGATTGCGGACGAGGTCTTCACCGGGTTCGGCCGGACCGGCCGGATGTTCGCGTGCGAGCACGCCGCCGTGACGCCCGACGTGATCTGCCTGTCCAAGGCGCTGACCGCCGGCTACCTCCCGCTGGGGGCGACGGTCACCACCGACGCCCTCTACGACACGTTTCTGAGCGAGGATCGCGCGAAGGCGTTCTTCCACGGCCACTCGTTCACCGCCAACCCGCTCGCGTGCGCGGTGGCGCTGGCCAGTCTCGACCTGTTCGCCGAGCAGGATCTGCTGTCCCGCGTGCGGGCGCTCGAGCGACAGCTGCAGGCGGGGCTGGAGCCGCTGCGTGCGCTGCCGGTGGTCGGCGACGTCCGGGTGCTCGGCGGCGTGGGGATCGTGGAGTTGACGGAGACGCCGGAGGCGTCCGGCCAGGCGGGGTATCTCAACGAGATCGGCCCGCCGCTCGCGCAGGCGTTCATCGACCGCGGTCTGCTGCTGCGGCCGCTCGGGAACGTGCTCTACTTCGTCCCGCCCTACGTGATCACGGAAGCCGAGACCGACTGGGCGCTCGGACAGATCGCGGAGGTGCTGCAGGAGATCGCCGACCGGCAGCACGCCTGACCGCCACGCCGGTCAGGCGCCCGCGGGCGCGCCAGCAGACCCGGTCCGGGCCCCTTCATCCAATCTGAAGGTCACGTCAAGCCTCCGCCCGTCGCTCACTCGCTGCTCGATCGAATCGATGACAATGCAACATCCGGGGAGCCGCGCTCGGTCCACGAGGGTTTCCACCGCGGGATGCGGATTCCCGCTTCCGCAGGAATCAACAAGAGGGCTATGGGGTACAGGCGCGCGAAGAGCGCTTCTCAGGTTTCGTTTCAGAGGAACCGGTACAGCGTGACGTCGACATGGCGGACACCGGCGGCGGCGTGGCGCCACTGCACCAGAATCGGGCTCTGGTAGGTCCCCTGGACGATCGCGCCCCGGCCCGGCGTGTGACGGTCGGACACCAGGAAGCTCACCGACCGCTTCATCCGCAGGAACCGCGAGGCCGGAACGCCAATTATGCGCGCGAGCAGCCGCTCGATGAGCGACTCGTTCAGGCCCAGCGCCTCGACCAGCCGGTTCAGCGTCCGCACCATGTCGTACTTGGCGTAGTCGAGCGTCTTGAGCGGAATCGCCCGCGGATCCTGCCACGCGTGACGCCCCTTCTCGACCATGAAGCGCAGCGGGGACCGCAGCACGTCCCGCAGGTCGTACCGCATCAGCAGCGTCTCGTACTCGTTCACCGTCAGCCCGGCGTGGCGCTCCGTGCTCACCAGATCGAGCCGCACGCGCCCCTTCACCACCCCGTGCCGCGCCGCCAGTTCGGCCACCTGTTCGTAAAACCCGAGATCGCGGTGACGCAGGTTGATGGAATCCACGGGATGGCCGGAGACCGGCACGACCATCCGCGTCCGCCACACCTCGACCTCTTCGTTGTACCCGACGATGCTGGTCGTGCGACGGCGCGGCCGGCCGTCGTAGACGCCGTCCAGGTCCACGAAATTGACCGCATCGGCCGGACGATTCACGTACGTCACGCAGGGGCTGAGCCCGGACGCCATGAAGGCCAGGTGGGAGTCGGCATTCCGCGGCTCGACCACCCGCTGCTCGTCGGACAGTTCCTCCCGCTGATCCAGATTGTCGTGACGGTACCTGGCCCCCTCGGGAAACATGGTCCGGAAGGTCTCCACGTACCGGGTCAGCCCGTCACGACGCTGGTTGAGCCGTGACGCGAGGCTCTGCTCCAGATAGCCGGCTGTCGTGTGAAACGAACAGTACAGGCAGCGGCGGTACGCATCGAGCACGTCACCGAAGACTTCGGTGGCGCGACGGCGTACATCAATGACGTCGAACCTGGACCGCGGCTGCAGGTCGAGGGTCAGCTCAAGAGGCGTCAGCACCGGCAGTTCCTCACCCTAACCCTTTGATAATACCCGAATGTGCGGTTCTTCACACGGGGTGCCCGGCCGCTGCCGGAACCGGCCGTGCAAACGGGGCTCCCGCCGGCCGGCCGGGCCGGATCCCGGCGTGCGCCGGAAGACGGCAGACAACGCTACGGAACAGGCTCAGGCGAAAACAATCCGGCCAGCCGGGCCCGCTCCGACTGGTCGAGCCTGATGTCGAGCGCGGCGATCGCCGCCTCCAGCTGCGCCGGGCGCCGCGGCCCGACGATGGCGGCGGTCATGCGGGGATGGGTGAGCGCCCAGGCGAGGGCGAGCGCGCTCATCTCGACCCCACGCGCGCGCGCCTCGTCGCCGAGCGCCGCCAGACCGCGAAACACCGCATCATTGATCAGATGCCGGTACGGCTCCGGACGGAGCGTCATCCGCGAGCCGGTCGGAAAGGCCCGCCCGGCCTGGTATTTCCCGGTCAGCCACCCGCCCGCCAGCGGGCTGAACGCGGTGAAGCCGAGCGCCTGGTCGGCGCAGAGCGGAAACATCTCGCGCTCGGCCGTGCGATCGAGCAGGCTGTAGGCGTTCTGCACCCAGCGGAACCGGCTCCGGCGGCGCGCGTCGCTGATCCCCAGCGCCCGCGTCAGACGCCACGCCTCGATGTTGCTCGCGCCGATGTACAGCACCTTGCCGGCGCGGACCAGGTCGTCGAGCGCGCTCAGCGTTTCATCGAGCGGCGTGCCGGGATCGGGCTCGTGGATCAGATACATGTCCAGCCGATCCGTCTGCAGCCGCCGGAGGCTCGCCTCGACCTGCGTCAGGATGCGGCGGCGCGAGAGGCCCCGATCGTTGGGCCCCGGCCCGACCGGATTGAACACCTTGGAGCTGACCAGCACCCGCCCGCGTGCGCGCGATCCCCGGCTCGCCAGCCACCGGCCGATGGACGCTTCGCTCCGGCCGCCGCCGTACGCATCGGCCGTGTCGAAGACGTTGATGCCCGCCTCCAGGGCGCGGTCCATCAGGGCGCACGCCTGCGCCTCGTCTTCGCCCAGGCCGTAGAACTCCGGCGCCGACCCGATGCCGCCGAAGTTGCCGCAGCCCAGCACGAGGCGCGAGATCTTCAGCCCGGTCGCGCCGAGCGGCTGATAGTCCACGTCGATCGTCTCCTTTGCGCGCGGTGCGCCCGCCAGTCTGCGCCGGACGGCCGTGGCATGCAAGGTCGGCCGCGGGCGGGCTGGCGCGGGCGGCCGGCCCGCCCGGCGCGATGGTTCGTATATCATTCCCGGGATTCACGATCTCGACCGTCACGGTCACCCGACGAGAGAGGAGCGTTCATGGCTACCGCCTCGCCCCCCGTTTCCCGGCCGGCGCACACCCCGTTCGTCCCGGCCTCGGTCAGCCTGCCGGAAATCACCGTCAAGGCATTCGTGCTCGGCATCGTCCTGGCGGTGGTGCTCGCCGGAGCGAACGCCTATCTGGGGCTGTTCGCCGGCATGACGGTCTCCGCATCCATTCCCGCCGCGGTCATCTCGATGGGCGTGCTGCGGCTCTTCCCCACGTCGAACATCCTGGAGAACAACATCGTCCAGACCTGCGCCTCGGCGGGCGAATCGCTGGCGGCGGGGATCATCTTCACCCTGCCCGCGCTGGTGCTGCTCGGGCGATGGGCCCGGTTCGATTTCCTGCAGACGGCGCTGATCGGCGGCTTCGGCGGCGTCCTGGGGGTGCTCTTCACCGTCCCCCTGCGGCGCGCGCTGATTGTCGAGCAGCCGCTGCAGTTTCCCGAGGGGATCGCGTGCGCGGAGGTGCTCGAGACGGGCGAGCGCGGCGGCTCGAACGTCAAGTTCGTCGCCTGGGCGGCAATCGTGGCGGCGATCTTCAAGTTCACGCAGACGGGCCTGCGGCTGTTCGCGGACACCGCCGAGGGGGCGCGCTATCTGTTCGGCCGCCGGACGATCGTCTACATGGGGACCAACCTCTCGCCGGCCCTCGTCGCGGTCGGGTACATCGTCGGCCTCAACATTGCGACGCTGGTCTTTCTGGGCGGGGCGGTCAACTGGCTGGTGGCGATTCCGATGCTGGTGTGGGCGCGGGGCGGGGCGCCGGCCGGGGTCTCGGCCATCGACTACGCCAACCACCTGTGGTCGACGCAGACCCGCTACCTCGGCGTCGGCGCGATGATCGTCGGCGGCCTGTGGGCGCTCATCCGGATGCGCGGCAGCGTGTTCTCGGGCATCCAGTCCGGCATGGCCGCCTATCGTGAGATGAAGAAGGGAATCGTGCGCGACCGGCTCGATCGGGACATGCCGATGCAGTGGGTGCTGGTGGCGATCGTCGTGTCGATCGTGCCGCTGTTCTTCCTGTACCACTTCCTGGTCGGAGCGATCGGGATGAGCCTGGCCATGGCCGTCATCATGGTCGTCGCCGGCTTTCTCTTCTGCGCCGTGTCGGGCTACATGACCGGGCTGGTCGGCTCCTCGAACAACCCGGTCTCCGGCGTCACGATCGCCACGCTGCTGTTCGCCTCGGGGGTGCTCCTCCTGCTGTTCGGCCGCGACCGGGCCGCGGGCCCGACGGCGGCGATCCTGATCGGGGCGGTCGTCGCCTGCGCAGCGGCGATCGCGGGGGACAACCTCCATGACCTGAAGACCGGGTATCTCGTCGGCTCGACGCCCTGGAAGCAGCAGGTGATGCTGATCGTCGGCACGCTGGTCTCGGCGCTGGTCATGGCGCCGGTCCTCAACCTGCTGCTCGACGCCTACGGCATCGGTCCCGTGACGGCGGCCCACCCGCAATCGTTGACCGCCCCGCAGGCGACCCTGATGGCGTCGGTCGCGGCCGGCGTCTTCAAGGGTGGCCTGCCCTGGCTGATGGTCAATCTGGGCATGGGTGTCGCGGTGCTGATCATCGCCGCCGATCTCTGGCTCGAACGCCGGGGGGCGGAATTCCGGATGCCCGTCCTGGCGGTGGCGATCGGCATCTACCTGCCGTTCAACCTGTCGGTGCCGATCTTCCTCGGGGGCCTCGTGGCGTTCCTCGTGCACCGCACGCTGAAGCGGCGGGCGGCCCGCGGCGGGGCGGCGGAAGCCGAGGCCTGGAAGGAGGTCGAGCAGCGCGGGATCCTGATCTCCTCCGGGCTGATCACCGGCGAGGCGCTGGTCGGGATTCTGATGGCGATTCCGATCGTGCTGTCAGGCCGGTCGGACGTGCTGGCGCTGTGGGGTGTTCAGAATCTCGTATTGCCGGGGCTGCTGATTCTCCTGGCGCTGCTCTACGGGATCTACAAGGCCAGCACGCCGGCGACGGTCCGGACGTCGTGACGCGGGGCTCAGGGCTCACTGCTCAGGGCTCAGGGCTCAGGGCTCGGGGCTCGGGGCTCGGGGCTCGGGGCGGGCCGAGCTGACCGCCTTCGCCGGGGCGACGGCGGGTCTGCCGAAGCTGGCGCGGAGACGGAAGCTCGGGGCGACGATCAGCCTCAGGCGCTCGAGGCTCGCGACCGCTCGCGCGGGTGGCGCCGGACGGGGCCGCCCCGCCCGCCGCGCAGGCCCGACGGCCGTGACAAACGCACTTCGGGCCGAGGACGGGTGGGGCTGGCCGGCGACAGGACCCGCTACGGCGGCTGGAATTCGGTACTCGGCGCTCAGGCGCTCGAGGCTCGCGACCGCTCGCGCGGGCGCACGCCGGGGAAAGGCGTTCGCTCCGAAACCGTTTCCGGCGAACGTCTTCCCCCGGCGGCTGCCCACTCCTACTTCTTCAGGTTGTCGGTCTGCTCGATGAAGTGCGTGAGGTTCGCGTGCAGCTGCTTCAGCGACGCCATGTTCGCGTACAGCATGTGGCCGCAGTCGTAGTACGCGAAGGACATGTTCTTCGCGATGCTCGGATCGACCGCCAGATGGTGCATGGCGTATTCGGCCGCATAGAACGGCGTCGCCAGGTCGAAATAGCCGGCGTTGTTCATGACCTTCAGGTCCGGGTTGTACTTCATCGCGTCGGCCAGATCCGGCATCACGTTGGTGGCCGCGTACAGCTCCTGACCGGTGCCGGGCGGCGCGTGCAGATAGTCCCAGTGCGCGAGCACCGACCCGTAGTACTCGGGGCGGTACGGCATATCCACCTTGAAGTCGAGCGTCTGGCGGATGTAGGTGTTGAAGGCGGCCACATAGGCCGAGCTGATCGCCGCCGCCTGCGGGTCGTATTCGGCCTCGCGCGACATCGGGTCCATGCTCGGGCCCGCAAAGCGGGTGTCGAGCCGGCCGGTCGTCTCGTCCGGGCCGAGGAGCTGATGCTCGAACTCGCCGCCGTTCACGCGGAGGTCGGCCTTGAGCCAGTACGCGGTCGACAGGCCCGTGTACTGGGCGAGCTGCTGCGCGACCTGCTGCTCCTGCGCCGCGGGCAGCGTGGTGCCGGCCTCCAGCGCCTTGGCGTAGCCGTTCATGGCGAACTGCTCCACCTGCTTCAGCAGGGTCGGCAGGTCACCCGACTGCAGCGGGCCCGACAGCTTGTGGTGATACCACGCCGTCGCGGCGTAGGTCGGCAGCGCCAGCTGGTACGGCAGATCCATCCCCGGGTTGTGCTGGGGATCGTCGTCGTTGGAGATGTCGAAGTTGAGGATCTGCGAGAGGAGCATCACGCCGTTGAGATCGACATCGTCGCGCGTCTCGAGGTCGTAGGCGAGCACCGCCGACCGCGTCGTGCCGTAGCTCTCGCCCAGGAGGTACTTCGGAGAATTCCAGCGCGAGTAATCGGTGAGGAACTGCGTGACGAACTGGGCGAACGCGCGCCCGTCGCCGTCCACGCTGTAGAAGTCCTTGGGGACGCCCGCGCCCCCCTCTTCCTTGCTGATGGTCCGGCTGTACCCCGTGCTCGGCGCGTCGATGAAGACGAGATCGGAGGCGTCGAGCAGGCTGTAGTCGTTGTTGACCAGCTCGTACGGCGCCGGCGGCGTGTGGGAATGGTCGGACGTCACGACCCGCTCGGGCCCGAACGCGCCCATGTGCAGCCAGATCGTGGAGGAGCCGGGACCGCCGTTGTAGAGGAAGGTGACCGGCCGCGTCGAGGGATCCTTCACGCCGCTCTTGAAGTAGGCGACGTAGAACATGCTCGCCGTCGGCTTCTCCTCCTCGTTCTTCAGAATGATGGTCCCGGCCACCGCGTCGTACGGGATGCGCTGCCCGCCGATCGTCACCACGCCGTGGGTGACCGACTTCAGCGGCTTGATTTCCTTGCCCGCGGGCGGCGCCTGCTCCTTCGGCTGCGTTTCCGCCGGATGGCTCGCGGTCGCCTGACCCGCGGCGAACGCCGGCCAGGCGGCCAGACAGGTGGCCGCCGCGGCGAGAGCGACAAGACTCCGTCTCATCTACAAACCTCCTGTTCGAACCGGCGGCGCACATCGCGTCCGCCGGACGTCCCGCGCCGCCCCTGCGCTGCTCGCGTTCGTCGCGGCGCCGTCATGCCTGTTGTCGGTCGCTCGGTGTGACCACGCCCGCACGGCCGGAAGGTCGCGCGGACGCGGGCCGGAGGGCGGACTGTGCGCGTCACCAGCAGGGTGGGGAGCAGCGCCAGACGACCGGTCCGAGCCTCAACGCGGCGGGGCGTGCCCCGCACGCGACAAGGCCAGCCGGACACGATGCCGCAGCGACGACACTCACGCTGGCATTGTATGCCGACCCACGGACCGTCGCTACTGGGCTGCACGCGATCAGCCACGGCTGGGCTGCCGCGCCCCGCATCGTACTTGTCAGCAGCCCATCCGGCGGAGGACACTGGGCGCCGCCGGCCCGGCCGTGGATCGCGATGTCGCGTCCACCCCTCGGGCGATCGGTCCACGGGAGTCTCATGCCTTCCAAACTCTGGATGACGCTCGCACTGTGCGCGACCCTGCCAGCCTGCCGGCAAACACCGGCGCCGGCGTCGGGCCCGACGGTCGCCTCGATCAATGCAGCCGTCACCGCCAAGATCCTGTGCTCGGGCGTCTTCGTCGCCGGGCGCGCGCCCGCCGAGATCCTGCGGGATGACATGCGCATCAATGCGCAGGCCGTGCTGGCGAGCGGCGACGTCCGGGTGCGGCGCCAGCCGCCGGCCGTGATCATCAACGAGCCGGGCATTCACGTCGAGGCGGTGTATCGGCCGGGCCTGGGATGCACGCTCCTCAACGGCGACTCCGAGCAGACCGTCTACCGGCAGTTCTCCGAGCCGCCGGCGCCTCCCGCGGCGCCATCGTCCGCCCCGTGGCCGGCCGGCGACGCCGGCCCCGGCCCCCTGCCGGCGGATGTGAACGCCGCCGCCCTGAACGCGGCGATGACCTACGCATTCTCGGAGCCGCCGCCCGGTCCCGACGCGCAGGCGCCGAAGAACATCCGCGACACCCGGGCGGTGACGATCGTCTACGGCGGGCACCTGCTCGCCGAGCGCTACGCGCCGCCGTTCACCGCGGCGACGCCGCTGCTCGGCTACTCGATGACGAAGAGCATCATCAACGCGCTGACCGGCATCCTGGTCGGCGAGGGCAGGCTGTCCGTCGCCGCCCCGCCCCGCGTACCCGAGTGGCCCGCCGGCGATCCGCGCCGGGCCATCACGCTCGATCAGATGCTCCACATGAGCACGGGCCTGGAGTTCGTCGAGGCGTATTCGGACAAGCCGGTCGACACGGTCCTCATGCTCTACGCGCAGCCGGATGCGGCGCACTACGCGGCCGGAAAGGCGCTCATCCACCCGCCCGGGACGGTCTGGCAGTACTCGAGCGGAACGACGAATCTCATCTCGCGCGCCTTGCGATACGCCGTGGGCGGCTCGCTCGCCGACTACCTGACCTTCCCCAGAACGCATCTGTTCAACAGGATCGGGGCCGACAGCGCCGTCCTGGAGCCGGACGCGTCCGGCACGTTCGTCGGGTCGACGTTCATGTACGCCACGGCCCGCGACTGGGCTCGGCTCGGCCTGCTCTATCTGGACGATGGCGTGTGGAACGGAGAGCGGATCCTGCCGACGGGCTGGGTGAAGTACACGGCGACGCCGGCACCGCATGCGCCCGACGGGCGGTACGGCGCGCAGTTCTGGCTGAATGCCGGCGACCCGGCCGACCCGGCGAAGCGCTCCTGGCCCGACATCCCGACCGATGCCTTCGCCATGATCGGCTACCAGGGCCAGGCGGTGGTCACCATTCCGTCGCGCGATGTCGTCATCGTCCGCCTGGGCGAGACGATGCCCGATCCGCCCGACCCCGGCAAGGGCGACTCCGACGCCTTCAGCCTCGATCACTTCGTCGCGCTCGTGCTGAAAGCGCTGCCGCCGAAGGCGTCCTAGTCCCCCGGCCGCGAGTCGCAGGCGCGGGGACGGTCATACGGGCTCTCCGGCGATCGTGTATGATGGCGGTATCAGGCAGTCCTGAGCCAGCCAGCGTTCGAGCAGTGCCCCTCCCGTCCTGGTGGGTGCGCGCCGACAGGCCCACTTCGGCCACGGATCGGAGCGCACGCGACAGCTCCCTCCCATCGTTCACCGTCGCCGACGCGATCACTTTCCGGCTCCCGTGATCGTGCCACCGCTCGCATGGATCCCCATCGAGGGGATGCCGATCCGGGGACTTCTCGAGCCGTCGTCCATTCGTGAACGAATTGAAGGAAGGTCGACACATGTTGAAACGTGCATCCGGCACCCAGTGGCTCGGCATCTGGTTCGCCGCAATCGCCGCCGTGGCCATCCTCACGGTGCTCCTCGGCGCGACGGTGACGGTCAGTGCGGGGCTGCTGCTGGCGGTCGTGGCCATGGTGCCACCGGCGGTCATGCTGTTCGTCTGGCGGGGCGATCCGCCGGTCACCGTCGCGGAGCTGCTTCACGACGTCGACGGCCAGACGCAGGAAAACCGCCGCTGACTCCGGTCCGGGTGTCCCTGACGCCCGGCGTCGCGCCGGCCGGATTTCGGTCGAAAGGACGTGTGCCCCGATGTCCGAATGGCTCAGTCAACCCCAGCCGCCCGCGAAGGACCCGGTCCCCGCGCGGTGCCCGTTCTGTCGCTCGACCACCATCGGGACGACCAGCAAGGTCGCCGATGCTGACAGCTACTGGCGCTGCCGGCAATGCGGGGAAATCTGGAACGACCTCCGCCTCGCCAATCAGTCCGCCGGCACCCGCCGGTGGTAAGCACCTGACGAGCGCCTTCGTGCTGACCGCCTTCCTGCTGCGCGACGCGCGGGAAGCCTGGTGCGACGAGCCGTGCGGCGATGCGTGCTGCGGCGACGACACCTCTCATCCGCGTCCCGCCTGACCGATCGGCGCCGCGTCCGGACGCGATGGCAAATCGCGAGGGCTTCTGGTAGTCTGGGATGGTCTGGGTTGCATCCGCACGCCGGGAGCGACACCGGAGGACCACATGAGCGCCACACCTTCCGCGGGCCGCGGCAAGCTGACCGTACCCGACGTCCTCGCGACCAAGCGCCAGCGTTCGACCGGTGAGGGGCCGCGCCTTGCCTGCCTCACGGCCTACGACTATCCGACCGCCGTGCTGCTCGATGAGGCGGGCATCGACGTGCTGCTGGTCGGAGACTCGGTCGGCATGACGGTCCTCGGCTACGACACGACGCTGCCGGTGACGCTGGAGGACATCCTGCATCACACCCGCGCCGTCCGGCGCGGGGCGCGCCGCGCGCTCGTCGTCGCGGACATGCCGTATGGCACCTGCCAGGTCTCGGCCGAGGAGGCGATACGCGCGGCGCTGCGGCTCGTCAAGGAGGGGGGCGCCGAGGCGGTGAAGGTCGAGGGCGGCGAGCGGCGCGGCGACCTGATCAGGCAACTGGTCGACGCCGACATCCCGGTCATGGGGCACGTCGGGCTGACGCCGCAGTCGGTGAACACCCTCGGCGGCTTCCAGGTGCAGGGCCGCACGATCGAGGCGGCGGACCAGCTGCGCCGGGACGCCCGCGCGGTCGAGGCCGCCGGCGCGTTCGCCGTCGTGCTCGAATCGGTCCCGCGCGAGGTCGCGGCCCGAATCACCGCCGACCTGCGCATCCCGACCATCGGCATCGGCGCCGGCCCCGACTGCGACGGCCAGATTCTCGTCTTCCACGATCTCGTCGGCCTGACCGGCCCGGGCCGGCCGCGGTTCGCCCGCGAGTACGCGCAGCTCGCCGCCGAGGTGTCACAGGCCGCCCGCCGCTACTGCGCAGACGTGCAGGGCGGACAGTTTCCGTCGGACGCCGAGTCGTTCCACCTGCCGGCCGGGTTGCGCGACCGGTTCCCGGTCCCGTCCCATTCATAGCCGACGCGTCGGCCCGGCGGGACCGGTCCGCGTCCGTCGTGCCGGACGCGGCGGGTTCCCCGCACGGACCTCATCGAGCCCCCGATGGAAATCATCCGCACCGCCGCGCAGATGCAGCAGGTCGCCCGTGAGGCCCGCTCCGGCCCGATCGGGCTCGTGCCGACCATGGGCGCGCTGCACGAGGGCCACTTCTCGCTGGTCCGCGCCGCACGGGCGCGCTGCGCCCCGGTCGTCGTCTCGATCTTCGTGAATCCGACGCAGTTCGGCCCGGCCGAGGATCTGGCCCGCTATCCGCGGCCGTTCGACGCCGACTGCGCGGCGCTGGCCTCCCTGGGCGTCGACTGTGTTTTTGCCCCGACGCCGGAGGAAATGTACCCGCGCGGGTACTGCTCGGCCGTGGTGGTCGAGCGGCTCGGCGACCGGCTCGAGGGGCGCGTGCGCCCCGGGCACTTCCGGGGCGTCACGACCGTCGTCCTCTCGCTCCTGAATCTCGTGCAGCCGCGCCTCGCGTTCTTCGGCCGCAAGGACGCCCAGCAGCTCCGCATCGTCCGGCAGATGGTGGCGGACCTGCACGTCGACACCGAAATCGTGGCGTGTCCGATCGTCCGCGAGTCCGACGG
>Ga0307374_10007331_pt1 | contig 16852 bp, 13 predicted proteins | sample OX3MG_FD_202532 | JGI IMG/M metagenome (GOLD analysis project Ga0307374, IMG submission 202532) | Soil microbial communities from Risofladan, Vaasa, Finland - OX-3 | ecosystem: Environmental > Terrestrial > Soil > Coastal area > Acid sulfate soil | place: Finland: Risofladan, Vaasa | collected... | reverse complement strand
TACTTCGCCGTCCCGCGCCGGCCCGGCTTCGTGCCACCTGACTCCCCCACTGCCGACCTCAGCTACGCCGGGCGCAAGCTCAGGAGCGCGGCCCGCGCGAAGGTCGCGAACGACTCGGTGCACCACCAGGAGCGTCATTGGCGCGGCCCCGCAATCGGGTACCGCTGCTCCCTCCGTTCGCATGCGCGTGGGGGCGGGCGGCGCGCCGGCGCGCCCGCAGGGTCCGGCCGGAACGGCTGCTCAACGCGTCCTGTCGGCGGGCTCGCCAGCGCCCGACGGGGACGCCCGTACGCTGATTGACCACACCGCCGGGGACCGCCGCACCCTCGCGCCAGGTGCGCCAGCGGGATTCGACCTTGCCCTCGCGCCAGGCCACCACGCGGCGGCGGACCGCCACGTCCTTGCCGGAGGCTTCGTTCCACACCTTGACGAAACGGGCCACGGCCGTGATCGAGATCAGGACCAGCATGGTCCAGAGCACAGGCACCACGAATGCGCTGTCGAAGAACCCGATGCCGAGCAGGATCATCCGCTCCGCTCGCTCCATCAGGCCCCCCTTGGCCGAGAGCCCCAGGGACTCCGCCTTGGCGCGCTCGTAGGACACGAGTGCGGTCACGCCCAACACCGCGAACGGCAGGAGGGCCAGGTGGCCTTCGTGGCGGTCGATCAGGTACCACGAGACGCCGCCCATCAAAAGGGCATCCGCCACACGATCGGTGACCGAATCGAAGAAGGCACCACGCACCGACGCCGTACCCGCCGCCTTGGCCACCGGGCCGTCGAGGAGGTCGTGCAGCCCGGTCACGATGAGCAGGATGATCGCGAGGTGCAGGTGGCCCGAGGCCACGAGGGCAGCGGTGGCCGTGGCCGAGATCAAACCGGTCGCGGTGAGAACGTCAGCGGTGATGCCTCGGCGGTGGAGAGCAGCCCCGACCGGCCCGGTGGACCGGTCGACTGCATCGCGCCAGCGACCGTCGAACATAGAACTCCTCGTCCCGCACCACCCTCGGGGCGGTGCGCATGAAACAGATACAAAAGTTTATCATCCGGGCTCTCCGGGAGGGTCCAACCGGGATTGCGAAAGTCCAGGCCGACAGAGGTGCGCCGACGAATTGCCCCGTTCGGTGCCCGGATTCGGCGCCGCCCGCCTGCCCCAGTCCCCTGTGGCCACCCCGCCGTCTACCTCGTCACCGCCCGCAGACGACAAGAACCGAAGGACCCCGATCGGGCGATCGGCACGCTCACCCTGGCGGGCGGGTCCCCGGCCGTCGTCAGCTTCTCGCGACCGGGAGCGCGCCATAGGCGCGGGGCGGACTCGCCTGCGCATGGCGGAGCGCACCGCCGTACACTCAACGCACGAGGCAGGCACCTCACGGATGGCCTGGCCTCGCGACGCCCAGCAACACGGACGGAGGTACCAGGTGCCACTCGACCCGACCGCAATCCGGAATGTCGCCCTTGTCGGCCACCACGGCGCCGGCAAGACGACACTGGCCGAGGCGCTGCTCGCCGCGACCGGCGCCATCGCCCGCCGCGGCTCGGTGGAGAAAGGCACGACCACCTGTGACTTCGAGCCCGAGGAGATCTCGCGCCAGCTCTCGATCTCGACGGCGCTGGCACCGTTCACCGTCAACGGCGTAAAGGTGAATCTGCTCGACACGCCCGGGTACGCCGAGTTCGCCTCCGAGATGCTGACCGCGCTGGCCCGCGCCGACCTCGCCGTCGTCGTCGTCAGCGCCACCGACGGGGTGCAGGCCCAAACCGAGGACGCGTGGCGGGCGGCGGCGAAGCTGGGCCTGCCGCGGGTCATCGTCATCAACAAGTTGGACCGCGAACGGGCGGACTTCGACCGGACCTTGGCCGAGATCCGCTCCTCGTTCGGCGCCGGCGTCGCACCGGTCGAGTTGCCGATCGGCGCCGAGGCGGACTTCCACGGCGTGATCGACCTGTTGGGGGACACCGCCACCCACTACGACACACCAGCGCCCCAGGGGCCTGTCGACGGCACGATCCCCCCCACCGGCCACGAGGGCCCCATCCCCGAAGAGCTCGTCGACGAGGAGCATGCCGTGCACGAGCAACTGGTCGAGGGCATCGTGGTGGGCGACGACGAGCTCATGGAGCGCTACCTGGGAGGCGAGACCCTCGACTACGAGGAGCTCGAGAAGAGCCTGGCCGGCGGCGTCGCCGCCGGCGCGGTGTTCCCCGTGCTGTGCTGTTCCGGGCTGACCGGTGTCGGGGTGGACCGGTTGGCCCGGTTGCTCGAGGAGCTGTGCCCGACCCCTGGCGCCGCGCCGCCGGTCAGCGTGCTCGCAGGCACCACGACGACAGAGGTCCCGTGCGATGCCAACGGGCAGGTATTGCTCACCGTGACCAAGACCTTCACCGACAGTCACACCGGCAAGGTCTCCTTGTGCAAGGTGATCTCGGGGACGCTCACCCCGGACACCGTGCTCGTCAACACCCGCACCCGGGGCGAGGAACGCCTCCACGCCCTGCAGTCCCTCTCGGGACATGCCACCCACGCCACGTCCTCCGTCGTCGCCGGCGATTTCGTCGCCATTCCCCGTTTGAACGGCACCCGCACCGGCGACACCCTGGCGCCGAAGGGCCAACCCGTGAGCATCCCCCCGCCCCAACTGCCCCCTCCCGCCCTGCAGGTCGCGGTCAGGCCGGCCACCCGGGCCGACGACGACAAGTTGATGTCCGCCCTCCAGCGACTGTGCGACGAGGACCCCGCGCTCACGGTCACCCGGGACGATGAGACGCACCAGACCATTCTCGGCGTCAGTGGCGAGGTCCACCTCGGGGTCACCCTCGATCGCCTGGAACGCAAATGCAACGTCCACGTCGAGCGCGAGGAGCTCCGCATCCCCTACCGCGAAACGATCACGACGTCGGCCCACGCCGAGGGAAAGCACAAGAAGCAGTCGGGTGGGCACGGCCAGTTCGGCGTCTGCCACCTCCGACTCGAACCGTTGCCGCGCGGAGAGGGATTCGCATTCCACGACGAGGTGGTCGGCGGGGCCATCCCGCGGCAGTACATCCCGGCCGTCGAAAAGGGTGTGATCGAGACCATGTCGAGCGGGGGGGTCTTCGGGTATCCCATCGTCGACATCGCGGTCACCGTCGACGATGGCAAGGCACACCCCGTCGATTCGAACGAGGTGAGCTTCAAGATGGCGGCGGCGTCGGCCGTCCGCCAAGCCATGGGCGACGCGGGCCCGATACTCCTCGAGCCCGTCTCGCGGGTCGAGGTGACGATTCCCGCTGAGAATCAGGGTGACGTGCTCGGGGACCTGCACTCTCGCCGGGCGCGGATCGTCGGCACCGAGCAGGGTGAGGACGGCTACCAGATCGTGATCGCCTACGCGCCGACCTCCGAACTGACCCGCTACGCGGTGGACCTACGCGCGCTCACCGGTGGCCGAGGCTCTTTCACCGTGGCCTACGACCACTACGACGTGGTGCCCGAGCATCTTGTGGCGTCGATCGCCAAGGTGCCTGCCTAAGAGCGCGAGGGGCGCGGCCACGCCTCGGTCAGCTTGTGCCACGCCACCTGCAGCGTTTCGGGCATGACCCGCGTCCCGGCAACCGTGGTCATGAAATTGGTGTCGCCCGACCACCGCGGCAAGACGTGCATGTGGACGTGCGACGGGATGCCGGCCCCGGCCGCCCGACCCAGATTGGCGCCCAGATTGAGGCCGTCGGGGTCATAGGCCTGCTCGATCGCGGCAACCGAGTCCTGCGTCGCCGACCACACTTCGTGTGACTCGGGATCGGTCAGTTCACCCAGAGCACCCACATGACGCAACGGCAACACCAGCACGTGGCCGCTGGCGTAGGGGTAGGCGTTCAGGACGACGAACGACCACTCGCCTCGCCACACCACGAGATTGTCGATGGACGGCGGACCGCTCTCGGCGAGCCGGCAGAAGACGCACGAGGTCTCGTCCGCCGTACCACCGCTCCGCTCGCGTTGTGTGGCCTCCTCGATGTACTCATGGCGCCAGCCGGCCCACAGGTTGTCCAGCCTCACGAATCAGTCTTCATCCGACAGAGGCCTCGGCCGCCGCGTCCTCGGGTGAGCCGCGCCGCTCCACCTCGGCCACGACGTCGTCCACGAAGGTCGTCAGATCGACCCCCCGGCGCGGCTTGTCACTCGACGAGCGAGGATTGACACCGACCGTCTGCGCGGCCACGTCGTCGGGGCCAACGACGAGGATGTAGGGCACCTTGGTCAGCTTCGCCTTGCGGATACGGGCGCCCAGGTTCTCCGCCGCGTCGTCGACGCTGACCCGCAGCCCGGCACCGGCGCACGCCCCGGCCACAGATTCCGCATAGGGCGTATGGGCCTCGCTCACGGGCAGCACCCGCACCTGCTCGGGCGACAGCCACGTGGGCAACGCACCGGCATAGTGCTCGATCAACACCGCCATGAAGCGCTCGACCGACCCGAAGAGGGCGCGGTGGATCATGATCGGGCGATGGCGCCCGTTGTCGGCCCCGACGTACTCGAGCTCGAAGCGCTCCGGGAGCTGGAAGTCGAGCTGAACGGTCGACATCTGCCATGTCCGCCCTATGGCGTCGCGGGCCTGCACGGAGATCTTCGGCCCGTAGAACGCGCCCCCGCCCTCGTCCATGACGAAGTCGAGACCGATTTCGGCGGCGGTCGCGCGCAGTGTCTCGGTCGCCTCCTCCCAGTCCTGATCGGAGCCGACGGCCTTGCCGGGTGGCTTGGTGGAGAGCTCGAGATAGAAGTCATTCAACCCGAAATCGCGCAGGAGATTGAGGACGAAGTGCAGCGTCCGGACCAGCTCGGTCCCCATCTCCTCCCTGGTGCAGAAGATGTGCGCATCGTCCTGGGTCATGCCACGCACGCGGGTCAACCCGTGCACCACGCCGGACTTCTCGTAGCGGTAGACCGCTCCGAACTCGAAGAGCCGTAACGGCAGCTCGCGATACGAGCGCTGCCTACTGCGGTACACCAGGATGTGGAAGGGACAGTTCATGGGCTTGAGGTAGTACTGCGTCCCCCCGTCGAGTTCCATCGGCGGGTACATGCCGTCGGCAAACCAATCGAGGTGCCCCGAGATCTCGAAGAGCTCACTCTTGGTGATGTGAGGGGAGTTGACGAATTCGTAGCCCTCCTCGACGTGACGCTGTCGCGAGTACTCCTCCATGAGCCGGCGGATCGTCCCGCCCTTCGGGTGGAAGATGGCGAGGCCCGACCCGATCTCCTCGGGGAAGCTGTAGAGATCGAGCTCGGCTCCCAGCTTGCGATGGTCACGCCGCTCGGCTTCCTCCAGCTGGTGCAGGTAGGCGTTGAGCGCCTTTTCGGATTCCCACGCCGTCCCGTAGATCCGCTGCAGCTGGGCCCGCTTCTCGTCGCCCCGCCAGTACGCGCCCGCGACCCGCATCAGTTTGAAGTGGCCCAGGCGGCTGGTCGAGGGAACGTGGGGGCCCCGGCACAGATCGGTGAAGGTGTCCGAATTCCAGTAGGTACTGACGACGGTTCCCCCGGCGTCAACCTCGTCGGACCCGGACTCGACCGCCTCGATGATCTCCTGCTTGAACGGTTGGTCAGCGAACAACTCCAGCCCCTCGCCGAGCGCATGCTCGTGACGGATGAAGGGCTGGTCCTCGGCCATGACGGCACGCATCTCGGTTTCGATCCGCCCCAGGTCGTCGTCGCTGAACCGCGCCCCGTTGGGCAGTGCGAAGTCGTAGTAGAAGCCGTTCTCGATCACCGGTCCGATGGCGTACTTCGCACCGGGCCACAAGCGGAGCACGGCCTGCGCCAACACGTGCGCCGTCGAATGCCGCAACACCTCGCGGCCGGCATCGGAGTCGGCGGTGACGATGGCGACCTCCGACCCGTCGGCCAGGGAGGTGCTGAGGTCGACGCAACGGCCGTCGACGGTGGCCACGACGGCGGCCTTGGCCAGTCGAGGACCGATCGTCTGAGCGAACTCAGCAGCCGTCGTGCCCTCGGCGAGCTCCCGCATCGAACCGTCGGGAAGCCGTACCGAGATGACGCCTGCCATTGTTCAGCCTTTCGTGGTCAGCGGGGGATCTCTCCTCACCGGGTGGTGTCGCACCCAAGGGTATCGGAACGCCCCGGGGTGGCGTGTCTGGCAGACGGAGGGCCCCAATCCGGAAGGATTCAGGGTCTGCGAAGCGAAACGGGGGAAGACGGCGTCCACGGTCAGGCAGGGGGCGCAGAGCGACGATCCCTCTTGGATCGCGGCAATCTGATTGGTGCCGTGCTCTTCCTCTTCGGGGCTACTCCGTAGTCCGGCGCCTGTCGCCGGTTCCCCTTCCCATTCGTTCCTTATGACCGGCGATTCAATTTTCTGAACCGGTCCTCAAGGGACGATGCGAAATTTGTTCGACGAGGACCTCCCAGTTGCTGGGGCGGATCGTTGTCTGATCGAGCCATTCCGCCAACTCGCTTCCTCCGGGCAATGCCAGAATCGCCCGGTCGACGCGCCAATTGACGGGAACGTTCATCGCCCGCCGTTCTGCACTGGGGCTGTAGGAGACCACCCGACCCGGCCCCACCTCACGCGCGGCGCGTGGCGGGCGATTTGGGCTCTCACCTCCCTCGAGTCGCCGACGTACGTCGCGAACCGTTGCGGGAGACGTCGACAACGACTGTGCCAGTTCTTCGGGCTTGGCGTCGGGGCGTGCTTTCAGCGCCGCGGCGATCTGGTTGCGCAGTGGACGCGCATCGGTCGGACGATGCCGGCCGTTCACCGACCCAGCGATTCGACCAATCGGCGTGCATTCGCAGCACTCTCTTCGCCGCCGCTTCCCTTTCCGCCAAGGTGAGTGGCCTGCGGCGACCGAGCATTCTCGCCGCGAGCACTCGATGGACGCCGTCAATCACGTTTGACGTGCTCCGCTCGAGCAGAATCGGGGGCCAGTCGTCAAACCGGAACGAAAGGGCTCGGGCGTGTTCGAGGTCCTGTCCGTCAAGACGGGGCGTTATTCCCAGCTTCAAGAGCTTGACATCGACTTCGGTACTCACGGTGACGGCGGTCCCATCCGCTACTTCGATCGTCACGATCGCCTCGCGTCGCCGGCGGGACGTTGGTCAGACCGCTTCTCGACCATGCCTCCAGGCCTGCAGGCGCGGCTCGCCCCATGGGGTGAGAGCCTTCGTTCACCTCGAGCGGTCCCGACCCGACCCAATGCTCCTCCAAACACCTGAGGGAGCGGACCGCTACGGAAATACGCACGTTGGTCAGTGCCATTCTCGGCGGCCCGGCTAACTCAGAGAGTCCCGTGGCTTTGCGCCCCTCACCCTCAGAGCTCGACCCCGAGGAGATCGGCTCCCGCCCGCACCGAACGGCCGGCCTGGACTTCGCGGTCCAGCGCCTCGAGGGCAGCGGGGGCGTCCAGGTCGTCATCGAGCGCGGCCCGCACCGCCGAGAGACCCACGGAGCCGTCCCCCTCAGCGGCAGAACGCCACAGAGCCAGCCGCTCCGCCGCCCGCGGCATGTCGTCGGTGGTGACCCAGTCCCAATCCTCCCGGTAGTGGTGGGCCAGCAGCGCCAGGCGCACCGCCGCCGGCTCCCATTCCTTGCACAGCTCTCCCACGAAGACCAGGTTGCCGAGCGACTTGGACATCTTGGTGCCACCGAGCCCGACCAGGCCGACATGGAACCAGATCCGGACGAAGGGCTGGCCCGTCACCGACTCGGACTGCGCGTTCTCACACTCGTGATGGGGAAAGACAAGGTCTCGGCCGCCGCCATGAATGTCGACGGTCTCCCCCAGCTCGCGCAGGGCCAGCGCCGAGCATTCGATGTGCCAGCCGGGTCGGCCCGGACCCCACCGCGACTCCCACGCCGGCTCATCGGGCAGGGAGGGCTGCCACAGCACGAAATCCAACGGGTTCCTCTTGTGCGGATCGTCGGGATTCCCGCCGTGCTCGGCCGCCAGACCGAGCATCTCTGACCGCCCGAAGCCGCTGACCCGCCCGAAGCGGGGGAAGCTCGCCACGTCGAAGTAGACCGATCCCCCGGACTCGTAGGCATGGCCGGCGTCCAGCGCAGCACCGATCAAGGACAGGATCTCCGAGATGGCCGAGGTGGCCCGGGGTTCGGAGTAGACCGGCAACAGGTTCAACATCCCCATCTCGGCGTCGAAGCGCGCCATCTCCTCGGCCGCGAGGTCCAGGTAGTGGACCCCGAGCTCGCGCGCCTTGCGGAGGATGTCGTCGTCGACATCGGTGACATTGCGCACGCACCGCGTCTCGTGCCCGGCATCCCGAAGGCGACGTTGCAGCATGTCGAAGTAGAGGTAGACGGCGGCGTGACCCAGGTGCGCAGCGTCGTAGGGGGTGATGCCGCACGAGTACAGCGTCACCAGCGGCCCGGGCTCGAACGGCACAACTTCACGGCGCGCGGTGTCGTACAGTCGCACGCTCAGATTCCCGCAATGCGCAAGGTCGAGTGCACCTTGTGCCGCATGTTCAAGGTGATGCAGACGGCGGTGAACGCCTCTATCGCCGCCGCCTGGCTCAGGCTTCCGGCGATGATCGGCCGTAGCCCGCTCATCGCCTCGATCAGGGACTCCGTCACGGCAGAAGCCTCAGCATGGTCCGAGCACACCAACACGTCAGCTTGCAACCCCGAATCGAGATTTTCCATTTCCGCCGCGGGCAGATGGTGGAACGCGGCCGCCACCAGTGAACGGGGCAGGGCGGCCTGCACCGCGGCCGCCACCGAGCCCCGGGGAGGAATGAGGGCCAGCATCTCGCGTCCCTCTCTGACCAGCGCATTCGCCATCGAGATCACGACCTTTCCCACCAGGGCCTCCCGCAAGGGCTTCAAGGTTGCGATGGCGCTGTCCCACGGCGTGGCCAGCACCACGACGTCGGCTTCCGCCGCTCCGGCGTTGTCGGCGCCCCGGATCTCGAGCGTGCGATCCGGATGGGCGGCCACCACATCGCGCGCCACCGCTGCGGCCCGTTCGGCGTCCCGCGAGCCCAGCGTGACCTGCACCCCCGCCGCGGCCAGCCGCACCGCCAACCCTCGCCCCGCAGGGCCCGTACCACCAAGTATTCCCACGTGCACGCCCCTACTGTCGCATAACCTCGCGATGCCTATGGGACTCTTGGACGGAAAGCGCCTCCTCATCACCGGCGTCCTCACCGACGCGTCACTCGCCTTCGCCGTGGCCGAGCTGGCCCAAAGGGAAGGGGCGGAGATTGTGCTCTCGGGTGCCGGGCGCGCCCTTTCGCTGACCAGAAGGACCGCACGCAAGCTCCCCACCGAACCGGACGTCCTCGAGATCGACGTCACGTCTCCCGAGCAGTTGGCCCGGGCCGGCACGGCCCTGGCCGAGCGTTGGGATCGCCTCGACGGCATCCTGCATGCCATCGGCTTTGCACCGCCGAACTGCCTGGGAAGTGGCATGTTCGCGGCCGATTGGGATGAGGTGTCGGTCGCTCTCCACATCTCCACCTATTCGCTCAAAGCCCTGATCGAGGCGTTCAAGCCCCTGTTGCTCAACGCGGGCCGCGACGGTGGCGCCTCCGTGGTCGGCCTCGACTTCGATTCGACGGTGGCCTGGCCGATCTACGACTGGATGGGCGTGGCCAAAGCGGCCCTCGAGTCGCTGACCCGCTACCTGGCACGCGACCTCGGGCCCGACGGCATCCGGGTCAACCTCGTGGCTGCCGGTCCGATACGGACCATGGCCGCCAAATCCATTCCCGGCTTCTCGGTGCTGGAGGAGTCCTGGGACGATCGGGCGCCCTTGGGCTGGGACGTGAACGACTCCGGCGTCGTGGCCCGCGCCTGCCTGGCCCTGTTCAGCGATCTGTTGCCCATGACCACGGGCGAAATCCTCCACGTCGACGGCGGTGTCCACGCAGTGCGATGACGTTGCCGGGTCGTTTGCCGCGTTCGTGAGAAGTGATCGTCAATCACTACTACTCGAACACCGTGGTTGAGCAGGTCCAGGCAGCAGTGGCTTTCGATGAAGCCGGGCCCACCGGTGACGAGCACATCGGAATGGACGAGTTACGCGACACAGTTCAAAGTGAGCGAACGCTGCCACTCGATGGTCCGGACGAGTCCCTCAACGGGCGCGACCTGGGGGGACCATCCGAGTAGCTCGGCCGCCAGCCGGATGTCTGGGCGACGGCATCGGGGGTCGTCCACGGGCAGGCCATTGTGGACTATTGGCGACGCTGATCGGGTGAGGTCGATCACGAGTTGGGCGAGGTCGATCACCCGCATCTCGCTCGGCGGCTCCAACGGCGGATTGGAGTCGCTCGGCTACACGGTCACCTTGAGCGTGAAGGCGGCATAGGACCCCAGCCACTTCGACGCCTCACCAGGCGACTGCACCTAGCGCAGCCGAAGCTGGCGTCTGGTCCAGGCCTTCCGGGCCAGGTAACTGCCGCTCACACCTCCGAGTCCGCCGACGAGGACTGCGGCAAAGACTGCGCCAACCCAATATTCGAGGATCCGTAGTTGTACCCCTTCGCCCAGCGCAAAGCGGCGCGCAAGATCGCCGGCGAACGCCAGCGAAATGGTGAGGGCGGCCACCAGGAGCGCCCGCAGGAGCGCTCCCCGAATCCGGGTTTGGGAGTAGCCGGCGATCATTCCGCCTGCATAGAAACCGATGGCCATGACCACGGCAGGAATGACCCAGAGCGCACCACCTCGATCGATGAGGGGGGCGCCGTGCCACGTTTCTTCGGACAAGAAGGTGGGACCCACGACGACCAGCGAAACCAGCAATCCGAAAATACACGCTCCCCATTCGCGGATTTGGAGCGCCCTCCGCGCCTCCTCACCCGAATCACTTTCCCCGTGCATGGCGCCATTCTGGCCCAGCAACCGCTCATTCCGACATCGCCCGTTGGGACGATACGGGCCATCGGGTCTCAGCCTTTAGGGGGACGCGTGGTGATCGATCCAGCCGGGCCCCACGACACGGGGCGGCGGTCCGCCACTCACAGATAGGTTGACAAGATGAAATTTCGACCTGCCTGGGGGCGGTACGCCCTGTTGGGAATCCCCCGCCTGTGAGCATGCCGGGCCACGCCATGGGTGGCGGACGAGGCGGAGCCTGGGCCGGAATGCGCTCACTCCGCCAGGACCGCTCCCTCCTGCAGCATCGCGTGAAGAAGGGCACGGCGCGGCGCATGTTGACCTTCGCCGTCCCCTACAAGAAGATCCTCGCCGTCTTCCTGCCGGTGGTGATCCTCGATGCGGCCGTCAGCGCCATCAACCCCCTCATCCTTCGGGCGTTGATCGACAACGGGATCGGTCGACACGATGCCGATCTGGTCATCGTGCTGGCCTGCGTGGCGGGTGGGTTAGCCCTTTTCGATGCTTTCCTGTCTCTCACCGAGCGTCGCATCTCGGCGGTGATCGGCGAGGGGTTGATCTTCGACATGCGGTCGAAGGTCTTTCGCCACATTCAGAGCATGCCCCTGGCCTTCTTCACCCGGACCCAGACCGGCGCGCTGATCAGCCGACTCAACAACGACGTTCTCGGCGCACAACAGGCTTTCACCGATCTTTTGTCCAACGCCGTGGGCAACCTTGTGACCGTCCTCATCGTCCTCGGCGTGATGTTCTACCTGAGTTGGCAGATCACCCTGGCCGCGCTGGTCCTCCTTCCCGTCTTCCTCATTCCGGCCCGCATCGTCGGTCGGCATCTCGGCTCGCTCACCAAGGAGGGCTACGACCTGAACTCCCAGATGAACATGGTGATGCAGGAGCGTTTCAATGTGGGCGGCGCCATGCTGGTCAAGTTGCTCGGCCGGCCCCAGGTGGAGGCGGAGTCGTTCGATACCAAAGCTGGGCGTGTCCGTGACATCGGGATCGCGCAGGCCACGTATGCCCGGATTTTCATGGTTGCCCTGACACTGACGGCGTCGATGGCCACGGCCATCGTGTACGGATTCGGGGGTGTGGCTGCGGTGCGGGGCACACTTGCCATAGGCACCGTCGTGGCGCTGACCCAGTACCTGACCCGGCTCTACGGGCCGCTGACCCAGCTCTCAAACCTGCAACTCGATGTCGTGACGGCGCTCATCTCCTTCGAGCGCCTCTTCGAGGTGCTCGACATCGTTCCCATGATCGAAGAGGCACCCGATGCCGTCGACATTCCCCGGGGAACGGTGTCGATCGAGTTGGACCACGTCAGCTTCACCTATCCTGGTGCCCAGGAGGTCTCGCTGGCCTCTCTCGAATCAGTGGCGGTTCTCGAGTCCGGCGTGAACAACGAGGTGCTGCACGACGTGTCGTTCCGGGTCGAACCGGGACAGATGGTGGCGCTCGTCGGGCCATCGGGTGCCGGCAAGACGACGATCTCCTCGCTGGTTCCCCGCCTGTACGACGTGACCACGGGCTCGTTGAAGCTGAACGGGATCGACGTCCGGCACGCCACGATGCAGTCCATCCGTGACGTCGTGGGAGTCGTCACCCAGGACCCGTACCTCTTCCATGACACCCTCCGAGCGAACCTGACCTACGCCCGACCTGAAGCCACCGAGGAAGAGGTCCTCGCCGCCCTGGCACACGCCCAGCTCGGCCACCTCGTCTCGGACCTTCCCGAGGGGCTCGACACCCTGGTGGGCGAGAGGGGCTACCGGCTCTCGGGGGGCGAGAAGCAACGGGTGGCCTTGGCCCGGCTCATCCTCAAGGCGCCCGACGTCGTCGTGCTCGACGAGGCGACGGCCCACCTGGACTCGGAGTCCGAGGCGGCCGTACAGCGGGCACTGAGCCAGACCCTGAGCGGGCGCACCTCCCTGGTCATCGCCCACCGGCTTTCCACCGTCCGCGAGGCAGACCAATTATTGGTGATCGACGACGGCCGTGTGGTGGAGCGAGGCACCCACGCCAGCCTGTTGGCCCAGCAGGGCCTCTACGCCGAGCTCTACCACACCCAGTTTGCCGATCAGGAGGTCACTGGCCCCCGATCGCCGGCGGCCTGAGAGGACCTTTCCTACGGGTCACGACCGCGCGGGCCATGCGGGTGGCGTTGCGCCAAACTAGAATTGGTTCTACTCGTCGGCAATGGTCCGGCCGGCTCACGACCTCGGGAGGTCACCGTGCACAACGAGCTCTGCGAACGCCTGGGCATCGAGTTCCCCATCTTCGCCTTCACCCACTGCCGGGACGTGGCCGCTGCGGTGTCCAACGCAGGCGGGATGGGCGTTCTGGGAGCCGTCGGATTCAGCGCCGAGGAGCTCGAAGTGGAGCTCGGATGGCTGGACGAGCACGTCGGCGATCGACCGTACGGCGTCGACATCGTGATCCCCGGCAAGTACGAAGGGATGGGTGAGCTCGACCCGGTCAAGCTCGAAGCCGAGCTCCGCGCCATGATCCCGGACGAGCACCGGGTCTTCGCCAAGAAGATCCTGGCCGACCACGGGGTACCCGAGCTCGAGGGCGGTCCGCGTCGGGAGCTCCTCGGTTGGACGGCGGCCACCGCCGCACCGCTGGTCGAAGTGATCCTCGACCACGACAAGGTGAAGCTGGTGGCCAACGCTCTCGGGACGCCCCCCGACGACGTGATCGACCAGGTCCACGCGCACGGCATGCTCGTGGCGGCCTTGGCCGGGTCGGTCGCACACGCACGTAATCACCAGGCGGCCGGTGTCGACATCGTGATCTGCCAGGGCTCGGAAGGCGGGGGGCACACCGGTGACGTCGGATCGATCGTGCTGTGGCCCGAGGTGATCGAAGCCGTCGCACCGACCCCCGTGCTGGCGGCGGGAGGCGTGGGCTCGGGCAAGCAGATGGCCGCGGCCATGGTCATGGGGGCCGCCGGGGTGTGGACGGGATCGTTGTGGCTCACCGTTGAAGAGGCAGACGTGCCGCCCAAGCAAATGGAGAGCTACCTGCGGGCGACCTCTCGGGACACGGTCCGCTCCCGTTCGTTCACCGGCAAGCCCTGCCGGATGCTGAAGAACGACTGGACCGAGGCTTGGGAGCGAGCCGACACCCCCGACCCCTTGGGCATGCCATTACAGATGATGGTGGCCATCGAAGCGGTCTCACGCGGACACGCGTTTCCCGAGGCAGCGCGCGACGTGAACTTCAACCCGGCCGGACAGGTCATCGGAAGGGCGACGACCGTGCGCCGGACCCGTGACGTGGTCCTGGGGATGGTCGAGGAGTACATCGAGGCGATCGAGCGGATCCAGCTCGTCTGACCTCGCCACCTCGCCTTCCATCAACGCAGGCTTCCGGCGTAGTGTGCCCAGCCATGGATCTCCGAGAAGCCCTCTATACGACACGCGCCATGCGGCGGGTTCGGCCTGACCCCATCCCCCTCGACGTGCAGGCCAAGCTCCTCGATGCTGCCATACGCGCACCGAGCGGTGGTAACCAGCAGCACTGGCGCTTCCTCCTCCTCGATGATCCGGAGAAGAAGGCCGCACTCGCTCCCCTCTATCAGCACGCCATGGGACAGCTGTGGGAATCGGTCTACGCGTCCCAACTCGAGGCGGCGCACGCCGATCCGGACACCCCAGAATCACAGCAGTTCTTCCGCGTCCAGCATTCGGCTCAATGGTTGGCTGACAACTTCACCCAGGTGCCCCTCTATCTCTTCGCGTTCTCGCAGCACGATCCGAGCGGTGGATCGATCTACCCCGCCGTATGGAGCGCCATGTTGGCCGCCCGCGGCGAGGGCATCGGGAGCTGTCTCACCTCACTGCTCCCGTTCTTCCACCGTGCCGAGACGTACGAGATCCTCGGGGTTCCCACAGAAGAAGGCTGGAATCTGGCGGCCACCGTAAGTTTCGGGTACCCGACGGGGAAATGGGGTGTCGCGCCTCGCCAGCCCGTAGATGGCGTCTCCTATCGCAACACGTGGGGCCACGACGTCGAATTCTCCGTACCCCGACCACTCTGGCCGGGCTGACACGGCGGAAGCGAGCGAGAAGGATGGCACGTTCTCACGTGACCGCACCGTTCGCCGGCACCGTGGTCAGCGTGCCCGTCACAGCGGGTGAGCGCGTCCCGTTTGGTGCGCCACTTCTGATCCTCGAGTCCATGAAGATGGAACACGTGGTAGCCGCCGGGCACTCCGGTACGGTCGTACGCATCGCAGTCGCACCCGGTGAAGCCGTGGCGGCCCATGCCATCTTGATGGAGATCGAAGAGGGACCCGTCGACCTGCCAGAGGTGGCCGACACCGGCGCACCCTCCGTCGGTCATGTACGACCCGAGCTGGCGGAGTTGCAGGCGCGCGTGGCCAATACCCTCGACGCCGGTCGTCCCGACGTCACGGCTCGCCGCCATGCCGCCGGGAGGAGAACCGCCCGCGAGAACATCGAGGACCTCTGCGATCCCGGGACGTTCGAGGAGTACGGGGCGTTGGTCATCGCGGCACAGCGGGCGCGCCGCGAGCTCGATGATCTCATCGTGCGCACGCCGGCTGACGGCCTCATCGGCGGTGTGGGCCGGGTCAACGGGGACAGATTCGGCGATCAGCTCGCGCGCTGTGCCGTGCTCTCGTATGACTACACGGTGCTCGCCGGCACACAGGGCTGGATGAACCACCGTAAGCAGGACCGCCTCTTCACGCTGATCGAACGGATGCAGCTTCCGGTGGTCCTCTTCGCCGAGGGGGGAGGTGGGCGCCCCGGGGACACGGACATGGCCGTTGTCAGCGGGCTCAACACCGAGACCTTCTTCCTCTTCGCACGGTTGAGCGGCCTTGTCCCCATGGTGGGCATCGTGTCAGGCCGGTGCTTCGCAGGGAACGCCGCGCTTCTCGGCTGCTGCGACGTCATCATCGCCACTCCCGATGCCAACATCGGGATGGGTGGGCCCGCCATGGTGGAAGGTGGGGGGCTCGGTGTGTTCACGCCCGAAGAGATCGGTCCACGCAGCGTGCAGGCTCCCAACGGCGTGATCGATCTGGCCGCTGACGACGAGGCGGACGCCGTGCGGCTGGCCAAGCAGTACCTGTCCTACTTCCAGGGATCGCTCGCGGCATGGACGTGCGCCGATCAAGCGTTGCTCCGCGGCTGCGTTCCTGAGGACCGCCGGCGCGCCTATGACGTCCGCAGCGTGCTCGCGTTGCTGGCCGACGAGGGAACGTTCCTCGAGCTACGACCGGACTTCTCGCCCGGCATGGTGTCGGCGCTGATCAGAATCGAAGGGCGACCGATCGGCGTGCTGGCCAACAGTCCCCTGCATCTCGCAGGCGCCATCGACTCTGACTGCGCGGACAAGGCAGCCCGGTTCATGCAGCTCTGCGAGGCCTTCGACCTCCCCATGCTCCTCTTGTGCGATACCCCGGGGTTCATGGTCGGGCCCAAAGCCGAGGAATCCGCGTTGGTACGTCACGTGAGCCGGATGTTCGTCACCGGTGCCAGCCTCACGGTCCCCGTGTGCACGGTTGTCTTGCGCAAGGCCTACGGTCTTGGTGCGCAAGCCATGGCTGGCGGTGGGTTCCACCGGCCCATCCTCACTGTGGCCTGGCCGACGGGTGAGTTGGGCGGCATGGGACTCGAGGGGGCGGTGCAACTCGGCTACCGCCGCGAGCTCGAGGCCATTGAGGATCCCGACGAGCGCGAAGCCGCCTACACGGCCATGGTCGCTCGCTCCTATGAGCGGGGGAAAGCCCTCAACGTGGCGACATATTTCGAGATTGACGATGTCATCGATCCGGCCGACAGCAGAGCCCGGATCATTCACGCCTTCCGGTCCGCCCCGGACCCGGCACCACGAACGGGAAAGCGACGGCCCTTCGTGGACACGTGGTGACGAGCCGGCGCGACCGGGGCGATGTGCCGATCGCCCGGCCATGACTGGAAGGGTCTGACTCTCTTCTTCCCCGCAGCGGTGTCCCTGCTGAC
>Ga0307374_10007328_pt1 | contig 16856 bp, 15 predicted proteins | sample OX3MG_FD_202532 | JGI IMG/M metagenome (GOLD analysis project Ga0307374, IMG submission 202532) | Soil microbial communities from Risofladan, Vaasa, Finland - OX-3 | ecosystem: Environmental > Terrestrial > Soil > Coastal area > Acid sulfate soil | place: Finland: Risofladan, Vaasa | collected... | reverse complement strand
GGAGAAGAGGCCACCGGTACTCGGCGCCGCCTTTCGCGCCCAATTCCCACCGATTATCTCGATCGCAAGTCCATCAATTATCGTGACCGCTCTCACTATAAGCGCACGTGCTTGGCCGCAAAGTACATCAATATTCCGAATAGCGTGGCGACTGGGATTGCGACCCATGGGGGCATACGCTGATGGTCGTCATCTAACCATGACATCGCAAGGCAACAAGCGGCTCCCTCTATTGCGCCCATTACGAAAGCATTTCGCGGGGGCATCGCCCCGCGATCCCTCGTGAGGCTTGATAACCAGAACTGCAAGCGTGGGCGTGGCATTCGGACGATTCTAACCGCCCTTCGCGCCCCCATCAACTCGTGGAACGACCAAACGTGATTGGTCAGCCCGGCGGCCATCGCGGGCGTCTCGCCCTTCAGCGTCGAGGGACGTCAGCAAAAGTTGTAGTTGGCCATGATCAAGGCGACGGCCGATTCAAGGTTCGCGAGTTTCTTTGAGAACCCCAGGGCGAGCCGCGTGAACCGCTTCATGAACGTCCGAACGGCAGGTTCGACCGCTCGACGTGCGACGTGCATATCGTCCGCTCTTCGCTATTGCCATGTTCCGCCGGCCGGTGCGAACCGTGCCGACAAGCTCCCGCCAGCGGGTAGTGGCTCAAAGTTGTGTTGCTGGGCGGATTGCCTATTCGGTGGTTGGCATTGCCTCGACTGGGATTCGCCTCCCAACTCGACGTTGGACCGGCGTGGCGAGTGCGGGATCGACCAGCAAATCCGTAGCGTCTACTGGGATGGCCAGGATGTAGTCTCTCTTGTTGCGACGTTCTGCCAGCCGTCCGAACCTCGCCCCGCCGATCCAGCAGGCCACGGCCAGCTTGATCCAGAGCAACGTCGAAAGCCGGAACTGGGGGCGGGCATCGTGGGCCTATCGTGACGTTCGGCCTCGAACATACCTGAAGCAGGCCAATCCGGAAGCTAGCGCTGCGACCGAAATCAGGCCGATCACGAGGGGTTCTGCGCTGAAATCGAATCGTGTCATCGGCTCATCGTAATGTCGATCGTAAAGTTCCTTGTTGCGCTCTCTTGCAGTTAGGCCCATGAGTTGGATCTGGTCTTCTTGCGCGCGCTGGTCTTTTGGGTAGGTATGGACCCAGTAAGGTAGCGCGACGATCCCCCAGCCGACCAGCGCCGTAACGGCGAAGATCGTCCAAAGCCGGAACTGAAAGCGGGGGCGAGGCATGGGGCGATTATACCACGGCCCCTCGCCAAGTCAGTGCGGGTTGGCCGGAGGTGGCGGTCTGCTCGATCCTGGTGGCGCCCGATGATCGCCACGGCGGCCACGGCCTGGCACGAGGGAAGGCAATCGTGAGTCGCGTCGAATTCGAACCGCCCACGCCAGGGCCCACATCATGCACGGCATGGGGACCACCTACCGATTGCCGGCGGCAAAACGGGGTTCGCTGGCCGGAGTGGGACCGGCGAGAAAGTTAACGAATGCGGCGGTCGTTCCAATTGAACGGCCACCGGGTGGCAGTCAAGGCAGCGACAAGTACGCCGACGAAGAGGATTTCGATGGCGCTGTTTTTCGCCCAGATCGGCGGCCCGGCCCAGCACCCAACGGCCACGATTGCCGTGAGAATGAACAAGGAGCGTAGGCGGAATTGCGCGCGGGGCATGGTTATCGGTTTGGCTTCTCGAAGCGAATCGGTACTGGTGTCCCGCTAAAGTCGATCCTCAGCGCGTCGTTGACGGCCCTCATCCCCCCGAACCAGCAGGCCACGGCCAGCGTGGTCCAGAGCAAGGTCGAAAGGCGGAACTGAAAGCGGGGGCGGCGCATGGAGCGATTATACCACGGCCTCTCGCCAAGTCAGCGCAGGCTTGCCGGCCACAGCGGTCTGCTCGGTCCGGGTGGCGGCCCGACGATCGCCACGGCGGTCACGACCGGACCCGAGCGGTGGCGCGTCAAAGAAGCCCGCTGGCGGGTAGTGGGTTGCTTTAATCGGAAGGATTTTTCGGGGTCGTTTCTAGCGCTTCGCCGTCGTTGGATTCCAGTGGCTCTGGAAAGGCGAGCCTGATGAATTGTGGCATGCCTCCCATCAGCAAAAATCCCATGAGCATCTTAAAGACGCCGCGGACGGCGTACCATTGCGTCGTCAAATGCTGCGAGGGCTCAGCAAGGCCGATGACGAAGGTTGCCGAATCAAACAGATAAAGTATGCCTGCCAGGAAGTTGGCGAGACCAAAAGAAGCGATCACGATTCGGAAAAGCATTCGCGGTTCAATCATGGCGTTACCTCAATGGGTGGTGGTGTCGTGGTGGTGTCCTAACGGGTGCGTTGCTGACCGATGACCTGCCGCGCTGAACAGGCTACCTATTCGGTGGGCCGGCGTGCTACAAGCGGGGCAGCGGGCGTACGCCGCTTGATTGGCCGATACTTCGGACGACGATCTTGCGTCCAGGCCACGAACCAAGCCAAGGCAACCGCTGGCCCCAAAAACAAGAATAGATAAACGGCGATGCCGATTCCGAAAAGGAGCACGTAAAGTAGGGGTTTCCATGCCCAAACTGCCACGGCGACCAATGCCGTGAGGATGAACAAGGAGCGCAGGCGGAATTGTGGGTAGTGAGTCTCCGCCGAAGACGCAAGTGCCCGCCAGGGTGATCCAGAGCAGCGTGCTCAATCGAAATTGAAAGCCGGGGCGGGGCATCGACGCATTGTACCACGGCCCCTCGCCAAGTCAGCACGCGTTGGCCGGCCGCGCGGGCCTGCTCGGCCCCGTGCTCCGACGATCGCCACTGCGGCCACGACCTGGCCCGAGTGGCGGCCAACCCCCGATCCGGTTTCGTGTCGCCCAAGCGTAGCCCTCGCCGCGAACTGGGGGGGACCTGGCGATCGCCGCTCTTGCCCGCCGCCCGCCGGCGCGTCATGCTGGTGGCATGGCCAAACCCCTCGCCAAGCTCGTTGCCCTGCTGACGCCCAAGCGGCGATGGGCGCAGTTCTCGTTGGCGACGATGTTTGTAGTCGTGACGCTGTGCTGTGTTGGGGTGGCATCGCTAGGCGTCAGTTTGCACCACAAGCGCCGCGATCGGGCGGCGGTAGCGGCGCTTCGAGATCTTCGCTTCTCGGTCCAATACGACTGGGAAGACGACTCGCACGGCCCCCCGCAAGCCCAGCCGCCTGGCCCGCGGTGGGCGCGTCGATGGCTCGGAGACGATTTTTTCGCGGATGTTACCTATGTGTCGGTCATTTGGGGCAGCCACCCCGACTTCACCGACGAGCACTTGGCCTCGCTGCGCGCGTTTCCCCGGCTCGAAAGCCTGCGCCTGTCTGAGACGGCCGTGAGCGACGCCGGACTTGCCCAACTCACGGCCCTGCCAACAATGAAGCAACTCGACTTGTCGTTCACCCACATCAGCGACACAGGCTTGGCTCACGTCACGGGACTAACCGGCCTCGAAGAGCTCAACCTGATGTATTGCCAAGTCACTGACCGCGGCCTAGCCCACCTCAAATCGTTGGCGGAACTAAAGAAGCTTTCCTTGAAAGGCACACTTGTGACCGACGAGGGCGTCGCCGAGCTCACGCATGACTTGCCGAATTGCAAGGTATACCGTTGACGACGACTGTCGCCGTGGGGACGTTCCACGGTCGTCTGGCGTCTTTCAGGGGCCTCCCGCTTGCCCGCCGCCCTCCGGCGCGTCATGCTAGCGGCATGGCCAAACCCCTTGCCGGGCTCAGGCATCTGTATCAAATGACGTCGCTGGATTAAGTCATGCCAGGGAACAGCGTTACTCCCGCCGGCAGGCTGGAGCTCCAGAAGCACCTGCCGAAATGCAAGATTGGCTGGTAGGCCTGCCTCCGCCGACCGGCCATGGATCGAGCTGTCGCAGAGCAGCGGCCCAGCAGCTTATCCCGACCGAGCCGGCCCCCGCTGGCCCCGGCGAGAGCCGCTTGCCAGGTCGCCGCCCCTCGGCCGCTTCGCCAAGCTCGTTGCCCTGCTGCGCCGAGGAAGCCAGTCCCGTGTTCCTGGCCCGCGTCTCGGCGCCCCTTGCGGTAGCCCAAATCGACGGCGCCGGCGGCCTCGTCGGGACGGAAATCGCGGGTGTCATGACACACGCAAGCACCCATTTCGGCACATTTAGACCGCGGTTTGCGCAGGCCCGTCCCGACCTACCGGCAATCGTCGCCCTGCAAACCAATGAAAAACACCCCAAGCCAGTTGCCCAGTAAGATGCAGTTAAGGGCGAATTCGACCTCACCAAGGAGCCATCCATGAAAATCGTGATCAAGAAACTCTCGCAAATCACCCCCTACGAGCAAAATCCGCGCGTCAACGACGATGCCGTGGCCGCTGTCGCGGCAAGCATCCGGCAATTTGGCTTCCGGCAGCCGATCGTCGTCGATCGCCAGGGCGTGATGATCGTGGGCCACACCCGTTACAAGGCGGCCCAACGAATCGGGCTCGACAAGGTGCCGGTGGTCGTGGCCGCGGACTTGACGCCCGATCAGATCCGCGCTTACCGGATCGCCGACAACAAGACCGGCGAATTGGCCGATTGGGATCTCGACCTGCTCGCCGACGAATTGACCGAGTTGAACGAAGCCGATTTCGATACCAGCCTGCTGGGCTTTGCCGAAGACGCGCTGGCAAGGCTCCTCGAGCCGCCCGTCGCGCCCGACGGCGCGGCGACAAAAGCGGCCGATATTGCCGCTGGCGCAGGTCGACGCGCTCGCGGGCGCGCCGCAACGCCGCGCGACGAGGCCGCAAACCAGCCGTGCCCGCCGCGCCAGCCGACGACAAGGCCCGGCGACGTATGGCTGCTGGGCGAGCACCGCCTGCGCTGCGGCGACGCATGGCGGCCTGAAAACTTTGCGACGATTTTCGACGGCCCGCCCGCGCACCTGATCGAGCCCGACCCACTACGGTGCGACGTCATCATCAGCCACTGGGAAGAGCGCAGCGGCCAGAAGGCGGAGAGGTTGGAGGTTACACCATGAAACGAAATTCCGCCAAACAACTGCTGCTCGTCCAGCGCCGCAAGGAAGTCGCGGAGCTGCGCTTGCAGGGCTGGACGCAGCAGGCAATTTCGGACCGGCTGGGGGTGCCGCAAACGACGGTCTCCTTGGATCTGAGGATCGTCCGCCGCCAGTGGGAGAAGGAGGCGCAGGACGACTTCAACGCGCTGCGGCTCGAGGCGCTGCAGAAGCTCGAACGGCTGGAGTGCGAGGCCTGGGCGGCTTGGGAACGTTCCCAGAAGCCGGCCCAGTCGGCCGTCGTGGACGACGGCGCCAAGAAGGGGACGCGCAAAACGGTGAAGAACCAGCACGGCAATCCTCGCTTTTTGCAAGTGGTCCACAATTGCATCGATTCGCGGCGCGCCATCCTCGGGCTCGACGCGCCGAGAAAGCTGGCGCCCACCGACGTGGACGGGCGGACGATCACCCTCACCGACCTGCTCGGCCGGATCCGCCGCGCCGGGCCCGAGCCGCCCGCCGCGGCGCTTGTCGAGCGCTCCAACGTGTTCGACCTCGCCGCCGAGTTCGCGCGCCGCGTCGCGCCGGAAGGAAGACTCGGCGACGCGGAAATGGGGCGACGCGCGGATGAGGGCGCATAAGTCAGTAGTCAGTAGTCAGTAGTCAGTAGTCAGTAGGGTGGGACAAGACCGCGGAGCGGGCGCCGGCCCACCATTGCCAACAGCGTGGTTGGTGGGCCGGTGATCGCCCAAGGCGATCTTGTCCCACCCTACACCTGCAAAAGTCGCCGAACGCGACCTGAACCCTCAACCAACCACGAACCACCAACCAGCCCCATGCCCAAAGACCCTTTCTCAAACGACCATTTCGAGCGGCTCCAACGCACCTGGCAGGAGTACGTCAACCGGCCCCTCGAATTCGTCACGCGGTTCTGGCCGCAGATCACGCTGGCGCCCTACCAGGCCGAGATCATCGAGTCGGTCGTCAAGAGCGATGAAACCTGGGTCCATTCGGCCAATGGGATGGGCAAGTCGTTCATCGCCGCGCTCACCGTCGTCTGGTGGTTCTGCACCGCTGCGCCAAAGTGGTTACGTCGAGCACCACCGAAGAGCAACTCCACCACGTGCTCTGGGGCGAGATCGACCATCTCTTGCGCACCGCCAAGGACAACGGCGATCCCTACGATTTTCAGTTGCAGCGATCGCAGTTGCGGCTCTGGCTCCCCAGCCAGGGGCGCGACCGCGGCCCGCAGCGCAAGTTTTACACGCTGGGCCAGGTGGCCGCCCAGGTCGAGTCGTTCCAGGGGCACCACCTGCCGACCTTGGACGACGGCACCGGCACCGTACTCTTCGTCTTCGAGGAGGCCAGCGCCCTGGAAACCGAGTTCTACGAGGCCGCCACGAGCCAGGCGCACCGCATCCTGGCCATTGGCAACCCGCTGCGCAGCACGGGCATTTTCTACGAGAAGTGCCGCGCCGGCGACCAGCGGCACCCCGACGGCTCGGGCCGTTTGTACCGCAAGGTGATCCATGTTTCTGGGGAGCAATCGCCCAATGTCTTGTTTGCTCGCTCGCACATCGCCGCCGGGCGCGCCGGTCCACCGCCGGTGGTGGCCCCCGGCATCCTCACGTATGCCGACTTCCAGGCGCGCCAGGCGAACTTGCCCTGCGACAAAGTGCGCACGCGGCTGTTGGGGCTGTTTCCCGACGAGGCCGACGAACGGCTGTTCCCCTCCGAGTGGCTCGACATCGCCCAGAAACTGGGGGCCGAGCTGCAACGGCTGATTGCCATCGTCGAAGCCGAGCGCGCGGCGGCGAACGAACGGGACGATGGTGGGTTGCCCACTAGCCGCTCGGGCATCCCCTATCGATTCGACCATCCCTACTCGATCGGCATCGACGTGGCCTCCGGCGGCGGCGACGAAACGGTGTGGGTGGTGCTGGGCCGATACGGAGTGCGCGAAATCGTGGCCAAGCGGACGCCGGACACCTCCGAGATTACCGGCGTGACGATGCGGCTGACGCGAAAGTACCACATCTGGCCCGGCGCCGTGGCGTTCGACGCCGGCGGCGGAGGCCAGCAGATCGCCGACAACATCTCGGACCGTGAGCGCTGGGACTTGAGGATTGTCGCCTTCGGCGAAACCGCCCGGAAGCCGGCCATGTACCGCAATCGCCGCGCGGAGCTCTACGGCGAGCTTCGCAACGCGCTCGAACCGAAGCGCCTCGCGCGGGCGATGCTGAAGTTGCCCGTCGAGCGATGGCCGCCCAAAAAGCGTTGCCTTTCGATACCCCCCGACGACGCGAAGCTGCGCGAAGAGTTGGCGGTACTGCCCAAGAGCTACGACGGCGATGGGAGGCTGCGGTTGCCGCCGAAATCGCGTTCACCTGGCGGCGACCGCCGCGAGCCGACGGTCCGCGAGCTGCTTGGGGGGCGGTCGCCCGACCGCGCCGACGCGCTGGTGCTCGCCTTGTGCGGCTGGGATTGGATGCGCGCGTACGTGGATGCCACTCGCATCACGCGCCCGCTTATTTGGTAGGTCTGTCCACCCTCTCCATCCCCCTTGCCGCTTGGCCACGCCGACATCAGCACGAGCCGGATATACGACGAGTGCCAAAAAACGGGGCACCAGACGCAAAGCCGAGGGGAATTCAGATTATGGCGCGTGTCAAGTTGTCGTTCGGCGCATCGGTCGATGTGACCGACGCGCGCTGAGTACACGACAAAACCCGCCTGCCGGCAGGTTCGGTAGATACACGTCCTGGAAAGCCCTACATGCAACGGGCGGCGTCCGGTGCAGAGTCTGGTTAGAGGTCCTCATCCGGCCGCCGGCTCAGGGTGATGTAATAAACGGGCCGGCAACCGATGTCGAGGCAGTGCCACATGAGCCAAGTGGACGGACCCAGCGCGAAGCCGATGACGCTGCTCTCGAATGCCGTTTGGTACTGAAGGCCCAGGATGAAAGACTCCGCGCCCGGGGACTGCGCCAAGGCGCGCAACTGGTCGCGGTGTGCCTTCATGTAGGCGACCGCGATCTCCTCTTGTTCCAAAAACGGCACCGTCAGCCCGTCACCAAGCTGGAACTCGACGCCGCTGGTTGGGTGTCGGCTCTCGACGCACGAATACCGCCGCTGGTCGCCGCGTCGCCACACGTAGTCGGGACGAAGCGTAGTCGATGCCAGGAAGGTGTCAACGTCGAATGCCTCGCCGTGCGCGAACAGCCGAAATTCGTTCATGCTCCCGACGCGACTCTCCGCGCCGCCTAACTTGCGATTCTCGCAGTGGAATGCATTGAGAATAGCTCCTGGAATGCAGGCGTCAATCTCAGTCGAGGACACCAGTTACGTCGAATCCCAAACCCAGACTGGACGTCCTCAGGTCTTCGATCGACGCGACTACTCGCCACACACCTCGGTCCGACACACCGACGGGCGCCGGGCGGGAGCCCAGCACCAGCACACCCCGCGCCCGGCTCTGCGGGGCGCTTGGGGCTCGCGGCTTGGCTTGGCCACATTGCTGCGCAACGGCTGCGCAGGCCGGCTTGGCCAATCGCCGCCAGGGAACCGACCAGGAGGAAGCCCAGCGCCGGCCCAGCCCGCCGGCGGCCTGTTCGGCGGGCGTATGCACTACCTGCCGCCTCCTCGTTTCAGCGTGGCCAAAAAAAACAGTTCGGCGCTTCGGTCAATCTGTCGAATCCGAACGCCCCACAAGCGGAATTTTGGTGGATTGGAAAGCTAACGGCGGCAATTTCGACAATGATCCAATGCTCAATGGCGGCCAACAAAGCGGCGGCCCGCCGGATTGAGTGCTGGCCGCGCATCGGTTGTGCCCGATCTGAGGATCACCGCCCCATCCCAATTGGATCGCTGCAACCGGTGACGGCACCTTTGATGGCAGTGTTGCTTTGTCGTCGACACGATGAGTAAAATCGGACGTTGACCATGCGAACCCTGTCAGCCACTGACCATGCCGGGAGTCTTTGCGCGTCGCTCGCGGCGATTTCGGTTCTTGCCGGCCTGACCGGTTGCAGTCCCTCGCCCGAAAGGGGCGCCAGCGACCGCATCGTGCAACTCGGTGGCAAGACGCGCAGCGACCATGGGCACGTGATCAGCGTCAACCTCCGCAAGAGCCGCGCGACCGACAACGATCTCGCCGGCCTCGCGCAGTTTCCGCAGCTCGGACGAGTCGTGCTCGCCCCGGGCATTACCGATATGGGACTGCGGCACCTCGAAGGAATGGCAAACCTGACCAGCGTCGACCTGCAGGATACGCAGATCACCGACGAGGGGCTGGCTTCACTGAAAACCATGCCGAAGTTGAAGCAGATTTACATTCACGGCAGCAAGGTCACGCCGGAAGGCGACCGCGCGTTGAAAGCAGAGCTTCCCCAACTGGTCATCGAGAAGTTCCCAGTTGAGCCGCGGTGACCGACACCGCCGCGCTGCCCAACGAGACGGGCTGGCCTACTGGCTTAGCCAGTTCGCCGCTGGGAAAACCAACGAAGACGTCATCGCCGGCTTCACCGGGTCAGCGTAGTATTACAAGCAGCACACCGGTTCAAACGTATGACTGCCGCCCCGCGGCCGGCTCGGCGGGCCCCTTGTGGCTCGCCGTTTGGCTTGGCCACTTTGTTGCGCAACTGTCGCGCATGCCGGCTTGGTCAAGCGCCGTCAGGGAACGGTCCAGGAGCAAGCCCAACGTCGGCCCAGCCCGCCCCACGGTTGCTGCGGTCGATGTGACCGAAGTGAATTCCGATAACCGCCACGCGAGTCCAGCGTAAGCGTAGAGACCACCGCAGTCACGAGCGGCGTTAAACCGGGCGACTTTCATCGGTCGGTTTCCGCGCAATACAAATCGCAACGATGCCGCCTAGAAACGCCATGGCGGCGCTGGCAACCCAGCACCAATACCCGGACCCGTATCCAGTAATTTTTGAGTAATTGCCGGCTTCGTCGGTGATGATCTTATCCCAGACCAGAAAGCTGAGCGCGAAGAGCATTGCCAAAGCCGCTGCGGCGAAAGCCGCTCGTTTCAAGTCGACCAGCAAGAGAATCCAAGCCGCCATGACAGCCGGGTTGGCCAGCCAGGCGGGGACGCCCATCAGCACCGCCATCCAGCCAAGAAGCAGTAGCCCATAGCCTGGACTCCATGCCCGCGGATCGTCAGGGCGGTCGATGTAAAAACCATCAAGGAAAAGGCTGGCGATGAACAACAAGACGCTGGCCGCCACGAACCCGATGACCACTGTCTTGGCATGATGGTTCGAATCTTGTTGCTTTGTCATCGTCATTCTGCCGGTGTACAATCGCTTTTACTCTAATTCAACCTCGCCAGCACATCCACCGCCGACGGCCCTTCAATAAGGGCGTGAGTTGTCGTCGAATATCACGCAGTTTCGGATCTTGTGACGCGCGGTGTCGGCCGGTGTCTTGCCGCGTGCTTCGTGCCAGGTAGGACCTCGAAGCGGGAAAACTCACCGTTGTCAACGCGGCTTCCGGCTAAAGCCGGTACTCTCACCGACGGGCACGACGGGCTTCGCCGGATTGATGAATAGCCAGAGCAGGCCGCCGACCACGAGCACGCCGCCGTAGAAATAGAACGCGGGGTCCCACTGGTCGCGGCCCATCAGCCCGAGCGCCTTGCGGTAATCGGCGTACGAACCCAGAAAAACCTGCGACAGGGCGCCCCCGCCAAGCCCGATCATGTTCCCAAGTCCGAAGAGGGCCCCCACGTGACGGCCGCCGATGTCGGCCATCGTCGACCACCAGGCGGCCAGTTGGATGTAGGAAAAAAAATAGCCGACCGAGCATAGCAACACGGCCAGAAGCGGCGCATCGATCAAGACGCTGCCGCCAACGCATGTGCCCGCCAGCAGCAGCCCCACCGTGCCCATCACCCCAAGTGCGCGTCGCCGCGAACCGAGCCGGACCGTGAGCCAGTCGCCCAGATAGCCGCCAATAAGCACTCCCGTGGCACCGAACAGGTAAGGAATGCTCCCCAGTTGACCGGAAGGACCTTCCCCGAGCCCACGGCCTTCCTTCAAGTAGGTTGGAAACCAGAAAAACAACATGTAAGAGAAGAACGACGTGCAGGCACTGATCGCGCCGAGCAGCCATACATTGGCGCTGGCCAAGACGAACTCCCAGGGAACGCGTTCGACGTGCGCGGCCGATTCGGCAACAGCACTCCGGCCCGTCTGGATGTAACATCGCTCGGCGTCGTTCACGTGCGGGTGAGTCGCCGGGTCGTCGCGAAACCAGCGCGCGAAGAACCAGCTCCACACCACGCCCAGGCTGCCGAAGATGACGAAGGCCCAACGCCAGCCGATCAAGGGCGAGTCGATGAAACGCGCGGCAAGTGCCGGCGTGACGGCACCGCCGAGCTGCGCGGAGGTGCTGATCATCGCCAGCGCCGGGCCGCGCTTTGCGGGTGGAAACCAGTTCGAGATGACGAGTGCCGCGTTGGGCAGTGCCCCGGCCTCGCCGGCGCCGAACAAGAACCGGATCAGGAGCAAAAGCACGAAACCGCTGAACACCACACCCGGCAGCGGCTCCCAGGAGAACCGCCAGACGCAGCCGGTCAGCGCGGTGAAGGCCGACCACCAGAGCACGATGCGAATCAGCACGCGCCGCGAGCCGAAGCGGTCGCCCCAATGGCCCGTAGTGGGCTCGAAAATGGCGTAGGCGATCTGAAAGGCCACTCCCACGAAGCTCCATTGAACGTTGCTCAGACCGAGCTCTGCCTTCATCGACGTGCCCGCCTGCCCGATGCAGATGCGATCGATATAGAGGATGAACGCCAGGGCGCAGATGTAGCCCATCACGCCGTAGCGAACGCACGTCGGCTTCGGGTCGAATCGTTCGAGGTCGTTCATGGTACGTTCCCGCCGCGCCGAATTGATTCCCCGGGGCCGCCGAGTTAATTAAGATCATAACTCGCGCGGCGAATACGACTATGGCCGCGGCAACGAATTCTCGCGGCTTGCCCCAAGCACACCGAGGCGGTTTCCAGTGTAAGCAGTTCACACCGGCAGCGCGCCACGCTGATGGACGACAATGCCGAGCAGTTCAACAGCCGGTTTACACCCACCGTTCGCCACGGTGACGGGCCTGCTCGTCTCGTTCTCCGCTCCCATGCGCCGTAATCGCTAGCGTGCGATTCGTTATGCCGTGGTGACGGTAATGCGCCGCGGCCGCCCGCCACCGCGCGCGGGAGATGCTGAAGTTGCCCGCCGAGCGATGGCCGCCCAAAAAGCGTTGCCTTTCGATACCCGCCGACGACGCGTAGCTGCGCGAAGAGTTGGCGGTGCTGCCCAAGAGCTACGACGGCGATGGGAGGCTGCGGTTGCCGCCGAAATCGCGTTCACCTGGCGGCGACCGCCGCGAGCCGATGGTCCGCGAGCTGCTTGGGGGCCGGTCGCCCGACCGCGCCGACGCGCTGGTGCTCGCTTTGCACGGCTGGAATTGGGTGCGCGCGTACGTGGACGCCACTCGCATCACGCGCCCGCTTATTTGGTAGGTCTGTCATCGCTTGAGCGCGTGTTGTGCACTGCGGTCGCCAATGCTTGCACCGCGAGCGTCGCGGCTTGACGGTAATGGTTTAGTGTGATTAGGCCGGGTGGGTTGCTGTTTTTCGCCAGTTCTTTTGCCTGCATGGCAACCTGTTCTGCAAAAAATGCCTTCCATTCGGCCAGTGTTTGCGCGGCTTCCGCCTGAATCCGACATGATTGGCTCTGTACCATTACGACCTCCTTGTCGTATGTTCTCGGCGCAGTTTACCGCATTTTCCGCCGATCGGGAATCCCAGTTTGCGTCTTCGGATTGGCGGATTGGCGTGCTTCGGACCGACATTCGAAGCAGCGGGGTTCGCTGGGAAGGTACGGGATGCGGGCGTAGGTCACCACTTCCTCCTCCTCACCTCCTCACCTCCTCACCTCCTCACCTCCTCACCTCCTCACCTCCTCACCTCCTCACCCCCTCACCCCCTCACCTCCTCACCCCCTCACCCCCTCACCCCCTCACCCCCTCTCCGCCGGCCGAAGTCACCTCCAGGAACAACTGCTCCAGCGACGTGTGTTGGTTCTCCAGGTTCCGTCGCAACTCCTCCAGGGTGCCGACGCAGAGCAGTTTGCCGCGGTCGACAATCCCGATCCGGTCGGCGATTTCCTCGGCCACGTCCAGCAGGTGGGTCGACATGAACACGGCGGTGCCTCGCCGGGCCTTCTGCCGAAGCAAGTCCTTCACCAGCCGGGAACTGCGCGGATCGAGGCCGACCATCGGCTCGTCAATCACCAGCACCGGTGGATCGTGGAGCATGGCCGCGGCGAAAACCAGCCGCTGCTTCATGCCGTGCGAATAGGTCTCCGTCAGCTCATCGATGAACTCGCCCAGGGCAAATTGGCCAAGTTCCCGTTCCACACGCTCGACCGCCGCCTCGATACCCAGGCCGTGCATCCCCGCGATGAAGTGCAGGAATTCGCGTCCCGTCAGCTTGTCGTACAAGAACGGCACATCGGGCACAAAGCCCAACAGCGCGCAGGCGCGGCGGCTGTCGGTCACCAGGTCGTACCCGCCCAGCCGCACGTGGCCGGAGGTGGGCCGTAGCAGCCCGGTGAGCATCTTGATCGTCGTCGTCTTGCCCGCTCCGTTTGGTCCCAGAAAGGCGAACAGCTCCCCGGCGGGCACGACCAGGTTCAGCCCGGCCACGGCCACCTTGCGGCCGTAGTTGCGAGTGACGTTCTCGAACTCGATCATGGCGCCTCGTCCGGCGGGAGCCGCTCGAATGTGAGCCGGGCCTCCAGCACCAGCAACTCCTGCTTCAGCACCGTGCCGTCCAGTCCGACCCAGGCTTTGGCGCGTGCCGACTGGCTACTGGTCAGCCCCGCGCCGGGGTCGCCGCGAAACACCACCAGAAGCGCCGGCACGACCTGCGACCGCAAAACGATCGGCTCGCTCTTCTCGACGGTCGCGTGCAGGATCTCGATCGGGTTGGTGGGCGGACGCAAGGGACTATAGACCGGCACGGTCCACGACTGCCCTACCCTCAAATTGGGCAACCGCGCCTGTGGCGAAAGTGCATCGGTCATGAGCGCGTCGGACGCCAGGTACGTGCTGGTGTTGTAGACGAATTCGCCCGAGCGAACTTTGAGCTTGAGCTGGTTCCCCTCGACGGTGCCTTGCATCACCACCTTGAACCGCGGCATCACCGTCTCGTCAAGGGCGCCAGACGCGTTGCCTTGCTCGCCGAACGTTGCTGTCGAATTGAAGCCGATCGGCCGGCCCAACGGGTCGATTTCAAGGCTGCCGTCGGCGGCCACCGCAAGGTTCAGGGCCGACAACTCGCGTTCGTTTCCCAGCACCCGTAACAACGGTTTCAGCCAATTCGGCGCGATTTCACCGATGGGCAGCCGGGTCAGGCGAACCTTGCTGCGGAACTCGGTCACCCCGTTGTCCAAGAGCGATGCCCGGCTGACGGCCGACCCCAGCGGCTGGTCGTTCAAGTAGATCTTCCAACTCGCCGGCTCTTCGACTGCCTGGCGGTCCTTGAGGATCGTCCGGTACGTGGGTGGATCGCCAACGACCAAAGGAGGGAGAATCTTCGCCCGGATCAGCCAACCCATGCTGGCCATCCAAAACGCCACCACCGCGATGCTGAACCAGCGGCTATACATTTCCTCATTCTAGCAGAAACTGCGCGTGGGGCAGGTTTCCAACCTGCCATATACGTCGATTGTTTTTATGGCAGGTTGGAAACCTGCCCCACTCGCCTACGAGACCCCAAGCTGCAGAAACGCCACCGCGTCGTCGAGCAGCGCGACTAGCGGCTGGGGTATGTAAACACCCAGCAGCAACACGATGGCCATGAATCCGACGACCGGCGCCCCGGTGCTGAACCCGTCGGGAAACGGGACTTCGCTCGACGGGTGTGACGGCTTGCCGAACACCACCGCCAGCACCGTGCGTCCCATGCCGATGAACACCACGAGCATCGCCAGCAAGAACAGAGCGGCCACCGCGTAGCGCCCGCGCTGGAGCGCCGCGATGAGCACGGAAAACTCACTCACGAACGGGCTGAATGGGGGTGAGCCGCACCCGGCGAGGAACCCGGCCAGGAAAAGCGATCCCGAGAGCGGCAGGCTGCGGATCGCCCCGTGGACGTCGCGCGCCAGCCGACTACCGTAGGCCCGGTGGATGTTGCCCGCCGAAAGGAACAACACCCCCTTGGTCATGGCGTTGTTGATCACGTGCAACAACGACGCCAGGATGCCCGTCTTGCCGCCGATGCCGACTCCCAAGACGAGGATTCCCATGTGCTCGACGCTGGAATAGGCCAACAGCCGCTTGAAGTCGCCCTGGCGGATCATGAACGCGGCGGCGGTGGCCATCGACAACAGGCCCATGAAGACCATGATTCGCTGGGCGAACTCGCCTTCGCCGGCGGCGGCCGTCACGTGGTAGGCGCGGAGGACGGCGAAGAACGAACAGCTCGTGACGCCGCCGGCCATGAGCGCGCCGACCAGGCCCGGCGCCTCGCCGTAGGCGTCGGGCTTCCAGGTGTGCATGGGGGCCAGCCCCATCTTGGTGCCGTAGCCGACGAACAACAGCACGAACGCGGCCCGCAGCCAAGGCACCGAAAGTTGCGACGCTTCGCCGACCAGATCCTCGAACAAGAGCGTGGTCCGCAAGTCGGCGTGCAAGGCGGAGTACGCCAGAAAGAGCGATCCCAACAGCGCCAGCGCAATCCCCACCGAACAGATCAGCAGGTACTTCCAGGTGGCCTGCAGTGAACGCGGGTTGTGATTGAAATAAAGACTGGGGGCCGAGGCCAAGGTGGTGGCTTCGACCGCCACCCACATCAGCCCCAAATGGTGCGACAACACCACCAGCGACATCATCGACAGCGACATCATCAAGCACGTGCAGAGCGCGCGGTTCGACCGCTCGGGCCGCAGCGCCAGGTAGCCCGGCGCGTATAGCATGCATAAAAAGTGCAGCACTCCCAGCGCCAACAGAAACACTTTGCCCAGCGGGTCGATCACCAGCCACTCGTTGGCGCCGGTTTCAGGCGTCGGCGCGCGGAGCACTTCGACCACCAGGTACAAGTGCGCGCCCGACCCGAGAGGCAGCAGCCACGGCCGCCAGCGATTCGAGGGGGCCAATAGCGCCATCGCCGCCGCCACCAGCGGCAAGGCCACCAGATAAACCGCCATGCTCATTCCTTCAACGTGGAGAGGTGCTGGACGTCGAGCGGGTCCAAGGCGCGGTCGATGTGCTGGATGATGATACCCATCACGAACACGGCCACGAACAGATCCAGGAGCACGCCGACCTCGACCAGGGCGGGCATCGCCTCGAGCAACAACAAGCCAAATATGAAGATGCCGTTCTCCAGCACCAGGTAGCCCAAGGTTTGTGTGATCGTGCGGCGCCGTGTGACGAGCATCAGAAAGCCAGCCAGCACGGTGGCCAATGAGGATGGCACGACCAACCGGCCGACGTGCTCGGGGCGCAAGGGGAGCGACTTGGCGAAGACCAGCGCCAGCCCCGTGCCGGCCGCGCCGAGCAAGAGCGAGGTGATGAAGCCGCCGATCGGGCGGACGTCCGAACCGATGCTCGCGTCGCGCATGGCGTAGAACAACATCCTTGGGATCACGAACCCCTTCACGCCCAAGGTCGCGAATACCAGCAAGGTCACGTGGAGACCGCCGTGCGGATGGACCCACAAGGGCAAGACCCCCAGAATCATCCCTTGCAGGGCGACCAGGTAAATGGCCGTCCGCACCCTGCCGGCGCCCAGGATGAAGAAATTCACGATCAAAACGATCTCCAGCAAGGTGGAGAGCGATTGCGGAAACGGTGGGGCCGGTGCATGGGGCATAGGA
>Ga0307374_10007322_pt1 | contig 16870 bp, 14 predicted proteins | sample OX3MG_FD_202532 | JGI IMG/M metagenome (GOLD analysis project Ga0307374, IMG submission 202532) | Soil microbial communities from Risofladan, Vaasa, Finland - OX-3 | ecosystem: Environmental > Terrestrial > Soil > Coastal area > Acid sulfate soil | place: Finland: Risofladan, Vaasa | collected... | reverse complement strand
CCTCATGCTCGCCGATATCATCCCGACCTCCTACGAGGTCGGCGTGCTGAACGGCACCGTGCGACCCGGCGACGTCGTGGCAGTCGTCGGCGCCGGACCGATCGGCCTTGCCGCGATGACTGGGGCGAGGCTGTTCAGCCCCAGCCATGTCGTCGCGATCGATCTCGCGGACGCTCGGCTCGAGGCCGCGAAGCAGTTCGGCGCGGACGTCGTCGTGAACAATGGTCGGGAGGACGCGCTCGAGGTCGTGCGCGCGCTCACCGGGGCGCTCGGTGCGGACGTCGCGATCGAGGCCGTCGGCACTCCCGCGACGTTCGAGCTCGCGGCCGACCTCGTGCGACCCGGCGGTCACGTCGCGAACATCGGGGTACATGGTGCGCCGGCGACTCTCCATCTCGAGCGTCTGTGGACGCGCGACGTGACCATCACCACCGGGCTCGTCGACACATACTCGACTCCTACGCTCCTCAAGCTCGTCGCGACCCGCCAGTACGATGCGAGCCGATTCGTGACGCACCATTTCGCGCTGGACGAGTTCGAGCGTGCCTATGACGTGTTCTCCCGATCGGCGGACACCGGCGCGCTGAAGGTCGTCCTCAGCCGGTCGTCGTAACGCCGACCGTCGTCGCGGGGTCGGCTCCGGTCGGCAAGGTCAGGACGCGTCCGCGCCGAGCGGGCCGTCCTGGCCGTCGAGCGCGGCGCCGAGTGCCGACACGAAGCCCACCGCGGCCGCCGTCGCGATCCTTCGACCGAGGACCCGGTCGAAGACGAGCCCCGCGAGCCCGAGAGGCGGACGGTACGCGCCGTCGAGCTCGATCAGCGTGCCACCGTTTCGGGGATGGAGGAAGATGTCGCCGGTGAGTACGGGGAAGTATTTGCTGCGGCGGTTCGCATGCCACGTGAGCGAGATCACCGCCCCCGAGTGGGCCGGCGGTGGCGACCGGAACTCGACGCGGACCGAGACGTGCACCCATCGCTGGGACCGGAATGGGGACAGCGTTGCATCGGCGCCCGCGTCGTGAGTCCTGGCCGCACCGTACGCGAGGCGAACGATCTCGTCCGGTCGCACTCGGAGGGCGCGTTCCACCTCTGCAAGTGACCTCGACATCGGGCGAGTGACGCGCATGCGCTCGTCTGCGGCTGGGAACCACTCGGCCGTCGTGCCATCTTCCCGCGGCTCCGATGTGCTCGGCCCTCCGCAAGGTCCCCGTGTGGTCATCGTCGCCTCGTTTCCCCTACCCGGCGCGTCGCTTTCCGAGCGCGCCTCATGCGCCGTACTCGTGCACGATCCGGTCCCCAGGCAGCACCGTGTACGGCGTCGCACGCAGAATCAGGGTCACCGGAGCCGCCACGCCGCGCGGGCAGGCGATCTCGATGGTTCGTCGGTCGATCTCGATCGAGAGGAGGTGCCCGCGGTACTCGACCCGGAACGACAGCGAGGCGAGCTCGTCGGGAAGTCGCGGATTGAGCCAGAGAGCGTCGCTCCGTGCCTCGAGACCCGTGTAGCAGCGTGCGAGGAGGTCGACGGTGCCAGCCATCGCGCCGAGGTGGATCCCCTCGCCGGTCGATCCTGCGCCGGCATCGGCGAAGTCGGCCGCGAGCGCGTCGTGGAGGTATCGCCACGAGGCGGCCCGATCGAGCCGCGAAGTCACCCAGGCATGGACGATCCTCGAAAGCGACGAGCCGTGGCATACACGCCGCGAGTAGTACTCGACCGTCTCGCGGATCGCGTCGCCGTCGAGCGAATAGCCGAGGCGGGCCAGCACGCCCCGCAGCTCCTCGGCCGATAGCAGGTAGAGCAACATGAGCGTGTCGGGTTGCTTTGTCGCCTGGTACCGGCGCACGTCGTCGCCCTCGGCCTCGAGGATGAGGTCGAGGCGGCCGATGTCGCCGTACCGGGAGCGGTAGGCCGCGAGGTCGATCGGCTCGAGCCGCTCGAAGCCCTCGAACTGGGCAGGAACTGCGCCGATGAACGGGACGTGGAGCAGTCGTGAGATCTCGTCGAAGCGCGCGAGCTCCTCGTCGGACACGGCGACGCGCTCGACGACGTCGTCCCGACCACTCCGACGGGCGAGCTCGACGAGAGCGATCGCGCGCTCGAGGAGCCACGAGGTAAGGACGTTCGTGTAAGTGTTGTCGTCGACCCCGGGTTCATCCCTCCACGGATAGCCGTCGTGGAACTCGTCGGGTCCCATGACGCGTTCGATCCGGTAGCGCCCGATGCCGGTGTCGAGACGTGCCGTGCTGGCGAAGAACCGTGCGATCTCGAACATGACCTCGAAGCCGGTGTCGAATAGATGGCGGGTATCGCCCGTCGTCTGGAAGTAGCGCCAGAAGTTGTGGGCAATCGCGAGCCCGACATGGTGCTGGAGGTGGGAGTGGTCAGCCAGCCAATGAGCCGATCGAGGGTTGAAGAGAGCGACCGGGGTCTCGTCCCGACCGTCGCTCCCGCTTTGCCAGGGAAACTTCGCTCCGAGGTGGCCCGCGGCACGCGCCGCAGACCTCGCGGCGGGCAACCGACGCGAGCGGTACGCGAGCAAGGAGCGGACGAGGGAGGGAAAGCGCGGGGTCAGCGTGGGGAAGACGAACGTCTCGTCCCAGAACACGTGGCCGAGGTAACCCTCGCCGTGCAGGCCTCGGGCGCCGAGCCCGACGTCGCGGTCCACGACGTGCGGCGAGGCGACCTGCAGGACGTGGAAGAGGTGGAGGTTGACGAGGCGCTGCGCCATCTCGTCGTGGTCGCGGATCTCGAGCGCGGCGACCGACCACGTCTGACGCCACGACGCTTCGTGGGCGGCGAGCAGCTCCGAGAACGTTCCGGCCCCGCGGGCGGCGTCACGCGCGGCGATTGCCGGCTCCGAGATCGCCATGTCGCGCGACGAGTAGAACGCGACGACCTTCTCGCAGGCGACGCGCTCGCCTGCGCGCATCGCGACGTGGAATGTTCGCTCCACCCGGGCGGACGTCCGCGAGTACGTGCCCACCGGTGCTCCCGAGACCGTGCATCGCAGTGCCTCGACGAGCACGACGTGGGATTGGCGGGTGCGCACGACGAGCTCCGCGCCGTCTGGGGAGAGGTCGTGGGCTGTGACGAGATCGAGGTGGTGCCCCCCGAGCAGTCGCTCCTCGACGGTTTCGGCATCACTCACCGCGCCGTCGAGTCCGAGCGAGATGTCGAGCGCGCCGGACCAGTTGACGGCAACGACGTGGATCTGTGAGGCCGCGAGGTGGGGGTCGGCCATGGAGACGAGACGACGCTCGAGCACCGAGGTACGCCTGCCTGCCGTGTCGGTCACCGCGTAGCGGAGTTCGAGAAGGCCGCGGCGGAGGTCGAGCTGCGATCCCAGCCACGAGACGGCGAGCTCGCCGCGACCGAGCCATGGTCCGTGCTCGACCGAGAGCGAGAACGTGAGCCAGTTGGGCGCGTTGACGATCGCCTCTTCCTCCACCGGTCGGTCGCCCGCGGTGCCGCAGAGCCGGTCGTAGACCCCCGCGAAGTAGGTGCCTGGATAGTGGACGCCGTCGTCGGTCGCGTATGCGGGGGCCCCGCGGGTCCCGATGTATCCGTTGCACAGCGTGAAGAGCGACTCGCGCGTCGCCTGGCGAGCGGGTGCGTCGTCGAGGTCGGCGACGAGCCAGCTGTCACCGGCCGGACCCTCCCCGACGACCCCGAGATCGGCGAGGTCGGCGACGACCTGCTCGGCACCAGCGGCCGCGAGCTCTCCCGTCGAGGCGTGCCGGTCGACCGCGACGACGCGGAATCCCCCTTCGACGGCTGCGCGGACGCCGGCGAGCGCGTCCTCGATGACGAGCGTCTCCCTCGGTGCGACGCCGAGCCGAGTCGCGGCCTCGAGCATCGTGTCGGGGGAGGGCGTGCCGCGCAGACCCATCGCCGCCGCGGCGCTCCCATCGACGACGGCGTCGAACTGGCCTTCGATCCCGGCGCGTCGCAGCACCTCGGCGCCGTGCCTGCTCGCGGTTACCGCGGCGGTGCGGATCCGCGCGACACGCAGGCGCGCGAGGAGCTCGAGCGACGACGGGAACGGAGCCGGACCGAACTCGTCGAGCAGATCGCGGTAGCGGGCGTCCTTTCGGGAGGCGAGCCCAGCCACGGTCGCAGCTCCGGGAACGTCGTCGTCCGCGCCGTCGGCGAGCGTCACGTTGCGCGCGGCGAGGACGGCCCGAGCGCCATCCGCACGGTGCCGGCCGTCGACTAGTCGGCGATATTCGTCGTCGGTGAACGGGCCCGTGTCGACATCCTTCCCAGGCGCGATGTCCGCGAAGAGCGCGTCGAACGTCTCGCGCCATGCTCGCCGGTGCAATGAGGCGGTGTCGGTGAGCACGCCGTCGACATCGAAGACCACGGCACGCACGGTGCCGAGGTCGATCATCGCGGGAGGATCGTGTCGCGGTCGACCACGACCCGCGCGAGGCCGGCGAGCGTGAGGGCGTGAATCACCCTCCATCCGAGGTCGAAGCGTCGGCTGATGCGGGCGAGCTGGGGGTACAGATGGTGAGTGAGGTGCTCGCCCTCCCCGAAGATGAGGACGGAGAGGAGCCCCACGTTCATTGCATATCCTGCGCCGGGGTGCAGCGTCGTTCCCCGATGGCAGTCGGAGTTGATCGCCCCTCCGAATCGGAGCAGCAGACCGATGTGAGTCGCGAGGGCGAGAACACCAGCAAGGGCGCAGAGCGCCTCGAACCCGACCGCGCGTCGTGAGTCGATCACGACAGGGCCGAGGAGCGCGAAGGCGGCGACGTAGAGCGCACCAGTGACGACCGCCCCGACGACCGGCCGGTCGAAGACCCGACGATCGAGGCCGTCCAGCGGTCGGTCAGCGTCCGTGTCGTAGGTAGCGTCGCGAATGTCCGGGCACTGGGCCTCGACGTGGAAGATCGACGCCATGTGCCACGCGACGCGCCGGAAGCCGTCGATGTGATCGCGCGTCGAGATCACGACGGGCGAGTGCGGGTCGTGGCGGATCTCGTCGATCCAGACGTCGGTGTAGATATGGTGCTTGCGATGCACCCGACGCCATTCCCAGTGGCGCATGAAGGTCGTCAGCCAGGTCATCCAGCGGCCGAGCTCGTAGAGCGGCCGGCCCATCTCGATCGCGCCGTGCGTGAGCCCTCGGTGGAGAAACACCGTGACCGTGATCCCCGCGAGGCCCGCGCCGACGAATCCGGCGGCGACGGCGAGGCCGACGAGCAACAGCATCCTCGAAGCGTCGCGCTCGGCGCCCGGACCCGGAAGGGTCGAAAGTCCCCGGACGCCGTGTCGGCGCGGACGGGCCGCCCCTCCGTCCTGATCGTCGTGTGCGGGAGCGGGCCCGCGTGTTGCGCCGCCGCGTCATGAGCGCGCCCGCGCACCCGTCACGAGCGCGAAGCGTGCGGGATCGTTGTCTGGGCGCGCGTGATGTGCGCCTAGCGAGAGCTGAGCGACGAGAGAGATACTCACGTGTTGTATCTGACTGAACGCGGAGAGTGCGCAATATTCCCTGCTCAATGGCACTGTGCCCTGTACATCGGGGCACCCGAGCGCTAAAAAGGGGCGCAACGCCGGACACGAGGGAGATCGCTGTGGCCGAGGAAGACTCGCGATTGTCACTGCGCGCGCTCGGAGAGTCGAGCGTACTCACCGGCGCCGCGACGGATGTCGCGCGAACGCGCGAGCGGGCGCGTAGGTCGCGTCTGCGGACAGTGGCACTCGTGCTCCTGCCAATCTTCGCGCTGCTGACGGCTCGCGCCATCGTGACCCGTTCCGGGCTGCCGGGGATACACCTCTCGTCGACCGACGCGCGCTACGCGCCTGCGCTTGTTCTCATCGCACTGCTGAGCGTGGTGATCGTCGCGCCGATGCTCGGTGCCGGCCGCTCCCCGCACGTGCTCTACCGCCCGAGCGAGATCGGCGTCCGGTTCTCCGACGTGCGCGGTTCTGCGCTCGTCGTCGACGAGGCAGTGAAGACGTTGAACCTCTTCCTCGCGCACAAGACTTTCACCGAGCTGATGGGGGGGACGTCGCGCCGAGCGATCTTGTTCGAGGGGCCTCCCGGCACGGGCAAGACGCATCTCGCAAAGGCGATGGCTTCCGAGGGAGGTGTCCCGTTCCTGTTCGTGTCGGCATCGGCGTTCCAGTCGATGTTCTACGGCCAGACGAACCGTAAGCTCCGGTCGTACTTCAAGGCGCTGCGTAAGTACGCGCGACGCGAGGGTGGCGCGATCGGGTTCATCGAGGAGATCGACGCGATCGGCGGTGCACGCGCCGGCATGGGCGCCCGCTCCGAGGGCATCTCCGGCGTGGTCAACGAGCTTCTGGTCCAGCTCCAGTCGTTCGACCAGCCCCCTGCGTCTCGGCGCGTCGCGGGTGCGTTGATTGACCGGGTGAACGCCTGGCTCCCCGCCGAGCGCCAGCTCCGCAAGCCGCCTCCGCCGCACGCGAACATCCTCGTCATCGGTGCGACGAACAGAGCGGCTGATCTCGATCCTGCGCTGCTGCGCCCTGGTCGTTTTGACCGGAAGATCTACTTCGACCTGCCGTCGCGCGCGGGGCGGCGCGAGATACTCGACTACTACCTCTCGAAGAAGGCTCACGACTGGGAGCTCGACGAGCCGGCCAGGCGCGAGTCGCTCGCGGCGATGACGATCGGCCACTCGCCGGTCATGCTCGAGCACTTGCTCGACGAGTCGCTCGTCTGGGCGCTGCGCCGCGGCGCCGACAGGTTGTCGTGGAACGACATCCAGCAGGCGAAGATGGCGGAGCAGATAGGCCTCGGTAATCCAGTCGAGTACACCGAGCTCGAGCGCACGGCGATCGCGACGCACGAGTCAGGGCACGCCACCGTCGCGTGGCTGGTCGGCAAGGGGCGCACCCTCGACGTGCTGTCGATCGTCAAGCGCGGTGCCGCTCTCGGCCTGCTTCTCCACAGCGATAGCGAGGAGCGCTTCACGCGCACGAAGACGGAGATCGAGTCGCTCATCCAGATCGCGTTCGGCGGGATGGCCGCGGAGGAGCTGTTCTTCGGTGCTGCGGGCTCGGGCATCGCGAGCGATCTCAAGGCGGCGACGGAGGCCGCGTGCCAGATGGTCGGCTCGCTCGGCATGGGGAGCTCTCTCATCTCGCTCGAAGCCGTGGACGCGGGCTTCGGTCGGAACCTCGTGACGAAGGTGCTCGCGACTGACCACGCGCGCGAGGAGGTCGAGGAGGTGCTCAGGCTCATGAAGGCCGCCGCGCGGGAGATGCTCCGCGAGCACCGCCATGTGGTCGTCGCGTTGAGGGACGCGCTTCTCGACCGGCACGAGCTCGTCGGCGAGGAGATCCTCGAGGTCATCGCGAGGGCGTCGGTCCTCGACGTCGCCGCGGAGGCGAGGGCGGCGAGCTGAGGTCTCTCGCTTTGGGCGGGAGCGAGCGCAGACCGATCGGCTCGGCCCGCCTCAGCTAGCAGTGCCAGCGTCGCTCGAGCGGAACTCCTGGAATGCGGCCCACGCCCGCGATCCGTAGGTAGTCGCAGGCCCTCCGCCCATGAGGACCGCGACGGAAAGGGCCTCGGCGACCTCCTCGGGGGACGCACCGCGGATCGCTGCCGCCTTCGCATGGTAGGCGATGCATCCGTCGCACTGCATGACGACCGAGACGACGAGGGCCATGAGCTCCTTCACCCGTGCCGGCAGCGCGCCGTCTCCCAGCGCCGCGTCGTGGAGATCGCCGAATCCCGCCCACGCTGCGGGTGCTGCTCTGCGCAGCGCACGGGTCGGCTCTCGAAGCCCCGAGGTCAGTTCCGAGTAGGTGCCCACGGGATCACGTTGCCCGCGATCCTGCGCTGGCACCAGGGGCGAAAGTCCCATGGAGTGGCGGGTCGCTGCGCCGGAGCCACGCGAAGTGCTCGACGTCGCCCTGGAGTGCTAGTCGCCGCCAGAGCGTGTCGTTACCGGTCGATTGGCTCGCGTGGCATGCGATAGCGGCACGCTGCACGGATCGGTCGATAGCGGCGACGATGTCGAACTCCTCGGCGTCTCGGCCGGAGAACTCTGTACCAAGCTCTGCGTTCAGCTGTTCGGCGACGATGCGGGTGATGCCCCACGCGAGCACGGGGAGCTCGAGCGCGTGCGCCGCGACGACCGCGGCCTCAGTTGCCCGGCAGTGGTCGGCGTGGCCGGTCACACCGGAGGTGTCGAACACGAGAAGGATGTCGGGAGAGCAGTCGCCGGCCACCCGGCGCACGTCCGCGACGAGCGACTCGAGTGGGATGTCGTGCAGACCTCCGTCTGGGTGCTCGAGGAGGACCACCCGCGAGACGCCGAGCACCTGAGCCGCGGCGCGGAGCTCGTGGGCGCGAACGGCCGACAGGGCGTCGAACCCTGTGGCGCCGAGCGTCGAGGACTCGCCGCGGGTGAAGCTGAGGACCGCTACCTCGGCACCGGATTCGGCGAACCCGGCAAGTGCCGCCCCGAGCCCGAAGCTCTCGTCGTCGGGGTGGGCACACACCGCAAGCACGGAGCTCGCCGCCGGCAGCCCGAGCGTCGGACCGGCGTTCGCCCATCTAGGCGCCCCACCACGGGAGGTCATGATTCCAACATACCCCTGGAAGTACATGTCCGGCCGCGATCTTGGCGCTGCCGATCAGAGCGGTCGCCTGCCACGGAGGACTTTCGGGAATGCGGCCCACCGGCATGGAGTTGCACCGCGTTGATACCCAATGGGGTATTACGAGACGGAGCTCGACAGGGGCGCCGCAAGCCGGCGGCGGTGGGTGCAGGCGATCGTCGGGCAGCTTCTCGTAGCTGCGGACGCGCTCAATTTCACGTCGGTCCGGATCTCGCGACATAGCCGCCGCCGAACGAACGTGCGAACGTGGATCGTCGAGCGCGTCGGGAGCACCGCCTGACGAGTTGGCTCGAGGCGCTCTGCAGGCGGATCGGACGACGTCATGTCGGACTGCTCCGCGATCAGTCGCCAACCCCCGTGGAGCGTGGACCTGTAGAGGGCGAGGTGACGGAGGAGGACCGTGTTCCAGTGCCCGCGGGACCGATCTCGCTGAGGGTCCGCCGCGTGTCCCTGGCGTCGTCGCGGTACCTGTCGGTGCCTGCGGGTCGCGGCGCCGCGCGGGGTGCGATCTCCCTCAGGTCGGCTCACATCGGGCATGACACGACCGCGCGAGGCCGAGCGATCGTGCTCAAGATTGCAGTCCTTCGCGTCGTTTGTGACAGCGACATCGAGGTGCAGCGAACACAGGAGGGCGGATACGTGGCGGTCGACAGGGCCGCCGGCATGCAGCGCTTGGCACCTGTGATCGAGCGGGACGTGCGCGACGAGCTCGTCATCGCCGGGAGCGCGTCCTCCGAGCTGTACGAGCTGGCGTTCGCACACAACGCGACGGCGAGCGTGATCGTCGACGCGTCGGGGCGCGTGCTCGAGGTCAATGTCGCCTTCTGCGAGCTCGTGGGCCACGAGCGTTCCGAGCTCGTCGGCGGGGTCGGGTCGTGCATGCTCGAGACGGACGATGGCGAACCCGCACTCGCGGAACCCGATGTATTCGCCCGCCTGCGCACGCCGGTACGTTGGCGCCGGGGAGACGGCTCGATAGTTGTCGCCGAGGTCGCGTCATCGTGCATCGACCGATCCTCGGGCCGCCCACCACGGTTCGTCCTCAGCGCACGGGACGTCGCGGGGGAGGACGATCTTGTCGCACAGCTCACCTACCAGGCATTCCACGACCCGCTCACAGGGCTGGCAAACCGAGTGCTCTTCGAGGACCGTCTCGACCACGCGCTTGCCCGAGCCGCGCGCGCGGGTGGTGGGTGCGGTGCGGTGCTCCTGCTCGACCTCGACGACTTCAAGGGAGTGAACGACACACTTGGACACCACGTCGGCGACGAGCTCCTGGTCGCGCTCGCGGTTCGGCTGCGCGACGCGACGCGTACCTCGGACACGCTGTGCCGCTTCGGTGGTGACGAGTTCCTACTCCTCGTCGAGGACCTCGAGGGCCCGCGCGAGGTCCACCAGATCGCGGCACGCCTCATGGCGTCCTTCGGTCACCCCTTCGACGTCGGCGGCACGTCGGTCATCCAGCAGGCGAGCCTCGGGATCGTCCCGTGGGCGAGCGGCGACGAGGACCCGGCGTCGCTCTTCGCGCGAGCGGACACCGCGATGTACGAGGCGAAGCGACTCGGCAAGGGTCGCCATGTCGTCTTCGATCCCGACGTCCACGAGCGTGCCGTGCGGCGGTTCGAGCTCGCCCAGGACCTGCGGGGTGCGCTTGCGGCGGGAGAGCTCTCGATGCACTTCCAGCCCCTCATAGAGCTCGCGACGGGCCGGGTCGAGGGTTTCGAGGCACTGATGCGATGGTCGCACCCGACACGAGGGGCCGTCGCGCCTGATGTGTTCATCCCGCTTGCCGAGGAGAGCGACCTCATCTTCGAGCTCGGAGCGTTCGCGCTTCGCGACGCGACGCGACGCGCGATGGCCTGGACCGTGCTCGGCGGCGAACGCGCGCCGTACGTGTCCGTGAACCTGTCGACACGTCAGCTGTACGATCCGAACCTCGTGCGCGTCGTCGAGGACGCCCTCACGCGCAGCGGTCTCCCGTCGGCACGGCTCGTGCTCGAGGTCACCGAGTCCGCGGCCCTCGGCGACCTCGAGGCGTCGAACCACACGATGCAGCGGCTCGTCCAGCTCGGCATCCGGATCGCGGTCGACGACTTCGGCATCGGGTACTCATCGTTGTCGTACCTGTCGTTGATCTACCCGAAGATCATCAAGATCGACCGATCGCTCGTCCGCGGCTGTGACGGTGACCCAGACCGCGCGACGCTCCTCGAAGGTGTCGTCTCCCTCGGTCATAGTCTGGGCGCGACCGTGGTCGCCGAGGGTGTAGAGGCCTCGGAGCAGCTCGCGATCCTGCGGACGATCGGGTGTGACGGCGGCCAGGGCTATCTGTTCTCGCCTGCGGTGCCTGCGGCCGACGTCGTCGCGACCGTGCGCCGGATCGAGCTCGCGACCGGCGGTGCCGCGCACCCGGCATCCGACGCGGAGCGCGAAGCCGCGCGCGCGACCACCTCCGCACGAGGGGGCGGCCATGGCAGTCATTGAGGTCGTTGTCGGGCGGCAGCCGGTCTTCGACGCCGAGCTCGAGGTCGTCGGCTACGAGCTGATGCTTCAACCGGTCGAGGGCGACGGCCGCGGCGCCGCGCGCGAGGACGCGCAGCCGACCGCCTCCGTGCTCTACGACGCCGTGAGCATCGGCGTGTCCCGTCTCGTCGGGGACCGTTTCGTGTTCTGCGACGCTGATCGCTCCGTGCTCGCCGGCGAGGCGCCGCTCGTGGTGCCGCCGGAGCAGACAGTCCTCGAGGTCGCTCCCGGTCTCGCGACGGACGGGGAGGTCGTCGCGGGCTGCAGGCACCTCGTCGACCTCGGGTTCACGATCGCGCTCGACCGCGTCGAGGACCTCGAGAGCTGCGCGTCACTGCTCGACCTCGCAGGCATCGTCAAGATCGAGCACGCGAGCCTCGCACCGGCGCGCCTCGCTCCGCTTGTCGACGAGGTCAAGAAGCACGGTCTACTCGCGCTCGCGCTCGGGGTCTCGTCTCCCAGCCAGCTCGAGTCCTTCCGGGAGCTCGGGTTCGACTACTTTCAGGGGGACTTGCTCTCTGCACCGCAGGTCGTGCCCGGACGAACGCTCGACGCGTCGAACATCGCGCGGCTCCACCAGGCGGCCAGACTCGTGTCCCAGCAGTGCAGTGCCGCTGAGCTCGAGGAGGTCGTGCGCTCCGAGCCGGCGCTCGCCTACCAGCTGCTCCAGATCGCGGGGGTGGGCGCCGACAACGGCTTCAGGCGTCCCGTGCGAAGCATCCGGGAAGCGCTCGTGCTCCTCGGCTGGCGTCACCTGCAGAGCTGGATCACGTTCCTGCTCGAGACGCGGCATGGAGCGACGAGCGACGACGAGGCGATAACGACGCTCACCCGCGCGCGGATGTGCGAGCTCCTCGCACAGCGCTCCTACCCCGCCCTCGCCGACGTCGCGTTCGCCGCCGGGATGCTGTCGGCGTTCGACATGCTCCTAGACATGCCTCTCGACGACGTCCTCGCGACGCTCCCGCTCGACGAGGTGCTGCACGATGCCGTCGCACGGGCCGACACCCCAGTCGGAAGGATCGTCGCAGACGTGGTGGACTGCCAGCTCGGCCGGTCCGTGGACGCGACCCGTTCGGGGTTCAGCGACGTCACCCTCAGCGGCGCGGCGATCGCCGCCTTGCGCTGGGCGATCGATGCGTCGAAGCGTGCCGCGCCGTCGTGAGCTCGGCGATCCCGACGGCGCTCGCGACCGTAGCGGCGCCCACGGCCGCACCCACCTGGGCGCGCCGACCGGGCATCATGTTCCGATGCCTGCGCCGCTGACCAAACGCTTGACGAGCTGGCCCCGGGGCGCGCGATGATCGCGTTCCTCGCGGTCGTGCTCCCGGGCTTCCTCAACTCGCTCGCGCCGACGCTCGACCACTACGGATATCTCGCGGTCGCGGGGTTCGTGTTCCTCGAGGACTTCGGCGTGCCCCTGCCGGGCGAGACGATACTCATCGCCGCCGCGGTCTACGCGGGCGCCGGGCGCCTGAACCCCGTCGTCGTCGGGATCGTCGCCGTGGTCGCCGCGGTGCTCGGTGACAACGTGGGCTTCGCGATCGGTCACTTCGCGGGGCGCGCGGCGATCGTGCGCTGGGGCCGGTACGTCATGTTGACCGAGGAGCGGCTCGCGAGAGCCGAGCAGTTCTTCAACCACCACGGCGGCAAGGTCATCGTCGTCGCGCGCTTCATAGAGGGACTGCGCCAGGCGAATGGCATCGTCGCCGGAGCGTCGGAGATGTCATGGCTCCGCTTCCTCCCGTTCAACGCGCTCGGCGCGGCGCTCTGGGTCGGGACCTGGCTCGCGGTCGGCGAGCTCGCTGGCAGCCACATCGATGCCGTCTATCGTGGGATCACGCGATACTCGCTCATCGCACTCGCAGTCGTTGCCGTCGCGCTGCTCGCCTTCCTCGTCCGGGTCGTGGTCCGGCGCCGTTCCGGCGCCCCGGCCAATCCCGTCACTTCCTCGCCTCCCGCGACGCAGGATCCCACGAACCCCCGGTAGGCGTCGCAGTTCGGGACCTTCGGCCCTGGGTGGCACTCGGGCGTGCACTTACGATCGCCCCGTGACCAGGCCTCCGGCGTCGTGACCTCGCTCCGCGTCGGCGACTCGGCGACGATCGGGGTCGCCGGCCTCGACGAGCTCATCGCCGCGCTCTCGGCCGACGGTTACGAGGTGGTCGGGCCCGTCGTGCGCGACGCGGCGATCGTGCCGGGAGCGGTCTCGTCGGCCGCAGATCTTCCCACCGGCTGGCACGACGAGCATGCGCCGGGCTCCTACCGGCTCCGCGACGACGGTGACGAGGCGATCTTCGGGTGGGCCGTCGGCCCGGGGTCGTATAAGGGCGAGCTGTTCCCTGCGCGCGAGTCGATCTGGACCGGCCGACGCAACGGGTCCACGATCGAGATCACGGAGGCCGTCGACACACGCGCGGCCATCGCGATCGTCGGCGCGCGCCCGTGCGAGCTCGCCGGGCTCGAGATGCTCGACCGAGTGCTTCTCGGGGGAGCCGCGGTCGACGGCGTCTACGCCGGCCGACGCGAGCGTGCATTCGTCGTCGTCGCCGAGTGCGCTGCTCCTTCCGCGACCTGCTTTTGCACGTCGATGGGGACGGGCCCGGGCGTGCTGCCGGCCGGGACGACGCCCGTCACGCTCCGCCCCGGAGGCGTCGACGTGCTGCCGCGCTTCGACCTGGCGCTCACCGAGCTCGCCGCGGGCGCGCCTCGCTCAAGGCGAACCGCGGGGGCGCCCGAGTGGGACGAAGGCTCGTTGCACGGCGACGCTCGGCGTGCAGGAGCGCACCGCTTCCTCGTGACGGTCGGGTCCGAGCGCGGCGCCTCTGCGCTCGGGGCCGTCGACCACGTGCCGGCCTCGACGGAAGACCACGACGCTCGCGACGCCCTGATCGCGCGAGCGTCGGCCGGGATGGGTCGGTTGCTCGACACCGACGGCCTTGCGTCCCTGCTCGCGCGCAACGCTGAACACCCGCGCTGGGAGGAGGTCGCGCAGCGCTGCCTCTCCTGCGGCAACTGCACGACGGTGTGCCCGACGTGCTTCTGCACCGACGTGGGGGACGTGACCGACCTTGTCGGAACCCTCGAGCGTCGCCGGCGCTGGTCTTCGTGCTTCGACCTCGACCATTCGTTTCTGCACGGCGGCCCCGTTCGCGCGTCGGCTGCGTCGCGCTATCGGCAGTGGGCGACGCACAAGCTCTCGACGTGGCACGAGCAGTTCGGGAGCTCTGGGTGCGTCGGCTGTGGGCGGTGCATCACCTGGTGCCCCGTCGGAATCGACATCACCGAGGAGGTCGCGGCGATACGCGCGAGCGAGCCGGGAGCTCGTCCCCTCGCCACTGTGCCGAGCGCGATCGGCGAGCGCGCACAGCCGGCGCGGAGCGACGGGGGGAGCCCGTGATCGAGGACCTCGCGGGTCTCGTCGAGCGCCATCCTCTCTTCCGGGGCCTCCCCGGGGGTGTCGCGGAGCTCGTCGCGGGGTGCGCGCACAATGTCGCCTTCTCGCCGGGGGAGCTCATCCTCGCCGAGGGAGGGGCCGCGGATGCCTTCTACCTCGTGCGGCGGGGTCGCGTGACACTCGAGGTGCACGCCGCCGGCCGGGGGCCACTCGTCGTCGAGACCCTCGACCCTGGCGCGGTGCTCGGCCTCTCCTGGCTCTTCCCTCCCTACCGCTGGAACCTCGACGCGCGAGCGCTCGATCCGGTCGGCGCGATCGCCGTCGACTCGTCGTGCCTGCGCCACAAGGCCGAGGCGGACGCCGCGTTCGGCTACCAGCTCATGAAGCGGCTGAGCGCCGTGCTGGTCGAACGACTGGAGGCGACGCGGTACCGGTTGCTCGACCTGTACGGTCATGACCGTTCCCCGTGAGGAGGCGGGCCGAGCGCCGCGCCGGGCACCGGGCGGGGGAGCCGACGGGCGCGCGGCTCGCGACGCCCTCACCCCTGCGCTCTACGTGGTGTCGCGGCGCCGGATCGAAGCGGACGGGGTCGTGACCGTCGTGCTCGACCCCATGGTCGGCGAGCCCGCCGCGTGGCTGCCCGGGCAGTTCGCGATGCTCACGGCGTTCGGGGTCGGCGAGGTCGCGATCTCGATGAGCGGCGTGCCCGGGGACGGGGGCGGACTCCGGCACACCATCCGTGACGTCGGCGCGGTCACCCACGCCCTCTGCGGCACGCCCGTCGGATCGCCGGTCGGCGTGCGGGGAGCGTTCGGGATTCCCTGGGGCGTCGAGGAGCTCGCCGACACCGACGTCGTCGTGGTCGCCGGGGGGATCGGCCTCGCGCCCGTGCGCGGGGCAATCTACGTGCTGGCAGGGCGATCCGGCGGGGGCCGCCTGAGCGTCGCGGTCGGTGCTCGCTCGCCCGAGCAGGTCATCTTCGCGGACGACCTTCGCGCGTGGCGAGAGTCGGGAGCCGAGGTCGAGCTCACCGTCGACGCGGCGCCGCCCGGGTGGAGGGGGTCGGTCGGCCTCGTCACGACCGCGCTGTCGCGGCTGGCGTTCGACCCGAGACGCGCGGCTGCCCTCGTCTGCGGGCCGGAGATCATGATGCGCCTCGTCGCGCGGCATCTCGTCGACCAGGGCCTCGATCCCGACCGTATCCGCGTCTCCCTCGAGCGCAACATGCAGTGCGGCGTCGGCCTGTGCGGTCACTGCCAGCTCGGGCCTTTCCTGCTCTGCCGCGACGGTCCGGTGCGCCCCTTCGCCGGCGTCGCCGGTGTGCTGGCCGAGCGCGAGCGGTGAGCGCGATGGCGATGGTTCCCGGCGGGTCCGGGGGGGATGGCCGCCCGAGCCTCGCCGTGTGGAAGTTCGCCTCGTGCGACGGGTGCCAGCTCAGCCTGCTCGACTGCGAGGACGAGCTGCTCGCGCTCGCGGGCGCGCTCGACATCGCCCATTTCACCGAGATGTCGCGATCTGTGGCCGCGGGCCCCTACGACGTGTCGCTCGTCGAGGGGTCGATCACGACCGAGGAGGATGCGCGCCGCATCGTCCAGGTGCGGGACAGCTCCCGCGTGCTCGTCTCGATCGGGGCGTGCGCGACCGCGGGCGGGATCCAGGGCCTACGCAACTTCGCGGGCGCGGGTGAGTACGCGCGCGCTGTGTACGCGCACCCCGAGTACCTCTCGTCGCTCGACACCTCGACGCCGATATCCGCGCACGTCCCCGTGGACGTCGAGCTCCACGGCTGCCCCATCGACCGCGGACAGCTGCTCGAAGTCGTCACTGCGCTCCTCGCGGGACGGCGCCCCGCGCTCCCCAGCCACAGCGTGTGCGAGGAGTGCAAGGCGCGTGGCACGGTCTGCGTCCTCGTCGGACAGCAGACACCGTGCCTTGGGCCCGTGACCAGGGCCGGTTGCGGGGCACTGTGCCCTACGGTCGCACGCGGCTGCTTCGGCTGCTTCGGGCCGGCCGCGACGGCCAACACGGCATCACTCGCACAGCGCCTCGTCGAGATCGGAGCAGGGAGAGACGCAGTCGCGCGACTCTTCCGCACGTTCACCGCTGCGGCGCCGGAGTTCGAGAGGGAGGCGCTCGCACATGAGCCATGGCACGCGGAACACTGACCGGACCATCGCGGTCGAGGGCCTCGCGCGCGTCGAAGGGGAGGGGTCTCTGCGCGCGGTCGTGCGCGACGGCGTTGTCGAGGAGGTCGAGCTCGAGATCTTCGAGCCACCCAGGTTCTTCGAGGCGCTGCTCCGCGGCCGTGACTACCTCGAGCCCCCCGACATCACCGCACGCGTCTGTGG
>Ga0307374_10007321_pt1 | contig 16873 bp, 10 predicted proteins | sample OX3MG_FD_202532 | JGI IMG/M metagenome (GOLD analysis project Ga0307374, IMG submission 202532) | Soil microbial communities from Risofladan, Vaasa, Finland - OX-3 | ecosystem: Environmental > Terrestrial > Soil > Coastal area > Acid sulfate soil | place: Finland: Risofladan, Vaasa | collected... | reverse complement strand
GACCCTCGGATTTAGTGCCGGAGGAGATGATGGCGTTGGCCGACGGCAGCAGGCCGCCGTCGAAGAAGCCAAGCAGCCCGCGCAGCACGATCAGCTGCACGATGCCGGTAACGAACGCCTGCGGGATGTAGAACAGCCCCGCGCCCAGCGCCAGCGGGATGAGCACCCGGCGATGCCCTACCCTATCGCCCAGCCGTCCCCAGCCCACGGAGCTGACGGCGGCCACCACGCCAGCCACGGTGTAGATTACGCCGGTCAGCGTCGCCGCGGACTGGCCCGCGTCCAGCTGCTGCACGAACAGCGGCAGGATGGGCAGCACGACGTTGGCCCCGAACTGGATGGAGAACACCACCAGCATCATCACGATCAGCTGCCGGTCGCGGCCGCGGGTGCTGATGTCCTGCAGCAGCCCCCTCAGGCCCCTGCCGCCCTCGCCAGCAGGCGCCGCGACAAAGTCCTCCCGCACCAGCAGCAGGGTCGTCACGCCGGCAGCGACGAACAGCAGCGCGGCCACGGCGAAGCTGGCGCGGTAGCCCACGTGGTCGGCGACGGTCCCGCCCAGCAGCGGCCCAACCGCGTTGCCGGCAAACAGCGCCATCTGGATCAGGCCCAGCGAGTAGCCCAGCCGGTCGCGCGGCACGAATGAGCTGGCCAGCGCCGTCGACGCCGCCACAACGCCCGTGAGCGCCCCCTGGATTATGCGCAGGCCGAAGAACTGCCAGATGTTCTGGGTCAAGCCCATCACGCCGATGACCACCGCGCCGGAGAACGCCACACGCAGCACCATCAGCCGCCGGCCGCGCCGGTCCGCCAGCGCGCCCCAGATGGGCGAGAACAGCGACAGCACGATTGCCTGCCCGAAGGCCGTCACGCCCGACCACACCTCCACCTGGTGCAGATCGGGGATGCCCAGGTCGTTCTGAATGAACAGCGGCAGGAACGGGAACACGAACCCAAAGGCCATGAACATGAAGAAGCTGGCCAGCGTGAGGGCATACAGGTTCCGCTGCCAGGACACAGGCGTGGTGGAAGGTGCAGGAGTGGTCAAATCACGGGCGAAGGCCCAAGCTAGCCTACCAGAGAGTATTCTCGTCCTCATGAGTCTCATCAGCCGTGGCGCGGGCGCCCTGACCGACTTCGTGGACGTACTTCGGCAGGTGCGGACCGACGAGATCGTCGCCGAGGCGGATCAGCACTTCGAGATCTCCGTTGTTGGCCCACCCGGCGCCGGCAAGACCACCCTCATCTCTCGCCTCGGCTCGGCCACGTTCGGCGCGCTGGCCGAGCCGTTCAGCCTGCGGCGCCTGGTCGAGCTGGAGGTGCCGCTGTCGCCGGGCCAGCTCCAGGCGGCCTACCAGAGCGATCTGGTGCTGTGGCTGCAGGACGTCAGCGCGCCCTACGTGGACGACAGCTTCGCCCTGTTGCGCAGCCACGCGCCGGCGTTCCTGCACGCCGGCAACAAAGCCGATCTGCTGCTCGACCCCAATCCGGCGGCCACGGAGGGCGCCGTGCTGGTGTCGGCTCTTTCGACGGACAGCGTCCGCCAGCAGCTGGCGCCAGCCATCCTGGACGCCGTGCCGCACCTCGGGCTGGCGTTGGGCCGGCGCTTCGGCATCTTCCGCCAGGCAGTGGCGGACCGTGAGATCCTGCGCGTGGCCCGCGTCAACGCTGAGGTGGCGGTGGTCTCCGCCATCCCCCAGGCCAGCCTCATCCTGGGCCCGGTCAGCGCCGTGGCGGACACCTTCCTGCTGACCAAGAACCAGGCCATGCTGCTGCTGCGGCTGGCAGCGCTGCACGGCCTGAGCCTCGACAAGCGCCGCCTGGTAGAGCTGGCGCCGATCGTGGGCGCGGCCTTTGGCTGGCGCACCCTGGCCCGCGAGGCGGTGGGCTTCTTGCCGGCCGGCTTCGGCGTCGTGCCCAAGGCCGTCATCGCCTACGCCGGCACGGTGGCCGTGGGCCGCGCTGCCGCCTGGTACTACGAAACCGGCCGCAAGATGCCCGAGAACCAGCTCCGGCAGATCTACAGCGAATCCTCGGCCCGCGCCCGCGGCCTCGTCCGCGAGATCGGCCAGCGCTTGAAGCGCGCCGGCTGAAGGCTCATACTCCCGTCATGGCCTCACGCGTCCTGTTCTCCTCCCTCCTGAGCCGCCCCCTGTTCCCCGAGCTCTCGATTTCCGACTGCCAGCTATTCTGTTAGCCGGCATCCGGCGCGAGTGGCGCTACGCTGGCCTGCTGGGGCTGGTGTTTGTCGCCGCGGCCTTCTTGCGCTTTTATCGCCTCGACGCCCTGCCGCTCGGCTTCCACCACGACGAGGCGCTCGATTCCATCGCCGCCCTGGAGATTTGGACCAAGGGCCAGCATCCCATCTTCTTCCCCCAGCAGGGCTCGCGCGAGCCGCTGATGATCTACCTCGAGTCGTTCGGCATCCTGGCGCTGGGCGCCACCCGGCTGGGCGCACGCATCGCCCAGGCCTGCGTCGGCACGGCCGGCGTGGTGGCGGCGTGGTTCCTGGTGCGGCAGATGTTCGGCCGCCGCGTGGCGCTGCTGGCCAGCGCCTGCATGGCTTTCTCCTTCTGGCAGATGTTCGAGAGCCGGCTCGGTTTGCGCGCGATCTCCCAGCCGCTGGTCGAGGCCATCTGCCTGCTGTTCTTCTGGCGCACGCTGACGCACCGCCGCTGGCGTGACGCGCTGCTTGCCGGCGCCTTCCTGGGCCTGACCATGTACACCTACACCGCGGCCCGCGTGCTGCCCCTCCTGTTCACCGCTGTCGTGCTGTGGCAGCTGCTCGTCGCGCCCGGGTTCCTGGCCAAGCAATGGGCCCGGATGCTGGCTGTCGCCGCGGCGGCCCTGGCCGTGTTCGCCCCGCTGGGGGTGTACGCCCTGCAGCGCCCCAGCGACTTCTTCGGCCGCTCGCTCCAAGTCAACCTGCTGACCCCCCAACCCTTCACCGGCGCGGCCCGGTCCGGAGGCGTGGGCCAGGCCGTGCTGAAGACGCTGGGCATGTTCTCGGTCCAGGGCGATCCGGCCTGGAAGTACAACATCGGCGGCCAGCCGGTGTTCGACTGGCCGATGTCGGCGCTGTTCTACGGCGGCATCGCCCTGGCGCTGCTGGCCGTGGCGAGCTCCGTGCGCACGCGCCGTACCGAGCGGCCAGTCGCCAGCCCGCATGCCTTCCTGCTGCTGTGGCTGGCCGTCATGCTGCTGCCGGGCTTCCTCTCCAGCGAAGCGCCCCATTTCCTGCGCACCATCGGCATCATGCCCGGCGTGTTCGTGCTCCCGGCGCTGGCGCTGGCCTGGCTCATCGATCGCTGGCGCTGGGCCGCGCCTGCCGCCGCGATTTTCCTGGCCGGCGAAGGCGTTGAGACGGGCTACCGCTATTTTCAGGAATGGGCCCACAGCCCGGCCGCCTACTACGCCATGCAGGCCGACGCCGCGGACGTAGCGGCCTACCTCGAGGACCTGCCCGGCCAGGAGCCGGTGCTGTTCTCGTCCGAGTACCCCGGCCATCCCACGCTGCTGTACCTGGCGCCCAAGAAGTTCGAGAGCATCCGCTGGTTCAACGGCCGCGAAGGGCTGGCCTTCCCCCCGCCCGGCCAGCCCTACCTGTATGTCTTCACGGCCCACTACCAGCCGGCATTCCTGAACCTGGCCTCGCTGTTCGCGCCCGATCAGCTGGTCCACGAAGGGCGCGATCCAGGGGGCGGCATCGCCTACCAGGTGTTCAGCGGGTCGCCATTGAGCCCTGCTCCGCCAACGGTCGTGCAGGCCCAATTGGGCGACCTGGCGCATCTCGACGGGGCGAGCTTGCCGCGCAGCGTCAAGGCCGGCGAAACCCTCGACGTGCAGGAGTACTGGCATGCCCTGAAGCCCGGCACGCCGGCCATCCGCGCCTTCGTCCACCTGGTCGACGCCCAGGGGCACCTGTGGGCCCAAGCCGATAACCTCGGCTACTACGCCGAGGACTGGCAGCCGGGCGACGCGGCCATCAACAATCAGCGCCTGGACGTGCCAGCCTACGCTCCGCCGATTCCCATGAAGCTGCTGTTCGGCCTGTACTCATCCACCACCGGCCAGCAGTTGCCGGTGCGCGACGCCTCCGGTGCGCCCGCCGGCTCGCAGGTTCCCCTAGGCACGGTCCAGGTGCAGGCCGGCTCCGAACCGAGCTCCGGCTGGCGCCCCCCGAAGTCCCTGAACCGTGAAGTCGCCCCGGGCCTGACCCTCGCCGGCTACGACCTGCCGCAAAGCAGCGTGCGCGCCGGCGACTCGGTCTCGGTCGACCTCTTCTGGCGCATCGCCGGGCACATCCAAAGCGTGCCCAGCCTCCAGCTTCGGACCAGTGGCGTCGATTCCCCTGCTCCCGAGCAAGGACTGGCCGACCTGCTGCCGCCGGGCCAGTGGCCGGCTGGCGTCATCGAAGATCGGCGCCGCCTGGCCATCGCGCCTACCGTGCCGGCGGGCACGGCCGAGCTGACCGTTGGCGGCGTCAGCCTGGGCCAGCTGTCGATCTCCGAGCCCGAGCGCCAGTTCACCGTCCCGCCCATGGCGCATCGGCTCGATCTGGCGGTGGGTGGCTTTGCCACCCTCGCGGGCTACACCCTCGAGCCGCTGCAAGCTGGCCAGCCCCTCCGCCTGACCCTGTTCTGGCAGGATCGCGCGCTCACCGGCACCAGCTACAAGGTCTTCGTCCACGTGCTGGACGCCGCCAACCACGTCATCGCCCAGAAGGATGACGTCCCCGACGGCGGCCAAATGCCGACCACCGCGTGGGTGCCAGGCCAGGTGATTGCCGACCGCTACGAGGTCTCGCTCCCCGGCGCCCTGCCAGCGGGAGCGCAGCTCGAGGTCGGCCTGTACGAGCCCGCCTCCGGCAAACGCCTGACCGTCGGCGCGGCCGACCACCTGCTGCTGCCCCTTACTCGGTAGAATCAAGCCGTCTTGTACAGCATGGTCGTGGTCTTCCGGGTCAAGCCGGATAAGATCGAGGACTTCCTGAGCATCTCGCGCACGGTCCGGCAGTACAACCAGAAGCAGGGCTACAAAGTGCCGGTCACCTACCGCCCGCTGGACGCGCGCACCGGCAAGTTCATGGTCGAGGTCAAGTACGAGAGCCGCACCGAGCTGCAAGAGGAACAGCAGAAGCAGAGCTCAGACGAGATGTGGCAGCGGCTCATCGCCAAGGCCGAGTCCACCTTTGTGCCCGGCAGCCAGCAGATCGACATCCTCCACCGCGAGGTCTAGAGTCCTACGCGGACGGCGAGCAAGGCCGGGCGAGCAAGGCTGGTGAGCGCCCCGCGGCCTCCCGTTAGTCGTCGCGCGCAGTCAGCTTGTACACGCCCTTCTGGACGAAGATGTCCAGCAGGGCGGCGTCGAGGTGCGACTCGTGAGTTTCCCACAGCAGTATCTGCAGCGCCTTGTAGGTGGGCACGGCCTTTTTGTAGGGCCGGTCCCAGGCGGTGAGGGCGTCGAAGATGTCGGAGATGGCCATCATCTTGGACTGCAGCGGGATCTGGCCAGCGGTGAGCCGGTTGGGATAGCCGCTGCCATCCAGCTTCTCGTGGTGCGCCCAGGCGATCTCCGGCACGTGCCGCAGGTCGTGCGTCCAGGGAATCTTGGTGAGGAACTTGTAGGTGTGCGTCACGTGCGACTCGATCTCGGCACGCTCCGTCTCGTCTAGGCTGCCGCGTTTGATAGCCAGCCGGCGCAGCTCCAGCGGCTCGAGCAGCGGCTCCCTGTCGCCGTCCAAGGCGTGATAGGTCAGCCCAGCCAGCAGATCGAGGTCGTGCTCGCCTTCACCGGCCATCACCGACGGCTCGTTCGCCTCACGGACCAGGGCGAAGGAGCTCTCCAACTCCCGCAGCGCGCGGTCGAGCTCGGCGTCGATGGCAGCCAGGGACGTGTCAGCTCCGGCTGAGCCATGCTCCAGCAGGTAATCGAGCTTGCGGCGTAGGAATTGCGACTCGAGCGCCGCGCGGGCTACGCCGAAACGCCCCCGAATCTGCTGGACCTGCCAGTCATACAGCTTCTTGGCCTTGATTAGCACGTGCTCGCGCACGCCCACCTTGCCGAAGTCGTGCAGCAGGCCGGCGTAGCGCATCTCGCGCAGGGCGTCGCCGTCGAAATGGACGCTGGCCAGGTCGCCGCGGTGGATGCTGTTGACGGCCTCGGCCAGCCCCACGGTGAGCTTGGCCACACGCTCGGAATGGCCGGAGGTGGTCGGGTCGCGCGACTCGATGGCTTGCACCGAGGCGGTGACGAAGCCCTCGAACAGGGTTTGGATGCTCTCGATCAGCCGCCTGTTGTCCAGCGCCACCGCGGCTTGGCTGGCGAACGACAGCGTCAGGTCGCGGTCCTCCAGCGAGAACGGGATGACCTCCGACTCGGCGTTGTCCAGCGTGAGCTTCACGTCCGGCCGGTACTTGCGGTTGATGAGCTGGATAACGCCCACGATCTCGCTGTCGGAGTTGATCATCGGCACCGCCAGCATCGACTTCGAGCGGTAGCCGGTGCGCTGGTCAAAGTCGCGGTTGAAGCTGTACGGCAGGTCCCGCGGCAGGTCGTAGATGTCCAGGTGCTGGACCGCGGCGCCGGTGGTCGCCACGTGGCCGGCGATGCCCGCGTTGAGCGGCATGCGGAAGGCCTTGAAGTCGGATGGGTTCGAGAAGTTTTGGGCCTTGTTGAAGGCCAGCATCTTGGTTCGGGTGGTAATCTGCTTGCCGTCCGCGTCCAGCAGCGGCTGACCCTGGTCATCGCTGGCCACCTGGTCGTGCTCGACCACCAGGTACAAGCTGCCGGCGTCGGCCGAGGTGATGCCGCGCGCCTTGGTGAGGATCAGGCTCTGCAGCGCGTCCGATTCTTTTACCGAGGACAGGGCCACCCCTACGTGGTGCAGATCGGCCATCTGCGCGGCACGGCGGTCGAGGTCCATCTGCGCCTTGCGAGCGCGCTCGTTCAACTCGATCTGGCGCAGGGCGTTGCGCAGCGCCACGGCCAGGGTGCCCGGACGCACTGGCTCCTGGACCAGGGCGAACACCCACTCGGGCAGGCCGTCCACTGCGCCGTCCGACAGCAGCAGCACCGCCGACATGTCGCCGTGAAGGTCCTCGATGGTGCGCCACAGGCGGGCATCGCCCAGGCTGTCACCGTCCAGCAGGTAAATCTGCGGGAACTTCACGTCCACCAGCGCCGCCGGCTCCAGGCAGTGGGCGTTCAGCCGCAGATCGGCCAGCAGCGCTGCGAAGGGCTCGCGTCCCACGCGGATGGCGACCGCCGGCGCGCAGTACAAGGTGGCGCGAGCGCCTTCGACCCGGTGCAGCTCGCCTTGCGCACGGGACTCGACCGCCTTCATGACGAATAGCCAGCATACACGACAGGTAGAAGGTAGTCGGTCGGCAGTAGCCGGTAGCACTTTTGCCTCAGTCCTGGTTCGCCTTCCGGCGGCCGCTGAGACCACGGCCTACCCGTCTGCCGGCCGCTCTCTATCGCCGTCCCAGCGGACACAGGGCGCACACCTTGTGGTGGCACCAGCGGTCCCAGACGTAGAGCAACCCCTGTTCGCCGGCGGCGCCCTCAGCCACGCCGGCCCGCGACCGCAGGATGTTGCGCCGCATGTACCTGGTCACCTGGTTGGCGCCTTCGGGTGGGTAAGCCAGGAAAGCCCCGACCGCCGCTTCGGACAGCATGAATCGGCAGGTCGCCTGCCCGTAGGCCATTGCGAATGGCAGCAGCACGTTGACGGCAATGGCATCGGCGCGCTGCCGGCCAACCTCCCCCAGCTGCTCCTGCCACGCGCTCCGGAGCCGCCGCGCCCGGACATCCCCGACGCCGCGCAACCCGCCGTCCGCGCAGGACCCGCCGTCCGCGCAGGAGGGTGGGTCCTGCAGCGGCGCCAGCAACCCGTCCACGAGCCCGCCTGGCAGCAGCCGCGCCAGCACCGCGGCGAACTGCCGGATGCGGCGATCTGGCAGATTGTCCGGGCGCACGCCGGCCGTCTCCCAATTTGCCGGCGCTAACGTATCGCCCGGCAGCCCCACCGCGAGCCTGGCCTCGCCGCCTGCCGCCAGCCCCGCCGACTCGAGCAGCAGCTCCCGGATGCCGTCCACCGTGCTGGCGCAGACCACCGCCCGCAGCGGCGCAAGCTGCGCCAGCTGCCTGAACGGCGCGCGATTGCGGCTGTAGCCCAGCGCCTCCAGCAATCCCGCGTACAGCACCTGGTCCGGCTCGAACACCGCCAGCTCGCCTTCCAGCACCGTCTGCTTGGCCCGAAAGCGCTCCAGCGCCAGCCGGACGATCGAGGCCGCGACGATCTCCGGCTCCTTACGCGGCAGCGCACGCTGGCAGGGCGCCACCACATAGCTCAGTTGCGCCGGCGCCACCGCCGCAACTGTTCCGGCCTCGACAACCGCGCAACCCACTCGCGACCCGCTCTGAGCGTGCCCCGTCGAAGTTGGCCGCGCGTCCACGGCGCTTTCGAAGAGAGCCAGGCGGCCGCTGGCCCGCACTTCGGCGCAGCCTCGAGCTTGCTCGGACGGAAATGACCCCGCCCTCACAGTCTCCCGAAAAGCCTGCGGCGCGCCCCGGGGAACGTCCAAATCGAGAAGCGCCAGGCGGGCGTTCGCTGGTGGAACGCCGGCCGTCGGAGCCTGCCCTGGCGGGCTTAACTGAGCTTCCAGTCCCGCGCTGGCAACGGCCGTGAGAGCACACGCCGGCGGCAGCTCGTCCGCCTGGGCCTGCTGCCCCAGTGCAGATCGGCCGCTGCGCATGGGCGCCTGGCCAGCGTCGAACAGGTACGCTGCCGCACCAACGGCGATCACGGGCTTCCCGGCACCACCGCCGGCCAGCACCGGCATCCCGTGAACGCTGAGGCTGGGGTACGCGGTCTGTTCCGAGCGGGCTGTCTCGACAAGCTCCCCGGCAGTGGTGGAGGGTGCGTCCGCAAGGCGCCGCGGTTTCAGGCGGCCGGCCAGTTCGACGGTGAGGACCGGCTCGCCCTGCGAGTTGAGGACCGGTTCGTCGTCCCCCAGCACGACGTGGAGCAGCACGCGGTCGTAGGCCGGGTCGCGGTGGTGGCCGTGCTGCCGCCAGCCGCTGCTTTCGAGGTGCAGCTCCACGTCGCCGCGGAGCAACGAGCCGTCGGGCAGGGCCAGGATCGCGTCGCGGAAGTCCGGCCCGGCGCCGCCCAGGCACATGCCGGGGAAGACCACCTTGAACGCCAGCCCGGACGTGGTCCGCAGCTGCCGCCGGTCGAACGATTGCTTAGCCCAGACGCCCGCCAGCCAGCGTTCGTCGCGCCGCGGGGCAATTGTGCCCTTCTTGCTGACGTCCTTCACCAGCCGTCTCATGCCCGAACTGGCGGCGAACCGCGGCGCTTGCCCGCTGACGCGGCCCCTACCCCCTCTGCCTGCATGGCGTCTGAGTGTAGCACAAGCGTTCTAGTTTTGGGAAGAGTGCCGACAGGCGCTAACATCGCCGTCGAATGGATCGTCAGACAGAGAGCGTGTACGCGCACGTCGATCAGCCGGCCTTCGAGCAGATGCAGATCGACCAGAACATCTCACGCGTGGCCATCTTCTTCGTTTGCTTCCTGACCATCGCGGTGTTCTATTTCACGCTGGTCAACTTCCCGGTGGCCAAGCTGCTGCCCGTCCAGCAGATCCAGCAGGTGGGCTCGATCGTGAGCTCCCTGAACCCCGCCGCCTCGCGCACTCCGGCGTCCGCTGCCAAGCCCACGGGAGCCTTGGGCGGCTCGCAGATCGGCTCCTCCGCGGCGCCCAGCGCCAGCGCCTCCGCCGCGCCGGCCAGCATCGCTGCCAGCGCTGCCTCGCCGGCGTCCGCCAAGCCGTCCAGCAGCGCCGGCGTGCCAGCCGGCGGGGCCTACACCGTCGCGTCCGGCGACACGCTGACCACTATCGCCAGGAGGTTCAACACCAACGCGCAGACCATCGCCGACGCCAACAAGATGACCACGAACGCTCCACTGCGCGTTGGCCAGAAGCTGGTTATCCCGGGCTAGCCAGCAGTTCCAGCAGCTTCGAGTGAAGGGCGGGAGTGGCGGCGCAGACGAGCTGGCTGGAGTCCCACCGCCAGGGCTGGCCGTCAAAGCCGGTCACTATGCCTCCGGCCTCCTCGCACAGCAACGCGCCGGCGCACGCGTCCCAGGCATTGACCGCGTCGACCACGTGGGCGGCTAATCGCCCGTCCGCCAGGTAGGCCAGCACCAAGCTGGAAACCATCACTCGCACGCCCCAGAGCCGCTCCCGCAGGATGCGGCTCATGACGCCGAGCATCGCATCCACCTCGCCGCTGGAGGTGCGGTGGCCGAAGTCGATGCTGACAACCGCCGGCGTGCCCGACACCTGCATCCGCTGCCATTCCTCCCCGGCCGCCGACGTGTATGCCCCCCGGCCTCGCTCGGCCCAGTAGAGGCGGCTGGCGGCCGGCTCGAGCACGACCGCGGCCGTCACCTGGCCGTGTTCCACCAGCGCGACGTTGACGTTGTAGATCGGCAGCCCAATAGCGTAATTCGTCGTGCCGCAGATGGGATCGAGCACCCAGAACACCTCGCGGCTGCCCTGGTGGCCGGTCTCCTCGCCGAGCACGCCGCAATCCGGAAAGGCCGCGCCCAGCCGCTCGATCAGCAGCCGCTCCACGGCTGTGTCCGTACCGGTGACGTAATCCAGCCGGTCCTTTTCCTGCCACAGGTCGGCGCCGCGCCGCTCCAGCAGCAGCGGCTGCGCTGCGCGAACAGCTTCGATGGCCGCGGCCGTCTCAGCCCGCATCACTTGCCGCCCTCGTAGGACCGCCGTCCGCGTAGGACTCGCCGTCCGCTAGGATCCGATGTAGCCCTGCTTGGACAGCAGCTCGCCCACCAGGACCGCGCCCTTGGCCGCGCCCATCTTGGTGTTGTGCGAGACCAGCACCCACTTCAGGCCATTGGGCAGCGCATGGTCCTCGCGCACCCGGCCTACGCTGGTAGCCATGCCGCCGTGCAGGTCGCGGTCGAGCCGCGGCTGCGGCCGGAAGGGATCGTCCGAAACGACAATGAGCTGGCACGGCGCGGACGGCAGCCCCAGCTCCTCCAGCCCCGAGCGATAATCCCGAAAGGCCGCTTTCACCTCGTCCACGCTGGCCTTCTCCCTGGTCGAAACGAACACCGCCTCGGTATGCCCGTCCAATACATTCACCCGCGTGCAGGTGCAAGACACAGGGAAAGAAGCCGGCCGGATAAATTCGCCGTCCGCGTAGGACTCGCCGTCCGCGTAGGACCCGAGGACTTTTTGGGTTTCCTGTTGGACCTTCTCTTCCTCCCTGGGGATGTAAGGCACCACGTTGTCGAGGATGTCCAGCCCCAGCACGCCGCCAACCCGGCCGGCGCCGGACATGGCCTGCATAGAGGTCATGAGCACCAGGTTCAAGCCCCAGCGGTCGTACACCGGCTTGAGGGTCGTGGCCAGGCCGATAGTCGTGCAGTTCGGTTGAGGGGCGATGAAGCCCTTCCAGCCGCGCCGCCGGCGCTGCACGTCGATCAGCTTGGCGTGCCCGGCGTTGATCGTCGAAACAAAGATTGGCACGTCCGGCTCCATGCGAAAGGCGGCGGCCGTCGAGACCACCGGCACCTGCTCGGCCAGGCGCGGCTCCAGCTTGAGAGCTTCGTCGGACTCGATCGCCGTGAACACCAGGTCGAGCTGGCTCACGTCCAGGTCGTCGGTAGCGCGCACCTCCATGTCCAGGGCTGCCGCGGACGCAGATTCCGGGCAATACCACCTGAAGGCGCCGGAGCTGGAATCGGTCAGCGCCTGGCGGTAGGTCTTGCCGGCTGAGCGCTCGGAAGCGGCCAGCTGGCTCAGTTCGAACCACGGATGATCCTGGAGCGCGACCACGAACTGCTGGCCCACGATGCCGGTGGCGCCCACGAGGCCGATGCGGAGCATGGCTGAAAGTGTAGTAGCCGGTCAGCAGCCGCGGCCGGTCGCAGGACAGCCGTGACTGCATCGTGCTACGATGTAAATGCTCGGCTGAATGCGCTCCAGCGCTGCAGCTGGGACTACCGGCTCGGCTGCTGACTACTGGCTGCTTCTAACAACCGCGCCCTGCACGAGCTCGGCGATTTCACCACCACCCCGCGGGTCATCACCATCTCGGCCATCGCCATTCCCATCGGCGTCCTGGCGGCGTTCGTAGCGCTGGCGCTGCTGCGGCTGATCGGCTTCTTCACCAACATCTTCTTCTACCAGCGCATCGGCTTCGACCTGGCCTCGCCCGCGGGCAACCACTTGGGCTGGCTGGCGCTGTTGGTGCCGGTCATCGGCGGGCTGGTGGTCGGCTTCATGGCACGCTACGGCTCGGAGCGCATCCGCGGCCACGGCATTCCCGAGGCGATCGAAGCCATCCTGATCAACGGCAGCCGGATCGAGCCCAAGGTGGCTCTCCTCAAGCCGCTGTCATCGGCCATTTCCATTGGCTCCGGCGGCCCGTTCGGCGCCGAGGGGCCAATCATCATGACCGGCGGCGCCTTTGGCTCGCTGGTCGCCCAGTTCCTGCGGCTGACCGCCGCCGAGCGCAAGACGCTGCTGGTGGCCGGCGCCGCTGCCGGCATGTCGGCCACGTTCGCCGCGCCCGTGGCGGCCGTGCTGCTGGGCGTGGAGCTGCTGCTGTTCGAGTGGAAGCCGCGCAGCGCCATCCCGGTCGCCCTGGCCAGCGCCGCCGCCGCGGTCGTGCGACGCTACATCATCGGCCTGGGGCCGCTGTTCCCGGTGCCGCCGCACCCCGAGTTCATCGGTCCGCTGGGCATCCTCGGCTGCGTGCTGGTGGGCCTCACCGCCGGGGCGCTGTCGGCGCTGCTGACCGTCAGCGTCTACGCCGCCGAGGACGCCTTCACCAAGCTGCCTATCCATTGGATGTGGTGGCCGGCGATCGGCGGCCTGGTCATTGGCGCCGGCGGCCTGTTCTTCCCGCGGGCCTTGGGCGTTGGCTACGACGTCATCGGCGACATCCTCAAGGGCGGACTGCCGCTGGGCGTGCTGGCCGGCGTGCTGATCGTCAAGTGGATCATCTGGTCGGTGTCGCTCGGCTCCGGCACCTCCGGCGGCGTGCTGGCGCCGCTGCTGATGATGGGCGGCGCGCTGGGCGGGCTGGAAGCCACCTTCCTGCCCAACGAGGGCCTCGGCTTCTGGCCGCTGGTCAGCATGGGCGCCATCCTGGGCGGCACCATGCGCTCGCCCTTCACCGGCGTGATCTTCGCCCTGGAGCTGACGCACGACATCAACATCCTGCTGCCGCTGCTGGTTGGCGCCTTCGTGGCCCACGGCTTCACGGTGCTGGTGCTCAAGCGCTCGATCCTGACCGAGAAGGTCGCCCGCCGCGGCTATCACCTGAGCCGCGAGTACGCCACCGATCCGATGGAGATCCTGTTCGTGCGCGAGGCCATGCGGACCACCGTCGCCGCCTTGCCGGCCACCGTTCATCTGAGCGACCTGGCGGCGGCGGTGCGCCCCGACGAGACTCGCGGCCAGCGCCTCTACCCCGTGCTGGACGAGGCCGGCGGCCTGAGCGGCGTGCTGACGCGCACCGATTTGCGAGGCTTGCTGCAGGCCAACCACAATGGACAAGAGCTGGCGGATGTGGTCAAGTCCGAGGTGGTGGTGGCCTACCCGGACGAGCCGCTGCGAGCGGTGATGCACCGCATGGCCGAAACCAGCCTGACCCGCTTCCCGGTGGTCGAGCGCGGCTCGGGCCGCAAGCTGGCAGGCATGATCGCTCTGACGGACATGCTCAAGGCCACGCAGCGGCACTTGGAGGAGGAGCGCCACCGCGAACGTGTGCTGCGCACCCACCTGCTGTTCCCCTTCGGCCGGCGGTCCTCCGCCGGGTCCGACGCGGACGGCGAGCCGCCCCCCTAGGACGATTGGCTGCCAGCCCGGCCTACGCCGCGCTTTTGGGTAAATCCAAGTGGTCCGCCGCCTGGGCGCAGCCTGAGGCGCCGGTGCAGACCGGCAAGCGAGTGCCGCTGCGCGGGTCGTACATGCCGATTTCGAGGGTGGCGCCGCTAGCATTCACCGCCAGCGTGTAGTCAGCGGGCACGACCTGTCCTACGTCCCAGTTGTCGGTGCCGGCGGGCACGTCCGCTTGGGCCAGGATCGTGCCGCCGTCGCCCAGCGCGTGGACGAAGACGGTGTACGGCACCGTTGTCTCGCCGATGGCCCTCCAGATGAGCCGGAGGTGGATGCCGTTGGACGTGGGAGCGACGTCGTAGCCCAGCAGTTGGGCCACCTTGCCGAAGCGCGCCGCGGACGGGTGCGCGATTGGGGGCGCGCTGAAGAGCCGTTTGGTGGGCAGTACTTTCACCGTGGCGAGCCGATCCTGGCCAGCCAGCAGAGGGTAGCTGCCGGGCTGCATGCCTGCTGCGACGCGGATGATAGCCATGTCGCGCACGACGTCACGCGGCTGCCAATCGCTCGTGGGATAGGCGCCCCCGCCAATCTGATGCAGCACCTGGCTGTTGCCGAAGGTCAACGGCGCCGATGCGGGATCGGGCGTTCGCCCGCCGGACCAGAGCAACCGCACTGTCAGCTTTTCCCCGGCGGATACTTCGGAAGGAAGCCCAATCCCGACCAGGTGCTCACCGCCGACGATCGCATTCGCCGGCGCCAGGCCGGCCGCCGACACACGCTGCGGGGCCGAGTGGTCCACCTGGATCTGCTGCAGATCAACAGGCGCGCCCAGCGGCTTGCCGGAGGCGGTGTCGTAGGCGACGATCTGCACCTGGTACGAGCCGGGAGGCGTGCCCACGGGCACCGGTAGGCCCGGCCGGTCCTCGCGGGAGCGGCCGGCCTGCCACGCAGCCGGCCACAAGCCGGCCCCTGGCGATCCATCAACCTGATTCACCAGCGCTCCGCCGCCGTCGATGAGCCGCAGCGATTCCTTGAACGGCGCCGGATTGTCGCGCGCGGCTTGCCACAGGAGCTGCAGCGGGACGGCCTGGCCAGCGGGTATCGGCCGGTCGAGCCGGCTCGCCTGCACCAGCGAGACGCCATCCAGCTGGGCGGTGATACCGGCCAGCGGACCTGCTTGGCCCAGCGCGTAATAGTCTAGCCGCTGGCCACGGAAGGCCTGGCTGAAGGCTCGGAAGCCCTGGCTCGCCAGCATGCGCTGAGTGTCCAGGTGTGGGTCGTAGCGCAGGCTGTCGTCGTCGATGAGCCAGGCGCCGGTGCGGCCAGCAGTGATTTGGCTCAGGCCGCGTTGGGTCTGGCCCAGGTCCACGGGGGCGCCGTCGGCCCCGCCGCCGTCCGCCTTCAAGGGTAGGATGGCCACCCGCTGCGAGATGCCGTCTCGCAGCTCGGCGTAGTACCAGTACTGGAGCGACTGCGAGATGCCGTTCAGCACGACCGAATCGTTGGCGCCGATATGCTGCGCCAGGTAGGCAGCCAGCCGGCTGTAGCCTTTGTCCGTGAACCGATCGCTGAACGTCGTGTTGTGGACAGCGAAGCCGGCGAGCCCGCCGAGGATTGCCAGTGGCGCGAGGAGCAGGGCCGGGAAGCCCCCTCGTGGTTCCTCGCGCGACGCGCGGAACGACAAATCAAAGCGGGGTCCCGGCCATGCTCCCAGGCGGTGGCTCAGAAATGCGAGGCCGCCCGCAACGATCAGCAGGTAACCAGGCGAGCCGAGGAACAGGAAACGTGCCCCGAACTGGGTGGTGTGCAGCAAGGTTGCGAGCCCGAACAGCAGCGGCGCCAGCTGGTAGCCCAGGCTCAAGCCGAGGGCGCGGCGACCGCCCGCCTGAGCGAGGCCATACACCCCCAGGACCAGCATCGCCACGGCCGCCACGGTCGGCCACAGGACGTCGGCCGGCCGAAAGGCAGTGCCAAAGTTGTAGAACTGGAACGTCTGGCGCAGGGTGTCGCCAACGATCGCCAGCGTGCCATGGCCGGGCTCGTAGTTGGCGACCGTGCGCAGCGAGTACAGCGCCCACGGCAGGAAGACGATGGCAATGCCACCGTCTGCCGTGAGCCAGCGCCGCAGCCCCTTGAAATGCCGCCGCCACAGCCAGCCCAGCAGCAACACGTGCTCGAACAGCACGATCGGCAGCGCGTAGTAGTGGCTGAAGATCGCCAGCAGCGCGCTCGCCGCGTAGGCCGGCACAAGCCGCGGCTGGCGCATCGCCCACAACAGGGTGACCACCGACACCAAGCCAAAAAAGCAGGCTATCTGATAATCGCGCGTCGTCTGCGAGTAGAAGATCTGGTACGGATTCAGCGCGGCTACGGTGGCCACCGCCAATCCCAGCCGCTCGCCCGCGACCTGCCTTCCGAGTTGGTAGATAACGGCCACAGTGGCCAGTCCAAACATGACCGACAGGAAGCGTACGGCGTACTCCGTGACGCCGGCCGGGAACAGCCAGGCCTGCAGCAGCGCCAGGTACAGCGGCGGGTGCGGCTCCGCCGATCCCGCCAGCTGCACATACGTGCCCTGGTGGGCGATCTGGACGAAGAACGCTTCGTCGTCGCTCAGATCCTGGATGCCCAGCCCCAGCACCCGCACGCCAAAGGCGATCAGCAGGATGAGGAGCAGAAGAGGCGGGCGGACCCGCTTGAGACGGTGCGGCAACAGCCGAGAGGTTAACTCAGGCCGGCTCGCTCGAATACGACCTCGTCCCGCCAGCCCCGCGAACCGTGATCCAATCGCGATCGGGGCCGCCTGCCGCCACCGAGGCAGCCACCTCCTCGAAACGCTCGCAGAGCGCAGCGAATCGTCGACGGCGAAGATGAGCCTCGGCTCGGGTCCGCTGCCCTCCGCCTTGTCGCTGCAGAGCTCCATTTCACGGTCGCATACCGCGGGTGGATGGGCGGATGCTTGCGGCTACGATGCTTGCAGGCATAAG
>Ga0307374_10007318_pt1 | contig 16879 bp, 12 predicted proteins | sample OX3MG_FD_202532 | JGI IMG/M metagenome (GOLD analysis project Ga0307374, IMG submission 202532) | Soil microbial communities from Risofladan, Vaasa, Finland - OX-3 | ecosystem: Environmental > Terrestrial > Soil > Coastal area > Acid sulfate soil | place: Finland: Risofladan, Vaasa | collected... | reverse complement strand
GCGCTCATCGTTTGCTCAGCCAGGTCTCATCGGGGACCCCGCACACTGTCGGGGTGAGGGCCCTCCCGCGCGGTCGCACCGGCTCCCGGCCGCTCTGGGCGGCGGCGGCGGCGGCCCTCTGTGTCGCCGTGGCGGCCTGCGGGCCGGCCACCGGCCCCACCCGCCCGCGCGCCACCCACCGGCCGCGGGCGGCGGCCAGCCCGGGCGGCGCGACCGCCGCGACCCTGCCTGCGGCCGCGGGCCGCGGGGTGCTCTCCCAGGCGCTGACGGCGCTCCAGGACGACTACGTCCGGGTGGTCAAGCGGGTGGCGCCGTCGGTGGTCCAGATCTCCACCAGCAGCGACCTGGGCTCGGGGATCGTCTTCGACGCCCGCGGCGACATCGTGACCAACAACCACGTGGTGAGCGGCCACCGCCACTTCACCGTCACCCTGGCCGACGGCACCGTCACCCACGGAACCCTGGTCAACACCTTCCGGGCCGACGACCTGGCCGTGATCCGGGTGCGGGCCAAAGGGCTCCACCCCGCCAGCTTCGCCGACTCCAGCCGCCTCCAGGTGGGCGACATCGTGATGGCGATCGGCAACCCCCTGGGCCTGCAGAGCAGCGTCAGCACCGGCATCATCAGCGCCACCGGGCGGACCGTCCAGGAGCCGAGCGGGGTCACCCTGCCGGACGTCCTCCAGACCAGTGCCGCGATCAACCCCGGCAACAGCGGCGGGGCGCTGGTGGACCTCGCCGGCCAGGTGGTGGGGATCCCCACCCTGGCCGCCCTCGACAGCAACCTCGGCGGCTCCCAGGCCCCCGGGATCGGCTTCGCCATCCCCAGTGACGTCGTCTCCGACATCGCCGGGCAGATCATCCGCCACGGGCGGGTGCTGAACAGCCACCGCGCCTTCCTCGGGGTCGACGTCGGCAACGTCCTCAGCGCCGACGGCAGCCCCGGCGGCGCCCAGGTGGCCAAGGTGGTGGCGGGAGACCCGGCCGCCAGGGCCGGCATCCGCGCCCAGGACATCATCGTCGCCGTCGACCACCGCCCCACCCTGTCCGTCGACGCCCTCACCTCGGTGCTGGCCCAGCTCCGCCCCGGAGAGCGGGTGCCGGTGGCGATCGTGACGCCGTCGGGCGTGCACGAGACGGTGACCGTGCGCCTCGGCCAGGTGCCGTCGTCGGGCTGACCCGGGGCGGCTGCCCGATACCGGTCCGCCGGGGCGGTCCCCCACCCCGCGGACCGTATGATCAGGGCCGCGGCACCAGCAGGGAGGCTCCTTCCATGACCGACGATCCAGCGGGAACCCCGCCGGACGTAGAGGAGCGCGTCGCCTGGACCGCGACCCCGTACCACGCACCGGTGCTGGACCGGGACGGCGGGGCCATCGGCACCACCGAGTCGCTCCTCGGCGACGAGGCGTCGGACATCTTCCACGGCCTCGCCGTCCGCCGCCACGGCGGCGAGGTGGTGGAGCTGGCGGCGGACCGGGTGGAGCGCATCACCCGCACCGCCGTCCACACCTCGCTGGGCGCCGCCGACGCGGTCCAGCTTCCCGCCTACCGGCCCGAGCACTGGTTCCACCTGGGCTGGGGCGGGCTCTTCCGCAAGCGCCCGGAGTGGGAAGACAGCTGACCACGCCCGGGTCGGCGCCGCCCGCCCATCGCGGCCGGCGGCCGCCGCGCGGGGCCCTCGTCGCCGGGGCCGGCCTTCTGGTCCTGATCGCGGCCGCCGGCGGCTGGTGGGCGGCGGGGCGCCACCCCGCCCCGGCCCGCCGCGGGACGGTGCTGGTGGTGGCGACGGTGGCCCGGCCGGTCCCGACCCACGCCCAGATCGGGCTGGAGCCCACCGGCCTCGCGCTCCACCCGGCCGGCCGGCCGTGGGCGGGCGGCTGGCGGCGGGCGGCGGTCCGGGTGGGCACGGTGGCGCTGCCCGGCCAGGCGGTGGCGCCGGGCGAGACCTCCCTGGTCCAGCTGCGGGTGCCGGTGGGCCGCTACGACGGGGTCGCGCTCAGCTGGCGGGACACCCCCGCCGGCCGGGTCGCCACCACCAGGCGGCACGCCCTGGTGGTGGTGGGCCGGACCGGGCTGACCCCGGTCCTGGTGACCCTGCGCCTGGCAGCGGAGGGGAGCGCGCCGGTCGCCGTCACCGCCGCCTACGGCGGCAACACCGCGCTCAACTTCGGCCTCCAGGTGGCGGCCGGCACCGTTCTCGCCGCGCCCACCCTGAAGCTGGTGGGGGCCGCCGGTCGGACGGCGTCCCTGCGCGACTACCGCGGCCAGGTGGTGGTGCTCGCCTCCTTCCTCACCCAGTGCCAGGAGAGCTGCCCGCTGGTGGACGCGGCCCTGCTCCAGGTCTGGCAGGCCATCCGCCGCCGCGGCCTCACCTCACGGGTGCGGGTGGTGATGGTCACCCAGGAGCCACAGGTGGACACCCCGGCGGCGGTCGCCCGCTACGCCCGCCACTTCGGGCTCCCCTTCACCCTCCTCACCGGCGGGGTGGCCACGGTCGACCGCTTCTGGCGCGAGCTGCACATCCCCCCGGGGGTGAACGCCCCGATCCGGGGGCGGGGGCCGGTCGACCCCTTCACCGGCCGCCGGGCGACGACCAACCCCCTCCACCCCTCGGCGGTGATCGTGATCGACCCCCGGGGGGAGGTGGTGTCGACCCTCCTCGGCCAGCCCACGATCCGAGGCGGCGTGCCCACCGTCGTCGCCCGCTACCTCGACGCCCAGGGGCGCGCGGAGCTGCGGGCGGGGGGGAGCTGGTCGCCGGCGACGGTCACCCGCTCCGTGCTGGGATTGCTGCAGAGCGAGGGGGTGGGAGCGGCCTTCCCCAAGCCCGCCGGCGCCAGGACGGTCGCCCGGGTCGGCAGCCTCGCCCCGCCCTTCACCCTGCGGAGCTCGGCGGGCGGGTGGACCAGCCTTGTGGGCCTGCGCGGGCACCCCGTGATCCTCGACTTCTGGGCCACCTGGTGCATCAACTGCCGCCGGGAGCTGCCGCTGCTGGACCGCACCGCCCGCCGCGACCGGGGCCACGGGCTGCGGCTGATCCTCGTCAACTACCAGCAGGGGCGGGCCACCGCCACGGCCTACCTGCGCCGCCTGGGCGTGCGCCGGCCCACCCTGCTCGACCCCCAGGGCGCGGTGGCGGCGCGGTACGGGGCGGTCGCCCTGCCCGTCAACGTGTTCCTGACCGCGGGCGGCAGGGTGGCCGGGATCCAGGTCGGGCAGCTGAGCCCCGCCACCCTCTCCGCCCAGCTGCGCCCGATCCTGCCGAGGTCGGGGGCGGCTGCCCCCGGCTGAGCTGGGGCCGGCGGCGCGGCCGGCCGGGGCCGCGGGACGGCTCTGGTACGATCGCCCGACGATGGTGAAGGCCCTGGGCCGGCGATGTACCGAGGCGCCCCGGCGCTGACCAGCACCCGCTGACCAGCGCCCGCTGCCCGCCCCGGTCGAGCCCGGCCGGCCGGACCTCCCGGGAGGCCGCGCCTCCCACCCTCCACCCGTCCCCATCCAAGGAGCCAACCATGAGCGACTACGCCCGCCCGGACGTCCTGGTCACCACCGCCTGGCTCGCCGACCACCTCCAGGACCGAGACCTCGTCGTCATCGACGTCGACGAGGACACCACCGCCTACCAGCGCGGCCACATCCCCGGGGCCAAGGGGGTGCACTGGCGCGACGACCTCCAGGACCCGATCCGGCGCGACTTCGTGGGACCGGAGGGCTTCAGCGCCCTGATGGACCGCCTCGGGGTGACCAGGGACACCCGGGTGGTCCTCTACGGCGGCAACAAGAACTGGTTCGCGGCCTATGCCTACTGGTACTTCACCTACTACGGCCACCCCCTGGTCCAGCTGCTCGACGGCGGCCGCAGGAAGTGGGAGCTGGAGGGCCGGCCGCTGACCGCGGAGGTGGCCCCGGCCAGCCCGGCCCATGGCTACCGGCCGGGCCCCGGCGACCCCGCCATCCGGATCTTCCGCGACGACGTCGCGGCTCAGGTCCTGGGCCGGCCCGACGCCACCCTGGTCGACGTCCGCTCCCCCGAGGAGTTCCGGGGCGAGCGCCTCACCCCCGACCACCTGCCCAACGAGGGGGCCCAGAAGGCGGGCCACATCCCGGGCGCCCGCAACATCCCCTGGAGCAAGGCGGTCGACGCCGAGCAGGAGACCTTCCTCCCCGCCGACCAGCTGCGCGCCCTCTACCAGGCCGAGGGGGTGACCCCCGACAAGGACGTGGTCGCCTACTGCCGGATCGGGGAGCGCTCGGCCCACACCTGGTTCGTGCTCCACGAGCTCCTCGGCTACCCCAAGGTCCGCAACTACGACGGCTCCTGGACCGAGTGGGGCAGCCTGGTGCGGGCCCCGATCGAGCGCTGAGCGCCCTCCCCCGGCGGGGCCGGAAGGACCCCGCCGGACAGGGGTGGCACCGGGGGGCGTCGGCCCCCCGGTGCCACGGGCTCAGCCGGAGACGGACCAGGCCTGCGGGTAGATGTTGAGGTTGGGGTCCTGGGGCAGCGCACCCTTGAGGTGGGGGCTGATCACCGAGAGCTGGTAGTAGTAGTCGGGCTCCCAGATCACGGGCAGGTTCTTGGCGGCGTAGTTCTGCTCCGCGAAGAAGGGGGTGACGCCGGCGACCAGGCTGGTCTGCGCGATCAGGCGGTCCAGCTCGGGGCTCTTGTACCCGGCGGCGTTGTTGCTGCCGCCGCTGCCGATCCACATCGCGGCGGTGGGCAGGTACTGGGGGGAGTAGGTCGGGGTCGACCCCGGCTGGCCGAAGTTGGCGATCTGCCAGGAGCAGCCCGCCTTGGTCTGCTTGTTGCAGGGCACCAGCTCGGCGAAGAGGGTGGCCTCGGGGGTCTGGCTGATGGTGAGGTGGATCCCGGCCAGGGTCCAGTCGGACTGGATCACCGCCATCTCGGCGTTGAAGGCGACCGAGCCCGGTGAGCTGATCACGTTGAAGCTCATCGCGGCGCCGGCGGCGATCCCGGCCCCGCAGTCGCCGGTGCCGGTGCCGGCCTTGCGGCAGGTGTCGACGCCGTTGCGGTGGACCGACCAGCCGTGGCTGCTCAGCAGCCGGCGGGCGGCGCTGACGCTGAACGGGTACGGGTCGGACGCCTCGTAGCGGCTGAGGTAGGCGCTCTTGGGCAGGACCGGCACCGGCCCGTAGGTGGGATACGCCTGGCCGTGGTAGATGTCCTTGACGATGCGGTTCTGGTCCACCAGCCGCTGCATCGCCTGGCGCACGTAGAGCTGCTTGAAGATCGCCCCCACCTTGGGGTTGGTGTAGTTGATCCAGAAGTTGTTGAAGCCCCAGTCCACCCAGGGGTTGACGGTGTAGCCGCGGGAGGTGAAGTACGACTTCTGGTCGAGGTCCTGGGTGGGCAGGTAGCCGAAGTCGAGGGTGCCGGCCCGCAGGGCGTCGAACTCGGCGGTGTCGCTGGTGAAGGGGATCTCCTCGAAGCGGGCGATCCTGGGCTTCTGGGGCCCTGAGTAGTTGGGGTTGGGCACGAAGGCGGCGAAGCCGGTGGCGGGGGTGTAGGCCGCCAGCTTGAAGGGACCGTCGACCACCTTCCACATCGGGTTGGTGGTGTAGGTGGTCTCCTGCTTGGACTGGCCGTCGATGTACTTCCAGACCCGGGCCGCCCCCGGGGTGGTGCGGTCGTAGTTGCCGATCGGTCCCGCCGCCGAGGTGCGGTCCCAGGCGTGCTGGGGGATGGCGAAGATCATGCTGAGGTTGTTGTAGAGCAGCCAGGTCGAGCCGTAGGCGCGGTTGAAGGTGAGGCTGAAGGTCTCGGGGGTGGATTTGGGAAAGCTCATCGAGGTGATGTTGTCGGGGATGTCACCGGGGACGTAGCCCACCCACTGCGCCTTCTCCGCCATCAGGATGTGCATCCACAGCTCGATGTCGCGGTTGGTGACCGGCCGGCCGTCCGACCACAGGTAGTGCTTGAGGGTGATGGTGACGGTGCGGCCGTGGTTGGAGGAGACCGGCTTCTCCCCCATGCTGAGGTTGTAGTTGATGGTGAACTGACCGTGGTTGCCGAACCAGTAGAGGGGGCGATAGAGGAAGTACTCGCACTGGAAGAGGTCGATGTTGTTGGACTCCGGGCCGTTGATGAAGGGGGAGATGTAGTTGCAGTACTCTCCCGGCGGCAGCGCGAAGGTGACGGTGCCGCGGGGGGCGGCCCGGGTGCCCACGCTGGCCAGGCCCACCAGGGCCGAGCCGAGGACGGCGGCCCCGGCCGCCGCCGCCGCCAGCGCCGCCCGCCACCGGCGGCGTCCGGGCCTGGGGCCGCCGGCCCCGATCCCGGTTCGGATGCGGTGCAGCGATGTCACCATCTCGGATCCCCTCCCTCGGCGGCCCCCGTCTGGGTCGCGGCCGCCCCTGATCTGTGGATTGCATGGTGGCGACAATCGCCGCCCGGGTCAAGTCCCGCGGTGCCGGGATCGCGCCGGTTCCCGGCGGCCGCCGCCGGGGCGACCCGACGAGGGCTCAGCCGCCCTCGGCCGCGGCCGGGCTGCGCAGCCACCCCGCCAGGGTGGTGGGGAAGGTGGTGAGGTCGATGGGCTTGGTGAGGTAGCCGTCGAAGCCGGCTCGGAGACCGCGCCGGATGTCCCCGTCCATCGCGTGGGCGGTGAGGGCCACCATCGGTCGGTCCCGCCAGTGGGGGTCCTGGCGCAGCCGGCGGACGAGGCTCCAGCCGTCCTCGCCAGGGAGGGACAGGTCGATGAGGAAGAGGTCGGGCTCGAGCCCGCCGCCCAGCTGCCGGTCGCAGCTGGGGGCGTCCTCGGCCACCGTCACCTGCCAGCCGGCGTCCCCCAGGACGGCCGACACCAGCACCCGGTTGTCGGGGTAGTCCTCGACCAGAAGGACGTGCGGTCGGCTCACCACCGCCGCGCCCCCCCCGGGCCGGCGCCCGCGCTCACGAGGCGGCCCGGGCCGTGTCGCGGCTGCGGCGGTGCTGGAGCAGGGCGGGGCGGAGGGCCTGCTCGGGCACCGGCCGGCGCAGGAAGCCGTCGGCCCCGGCCGCCCCCGCGGCCGCGGGGGCGGCGCCGCTGGTGACCAGCAGGACCGCCAGCTCGCGGGTGTCGGGCTGCTCTCTGAGCTGGTCGAGCAGGTGCTCGGCCCCCTCCCGGTCCAGGTCCGCGAGCAGCAGCACCACCGCCGGACGGAGCGCCGCCGCCGCCCGCAGCCCGGTGGGACCATCGGTGGTCCCGGCGAAGTCGAACCCGGCCGCGGTCGCCTGGACCTCCCAGCGGCCGAGCGCCTCCGGGTCCTGGGCGACGCCGAGGACCAGCGGGTGCTCCTGCCGCCCGGCGCGCAATCCCGCGCTCACCCGGGCCAGCGGCATCTGGATGGTGAAGCGGCTGCCGAACCCCACCTGGCTCTCCACCTCGATCCGGCCGCTCATGAGGGTCGCCAGCCGGCGCGAGATCGCCAGCCCCAGTCCGGTCGAGCCGAGCTCGTCGTGGATGCGGGCCGTCCCCCGGCGGAAGGCGTCGAAGATCGACTCCCGGTCCGCCTCGGGGATGCCGGGCCCGGTGTCGGCGACCGCGACCTGGATCGTGGTCGTCGTGGTCCGCAGCTCCACCGTCACCCCGCCCGCCTCGGTGAACTTGACCGCGTTGCCGACCAGGTTGGTGAGCACCTGGGTGAGGGCCCGGGGATCGGCGAGGGCCGCCGCCGGCTCCAGGCTGGGATGGAGGGTGAGCACCAGGGACTTCCGGTCGGCCACCGACCGGGCGTCCTCGACCACCTGTCGGACGATGACGTCCACCGCCGTGACGGCGCAGCCGACCTCCATCCGGCCGGCCTCCAGCCTGCTGAGGTCGAGGATGTCGCTGATCAGGCCGAGCAGGATGCGACCGTTGCGGATGACCCGGTCGAGGTGGTCCTGGGCGGTCTCCGGGATGACCCCGGCGGCGCCGGTGCGGATCAGCTCGGCGAAGCCGAGGATGACGTTGAGCGGGGTCCGCAGCTCGTGGCTCATGGTGGCGAGGAACTCGCTCTTCACCTGGACCGCGCGGGCCAGCTCGGCGTTGCTGTCGCTGAGCCGCGCCTGCTTCTCCTGGAGGTGGAGCCCGGCGGTGGTGAGGTTGGCGTGGAGCTCGCGCAGCTCCGGGGTCCCCCGGGGCGGCTCCAGCCGGATGGGCCGGTCGTCGCCGAGGTCGCGGGCCATCTGCCCGAGGGCGGCCAGCGGCCGGAGGACCGACCGGGCGGTGAGCACGATCAGGGTGCCGGCCACGACGCACCCGATCACCGACGTGAGCAGGACCAGGATGAAGATCTCGAGCTGGGCGGAGGCGGCCTGGCTGAGGTCCGCGGCGACCTGCGCCGAGGCCGCCCGCTTCAGCTGGCCGGCGGCGGTGTCGATGCGGTGGAAGAGCCGGTCGCCTTGGGGGAGCGCGGCCAGCAGCCCGGCCAGCGGGGTGGTGGCTCGGGCCCGGAGCTGGGGGGCGAGGTAGGCGCGCTCCCAGGTGCGGGCCCGCTGGCGCACCTGCGTCAGCGCCAGCACCAGGGCCCGGTCCCGCCGGGTGAGGCCGGCCAGGGTGGCCTCGTCGGCGGTGGCGGCGGCGAGGTTGTGGTGGACGGCGGCGAGCGAGCTCGCGTCGCCGGTGACGAGCGTCTCGCCGAGGGCGGTCTGGGCGCCGAGGAGATGGTTGAAGAGCCCGTCGGTGCTGGCCTGCAGCGGCAGGTCCCGGTGCCGCAGCTGGTTGTTGGCGGCCTGCATCGCGGTCAGCTGGGGCACCGCCGCCACCAGGTTGAGGACCAGCACCCCGACCAGGAGGAGGAGTCCCCCCGCCAGGCGCTGTCCGATGGAGGCGCTCCCGGGCCACCCGCGGCGGCGGCCGGCGACCGGCGCGCTCACGCCTGCCGCCTCAGGCCCCGGAGCGGGTGCCCCGCCGCCTGGCGGAGGGCCGCCAGGCCAGAGCCGGTGAGCGGCGGCGGATCCTCCGCCGGGCAGGCGAGCAGGAAGCCCTGGCCGTAGTCGACCCCCAGGCGTCGCAGCATCAGCAGCTGGGCGCGGGTCTCCACCCCCTCGGCGATCACCTCGGCCCCGATGCTGCGGGCGAGGTGGACCAGAGCGCTCACCACCGACTGGCGCACGGGGTCCTCCTCGCAGCCCTGGACCAGGTGCATGTCCACCTTGATGAACTCGGGGGCGAGCAGGGCCAGGGTGCCGAGCCCGGCATAGCCGGAGCCGACGTCGTCGAGCGCGTAGCGGTAGCCGCGTCGGCGGTAGCGGTCGGTGTGACGTCGGAAGGTGGTGAGGTCGGCGATCGGGCGCCGCTCGGTGACCTCGGCGACGATCTGGTCCTCCGGCCAGAGGTCGGGGCGATCCCAGTCGTGGCGGCGGGGCGGGGGGGCGTCGCCGAGCTCGCGGGGTTCGACGTTGACGAAGAGCAGCAGGTCCGGGCTGGCGAAGCGCTGGCCGGCCCGCAGCCGGGCCAGCCACACCAGCTCCCAGTGGAGCCCGCCCAGCAGGCCGGCCTGGTCGGCCGCCTCGAAGAGCCGACTCGGCATCTCCAGGGGGTGGTCGACCGGCCCGCGGCAGAGCGCCTCGTAGCCGACGATCGCGCGGCGCTCCAGGTGGACGATCGGCTGGAAGAGGATCCGCAGGCGCTGGTGCTCCAGCAGGCTCGCCACCTGCTGGAGATGGGCGCGGCCGCGCGCCAGCACCGCCGCCCGGTCGCCCAGGGTGTTGAGCATGGCCCGCACCATGAGGGCCACCTTGGGCTCCAGGCCGACGGCCTCGGAGCCCGCCACCACGCTGACCCCGCACTGGGGGTGGCCGGCGGCCTGCAGCCGGGCGCCGATCTCGACCTCCAGGGTCTGGGCGGTGCGGAGGTCGTTGATGCGCCGGCAGGCGCCCTCGGCGCCGCCCAGGACCACCGCGGTGAGGACCGGGTCGCAGCGTCCGATCGCCGCCACCCCGTGGGCGCCGACCAGGGCGGTCGCCGCCTCGCGGACGGCGCCGGCGGTCACCGCCTCCGGGGCCGGGGGGTCGACCCCGACCAGGAGGACCCGGGTCGGGCGGCCCGCGAGGATGCGGCGGGTGACCTCGCGCTCCGCGCCGGCGCGGTCGAGCGGCGCGGCCGCGGGCACCGGGGGTGCCGCGGCGCGCTGCGGCTCGGCTGCGGGCATCGTCGTCCTCATGGGTGTGGATCGCGGCCCGCGCCCGACCTGGAAGGCAAGCCCGGGCGCTCCAGCTGTGAGTGTGGCCGCCCGCTGTCACGGGGCCATCGCGCCCGGGCGATGACCCGGTCACGCCTCGCCGTGGGCCGCGCCGGCCGTCCGGCGGCCCCGCTCAGAAGTGGCGGCCGCGCACCCGGGCGATGTCGAAGCGGGCCGTCCCCGCCACCGCCATCACCGCCATCACCCCGGCCTGGATCGGGTCCGTGACCACGAGGTCCACCGCGTCCACCACCGAGCCGGCCTGGTGCAGCGAGATCACCGTGATCCCATGTCCCCGCACCTCCCGGACCGCCTCGGTGATGGCCCCCCCCATCAGCGAGCCGGCCAGGACCAGGATCACCGCCCGCGGCAGCCGTCGGACCGCCCGCACCGCCTGGGCGATCTCCTGCTCGCCCACCAGCGGGATGGTGTCGACGCTGATGCGCTCCCCGCGGATGTTGTGGCGGTCGGCCTCGTTCACCGCTCCCTGGGCCACGATCGCCACCTGGGCCCCGCCGCCGATGACGATCACGCGCTTGCCGAAGATCGTTAGCTGGGTGGGCACCCGCTCGACCCCGAGGACGCCCAGGGCCCCCCCCAGGTCCAGCGCCACCCGGTCCGGGTCCGGGCCGTCCTCGATCTCGAAGTGGAGGAACACGGTGTCGGGGTCCTCGCGGGTGAGGGCCACGTCGCGGATGTCGGCCCCCGCCCCGGCCAGGCTGGTCGCCACCCGGGCGAGGGTGCCGGGGGCGTCGCGGCAGCGGCAGGCGATCGCCCAGGTCATGGCGGGTGAGTGTACCGGCGGCCCGCACGGCCGCCGGCGGGGCGGGCGTTCGCCGGGCGGGTGCCCCAGCGGCCGCCGGCGGCGGCGGGAGGCTCAGGCGTCGAGCCCGACCGTCACCGGCAGGAGCGGGGAGCGCTCCTGCTCGTGGGCCGCGATGGCGGCCTCGCGCTGGAGCGCCATCCCCACCGGGTCGCGTCCCTCCAGCAGGCAGGCCCGCCAGAAGGGGTCGACGGTGAACGGCGCGGTGAGGCCCTCGCGGTCGCGCAGCTCGCCGGCGGCGAGGTCGACCACCAGCCGGTACCCGTCGCGGCGGCCGCCGCGCTCCATCAGCCGGGCGACGGTCGGGGCCGGCAGGGTCACCGGCAGGAGGCCGTTCTGGAGCGCGTTGACGGTGAAGATGTCGCCGAACGAGCTGGCCACCACCACCCGGACGCCGGCGTCGAGCAGGGCCCAGGCGGCGTGCTCCCGGGAGGAGCCGCAGCCGAAGTTGCGCCCGGCCACCAGCACGCTGGCGCCGCTGAAGGCCGGGTGGTTCAGCTCGAAGTCGGCCCGCGGCCGGCCGGCGGCGTCGACCCGCCAGCCGAAGAAGCAGCCCTCCGCGTAGCCGTCGCGGCCGGTGCGGCCCAGGAACTGCTTGGGGATGATCTGGTCGGTGTCGACATCGTCGCGGGGCAGGATGGCGACCAGGCCCTCGTGAGCGGTGAAGGTGCGCACCGCCTCGGCCTCAGCCCGCGCCCGTCGGCGATGCGCTCGCCAGGGTTGCCGTCTCCAGCTCGCGCACGTCGACGAAGTGGCCGTGGAGGGCGGCGGCGGCGGCCATCGCCGGGCTGACCAGGTGGGTGCGGCCGCCCGCTCCCTGGCGACCCTCGAAGTTGCGGTTCGAGGTGGAGGCGCACCGCTCCCCCGGTCCCAGGACGTCGGGGTTCATCCCGAGGCACATCGAGCAGCCCGCCTCGCGCCACTCGAAGCCGGCGTCGCGGAAGATGCGGTCCAGGCCCTCCGCCTCCGCCAGGCGCTTGACCGTCTGCGACCCCGGCACCACCATCGCGCGGACCCGGGGATGGGCCCGCCGTCCGGCCACCACCGCCGCCGCCGCGCGCAGGTCCTCCAGGCGGCCGTTGGTGCAGGAGCCGATGAACACCCGGTCCACCCCGATGGAGGTGATCGGGGTGCCCTCGGCGAGGTCCATGTAGGCGAGGGCGCGGACCGCCGCCGCACGCTCGGCCTCGGTCGCCATCCCGGCCAGGGTGGGGACGCTGGCCGTCACCGGCACCACCATCTCGGGGTTGGTCCCCCAGGTCACGTAGGGGACCAGCTGGGCGGCGTCCAGGAGCTCGGTGCGGTCGAACACCGCCCCCTGGTCGGTGGCGAATCCCAGCCACCGCTCGGCGGCCCGGGCGAAGTCGGCGCCGGCGGGGACCGCGGGACGCCCCCGCAGGTAGCGGACGGTGGTGTCGTCGGGGGAGACCAGCCCGGCCCGCGCCCCCGCCTCGATGGTCATGTTGCAGAGGGTCATCCGGCCCTCCATGGAGAGGGCCCGGACGGCGTCGCCGGTGTACTCGACGACCGTGCCCCGGCCGCCGCCGACCCCGATCCGTCCGATCACCCCGAGGGCGATGTCCTTGGCCGTCACCCCCTGCGGCAGCACCCCGTCGATGCGCAGCTCCAGGGTCGGCGCCACCAGCTGCCAGCAGCACTGGGTCGCCAGCACCTGCTCCACCTCGGAGGTGCCGATCCCGAAGGCCAGCGCCCCCAGCGCGCCGTGGGTGCCGGTGTGGGAGTCGCCGCAGACGATCGTCATCCCCGGCTGGGACACCCCCAGCTCGGGGCCGATCACGTGCACGATCCCCTGGCGGGCGTGGTGGAGGCCGAGGAGCGGGATCCCGGCCTCCCGGCAGTTGGCGTCGAGCTGGCGCAGCTGCTCGCGGGCGACGGGGTCCGGGGTCGGCCGCGACCGCTCCCAGGTGGGGACGTTGTGGTCCATCGTCGCCAGGGTGAGGTCCGGGCGTCGGACCCGGCGCCCGGACGCGCGCAGCCCGCTGAACGCCTGCGGCGAGGTGACCTCGTGGACGAGGTGGCAGTCGACGTAGAGGAGGACACGCGCGCCGGGGTCGCCGTCCACCACGTGGGCGTCCCAGATCTTGGCGTAGGCGGTGCGGGCGCTCACGCGCCCAGCTCCATCCGGGGCGACCGCAGCTGGCCGGCTCCGCGGTGGCGCGCGGCCCACTCGTAGCCGTCCACCAGGGCCAGCGCGGAGGCGTGGAGGATGTTGCCGGAGCAGCCCACCGTGGTCCACAGCGCCTCCCCGTCGCTGGAGTCGATGCCGACCCGGACGGTGGCGCCGGTGCCACGGTCGCCGTCGATGACCCGGACCCGGTAGTCGACCAGCCGGACCTGGGCCAGCTGGGGGACGTGCGGCACCAGGGCGCGGCGGAGGGCGAGGTCGAGCGCCTCCACCGGTCCCGCGCCCTCGGCGGCGGTGTGGACCAGCGCCCCCCGCACCTCCAGCTTGACGCTGGTCTCGACCGACTGCCGGGCCGGGAGATCGGGGCGGGTCTCCTGGCGCGCGACCACCAGCACCTCGCGGAGGGCGAACGGGGGCTGGTCCCCGGGCTGCTCCCGGCGCACCAGCAGCTCGAAGGAGGCGTCGGCGTCCTCGAACGCCCAGCCCGCGGCCTCCAGCCCCTTCAGCCGGTGCACCAGTCGCCCGCGCGCCTCCGGGTCGAGGTCGGCGAGACCGAGCTCCCGCAGCTTGGCCGCGATGTTGCTCCGCCCGCTCTGGTCCGAGACCACGGTGCGCGAGCGGTTGCCCACCCGCAGGGGGTCCACGTGCTGGTAGGCGAGGGGGTGGCGGGCCATGCCCTGGGCGTGGAGGCCGCCCTTGTGCAGGAAGGCCGCCGGGCCCACGTAGGGGCGGTGGGGGTCGGGGGCGCGGTTGACCAGGGCGTCGAACGTCCGGGAGACCGCCACCAGCTCGGCCGCGTGGCCGGCGGGCAGCGCCGGTCGCCCCAGCTTCAGCTCGCAGTTGGCCGCGACCACGACGAGGTCGGCGTTGCCGCAGCGCTCCCCGCAGCCGTTGAGGGTGCCCTGGACCATCCGCGCGCCCGCCTCGACCGCGGCCAGCGAGGCCGCCACCGCCAGGCCGCAGTCGTTGTGGCAGTGGATCCCGAGCCGGTCGCCGACCCGCTCGCGGGCGGCGGCGACCCCCCGGGCCACCGCCGGGACCAGCTGGCCGCCGTTGGTGTCGCAGAGGACCAGCCAGGCGGCCCCGGCCGCCAGGGCCGCTTCCAGGACCGCCAGCGCGTAGGCGGCGTCGCCGCGCTCACCGGCGACGCCGTCGAAGAAGTGCTCGGCGTCGAAGACCACGTGGTGGCCCCGGGCGACCGCATGGGCGACGCTGTCGTGGACCATCCGCAGGTTCTCCCCCGCGGTGGTCCGCAGCACCGTCTCCGCCTGCCAGCGCGACGCCTTGCCGACCAGGGTCACCACCTCCGCCCCGGCGTCGAGGGTGAGGCGCAGCCCGCTGTCCTCCTCGGCGCGGGCGCCGGGGCGGCAGGTGGCGCCGAACGCCGCCAGCCGGGCGGTGGCGAGCGGGGCCCGGCGGAGCCGCTCGAACAGGGCGGTGTCCCGGGGGTTGGCTCCCGGCCAGCCGCCCTCGACGTAGGCCACCCCGAGCCGGTCCAGGCGGCGGGCGAGCTGGAGCTTCTGGTCGACGCTGAGCTGCATCCCGAAGCCCTGCATGCCGTCGCGCAGGGTGGTGTCGTAGAGGACGACGGCCGGCTCCGTCACGCCGCCACGTCCCGCTCCACCGACTCCACCACCGCGGCCGTCACGGCGGCGGTGCCGGCGGTGCCGTCGAGGTCGGGGGTGAGCGGTCCGGTGCGGATCACCGCGGCGACCGCCGCCTCCACCCGGCGGGCGAGGTCGTCGCGGCCGAGGGTGTGGCGCAGGAGCATGGCGACGGTGGCGATGGCGCCGAGGGGGTTGGCGATCCCGCGGCCGGCGAGGTCCGGTGCCGACCCGTGCACCGGCTCGTAGAGCCACGGCCCCGTCCCCCCGCCGCTCGCCGACGGCAGGGTCCCGAGGGTCCCGGTCAGGGCCGCCGCCTCGTCGGTGAGGATGTCGCCGAAGAGGTTCTCGGTGACGACCACGTCGTAGGCGCGCGGCTCCTGCAGCAGCCGCAGGGCGAAGCTGTCGACGAGGCAGTGCTCGACGTGCACCTGGGGGTGCTCCGGGGCGACCTCCTCCACCACCGCCCGCCAGAGCCTGGAGGTGGCGAGGACGTTGGCCTTGTCCACCGAGGTGAGTCGGCGCCGCCGCCGCTCCGCGGCCGCGAAGGCGACCGCCAGCACCCGCCGGACCTCGGCCTCCCCGTACTCCATCGAGTCGATCGCGCGGCGGTTGGGCGCGGTGCCGGCGACCCCCTTGGGCCGGCCGAAGTAGGCCCCCCCGGTCAGCTCGCGGACGAAGAGGATGTCGGCGCCCTGCAGGCGCTCCGGCCGGAGCGGGCTGTGCGCCTCCAGTCCCAGATGGACGACCACCGGCCGGAGGTTGGCGAAGGCGCCCAGCCCGCGCCGGAGGGCGAGCAGGCCGGCCTCGGGCCGCACCGGCGCCGCATCCCAGCGCGGGCCGCCGACGGCGCCGAGGAGGACCGCGTCGGCGGCCTGGGCCGCCGCCAGGGTGGCCGCCGGGAGGGGCTCGCCGCAGGCGTCGAGGGCGGCGCCCCCGATCAGGTGGGTCGTGACCTCGCAGCGCAGCCCGGCCGGTCCCAGCACCGCTCGGAGGACCGTGAGCCCGGCCGCGATCACCTCCGGCCCGATCCCGTCCCCGGGGAGGGCGGCGATGCGGACGGCGCCGCCCTCCCCGGTGGCCGGCCGGTCGCGATCGGTCATCCCGGGAGGGCGGTGGGGGCCGCGCCGGCGGCCGCCTGCTCGTCCATCACGGCGTGGGCGATCGCGGCCAGCTCGGCGTCCTCGACCGCCTTGGCGGTGTCGGCCACGGCCAGGAACCGCTCCCAGCACAGCTGGAACGACTCCGGCGGGAGCTGCACCCCGATCTGGCCGAGGCGGTGGCGGAGGGCGTGCCGCCCGGAGCGGGCGGTGAGCACGATCCGGGTGCCGTCGGCGCCCACGTCGGCGGCCGACATGATCTCGTAGGTGCGGCGGTCGCGGAGCACCCCGTGCTGGTGGACGCCCGACGCGTGCGCGAAGGCGTTGGCGCCCACCACCGGCTTGTTGGGGGGGACCGGGATCCCGGTGAGGCGCTCGACCAGGCGACTGGTGGGGACCAGCTCCTCGGTGCGCAGGTGGTCGAGGAGGTGGAGGACCGGGCGGCGGACCCGCAGGGCCATCACCACCTCCTCGATCGCGGCGTTGCCGGCGCGCTCGCCGAGGCCGTTGATGCACCCCTCGACCCGGCGCGCGCCGGCCTCGATGCCGGCGAGCGAGTTGGCGGTGGCGAGGCCGAGGTCGTCGTGGCAGTGGACGCTGACCAGGACCCGCTCCATGCCCCGGACCTCGCGCCGGACGGTGGCGACCAGGTCGCGGAACTCCGCCGGCAGGCAGTAGCCGGTGGTGTCGGGGATGTTGACGACCGCGGCCCCGGCGTCGACCGCGACCTGCACCACCTCGCAGAGGTAGTCGGGGTCGGTCCGCCCCGCGTCCTCGGGCGAGAACTCCACCGCGTCGCAGAGCGAGCGGGCGTGGGCGATGGCCTCACCGGTGCGCTCCAGCACGGTCCGGCGGTCGAGCCCGAGCTTGTGGGTGATGTGGATGTCGGAGACGCTGATGAAGACGTGGATGAGCGGCCGCTGGGCCTCCCGCACCGCGGCGTGGACCGCCTCGATGTCGCCCCGGGTGGCGCGCGCCAGGCCGGTCACGCTCGGCCCCTCCACCTCGCGGGCGATCCGCTGCACCGCCTCGAAGTCGC
>Ga0307374_10007316_pt1 | contig 16882 bp, 17 predicted proteins | sample OX3MG_FD_202532 | JGI IMG/M metagenome (GOLD analysis project Ga0307374, IMG submission 202532) | Soil microbial communities from Risofladan, Vaasa, Finland - OX-3 | ecosystem: Environmental > Terrestrial > Soil > Coastal area > Acid sulfate soil | place: Finland: Risofladan, Vaasa | collected... | reverse complement strand
TTCGGCGGCGAGACCGCGGACGATCGAGCGGAGCCGGCCCACCCCGATCGCGTCCTGGCCGGTCGTCGGCTCGTCCAGGACGACGATCGGCGTCCGCATCGAGAGGATCGAGGCGAGGGCGACGAGCTTGCGGCGCGACTGCCCGAGGAGGAATGGGTTCGCGTCTCCGAGCGCCTCCATGCCCACCGCCGCGAGCGCCTCGTCGACGGCTCGCCGCAGCGTCTCGTCGCGCATCCCGAGATTGCGCGGCCCGAACTCGACCTCCTGGCGGATGCGCTCCGCGAAGAGCTGCCGGTCCGGATCCTGGAACAGGAGGCCGACGCGGGCGGCGAGTGCCGCGACAGGCGTTGCGGCGGTGTCGTGCCCATCGATGAGCAGCCGGCCCTCGGTCGGCCGGAGGAGGCCGTTGAGGTGTCGCACGAGCGTCGACTTGCCGCTCCCGTTCTGGCCGACGATCGCGACCGTCTCACCGGGTCCGACCGTGAGGTGGAGGGCGTTGAGGACCCGCGTGCCGTCCGGGTAGGCGAACCCGACGCCCTCGAGGGTGATGGCGGCGCTCATCGATGCGGCCAGTCGCCGAGGGCGCGCCGAAGCTCGGCCGGGTCGATCGCGGCACCGACCATCCGGCACGCGTCGGCGATGCGGTGGCGGGCGGGGCGCTCGAGCCCGAGCGTCTCGAGGAACGGGTCGGCGAGGATCGCCTCGGCCGGCCCGTCGCGGACGATCGTCCCGCCATCGAGGACGACGATCCGGTCGCACAGGCCGTCGAGGAGGTCCATCCGGTGCTCGGCGATGAGGAGGGCGGTCCCGTTGTGGGCGACCGCGTGGAGCGCCTCCGCGACGAGCCGTGCCCCGACCGGGTCGAGCTCGGACGTCGGTTCATCGAGGACGAGGTGGCTGGGCCGCATCGCGAGGAGGCTCGCGATCGCGACGAGCTGCGCTTCGCCACCCGACAGGCGGCGCGGGTGCTGTCCGGCCAGGCGCTCGATGCCGATCGCGACGAGCGCCTCGTCGACCCGCTCGATCGCCTCCGCCGCCGACAGCCCGAGGTTGAGGGGTCCGATCGCGACTTCCTCGAAGACCGTGGCGGCGAGGCCGGTGAGCTGCGTCGCCGGGCTGCCGGCGCCGAGCCCGACGCGTTCCGCGAGCTCGTACGCCGGCCGGCCGGTCATCGCCTCTCCGTCGATCTCGAGTGTGCCGACGAGCCCGCCACCGACCACCGCGGGCGCCATGCCGGACGCGACGAGGCAGAGGGTCGACTTGCCCGCCTCGTTCGGGCCGACGAGGCCGACGATCGCCCCGTGCGGGATCTCGAGGTCGATGTCGTGGAGGGCAGCCGCGCGTGCGGCCGGGTAGCGGAACTCGGCGCAGTGGAGGTGCAGCATCAGGCGATCGCGCCGCTGAGGCGGGCGACGATGGCCGCGCCGATCGCGACGGCGATCGCCCAGCGCAGCGCACGCTCGGCGGTCGGATCCGGCGGAGCCCACAGGAGGGCCCGCCGTCCGGGCCGTCCGATCGCCCGGGACTCGAGGGCGAGGCTGCGCTCGGTCAGGCTGTCGAGGGTCGAGACGAGGGCCGGCAGCCAGACCGGCGAGCGGGCACCGAGGCGCGCGAGCCGTCCGCGCGAGGAGTCGTAGCCGCGGGCCTGCTGGGCAGCGACGATCTCGTCGAGGCGTTGCCGCAGCCCCGGCCCGGCTCCGAGGAGGCCGACCAGGGCGACCGCGGCCCGGTGGGGGAGGCCGCGTCGCTCGAGGTCGAGGCGCAGTCCCGTCAGGTCGACGGTCGAGGTCCACAGGCGCACGCTCGTCCCGATCAGCGCTCCGCGCAGCCCCGCGTCGAGCGGTCCCCCGGCGATCGTCGAGACGCCGTGCCCGGAGAGGACGTCGACCACCGCGACGATCCCCCCGACGACCAGGCCCGTGATCGCACCCGCGCGTCTCACCGGTGCGGCGACGCCCGCCAGCGACGCGAGGATCGCGATGACGACGATACCCACCAACGGTCCGGCGAGGGTCGGGGCGACGACCCCGGCTACGACGCCTGCCGTGGCGATGACCAGCTGAGTGAGGGGGTTGAGGCGGCGATACGGATCGGGCGCGAGTGGGTGGAGACCGGCGATACGGTCGAGGGCGGGCAAAGACGCGGGTGCGGGGAGCACGGTCGAACGGGACCTCGGGATGGCGGGTCGAGACGGGGTGGGTGGTCGGCTTCGCTGCGATGGTAGGCTGGCATCGTCCCAGAAATCGGAGCCTGAGAGCGTTGGACCACGTCGCGATCTTCTCCGCGGTCGACCAGCCGGACCTGTGGGCCGCCCGGGCCCAGATGGCGATGTCGCTCGCCTGGCACATCGTCATCGCCTGCTTCGGCGTCGGCTTCCCGACCCTCGTCCTCATCGCCGAGTACCGCAGCCAGCACGGCGGCGGCGCCGTCTACGACGCACTGGCCCATCGCTGGGCGAAGGTCCTCGGCGTCCTCTTTGCCGTCGGCGCGGTCTCCGGGACCATCCTCTCGTTCGAGATGGGGATCCTCTGGCCGCGCCTGATGGCGACGTTCGGTTCGGTCCTCGGCCTGCCGTTCGCGATCGAAGGGATCGCCTTCTTCATCGAGGCGATCTTCATCGGCATCTATCTGTATGGCTGGGATCGGCTGTCACCGCGGGTCCATCTCCTCACCGGCCTGCCGATCGTCGTCGGTGGTGTCGCCTCGGCCTGGTTCGTCGTTACAGCCAACGCCTGGCTCAACCAGCCGGTGGGCTTCACGCTCACGAACGGCGTCGTGACCGGGGTTGACCCGTGGGCGGCGATCCTCAACCCGGCGACCCCGGTCGAGACGACTCACATGATCCTCGCCGCGTTCATGGTGAGCGGCTTCGGGGTCGCGGCCGCCCACGCCTGGGGGCTGCGCCGCAACCCGGCGTCGCAGCTCCACCGGACCGGATTCCTCGTCGCGTTCGCGATGGGGGCGATCCTCGCCCCGGCCCAGATCGTCGTCGGCGACGCGGCCGCCCAGTTCCTCGCCACGAACCAGCCGATCAAGCTTGCCGCGATCGAGGGCCTCTACCACTCCACCCGCAACGCGCCGCTCTCGATCGGCGGCATCCCGGTCGACGGATCGATGCACTTCGCGCTGCAGATACCGGACGGCCTGTCACTGCTCGCGTTCCGCGATCCGAACGCCCTCGTGATCGGCCTCGACACGGTCCCCGCCGCGGATCAGCCGCCGGTCCTGCCGGTCCATCTCGCCTTCCAGGTCATGGTCGCCATCGGGTTCGGCCTGCTCGGCCTCGGGGCCTGGCTCGCCTGGGCGTGGCGCCGCCGGCGGGACCTCCCGCGGTCGCGCTGGTTCCTGCGCGCGGCGATCGCCGCCGGACCCGGCGCGGTCGTCGCGATGGAGGCGGGCTGGGTGGTCACCGAGCTCGGCCGACAGCCGTGGATCGTCTACCGCGTCATGCGGGTGGAGGACGCGGTGACGGCGGCCCGTGGCCTCCCGATCGGGTTCTTCACCCTCGTCGCGGTCTACCTCCTGCTCACGGCCGGGACCGTGCTCGTCCTGCGCCGGACCCTCGCCGCCATCCCGGAGGACGGAGGACCTGGGGCGTGACGACGGCCGACGCGATCCTCGTGCTGACCTGGGCCGGCCTCACCGCCTACGCCCTGTTCGGCGGCGCCGACTTCGGGGCGGGCTTCTGGGATCTCACGGCCGGCCGGCGCGGGGACGCGGTCCGGGGCCTGGTGGAGGAGACGATCGGGCCCGTGTGGGAGGCGAACCACGTCTGGCTCATCTTCGCGATCGTCGTCGTGTGGACGGCGTTCCCGAGGGTCTTCGCCGCCGTGGCCTCGACGCTGTACATCCCGCTCACCCTCGTCGCCATCGGCATCATCCTGCGCGGCTCGGGCTTCGCCTTCCGCAAGTCGGTGACGGATTCGGACCTCAGACGCCGCTTCGGGGTGGTCTTCGGGCTCTCGTCGATCGTCACGCCGTTCTTCCTCGGCGCGATCGCCGGCGGCGTCGCGTCGGGCCGCGTCCCGCTCGGCAACGCGGAAGGCGACCCGATCGGCAGCTGGCTCAACCCCACCTCCATCCTCGGCGGCGTGCTCGCGGTCGGGAGTTGCGCCTATCTCGCCGCCGTCTACCTCACGGCCGATGCCCGGCGGACGGGGAACGGCGCGCTCGTCGACGCCTTCCGGCGACGCGCCCTGGCGAGCGGGTCGGCCGTCGGGGTCGTCGCCCTCGCTGGCATCGCGGTCCTCCGCACCGACGCACCGACCCTGTTCGTCGGTCTGACCGGGCCCGCTCTGCCGGTCGTCATCCTCTCCGCTGCGGCCGGGGTCGCCTCGCTCGGCCTGCTCGCCGGGCGCCGCTTCACTCCCGCGCGTGCGACCGCCGGGCTCGCCGTCGGCGCGATCCTCTGGGGCTGGGCCGTCGCCCAGTATCCCTACCTCCTCGTCGGATCGCTGACGATCGACGGCGCCGCCGGCCCGCCGGCGACCCTCGACGCCCTGCTCATCAGCCTCGTCATCGGGGCGATCCTCGTCGTCCCGTCGATGGTCGCCCTGTTCATGCTCTCGCAGCGGGTCCGTGCCTGACGCGTTGACGCGTCGCTCTCACGGGCTCTGCACAGCGTCGCTCGCCCCTGCCGGGACCGTGAACCAGAACCGGGCGCCGCCGCCCACTCGATCCTCGGCGCCGTACGTGCCCTCGTGCGCCCGGATGGCCGTCGCGACGGTCGCCAGGCCGAGGCCGGCGCCCGGATGCTCGGACCGCTCGCCGCGGCGGAATGGCTCGAACAGCCGATCGGCCGGGACGCCGTTCAGCCCCGGACCCCGATCGAGGACCTCCACGGTGAGGGTCCGGGTCGGCGGGCCATCGGCGATCGTGGCATGAACCTCGACCGTGCCGCCGCGACCGCCGTGGACGAGCGCATTCGTCACCAGATTCGCGAGCGCCTGTTCGATCCGGACGCGGTCCACCGAGACGGAAGCCTCGGCCGCCGCGATGACGATCTGCGAGCCGTTCTGGCGAGCCAACGCGTCGAGGCCGCGGACGACGCCCGCGACGAGATCCTCGAGGAAGACTCGCGATCGCGCCAGGGCGCGCACGTCGACGGCACTCGCGGCGAGCTCGAGCAGGCTCGTCGACAGTCCGCCGAGGCGGATCGCGTCCGCCTGGGCGTCGCGGATGGCCGAGCGGTACTCGTCCGGCGTCGCGTCGTCGCGGTCGGCGAGCTCAAGCTCGGTCCGCAGTGCGGCGAGCGGTGTGCGCAGTTCGTGGGACGCCATGGCCACGAAGAGGCGCTGCCGTTCGACGGAGTCGGCGATCCGGTCGAGCATGCCGTTGAGGGTGAGGGTCAACCGCCCGACTTCGTCCCGGCGCGCCGACGTCGGGAGCCGTCGCGCGAGGTCGTCCGGGCCGATCGCCGCGGCGCCAGCGATGAGCGCATCGATCGGTCGCAGGGCGCGGCGGGCGAGGATCCACACGCCGGCCACCGACACCACTCCAACCAGGGCGCCCACGGCGGCCAGGAGGCGGGCGAGCGCCGCCTGAGCGTCAGTGACCGGTCGCAGGTCGGCACCGGTGACGACGAGGGCCCCGGACGACGCGGCCTGGACGGCAACGAGATAGTCGTGGCCAGTGATGGACTGCACCCCAGCGAGTGGACGGATCCCACGTGGCGTGTCCGCGCTCTGGTCGATCGTCGATCCGTTGGGTGAGAAGAGCGCCGCGAACACGCCCGGCGCCGCCCGGTCGGTCTCCTGCAGCCCCGACTGGCCGGCATTCTCGAGCGAGGTGAGGATCCCGGTCGCTCTCGTCTGGAGCGTCGTCTCGAGCGAACCGCGGAGTGCGACGCCCATCTGCCACCACACGACGCCGCCGACGAGCACGAGGACGGCAGCCAGGCCGATGCCGTAGGTCGCCGCGAGTCGCGCCCGGATGCTCACCGGATCGAGTGCTCGTGCCCCACTGGGCGGAGGGCGTAGCCGGCACCGCGGATCGTCTCGATCCACGGTCCGCCGGGCACGGACGCAAGCTCGCGGCGCAGCGCCCGAACGTACACGTCGATGATCCGCGGATCGCCATCGAACGCCCAGTCCCACACCTGGTCGAGGATGACCGAGCGGCTCAGGACCTGGTCGGCCCGCCGGGCGAAGAACTCGAGGAGCGCGAACTGGCGCGCCGTGAGGTCGAGTCGACGCGCGTCGATCGATGCTCGCCGCGCCGCCGGATCGAGTTCCAGGGTGCCCACCACGACGGTCGCGGGCCGGTCGCTCGGGCCGCGCCGGTCGAGCGCCCGAAGGCGGGCCTCGAGCTCCGCGAAGGCGAATGGCTTGACGAGGTAGTCGTCGGCGCCGACGTCGAGGCCGCGGACGCGGTCCGTCACCGCGTCCCGAGCGGTGAGCATGAGGACAGGGGTCCAGTCGCTCGCGGCGCGCAGTTCGGCGCACAGCGCGAACCCGTCGCCGTCCGGCAGCATGACGTCGAGGATGAGCACGTCGTGCCTGGACTCTGCGAGCAGCCAGCGCGCCTCCTCGAGTGTCCCGGCCACGTCGACGACATGGCCCGCCCGCTGCAGGCCACGGACGACGATCGCCCGAAGGCGGATGTCGTCCTCGAGCATGAGGAGCTTCACCGGCCCATCATCCGCGTTCTCCATGAATCGAATGTGAATCCCGGTCTGCCCGGGATTCACCGGGGGCTCACGGCCCGCGGCGCAGCCTGATGGCGAGATCGGACAGGTGGTCCGGTCAACAACCAGGAGCGTGAGCCATGAAGCTCGATCGATTCCGGGCGCCGGCCCTCGCCGCGACGGCCGTCCTTCTCATCTCAGGCGCAGGGATCGCCTTCGCCGGCAGTCCCGCCCCGACCGTGCCCGTCGCTCCGACGACCCAGGAGGTTGTCGGCGTCGACACTGGCACCACCCAGCTGGGCGACCAGACGACGCCGGATGCCGCGCCGTTGGCCGGAGCGCCTTCCGCGACGTCGGCGGAGGCCTCCGCCGAGTCGGCGACCGAGCCCGCGGCGACCGAGCCCGCGACGGCCGAGTCCGCGACCGAGCCGGCCAGCGCGGAGACCGACGGGCCAGGCGGCCACGTGGATCCCGCCGGGACCAACGTCGACCACCAGTTCGACGGCCAGGAGTAACCCTCCCGACGCGGGAAGATGCGGGACCGCCATCGCCGCGATGGCGGTCCCGCCACCACATCGGCGCGATGCGCTAGGCTCCCGCAGTCGGCGGGCCATCCCGCGGTGACCGAACGTGGGAGCGACCCGTGCTGACCTTTCCCCAGGCGATCATCCTCGGCCTGATCCAGGGCGTGACCGAGCTCTTCCCGATCTCGAGCCTCGGTCATTCCGTGATCCTCCCCCAGCTCTTCGGCTGGACGGACGTCGTCGCGGCGCAGGCGGCCAAGGAGTCGTACTTCCTGGCGTTTCTCGTGGGACTCCATGTCGCGACCGCGACCGCCCTCCTCATCTTCTACCGGGCGACCTGGATCCGGATCGTCCGCGACGTGCTCTTGTCGATCCGCGACCGTCGCATCGAGACCGCAGAGGCCCGGCTCGGCTGGCTCCTCATCGTCGCGACCATCCCGGCCGGCCTCGCCGGCCTGCTCTTCGAGCACACCTTCCGGGTCATCTTCGCCACCCCGGAGTACGCCGCGATCTTCCTCATCGTGAATGGCGTCGTCCTCGCCGCAGGAGAACGGCTTCGGCGGAGGGGATCGCGGGGGGACATGGCGGTCGTGCGTGGAGCGCCGACGGGCCGGGGGCCGATCCCCGGGGGCCCACTCGCCCGCGGCCCAATCGCCCGCGGCCCGGTCGCAGGCGGCCCGGTCGCCCGCGGGATCGACGAACGGTCCGACGAGGAAGCGGACCTCCGACTCGGCGGGCTCGGCTTCCCGGTCGCGCTGGTGATCGGGGTGGCCCAAACGTTCGCGCTGCTCGCAGGCATCAGCCGTTCCGGGATCACGATGGTCGCCGGGCTCGTGCGCGGCCTCGACCACAAGGACGCCGCCCGGTTCTCATTCCTCCTCGCGACGCCGATCATCCTTGCCGCCGGTGTCTACAAGCTGCCCGACCTGATCGGCCCGAACGGCGATGGGGTTCGCGTGCAGGTTCTCGTCGGCAGCATCGCCGCCGGGATCGCCGCGTACCTGTCGGTCCGATTCCTCACCCGCTACTTCACCACCCGGACGCTCAACCCGTTCGCCATCTACTGCGTCGTCCTGGGCGTGTTCGCTCTCCTCCGGTTCGCCTGAGGCGCGGACCGCTGCGCAGCCGGCGACAGGAAATCGACGGACATCTGTTCCCCAGGCGGGCGTTCGTCACCTGCTTCCGGACAGATGCCCTCCTGGCGGTCCGCTGGCACCGTTCGACCCGGCTGCCGAACTCCCCACGCTCGATCGCCGAGCTCGACCAGGGATCCCGCCAGTCCGGCCCTGACGAGCGCCCGCCTGAGGGTCATTTGGCGGAGCCGATCCCCTCGGCCGGCGGCGTGAGCGAACGCGGGCCTGCGGCACGTGGTCACGGTGGTGGAACCTTGGCACAAACCTTCGTGCAAACGCTTGATTGACGAATCGATGCCTGCTAGCTTGCGTCGGTGGATGTCGTCCCGGACTTCGTCGTCGAAGAAGCGGCCAGGCGTTTCGCGCTCCTCGGGGACCCAACGCGCCTCCGCGTGGTGAGTGCCGTCCACCGGCGCGGCGAGGCTTGCGTGTCGGACCTCGCGACCGACTGCGACACCTCGCCCTCGAATGCGTCGCAGCATCTGCAGCTCCTCCTGCTCGGCGGGATCGTGAAGCGCCGCCGACAGGGCAGGTTGGTGCTGTATCGCCTGGCGGATGACACGATCGAGTCGCTGTGCACGATCGTCTGCGCGAGCGTCCTGGAGCGCGCCCGGATCCTCAGCGCGTAGGGCATGGACATGGATCAGGGCTCGTCGCTGAGGGACGCATCGCTCCCGCCGTCCAGCTACCCGGGGTTGCTCGGGCAGGTCGCCGCCGGCGCCCTCGTTCCTGTCGTCGCCCAACCGCCTCCTCGCTGGGTCAAGGTGATCGACCAGACCCGCTGCATCGGCTGCCACGCCTGCACGGTCGCCTGCAAGTCGGAGAACGAGGTACCGATCGGGGTGACGCGGACGTACGTCAAGGCGGTCGAGGTCGGCACGTTCCCCCAGGCGCGCCGCGCCTTCCAGGTGACGCGCTGCAACCAGTGTGCCGACGCGCCGTGCGTCACCGCCTGCCCGACGAGCGCGATGTTCAAGCGCCCGGATGGGATCGTCGACTTCAACAAGTCCGCCTGTATCGGCTGCAAGGCGTGCATCGCCGCATGCCCGTATGACGCGATCTTCATCAACCCGCAGGACCACTCCGCCGAGAAATGCAACTTCTGCGCCCACCGCATCGACGGCGGTCTCGAGCCGGCCTGCGTCGTGGTCTGTCCGGTGGAGGCGATCCTCGTCGGCGACATCAACGACCCGGCGTCAAAGGTCGCCCAGATCATCAATCGCGAAGGCGTCGCGGTCCGGCGGCCCGAGAAGGAGACCCGGCCGGGTCTCTTCTACAAGGGCGCGCACCAGGCGACGCTCGATCCGCTCGCGGCGCGTCGCCCCGCCGGCGACACGTACATGTGGAGTGAGAAGGGCAACGGCGGCCGTCAGGCCGTCGAGGCCGGGCATCCGGGGACCTGGAACAGCAGCGCGGCGGCGCTCCTTGCCTACGACGTCCCGCATCGCGCACCGTGGGACTGGCGGGTGAGCCTGTACACGTGGACCAAGGGGATCGCGGCCGGCGCCTACCTCGTGCCACTCCTCCTCGCGCTGACCGGCGCGATCGGCTGGGACGCCGACCTGTGGGCCTGGGCGACGCCGATCGTCGGCGGAGCGTTCCTCGCCCTGACCGGCCTGCTGCTGTTGCTCGACCTCGAGCACCCAGGGCGGTTCTACCTCATGTTCACCCGGCCCCAGTGGCGATCCTGGCTGGTCCGCGGTGCCATCGTGATCAGCGGCTACGGGCTCGTGCTCTTCATCCACTTCGCCTTCAGCGTCGTCGCTGCCCTCGGCTGGGTCGGGACACCGGGGATCGAGACCGGCCGCCAGGTGCTCGCCGTCGCCGGGCTGCCGCTCGCCATCCTCACTGCCGCCTACACGGCATACCTGTTCGCCCAGGCCAAGGCGCGCGACCTGTGGCAGAACCCGCTGCTGCCGGTCCATTTCGTCGTCGAGGCGCTGCTCGGCGGCGCCGCCATCCTCGGCGTCAGCGCGGTCGCCCTCGAACCGGCGGCGGTATCGCCACTGGTCGTCGTGGTCGCCGCGGCGAGCGCGCTGCACCTGCTCTTCGTGCTCGGGGAGACGACGCTGGGCCATCCGACGGCACACGCCCGCCTCGGCGTTCACGAGATGACCGGCGGTCGCTATCGCGGCTACTTCGTGGCGAGTGTCTGCCTCGTCGCGATCGGGTTGGCCGCACCGTTCGTGCCGTCCGGGATCGTCGCGGCGGCAGCGGCCGCGGCGGCGCTCAGCGGCCTGCTCGCCTATGAGCACGCCTATGTCCAGGCCGGCCAGGCCGTACCACTCGCCTGAGTCCGGAGGATCCGATGGACCACTCGCTCGACGATCTCGCCGTCCGGGTCAGTGCCGCCCGGGCGGAGGTGGAGGCGCGCGGCGAGACGTTCTACCCGGGGCCGAGCCGGATCCATCTTGCCGCATTCCCGCCGAAGGAACGCTGGGACGACTGGGTGGAACTGGACTCGAAGGCGTGGCCGGAGCACGTCGAGAAGCGCTACATGCTCGTCCCCACCACCTGCTTCAACTGCGAGTCCGCGTGTGGCCTGCTCGCCTATGTCGACCGCGACACGCTCCAGGTCCGCAAGTTCGAGGGCAACCCCGAACACCCCGGCTCGCGCGGGCGGAACTGCGCCAAGGGTCCGGCCACCCTCAACCAGGTGACGGATCCGGACCGCATCCTCTATCCGCTCAAGCGGGCGGGAGCTCGAGGCGAGGGGCGCTGGGAGCAGGTGAGCTGGGACGACGCGCTCGAGGACATCGCCGCCCGGATTCGCCGGGCGATCGTGGAGGAGCGGCCGAACGAGGTCATGTACCACGTCGGCCGCCCCGGCGAGGATGGCTTCACCGAGCGGGTCATGGCGACCTGGGGCGTCGACGGCCACAACTCCCACACCAACGTCTGCTCGAGCGGCGGGCGGACGGGCTACCACATCTGGACGGGCATCGACCGACCGAGCCCGGACCATGCCAACGCCGAGGTAATCCTCCTCATCAGCTCCCACCTCGAGGCGGGTCACTACTTCAACCCGCACGCTCAGCGGATCGTCGAGGCCAGGGCCAACGGCGCCAAGCTCATCGTTCTCGATACCCGGATGTCCAACACGGCTACCCAGGCGGACCTCTGGCTCTCGCCGTGGCCCGGCTCCGAGGCGGCGATCATGCTGGCGATCGCCAACCACCTCCTCGTCAGCGACGCGCACGACCGCGACTTCGTGCGGCGCTGGTGGAACTGGGAGGAGTACCTGGCCGCCGAGCATCCCGACGACCCGCGCACGTTCGAGGCGTTCGAGGCGCGTCTCAAGCTCCTCTACGCCGAGTACACGTTCGAGTTCGCGGCCCGCGAGTCGGGCGTCGATGCCGCCGTCATCGAGCAGGTCGCGAAGATCGTCGCGACCGCCGGGACGAGGCTCTCGACCCACACCTGGCGCTCCGCCGCCGCCGGCAACCTCGGCGGTTGGCAGGTGTCGCGGACCCTGTTCCTCCTCAACTGCCTGACCGGCGCGGTCGCCACGCCCGGCGGCACGTATCCCAACGCCTGGAACAAGTTCGTCCCCAAGCCGATCTACAGCCCGCCCCACCCGCACACCTGGAACGAGCTGACGTGGCCGCGCGAATACCCGCTCGCCCTCAACGAGATGTCGTTCCTCCTGCCGCACTTCCTCAAGGAGGGCCGCGGCAGACTCGAGGTCTACTTCTCGCGGGTCTACAACCCGGTCTGGACGAATCCCGACGGCTTCAGCTGGATCGAAGCCCTGACCGACGAGCGTCTCGTCGGCCTCCACGTCGCGCTCACCCCGACCTGGAGCGAGAGCGCCTTCTTTGCCGACTACATCCTGCCGATGGGCCATAGCTCTGAACGGCACGACATCCACTCGTACGAGCAGTACGACGGCCAGTGGCTTGGCTTCCGCCAGCCGGTCCTGCGGACGGCCCGCGAACGGAGCGGCGAGCGGATCTCCGACACCCGCGAGGTGAACCCGGGTGAAGTCTGGGAGGAGAACGAGTTCTGGATGGAGCTCTCCTGGCGGATCGATCCCGACGGCGCCCTCGGCATCCGCCGCTTCTACGAGTCGAAGGAACGACCGGGCGAGCGCCTGACGGTCGACGAGTACTACGCTTGGATCTTCGATCACTCCGTCCCCGGCCTGCCCGAGGCGGCGACCGCGGAAGGACTGACCCCCCTTGCCTACATGCGCCGCTACGGCGCGTTCGAGATCCAGCGGGGGGTCGGCAAGGTCCACGAGCAGGCGATCCCGGCCGAGCAGCTCGTCGACGTCAACGTGGGGCCGTTCGGGCGCGTCTTCACCCGGGCGGCCAAGCCGGACGACCCGAACGTCGTCCCCATGGGCACCCCCGACCCCGACGAGGACGGCCGGCGGCCGGTCGGCGTGCTCGTCGACGGGCAGGTGCTGCGCGGCTTCCCGACGCCATCCGGCCGCCTGGAGTTCTACTCGAGCACGCTCGCGGCCTGGGGCTGGCCCGAGTATGCCCTGCCGACCTACATCCGGAGCCACGTCCACCCGGCGGCCCTCGCCGACGGTCAGATGGTCCTCATCTCGACCTTCCGGCTGCCGGTCCAGATCCACACCCGCAGCGCGAACGCCAAGTGGCTCGATGAGATCGCCCACACGAATCCGCTCTGGATCCACCCCCAGGATGCCGCCCGGCTCGGGATCTCCGGCAGCGACCTGGTGCGGGTCGAGACGGAGATCGGCCACTTCATCGTGCGGGCCTGGCTGACCGAGGGGATCCGCCCGGGCGTCGTGGCGTGCAGCCACCACATGGGCCGCTGGAAGGTCGCCGACCAGGGCAACCGGGCGATGATGGCGACCGTCGCGCTGGACCGCGCCGGGCGGCGCTGGGGCATGAAGCGCACTGCCGGCGTCGCGCCGTTCGCCTCGAGCGACCCCGATACGTCGCGGATCTGGTGGACCGACGTCGGCGTCCACCAGAATCTCACCTTCCCGGTCCATCCCGATCCGATCTCCGGGCAGCACTGCTGGCATCAGGCCGTCAGCGTCCGCCGGGCGGAACCCGACGATCGCTACGGCGACATCTCGGTGGACACGGCAAAAGCCGACGAGGTCTACCGTCGATGGCTCGCCCTCACCCGCCCAGCGGACACCGCGTCGCCCGATGGGATGCGACGGCCGTACTGGCTCATGCGCCCGCTGAAGCCGGGGCGCGACGTGTACCGGCTGCCCGAGGAACCGGCGTCGGTCCGATGAGCGGGACGGCGGATCTCATCCGCGCGCTCGGGGTCCTGTGCGAACCTCCATCCCCTGAACACGCGCACCTGGCGAGCGCGCTCGATCTGGCGAGCCCGCCGCAGGCCGAGGAATACGTCGAGGTGTTCCTGCTGCAGGTGTACCCCTACGCGTCGATCTACCTCGGGTCGGAGGGCATGATGGGCGGGGAGGCTCGCGATCGCGCGGCCGGATTCTGGCGTGCGCTCGGGCTCGTCCCGCCCGCCGAACCGGATCACCTCGCCGCGCTCCTCGGACTGTATGCCGCGCTCGTCGAGGCGGAGGAGCGGGAGGTTGACGCTCCACGGGCGGCGCTCCGCCGGTCGTCGCGGCGGGCGCTCCTGTGGGAGCACCTGCTGAGCTGGTGCCCTCCGTATCTCGACAAGGTCGCCGCGGTCGCGACACCCCACTATCGGGCGTGGGCCGAGCTCCTCTCGCGAACGCTGATCGAGGAGGCGCGGCGACTCGGCCCCCAGGCGGACCTGCCCCTCGGGCTTCGCGCCGCGGAGCCACTTCCCGCCCAGGCGGACGCATCCGGCGATTGGGTCGGCGCGCTGCTCGCACCCGTTCGCAGCGGTGTCATCGTCACCCGTGCCGACCTCGCTCGCGGTGCGCGTCAGGTCGATGTCGGCCTGCGCCTCGGTGAGCGCGCGTACATCCTGCGAGCGATGCTCGAACAGGATCCGCAGGGCACGGTGGCCTGGCTGGCCAAGGAGGCGGACGAAGCCGCGATCAGGCACGCCCTGTTCGAGTCCGCGCTGGGCGAGGTCGCCCGCTTCTGGCGGAGCCGAGCGGAGACGACCGCCGCGGCGCTGCGGGCTGTCGTCGCCGCAGGTGTCGGGTGATGACCTTCCCCGCCCGCTGAGGACGAGACGCTATCCGCCGGTCTGGAACAGCCGGGCGAGCAGGATGAGGAGGACGATCGCGCCCACGGCCCCCACGATCGTCCGGCCGCGGGCGTCGCGACCGGAGGCGAACAGCATCGTCCCCGGCAGGATGCCGAGGGCGAGGAGTCCGTACACGAGGTGAAGCGGATCGTGGAGCGGGCTTCCGGAGACGAGCGTCCCGGCGCCCATCAGCGCGGCCACGGCGACGGCGAGAAAGACCCACAGGAGGTTGACGAGGTACAGGGTCCCTGGGCTCCGCCGGGTCACGAGGAGACCCACCGACCAGACCACCGCGACGATCGCCAGCGCGATCGCCACCTGCCCGACGAGGGCGTGGGCCGCGCTCAATCCGGGACTTCGACCGCGACGGCACCGGCCTCGTCGGTCACCCGATAGGTGCGGATCGGGAAGTCGGACGGGCCGCGTTCGCGAGCCCCCGTCGTGACGTCGAACTGGCTGCCGTGCCGGGGGCAGGTGATGATCCGGTCGGCAAGGACGCCGTCGGAGAGGGAGGCCCCCGCGTGCGGGCACTCGTCGCGGATCGCGTAGAGCTGCGCGCCGATACGGAGGATGGCGATCGATCCGCCGGGCGCGTCCGGCAGCCGCCCGACGAGGCCGTCGCCGTCGCGCTCCATCAGTCGCACGGGAAGTCGGAGGAGGGATCCGGCCGGGCCCGATCCCTCCAAGCGGGCGGCAAGGGCGCGCTCGAGCTGGACGACGAACGTCCCTCTGTTCGCCACGAGGTCGGCGCCGGCCGCCAGGGCGCCATGCCAGAGCTCCTGGTCCGGGACGCGGATCGAGCCCGCCACGAGGACTCCGCGAAAGCGGCGGCGCCAATCCGTGATCCGATCGATCGCGCCGGGAAGCTCGAGTTCGACGAGGAACGCGACCGGGACCCTCCCCTCGAGCGCCTCGAGCGCCGCCGGTCCGTCGCCGAGGCCGGGTGGCTCCGCAGATACGACGTCCAGGTGCAGGCGCTCGGCGAGCGCCTCGAGGCGGGCCAACACGAGCTGGTCGCGCACCGCCACGACCAGCGGACCGGCCATCGCCGAGGCCCGATCTACCGTGCGCCGGATGGTGCGAAAGTAGCCCCGCTGGCGCCTCGTTCGCCCCCTCGTGCGAGCATCGACCGCACCACCTCCTGCACCTCCGCTTCGGACGGTCCGGCGAGGTCGGGGATGTCGCATTCGCGGATGCAGGCGAGGATCTTCGAAACCTTCGGCTCAGTGATCCGGTAGAAGACGCGGGGTCCATCGCGCCGATCTCCGACCACGCCCTCGGCCCGCAGGATGCGGAGTTGCTGGCTGACCGCTGCCTGGCCGACGCCGGCCGCCAGGACGAGCTCGGTCACGTTGCGCTCGCCGGTCTCCAGGAGCTCGAGCAGCCTCAGGCGAAGCGGATGTCCAAGCACCCGGATGACCCGCGAGGCTCGTTCGAGCACCCGAACGTCGATCGGTGGATAGGGGCTGACGGAGGTATTCATCGCGGTCAGTCTAGGCTCTCCGGATCGGCGTTGACACGCCCGCAGGGGCGGAGTATATAGGGTCATCGCTATACCGCGATAACTCCAGGATGTTACCTGCCCGGCACGGAGGGCCGGTCCTTTCGAACCGCCTGCCAGATCATGGAGGCTCCCGATGGCCGAAGTCCCGGCGGTAGACCGAACGCTCGATTGCAAGGGCATGCTCTGTCCGATGCCGATCGTCAAGCTGGCCAAGGCGATCAAGGAACTGGAGGGCGGCCAGGTCCTCCTCATGGAGGCGACCGATCCCGGCGCGATCCCGGACGTGGCGGCCTGGTCGAAGAACACCGGTCACCCGATCCTCGCCCAGGACAAGAACGGCGCCGTGATGCGGTTCTGGGTCCAGAAGGCGTGACCCTGACCGGGCCAGCCAGGACGGGGCGCTGACGGTGTCGAAGCTGCTCTACGTCCACACCGGCGGGGTGGGAACCCCGGAGCGAAGTGCGACGCCGATCTACCTCGCGACGACCGCGGCAGCGATGGATGTCGAGGTCGGCATCTATTTCACGGTGAACGGCCCGACGCTGCTGAAGAAGGGTGTCGCTGAAGCGCTCATCGTCCCCAAGTACGACGGGAACGGTGCCCCGCTGCGTCGCTTCATCGACCAGGCCCTCGACATGGGCGTCAAGTTCTACGTCTGCCAACCCAGCCTCGATCTGCACGGGCTGACTCACGAAGACCTCATCGACGGGGTGGTCATGATCGGCGGAGCCGCGTTCAACGACATGGCCCTCGAGGCCGACCAGGTCATCTGTTTCTGACCTGCCGGACATGACCCTCCAGGCCCGCTACGAGGACGTTCCACTCGAGACCAAGCAGGCCCTGTTCGACGAGGTCAAGGCGGACCCGCGGTTCAAGGACTACCTCTACGGCTGCTATGAGTGCGGCATCTGCGTCGCCGCCTGTCCGTCCGCCCGGTTCTACGACTTCTCGCCGCGCACGATCG
>Ga0307374_10007312_pt1 | contig 16891 bp, 12 predicted proteins | sample OX3MG_FD_202532 | JGI IMG/M metagenome (GOLD analysis project Ga0307374, IMG submission 202532) | Soil microbial communities from Risofladan, Vaasa, Finland - OX-3 | ecosystem: Environmental > Terrestrial > Soil > Coastal area > Acid sulfate soil | place: Finland: Risofladan, Vaasa | collected... | reverse complement strand
GGTCCAACTCCAGTCCTTCGATCATCCCAGCGGGGCGGCCCGGGTCCGGGGCTGGATGATCGACTGGGTCAATTCCTGGCTGCCGGCTCAGCGCCAGTTGCACAAGTCGGCTTCGGCGCCCGCCAACGTTCTCGTCATCGGGGCCACCAACCGGGCCGCCGATCTGGACCCGGCCCTGCTGCGCCCGGGCCGCTTTGACCGGGCCGTGTATTTCGACCTGCCCTCCCGGGCGGGACGACGGGACATCATCGACTATTACCTGGGTCGCAAGGCCCATGAGGCCGAGCTGGACGATCCCGACCGGCGCGACACGCTGGCCGCCATCACCTTCGGATACTCCCCGGCCATGATCGAGCACCTGCTGGATGAGTCCCTGGTGTGGGCCCTGCGCCGGGGCGGGGACCGACTGTCCTGGACCGATCTCCAGCAGGCCAAGATGACCGAGGAGATCGGCCTGCCCCAACCGGTGGAATACACGGAGTCGGAGCGCCGGACGATCGCCACCCATGAGTCGGGCCACGCCACCGTGGCCTGGCTGGTGGGCCGGGGTCGCAAGCTCGACGTCCTGTCCATCATCAAGAGGAAAGAGGCTCTCGGGCTCCTGGCCCACTCCGAGGAGGAGGAGCGCTTCACCCGCACCCGCTCCGAGATGGACGCCCTGGTCCAGATCGCCTTCGGCGGCCTGGTGGCCGAGGAGCTGTTCTTCGGGGAGCACAGCTCGGGAGTGGCCGGGGATCTCCAGGCCGCCACCACAGCCGTGTGCCAGATGGTCGGCAGTCTCGGAATGGGCCGTTCCCTGGTCTCGGCCGAGGCCCTGTCCGGACCGGGAGGGTCCAACGTGGTGGCCAAGGTCCTCTCCACCGACGGCGGGCGGGAGGAGGTCGAGGAGTGCCTGGCCCACGCCCGGGCCCGGGTTCACCGCATGCTGGAGGACCACCGCCGCGTGGTCGAAGCCCTCCGCGACGCCCTTCTCGAACGAGACGAGCTCATCGGAGAGGACATCCTGGAGGTCATCCAGCAGGCCACCGTCCCGCACCCAACCGATGTCGGGGACGCCGGGGGACGCCCAGTCCTTGAAGGGACCGGGGGGCGCTCAGTCCACGCCGAGGGCGTCGAGCAGGAAGGCCAGGACGAAGGCCTCGTCCCGCCAGGCGTCATACCGGCCTGAAGGGCCCTGGTGGCCCGCGCCCATCTCGGTCTTGAGTAGAACCGGCCCGGCGCCGGTCGAGCGACGCCGGAGCCGCTGCACCCACTTGGCCGGTTCCCAATAGCTCACCCGCGGATCGTTGAGGCCGGCGGTGGCCAGGATGGCCGGGTAGGCCTGATCGGAGACGTTGTCGAAGGGAGAGTAGGAGGCCATGTAGTCGAAGACCTCGGGGTCCTCCACCGGGTTCCCCCATTCCTCCCACTCCATGACGGTCAGGGGCAGGGTGTCATCCAGAATGGTGGTGAGACAGTCGACGAAGGGCACCTCGGCCACGATGGCGCCGAACAGTTCCGGCGCCTGGTTGGCCACCGCTCCCATCAACATCCCGCCGGCGCTGCCCCCCCGGGCGGCTAGACGCCCGGGGGAGGTCCATCCCTCCTCGATCAGCATGCGGGCCACGTCGACGAAGTCGTTGAAGGTGTTGCGCTTACGCAGCATCTTGCCCTCCTCGTACCAGTGCCGGCCCATCTCCCCGCCGCCGCGGATGTGGGCGATGGCGAAGACGAAGCCCCGCTCCAGCAGGGACAGTCGGGCCACCCCGAAGGTCGGGTCGACACTGTGCTCGTAGGAGCCGTAGCCGTAGAGCAGACAGGGGGCGCTCCCGTCCCGTGGCAGCCCGGCCGGGTAGACGACCGAGACCGGAACCCTCGTCCCGTCCCGGGCCGTGGCCCACAGGCGCTCCGTCCGGTAGCGGGAGGGGTCGTAGCCACCGAGCACGGGCTGCTGTTTGAGCAGACGGCGGCGGCCGGTGGACATCTCGTAATCGAAGACCGAACCCGGCGTGACCAGGGAGGTGAAACCGAACCGGAGTATCCCCTGGGAGTACTCCGGGTTGCCCGACCCCCAGACACTGCCCACCTCCTCGGGCAGTTCAACCGTGGCCGCTTCGGAGTCCCGGCCCCCTGATCCTCCCGGGGTCGGCATGACCCTCATCCGCTCCAGGCCACCGGCCCGCTCGTAGAGCACGATCCAGTCGGAAAAGACCTCCACCCCGTCCAGCTTTACGTCGGGCCGCCCCGGGATCAGCTCGCTCCACTGCCCGCGCCCGGGCTGAGCGGCGGGGGCCTCCACCAGCCGGAAGTTCTCTGCCTCATCATTGGTGAGGATGAGCAGGCGCCCGTTCTGGTGGTCGAGGCCGTACTCCACTCCATGGCGGCGGGGTTCGACCATGCGCCATTCGCCCTCGGGATCGGCGGCGTCGAGGATCCTGGCCTCGGTGGTGACCTTGCTGGCTACCTCGCAGACGAGGAGGGCGCCGTCCTTGGTCCGGTCCACGCCGAGGAAGAAGTGCTCGTCCTCCTCGGTCATCACCAGTACATCGGTGGACGGGTCGGCACCCATCCGATGGCGCCACAGTTGATAGGGCCGCATGGACTCGTCAGGCCGGGTGTAGAAGACGGTGGAGTTGTCCGAGGCCCAGGCCAGGCCGTAATAGGTCCCCTCGACCGAGCCGGGCACCTCCTGGCCGGAATCGAGATCCTTGAAGCGCAGGGCGAAGCGCTCGGAGCCGTCGGTGTCGGTCGAGTAGGCCAGCCACCGGGAGTCGGGGCTGACCTCGAAGCCGCCGAGGGCGAAGTAGTCATGCCCTTCGGCCAGGGCGTTCTGATCGAGCATGACGACCTCGTCCCCGCTGAGGGCGGCGGCGTCGGCGGGCCGGTCATCCAGACTCGTACCCATCCCCGCCTGCGCCCGCTTGCGGCAGGAGATCGGATACTGCAGCCCTTCCACGGTCCGGCTGTAGTACCACCAGTCGTCCCGGCGGGTCGGCACGGTCAGATCCGTCTCCTGGATGCGCCCGACTATCTCCGCGTAGAGCTGCTCCCGGCGCTCCTGAAGATGGGCGGTGACGGCGGCGGTGTGGCCATTCTCGGCCTCCAAAAGAGCGATGACCTCCGGGTCATCGCGGTCCCGGAGCCAGTACCACTCATCGACGCGCTGGCGGCCGTGATGACGCAGTACCACCGGGCGCTCCGGAGCCTGGGGAGCCTCGAGTATCTCCGGGGCCGTGGCGCCCCCGGCGTCGGTCTCGGGCGGGGCCACTCCGTCAGGCTACGGCGGCGGTGCCGCCGGCCCAGGAGGCGTAGAGGGAGGCGTAGCGGCCGCCCTGGGCCATGAGCTCGGCATGAGTGCCGAGTTCCAGTAGGCGTCCGGCGTCGACCACACCCACCCGGTCGGCCCGCTCGGCGGTGGACAGGCGGTGGGCGATGACAATGACGGTCCGGCCCGACATGAGGGCGTTCATGGCCGCTTCGACCTCGTGCTCGGTGCCCGGATCCAGGCTGGAGGTGGCCTCATCGAGGATGAGGACGTCGGGATTGGACAGGGCGGCCCGGGCCAGCGAGACCAGCTGGCGTTCTCCCGCCGAAAGCCGTGAGCCCCGCTCGCGGACCTCGGTGTGCAGTCCGTCGGGGAAGGCCTCGAACCGTTCCAGGGAACCGATAGTGAGCAGCGCATGGCGCACCTCCTCATCGGTGGCTCCGTCCCGGCCCAACCGGACGTTGTCCAGCACGGTTCCGTGGAACAGGAAGCCCTCCTGGGGGACGACCGCGATCCGCTGGCGCAGGGAGGAGAAGGTGACGTTGCGCAGGTCGGTGCCGCCGTAGGTCACCGAGCCGTCCACGGGGTCGTAGAAGCGGGCCATCAGCTTGGCCACCGTCGACTTGCCCGCTCCGGTCGGGCCCACCAGGGCGATGCGCTCACCGAAGGGGATCTTGAGATTCACTCCGGCCAGTACCGTCGGCGTCTCTCCTGGCCGATAGGCGAAGGAGACGTCATGCAACTCGATATCGGAGCGGGCGGGAAGGTCCACGGCTCCCTGGCGCTCGGCCACCGCCGGGCGGGTGTCGAGGACCCCGTACAGCTTGAGCAGAGCGGCTCCGGAGGACTGGAACAGGTTGAACAGCTGGCTGACCTGCTGGACCGGGTTGATCATGTAGGAGAGAAGCGTGATGAAGGTGACCACCGTGCCGACCTCGATCCATTTGGCATGGACCATGAGCCCACCCACTCCCGCCACCGCCGCCGTCCCGAACGACCCGGCAAACTCCAGGATCGGGAAGTAGCGGGCCGACAGCTTGACGGCCTCGACATTGGCCTCGTACTGGGCCCGGTTGTGACCCCGGAAGGTCTGGACCATCTGGTCCTCCCGGCCGAAGGCCTGGATGATCCGCACCCCGCTGATGGACTCCTGGAGGGTGGACAGGGTCTGGCTGATCCGGTCCCGGACGGACAGATAGGCCACGTTGGACTTGCGCCGAAAGGTGATGCTCGAACGCACGATCCAGGGCAGTAGGGCCAGGGTGACCAGGAACAGCAGGGGCGACAGGGTGACCATGATCACCACCACGGCGGCAAAGGTCAGCACGCTGCTCACGAAGATCAACAGGCCCTGCTGGACGAGCATCTCCAGGGCGTCGATGTCCTGGGTCATGCGGGACACCAGCCGGCCCGTCTGCTCGGTGTCGAAGAACGACATGGACAGACCCAGGATGTGGCGGAAGACCCGGATGCGCAGGTCGCGGAGGAAGGATTCCCCGATCCGGTTGACCGAGATGATCTGGGCCCGTTCGAAGATGCCCATAACGGCCGCGGCGGCCAGATAGATGATGCTGCCGGTGGCCACGACGCTCATGGAGTGGTGGTAGCCCAGCCCGTCGTCGATCACGATGCCGAGGATCACGGGGCCGGCCACCTGGCAGGCGGTCCAGACGATGATGAGGCCAAGGGCGCGCAGCATGCCCCAGCGGTACGCCCGCATCATCCGCAGGGTGCGGCGTACGACGTGGGCGGCCTGGTCCCGGCCCAGGCGCTCGTCCTCCTCGACGGCCATGTTTCCCCACCAGCCCATCAGGCATCCACCTCCTCAGCCGCCCGGGCGGCTTCGAGGGCAGCCGCCTGGGCCAGCACCTCCTGGTAGCGGGGTTCGGTAGCCGACAGGCTTTCGTGGGTGCCTTCGGCCACTATGCGACCCCCGTCCAGCAGCACCACCCGCTCGGCCAGGGCGATAGTGGCCGGGCGATGGGCGATGACGATGGTGGTGCGGCCTTCCATCACCGTCTGGAGGGCGGCGCGGATCTCGTGCTCCTTGGTGGCATCCACCGAGGAGGTGGCGTCATCCAGGACGAGGACCCGGGGGTTGGCCAGGATGGCCCGGGCCAGGGCGATGCGCTGGCGCTGGCCGCCGGATAGGGAGAAGCCCCGCTCCCCGAGCATGGTGTCGTAGCCCTCGTCCATGTTCAGGATGAAGTCGTGGGCGCCGGCCAGCCTGGCGGCGTCGAGGATCTGCTTGGTGGTGGCCTCCGGATCGGCAAAGGCGATGTTGGCCGACACGGTGTCGGAAAAGAGGAATGTCTCCTCGAAGACGATGGCCACCGAGCGGCGCAGTTCGCGCAGCTTGATCTCCCGGATGTCTTTACCGTCGATGAGGATGCGGCCACCGTCGGGGTCGTAGAAGCGGGGCAGGAGCCGGGCCACCGTGCTCTTGCCCGAACCGGTGGCGCCCACCAGGGCCACCGACTCGCCCGGGGCGATGGTGAGTTCGAAGTTGTCCAGGACCCGCCGGCCGCCGTCCCCGTAGGAGAAGGTCAGCGCCTCGAAGCGGACCTCGCCTTGGCCCTTGGGCAGATGACCGCTGCGGGGCGTGTCCTTGATGACCGGGGCGGCGTCGAGGATCTCCTTGACCCGCTGGGTGGAGGCCACCGCCCTCTGGGCCTGGGCGACGATCTGTCCGATCATCTGGAGGGGGGCGATGAGCAGGGCCACGTAGATGAAAAAGGCGGTCAGCTGGCCGACCGTCAGTTCGTTGTGGAGGACCTGGTAGCCGCCGTACCAGAGGACCAGCGCCAGGCTGAACATGGGCAGGACATCCAGGATGGGCGTGAAGAAGCCCCGCAGGCGGGCCAGCTCGATGATGCGATCGAAGATGCGCCCGGCCTGGGAGGTCAGCTGGCGCAGCTGGATGCCCTCAGCGCCGAAGCCCTTGACGGCCCGGATGCCGGTCACCGTCTCCTCCACCACCGTGGACAGCCCGGACAGCTCCTGCTGGAGCTCCATGGACACCGGGTGGATGGCCATCGAGAACCGCTTGGCGCCCCAGTTGATGAAGGGCAGGGAGGCCAGGGCCACCAGGGCCAGGGTGGGGTCGATGAGCAGGAGGACCACGCCGGTGACCGGGATCAGCAACACGTTGGCCATGGTCATGGGGATCATCACCACCAGCTGGTTGATCTGTTGGAGGTCGGTGGCGGCCCGGGCCATGAGCTGGCCGGTCTGGGACTGGTCGTGGAACCGGAAGTCCAGCCGCTGGAGGTTGGAGAACATGCCCTCCCGCATCTCAGTCTCGACCGAGTAGGCCACCCGGAAGGCGGAATACCGTCGCAGGCCCGAGCAGGTGGCCGAGACCGCCCCCACCACGCCGATGATGATCGCCCAGATGGCCAGGCTGTGCAGGTTGGAGCGGCGGATGCCGTGGTCGATGGCGACGCCGGTGAAGAGAGGGATAACCACCCGGCAGGCCGTCCAGGCCAGGCCGGCGGCCACCCCGGTGACCACGGCCCCCCGGTTGTGCATCGTCTCCTCGAAGAGGAGCCGCCAGGCCGCCCGGCGCACCGCCCGGTCGGGAATCAGATCTTCGGAGGCGTCGGTGGCCCGGTCCGGGCCGTCGACGGGCGCGGCCGTGCCGCGGCGGGTCCTCGGTTCCTGAGTCTGCGTCACGCTCCTACCTGTCCCCCCAGCGGGTTCGGCCGGTGGGACATCCTAGAGTAATTAGGGAGTCGAATCGTTTCGTTTAGTCGGCTACCTCTCAGGCCCGCCGGGGCGCCCCCGGCCTTTGTTACTATCCAGATAGGAGAAATTCCCTAGTCGCAGTGGGAGCTGATTCAGCGATGGCCAGCCAGGCGCTCGATCTCGGTCGCTACAAGCTCGGGTGGAGTGACGCCGAGGATTACGTTTTCAAGCCCAAGCGGGGCCTCAACGAGGACATCGTCAACGAGATGTCCTGGATGAAGGGCGAGCCTGACTGGATGCGCAGCTTCCGCCTCAAGGCGTTGCGACACTTCGAGCGGAGGCCTCTGCCCACCTGGGGTGGGGACATGTCGGAGATCTTCTTCAACGACATCTACTACTACATCAAGCCCACCGACCGGCAGGTCGACACCTGGGAAGCCCTGCCCGACTCGGTCAAGGCCACCTACGAGAAGCTGGGCATCCCCGAGGCCGAGCGCAAGTACCTGGCCGGGGTCACAGCTCAGTACGAGTCCGAAGTCGTTTATCACCGCAACCGGGAGGACCTGGAGGCTCAGGGGGTCCTGTTCTGTGACATGGACACCGCTCTGCGGGAGTACCCGGATCTGGTCAAGCAGTATTTCGCCACCGTCATCCCCCCCAACGACAACAAATTCTCCGCCCTCAACTCGGCGGTGTGGTCGGGAGGGTCGTTCATCTACGTACCCCCCGGGGTCAAGGTCGACATGCCGCTGCAGGCCTACTTCCGGATCAACGCCGAGAACATGGGCCAGTTCGAGCGGACCCTGATCATCGCCGATGAGGGCTCCCAGGTTCACTACATCGAGGGCTGTTCGGCGCCGGTGTACACCTCGGACTCGCTGCATTCCGCCGTGGTGGAGATCATCGTGAAGCCCAGCGCCCGGGTCACCTACACCACCATCCAGAACTGGTCCAACAACGTTTTCAACCTGGTGACCAAGCGGGCCCGCTGTGAGACCGAGGCCCATATGGAGTGGATCGACGGAAATATCGGATCCCGCCTGACCATGAAGTACCCGGCCGTCTACCTGATGGGACCGAAGGCCACGGGCGAAGTCCTCTCGGTCGCCTATGCCGGCGCCGGCCAGCACCAGGACGCCGGGGCCAAGATGGTCCACGCCGCCCCCGAGACGACCTCGACCATCATCTCCAAGTCCATCTCCAAGGACGGCGGCCGAACCTCCTACCGCGGGCTGGTGCGGGTCGAGGAGGGCGCCGAGAAGGCCAAGAGCTTCGTACGCTGCGACGCTCTCATGCTGGACGAGGACAGCCGATCCGACACCTACCCCTACATCGAGGTAGCCGAGCAGGACGCCCAGATCGGCCACGAGGCCACCGTTTCCAAGATCGGTGACGACCAGCTCTTCTACCTGATGAGCCGGGGCCTTTCCGAGCAGCAGGCCATGGGCATGATCGTCAACGGGTTCATCGAGCCCGTCACCCGCACCCTGCCCATGGAATACGCGGTGGAGTGGAGCCGCCTGATCGAGCTGCAGATGGAGGGCTCGATCGGCTGAGCAAGTCAGCTGTGGCGCTACGGCGCCGGCGTCCTGCCCTACTTCCCGAAGCAGCTGAGTTGGGTGTGGGCCGGTCCCCACTGGGATCGGCCCGACGGGTCGATCGGGAGCCACTGGCCGCTATCGCAGCTCTGCCACGAGCCGGCCTTACCGTCCCGTTGGCTGGTGGCCGATGGGCTCCACCAGCCGATCTGGACGGTGGCCTGCGGATTGAAGATGCCCGGACCGAACCGCCAGGAGCCCTCCATCCCCGTCGGGGTGGTGGGCAGAGAGTCCATGCCTCTCTCGAAGGTGGCCGGGGTCAGGTCCGGCCCGGCCGCCTGCAGTCCGATGAAGAGCTGAAGCAGGGTGAAGTAAGCCTCGTCGTAGTAGAGCTCCGCCGGTGAGCCGGAGGGATCGGCCAGCCGGAAGGCCCGGTAGGCCTCGTTGTTGGCCTGGGACGGATACTGCCCGGCGTCGGACAGGGCATGGGACCACTCGTTCTGATTCTCCAGGCGGCCCTGAGGGTCGAGGTAGTTGGGCTCGAACCACTCGGGGAAGTAGTTCTCTGAGGAGGCGGAGTTGGACAGGAAGATGGGCACGATCGGGTCGCAGAAGCAGATGACGGTCGTGACTCCGGACGCTTTCATCTGAGCCACCATGCTGGCCGCCTCGCTCTCATAGGAGGTCACGTCGATGGCGTAGCTGACCTGCTTGGCGATGGTGACCCCACAGCCCGACAGCTGGGCTTTGATCTGATTCGCCACCTCCAGGTATTCAGGGTTCTCCGGTGTGATCAGGCCGAACTTGCGGGTCTCCTTCTGATACAGGGTGTCCCCGGCGTAAACGGCCGGCAGGCCGGCGGCTCGCTCGCAGATGGAGTTACCGAGGAGATCGGCGCCCTGGGTTCCGCTGGGGGTGAAGGACCACCAGTAGGGGGCGTAGCGCTGGTAGTAGGACTCGGGGAAGCCGAGGGGACCCATGGCGACGACGCCCTGCTGGGCCAGTCCGGTCCAGTACGGATTGGACCCCTTGAGCTGGAAGGTCACGTCGCCAAAGGCGCCCAGGCCCCGGGCCGTCACGGCATCGGACTGGGCCTGGGCCTGGTCCTGACCCTCGTCCTCGAGGATGTAGTCGCCCTGACCCTGGAAGCTCTTGAGCACGACCTTGCGCCCATAGAGCTCGAAGTCCTTGTTGAACAGCCCGATGAAGGTGTTGAGATCGGCGATGTAACTGGGGTCGGGAGCGGGAGCGGCGGCCCCGGCGGCGGCATAGACGGCCGCGTCCTGGGCCGAGTTACCGACCCGGTAGCTCAAGGTGATGGTGCTGCCCGTCACGCCGTGGGAGGTGGCCCCGCCGTTGTTGCCGCTGAACTGGGCAACGCAGGGCGGGGCATAGGCCGACCAGGCAACCTGTTTGACCCCGGGCCCGCAGTGCATGCCACTGCGGGCGGTGCCGCTGGTCGAGCCGGCCGCGGCCACGCCGGCCGAGCCCACCGAGCCGGTGGCGCCCGACGGGGCCACACCCGGTCCGGCCGAGCCGGCCGCCGTCCCGCCGGCCGGGGCCGACGAAGATGCCCCCGCGCTGCCGGCCGCCGATCCGGCTGCACCCGAAGAGCCGGCCACCCCGCCCGATGCCCCGGATGAGGCCTGCGCCCCGGCGGAGCCGAGGGTCTGCTGGGCCGGGGTCCTGGAGGTGGAGGGCACCAGGAGGACGACCAGTAGGACGGCCAGGGCCCCCACGGCCAAAGGGGCGTAACGGCGCGCCACCCGGGCTATGTAGGCGCGGACGATCTGTTCGACCTGAGCGGCGTCTACTCCGTTGGGCTCCACTTCCACCGTCCTAGCCATCCCGCCGGCGGCCTTCGGGCCCGGCCGGACCCGGGCGCCGGGAGCCTAGGTCGGCCGGCGCCAGGGAAGGCTTCGCCCCGGCCGGAGCCCGGCTCCCGTCTGGAAGACTGTTGGCATGCCCATGAGGGAGGAGTGCAAGCACTTCCAGAGCCGGACCTACGCCTCGGGCGAGGTGGCCCGGTTCTGCGTGCTCGACCTCGCTCCCGAGGCGCCCTGGCGCTGCCCGGAGGGTTGTAACCGCTATGAGCGGCGCCTGGCCGACGCCGGCTGGACCCACGGCAGCCTGGTATCCCCGGCTGTGGAGGATGAACCGGATGAGCCGGCCGGGGACGTGGCCGCCCTGCTGGATCAGGCCGAGGAGGTCGTCAACGCGGTGGTACCCGAGGCTTTGGCCGAGGTGGAGCGCCAGCGGGCCGGCCGCCCGCGGTGGCGGCGTTGGTTGGGCCGGGGCCCCGGGGGGGACCGCTGAGGTCCCTAACCGCCGACGCGGTCAGAGCAATGGGTGGGCCGGAGTGGCTCGTAACGGCGCGCCTGGAGGCGCTGGAGCGCTTCGCGTCCTCGGGGCTGCCCAGCCAGACCGAGGAAATCTGGCGCTACAGCCGGATCGATGACCTCGACCTGGACGCCTATGAGCTGAGCGGCACCGGTCCCGGTGGCGCCGTCCCCGGCGCCGGCCCTTCCGACGTCGTCGCCCCCGGCATCCCGACCGGCGCCGCCGCCGCCGGGCTGGTGGACCCGGCAGCCACGGTGGAGATCATCGACGGGTCGGTGAGCTTGGTCGAGTTGTCGGCGGGGGCCCGCACGGCCGGCCTCTCCGTCCGCCGGCTCAGCGAGCTGACCGAGGCGCCCGAGGGTGTCGGCGGGCTGGCCGAGGGGGCGGATGCCTTTGTCGATCTGGCTATGGCCCTAGCTCCGGACGCCCTGGTCATCGAGGTTCCGCCGGGCAAGGCCATCGACGGGCCGGTGGTGGTGACCCAACGCCTGAGCGGCGGGGGTCGCGCCACTGCTTCGCGCACTCTGGTCCGGGCTGGTCGGGCCAGCCAGGTCAGCGTCATCGAGACCCTGGTGTCGGACGAATCGGCTGCCCTGCACGCCCCGGTGGTCGAGCTCTGGCTGGATGAGGCCGCCAACGTCGATTACGCCGGGCTTCAGCTGCTCGGGCGCTCGGCGTGGTGTCTCGGCCATCAGGTCAGCCAGGTCGGCCGGGACGCCACCCTGCGCTCGCTCAGCGTCGCCCTCGGGGGCGACTACGCCCGGCTGCGCACCGATTCTCGCTTGAGCGGAGCGGGGGGCTCGACCCGACTGCTCGCCCTGTACTTCGGGGAGGGCACTCAGATGCACGACTTCCGCACCCTCCAGGACCACTCCGCCCCCAAGACCACTTCCGACCTCCTGTTCAAAGGGGCGGTGCAGGACGAGGCCAATGGGGTCTACTCGGGCCTCATCCGGGTCCGCCGGGGGGCGGTGGGCACCAACGCCTTCCAGACCAACCGGAACCTGGTGCTGGCCGAGGGGGCGACGGCCTGGTCCGTCCCGAATCTGGAGATCGAGGAGAACGACGTCCGCTGCAGCCATGCGTCGGCGGTGGGTCCGGTGGACGAGGAACAGATGTACTACCTGCAGAGCCGGGGAATCCGCCCCGAGGTGGCCGAACGGCTGATCGTGCTGGGCTTTTTCGATGACCTGCTGGCCGGGGCCCCGGCGCCGGGCCTGCATCCGACCGTACGCCAGATGGTCTCGGACAAGTTGGAGCGCCACCTGGCCTCGGCCCAGCCCCGGCCAGGGGCGGCGTGAAGGTGATCCGTCTGTGTTCGGTGGACGACGTGGAGCCGGGTTCGGCCCGCCGCTTCGACCTCGAAGGTCATCGCATCGCCCTCATCCGTATCGGGGACGACTTCTACGCCCTGGGGGACCGTTGCAGCCACGCCAATGTCTCCCTGGCCGAGGGTGAGGTCTATCCCGAGGAGCTGGAGATCGAGTGCTGGAAGCACGGCAGCACCTTCTCCCTGGTGACGGGTAAGCCCCAGTCCCTGCCGGCCACCAAGCCCGTGCCCGTCTACGACGTCAGCATCGAGGGCACCGACGTGATGGTCGAGCTTTCGTGAGCTCCAGCCTCCGCATCCAGGGCCTGACGGCCAGTGTGGGCGGAAAGGAGATCCTCCGCGGCATCGATCTGGAGGTCGACGCCGGCCAGGTCCATGCCGTCATGGGTCCGAACGGCTCGGGCAAGAGCACCCTCGCCCACGTCCTCATGGGCCGGCCCGGCTACGAGGTGACCGGCGGCTCGGTCACCATCGACGGAGTCGAGTTGCTGGGCCTGGCCACCTGGGAGCGAGCCCAGGCCGGTCTGTTCCTGGCCCTGCAGTATCCCGTGGAGGTGCCCGGGGTCTCCATGGCCGACGCGCTGGAGGAGGCGGTGGCGGCCGGCGGTGGCGACCGCCAGGACGTGGTCGAGCGATTGGCCGCCGAGGCGGTGCGGGTCGGCCAGGACCCGGCCATACTGCGCCGGGCCATCAACGTGGACATGTCCGGAGGGGAGAAGAAGCGTAACGAGACGCTGCAGCTGGGCGTGCTGCGGCCCCGCTTCGCCGTGCTGGACGAGATCGACTCGGGGCTGGACGTGGACGCCTTGCGCATGGTCTCGTCCCGGGTGGAGGCGGCCACCACCGAATTCGGGCTGGGCGTCCTGGCCATCACCCACTACAGCCGCCTGCTCAACGAGCTGCACCCCGACGTGGTGCACGTGCTGGCCCGGGGCCGGATCGTGGACACGGGCGGACCGGACATGGCTACGGAGCTGGAGCGGACCGGCTACGCCGCCTACGGCGGGGACAGCGAGGAGCCCGACCGAGCCGGGCGGGCGGGGGGCTCGGCCACTAGCGAAGATCCCTTCGCCGATCCGCTGGCCTAGCCGAGCGGTTCACGGGACCGCCACGGGCGTGGACCCCGACGCCGTGTCTCCCCATCTCTTCCGCCAGCGCAGGAACGGGGCTTCGATCACGGCGTAGCTGGCCAGGGCCACGGTCATGCACACGGCGGCGTCGACCAGCAGGTGGCCCACATAACCGCCCAGAGGCTCGGGGCCGAGGTGCGTGACGATGGGTAGGTGCCAGAGATACAGGCTGTAAGAGGCGGTGCCCAGGAGCGCCAGCGGCCGCCACCCGAGCATCCGCACCGCCGCCGAGGGGCGCAGCGGAAGGACGCAGGCTCCCAGCAGCAGGAACGACGCCACGCCGGCCAGTAGATCCCACTGGTAGCGGTAGAAGACCATCGCCCACAGGGCGGCCGAGGCGGCCACCCACAACCGGCTGTCGCGTAGGAGGGCGGGGATGGGCTTCGGCGCGGGGGCCGGGTCCGGTCCACGGCTCTCGCTGGCCACCTTGGCCAGAGCGAGCAGCATCCCCGGCAGGAAGAAGAAGAAGTTGGCCGGCAGGTTGTACTGCACGAGTGGGCCGGGGTGGGGTGCATGGAGATAGGCCACCCAGCGGTAGGCGCCGGCCGCGACGGCCAGGGCCACCAGCCAGCCGGCCGCCGCCGGGACGGAACGACGCGACACCCGGGCCAGGGCGAAGGCCAGGAACGGCAGCAGGACGTAGAACATCACCTCCACCACCAGGGACCACATCGGCCCGTCCACCTGGGCCACGGTGCGACGGGAGAAGTTCTCTCCGAAGAGCAGGTAGGCCGCCCAGTCGATGCCCGGCGCCCGGAGCACCAACAGATAGGTCAGGGCGACGGCGTAGTACAGCGGCAGGATGCGCAGAGCCCGGTTGCGGGCGTAGCGGGCCAGGTCCACGGCTCGGCCGGCGCCGAAGCTGCGCCGGGCGAAGGGGAGGAAGAGCAGGTAGCCGGAGAGACTGAAGAAGAGGTAGACGCCGAAGCCTCCGCCGAGGAGGGCCCGGTGCAACCAGGTCCGGTAGGCGGTGGCCCCGAATCCCACCGATACTCCGTATACGTGACCCTCGAGCACGGCCAGGGCGGCTATGGCGCGCAGCGACTCGACCCGGGCCGAGCGGAGCTCCCCGGCCTGGTTGACGTCGGGACCATGTTCGTCGGTGTTCAGGATGCGGCGGCGTCCAGCCCCTGGTCGAGGGTGTTCCACGACAGGGTGGCGCATTTGATCCGGACGGGGAACTTCACCACTCCCTGGAGGGCCTCCAGGTCACCCAGGGGGGGTGTCTCGGGGGGAGTTGTGCCATCCAGGTCCCCGTCGGTGTCGCCATCGTCATCGCCATCCGACCCGCCCGGACCGTCCAGGCCGGCCTCATGGATGGACATCATGGCCTTGAAGGCCCGGATCAAAGCCTTGGCCTCGGCCACGGTGCGGCCCTTGACGGCGGACGACATCATCGACGCCGAGGACTGGCTGATGGAGCAGCCCTGGCCGGTGATGGAGAGGTCGGCCACCCGGCCGTCGCGCACGTCGAGGTAGAGGACGATCTCATCCCCGCAGAGGGGGTTGAAGCCTTCCACCCGGTGGGCCGGCGGCACGGCCAACTCCCCCCGGTTACGGGGGTTGCGGTAGTGGTCGAGGATGATCTCCCGGTAGAGATCTTCGAGTCCGGGCATGGCGGTCTGCTCTCTCCTGGTCAGCCGAAGAACTTACGGACATCGCCCAGCGCCTCGGCCAGGTCATCGATGTCGGATCGGTCGTTGTAGATATAGAACGAGGCCCGGGCGGTGGAGTTGGCTCCGAGGCATCGCATCAGGGGCTTGGCGCAGTGGTGGCCGGCGCGAACGCACACCCCGGCTTCGTCCAGCACCTGGGACACGTCGTGGGCATGGATGTCTCCCAGTTGCATGGACAGCACGCCGCCCCTTATCTGGGGATCGGTGGGCCCGTGGATGATCAGGTCCTGGCCGTGGCGCTCGCCCAGGGTGTCCAGGGCATAGGTCACCAGATCGACCTCGTGGGCCCGGACGGCGTCCATGCCGAGGGCGCTCAGGTAGTCGACGGCCGCCCCCAGGCCTATCGCTTCGGCGATCGGGGGCGTCCCGGCCTCGAACTTCCAGGGGATCTCGGTGGGGGTGAAGCCGTCCAGGCGGACGTCGGTGATCATCTCCCCTCCTCCCAGGAATGGAGGCATGGACTCGAGCAGCTCGGCCCGGGCCCAGATGCAGCCGATGCCGGTCGGCCCGAGCATCTTGTGCCCGGTGAAGGCCAGGAAGTCGCAGCCCAGCTCGGTCACGTCGGTGGGCAGATGGGGAACATGCTGGGCGGCGTCGGCCAGGACCAGGGCGCCGGCGGCGTGGGCGGCGTCGGCAATGAGCCGGACAGGGTTGATGGTGCCGAGCACGTTGGAAACGGCGCTGACCCCGACCAGCTTGGCGCCGTCGAGGAGCCGGTCCAGGCCGGAGAGATCGAGGGTGCCCTCCCCGGTCAGGGGGATGTAGCGCAGCTCGATGCCCTTCTCCTCGGCCAGCATCAGCCAGGGGACGAGGTTGGCGTGGTGTTCCATGTGAGTGAGCACGACCACGTCGCCTTCGCCCAGGTGGCGCCGGCCCCACGAGTGGGCCACCAGGTTGATCCCCTCGGTGGCGTTCTTGGCGAAGACCACCTCTCTGGCCTGCCGGGCCCCGATGAAGCGGGCCACCTTGCCCCGGGCCTCCTCGAACCGACGGGTGGCCTCCTCGGCGATGGCGTAGACGCCCCGATGCACGTTGGCGTGGGTGGTCCGGTAGTACTCGTCCATGGCTTCGAGGACCTGGCGGGGCTTCTGGGAGGAGGAGGCCGAGTCGAGATAGACCAGGCGCCGCCCGTGGACCTTCTGGTCCAGGATGGGAAAGTCGTCCTTGATGGCGTCGACGTCGAGGCCCGGGTTCAGCGCCATGCGTCGTAGCCCTCCCGTTCCAGGCGGGCGGCCAGCTCCGGGCCGCCGCTGTCGACCACCCGGCCGGCCACCATGACATGGACCCGGTCCGGTGTCAGGTAGTCGAGGATGCGCTGATAGTGGGTGATGAGCAGGACACCGAGGGCGGGGCGGGCGTTGCGCACCTGATGGACACCCTCGGCCACGGTACGCAGGGCGTCGATGTCGAGGCCGGAATCGGTCTCGTCCAGGATGGCCACGTCGGGCTCGAGGATGGCCATCTGGAGGATCTCGTTGCGCTTCTTCTCTCCACCCGAGAAGCCCTCGTTCAGGTACCGGTCCCCGAAGGAGCGGTCCATGCCCAGGCGCTCCATCCACTCCATGATGGACAGGCGCAGTTCCAGGATGGACAGGTCGATCCCCTTGCGGGCCGAGAGGGCCTGACGGAGGAACTGGACCACCGGGACCCCGGCTATCTCCTCGGGATACTGGAAGGCCAGGAAGACCCCGGCCTTGGCCCTCACGTCGGTCGGCCAGGCGGTGATGTCCTCCCCCCGGTAGAGGATCTGTCCCTGGGTCACCTGGTAGGCGGGGCTGCCGAGCAGGGCGTTGGCCAGGGTGGACTTACCCGAGCCGTTGGGCCCCATGAGGGCGTGGATCTCGCCCTCGGCCAGGCTCAGGTCCAGCCCCCGGAGGATTTTGTGGCCGTCGGCGTTGACGTGCAGATCGCGAATCTCGAACAGGGGAGGGCCGGCCACCATCCGA
>Ga0307374_10007309_pt1 | contig 16902 bp, 11 predicted proteins | sample OX3MG_FD_202532 | JGI IMG/M metagenome (GOLD analysis project Ga0307374, IMG submission 202532) | Soil microbial communities from Risofladan, Vaasa, Finland - OX-3 | ecosystem: Environmental > Terrestrial > Soil > Coastal area > Acid sulfate soil | place: Finland: Risofladan, Vaasa | collected... | reverse complement strand
AATTATAACCCCCTGACCCCCGATAACGGGGGAACTATGGCCCCCTGGACACCGATAACGGGGGAATGTTGGCCCCCTGACCCCCGATAACGGGGGAACTATAGCCCCCTAACGCCGATAGGGGGGAACCGGCTAGTCTTATCAATTAGACGTATCCTCTGCTAGATTACCCTTAAATGAACTCTTTGTATTTTGACCCCGCGCCGGCCGCGACGGTTCTGCTCGCATTTCGGGTATCGTACGATCCGGGCAAAAGTCTTCCGGCTGCGTGAAGCGAATGGACAGGAATTCCTGCGCTGGTGGGCGAATGAAGCATCAAAGAGAGAACATCAGGAGGAAGATTAACCTATAATGCACGGTGAAGGCGACGCTCTCTGGCGTCATTTGTCAAATGCTCAGCGGCTTATGGAGATGAGGAAGTATTCGGCTGCTCTGGAGGAACTGGAGCGTGCGATGGCATGCAACAGCCGCGACGCGACCGTATACCGACTCTACTCGGGCTGTCTGCTCCAGATGAGGCGTCCGCGCGACGCCATGCCGGCGGTACGGCGGGCGTTAGAGCTGGATCCGGAAGATCCCGATAATTTTCATAGTCTCGCCCTGATTTCGCAGGATCTCAATCGCTATCAGGAAGCGGAGGCTGCGTTCATCCAGGCGATTCAACGCGCGCCTTACTGGGCGCACTATCACTCCAATTACGCGCGTCTGCTCTGCGTGCGCGGTGATTATGAGCGCGCCATCGAAGAGGCGCGGGAGGCGGTTCGGCTGGACCCGGGCATGGCGCATGCTTTCGAAATGCTGTCGTGGGCCGAAATGCAGCTCGGGCACTGGGAGTCGGCGCGTGTTCACTGCCTCGAGGGATTGCGACTGGAACCTGAATCGGCGCACGGCCATAACAACCTGGGTGTCTGGCACATGGCGCACGGAGACGCCGAAGGCGCGCATCGTGAATTCGCCGAGGCGCTCCGTATTCTGCCCGGAATGAAGGTGGCCCAGGATAACGCCATCCGGAGTTTGCAGGCGCGGCATCCACTCTTCGCACTCGCCTGGAAGTTCAGCGCTGCGCTCCTTCATCTACCGAGCCGGTGGCGGGAGTTCGCGCTTCTCTGCTGCATGTTGGTGGCATGGGTTGCGGGTGAGCTGACGAGCTGGCTCATTGGCGGGAGCGCAGGTGAATTGATCGGCAGCGCCGTGACACTCGTTCTGGTGCTGGTCTTGCTTTTTCTGCTGCGAGGTCAAAGATTGTTTGTCTGGTTAATGCGAAAGGGGATTGTTTGATGAGCGACCCGACCGGTCCGCTCGAAGATGCGCTGCGAGCGACGCCGCAGAATGTTCCGCTGCGCCTCTATCTGGCTGATCTTCTGGCCCAAAAGGGATACTGGGCACGGGCGCTGGATCACTACCGGGAGGCGCTCTCGCTGGAGCCCGGCAGCCTGGAAGCCTGCCTGGGTCTTGGTAGAGCCTTGCTGAGCCAGGGCGACCCCACGGAGGCGGTGCGCGTCTTGAACCGCGGACTCGGGATGGATCCGGAACAGCCGCAGGCCGCCCGGCTCCACGTGGAGCTGGCTCGCGCGCTCCTGGCGCTCAACCAGCCGGACGACGCGCGGGAGCATTACCGCAATGGCATCCGGCGGGATTCCGCGGCGGCGGACCGGGAGCTGGCCGCCGCTCTCTATGATGAATCAGCGCCGGATGGACCGATGCGTATGTTAGCCGAGGACCGGCTTGAGGCGCCGATTGGTTTTCAGGAAAAGCCATCGCTCTCGTTCAAAGACGTGGGCGGCATGGACACCCTCAAAGAAACGCTCCGCCTGCAGATCATCTATCCGTTCCAGAGTCCCGAAATCTACCAGGCGTACGGTAGAAATATCGGTGGGGGCATCCTGCTCTACGGCCCGCCCGGATGCGGCAAAACCTATATCGCCCGCGCCACCGCCGGCGAGATTAAGGCGGGGTTCATCGCCGTGGGAATGAGCGACATCATGGACATGTGGTACGGCGAGAGCGAGCGAAAACTCCACGAGTTGTTTGAAAACGCGCGCCGGTCCGGCCCAACCGTGCTCTTCTTTGATGAAGTGGACGCCCTCGGGCACGCCCGCACCAATATCAAGCATTTCAGCGCCGGGCGAACGCTTGTGAACCAGTTTCTGGCGGAAATGGATGGCGTCAATACTCGCAATGAGCAGCTTCTGGTCATCGGCGCCACCAATAGCCCCTGGGACCTCGACCCTGCGTTCCGGCGTCCCGGCCGTTTCGACCGCGTCGTTTTCGTGGCGCCTCCTGATCAGGCGGCCCGGATCGAGATCCTGAAGCTCCATACCCGGAACAAGCCGGTTGAGTCGATCGATTACGAGCGAATCGCCGCTAAAATGGACAGATTCTCGGGCGCCGATATAATGGCTGTCTGCGAAGCTGCCGCGGAACGCGGCCTCTCCGACGCTCTACGAACAGGCGCTATCCGGAAGATCACGACGATGGATTTTATCGAGGCTCTCAAAAAAGTGAAGCCTTCCACCGGCGAATGGCTGCAGACCGCGGAGAACTACGCGCAATACAGCAACCGGTCGGGTCTCTATACCGAGGTGGTGGATTATTTGAAGAAGAAGTAATCCTCCTTTGGTCGCGGGAGGTTGTCATGATGAGACGGTCACGGCCCCATAACTCCGGCTTCACGTGGTTTGAAGTGATGGTCACTATCATCGTCATTGGTATTCTGGCGTCGATTCTGATGCCAGCGTTCACGAGGGCGCTGGATCGCGCCCACCAGGCAACCTGCATGGCCAACGAGATGGAGATGTCGCGAGCCCTGACGAGTTACACGCAAGATTACGACGAACATTTCCCGCCGATCGAGGCGCAGCGGGAAACCTCAAGTTGGAAAGATTCGATTTTGATCTATCTCAAAGGGGTGAGCACGTTTCGATGCCCCACCAATCCGAGTCGCTATTCGACCGATGAAAACGGTGTTTTGCCGGCTTCGTACGGCTTCAATAGCTGCGCATCGACCTGGAATCCGATATTGGAGAAAAGCGGGAAGTCGGCGCATCCAACCGGTCGTCTCACTGTCAGTATCCCGATGCTGGATCATCCGGCGGACACGATCATGATTGGCGAAACGGTGTATGGGACGGTGGACATAAGCCCGTCGTGGGCTTTTAGCTCGCTCACCTGCGATCCGCAGGGATTCTACCAGCACGTGAGGTACCCGACGCCGATCGGGGTGTCCGGCGGAAAGTCGAATTTCGTCTTTTTTGACGGTCATTCTGCGGATAAGGACGTCGTCTCGACGCTGTTTCCGATTCAGACGAACAACTGGCAGATTGAGCCGATCGAACCATCCATCACCGAAGTCAATGATCCCGCGGCGCCCAACTGCAATTACAGCGCATCGCAGCAGCCGCTCTGCGGCTACTAACCCCGGATGGATTGGGCGCCTACATAGACCGCGTCCGCGAGGTCCGCAGCGTGCGGGGAGGTAAAACATGATGAAGCGTGAGCTGTCAACCAGGGCGATCATCGGGATCTTTGTGGCTGTGCTGGCGATTATTGTTATCATCGGTTTTTTTGAGACGCGGCCGCCTACAGAGAACCAGAATGCGACACTGGGGGTCATGAGAGAGTCGGTAGTCTATCGCGAAACCGCATCGGGCAAAGAGCGCGTGCAGAAGGGGCCGCGCGCCCTGATGCCGCCCGGCCGCTAAGCTCGGTCGTGAAGGCGATAGCCGGATTCACCGCGAGCCATAACCCGGCTTGAACGCGCCCCGAACAGCAGCACGGAATTCAATTGAATCCTCTGCGATATTTGAGTCATCTGCAATAATGGACTCGTTTTGACAAGATCAAGGTCTCTCCTATCGGTAGTCTTCACCACTCTGCTGCTGACCGGCTGCCACAACCATACAATGCCAGCGGCGCCGATCCGAGCGACGGATGCGGTTCATCCAATCTTCAAGGACGTGGCCGCGGCCGCTGGCGTTCACTTCACCGAATCGAACGGCGCGACCGGCAAATTCTACTATATCGAATCCACGCCCGGTGGCTGCGCCTTCTTCGATTACGATAACGACGGCTACCCGGACATTTTGCTCATCCAATCCGGGCGGTTCCCACGGACTCCGGCCAACTCACCATCCAACTGGTGCCGGCTCTATCATAACAACGGGAACGGGACCTTTACCGATGTCACGGCCGGTTCAGGGTTGGATCGCGACCTCGGATACTGCCAGGGTGTCGCTGTTGGTGATTACGACAACGATGGGTACGATGATCTCTATATCACGGCTTACGGCGGCAATCATCTGCTGCGCAACCTGCATGGAACCGGGCGCTTTGAAGACGTAACGTCCCGAGCGGGCGTGGGTGATACCGACCAGGGTCCGCGTTACGCGACGAGCGCGGCATTTGGCGACTACGACAACGATGGCCATCTCGATCTGTACGTCTGCCACTATTCGCCCTGGACCGTTGCCCGAAACAGGGTCTGTTCCAATGCTCGAGGTGAATCGGACTACTGCTCACCTTATACGCTGGATCCCGACGTGGACCGGCTTTATCATAACAATGGAAACGGGACGTTCACCGACGTTACGAAGAGCAGCGGCATTACGTCTGCCAAGGGCCGGGGACTTGGAGTCGCCTGGCTCGATTACGATGGGGATGGCCGGGAGGACATCTACGTTTGTAACGACCTGACTCCGGCCATCCTCTGGCATAACGATGGGCACGGCAAGTTCAGCAACCGGGCGCTGCAGGCTGGTTGCGCCTACGACAGCAGCGGCGCCGAGATTGCCGGCATGGGACTTGGCGTGGGCGATTACGACAATTCCGGGCGGGAAAGCCTCTTCGTCGCCAACTTTTCCGGCCAGCCAAATACCCTCTTTCACAACGTGGGCGGCGGGCAATTTGTGGATGTGAGTAACGCCGCAGGCGTCGCGCAGCCGCACATGAAATACCTCACGTTCGGCGCTGACTTCATCGATTACAACGCGGATGGCTGGAAAGACATTATAAACGCTAACGGTCACGTGGAGATTCACGCGCCCGAGACCTATAATGGGACTACCTATCCAGAGCCGAAACAGCTCTACCACAACGATGGAAACGGCGAGTTTAGCCTGGTTACGCGTGACCTCGGTGATCTCAATACGCCGGTGGTTTCCCGCGGCCTCGCCGTGGGAGACTACGACAACGACGGACGACTGGATATTCTGGTGAATAATCAGAACGGGCCGGCCCAGCTTTTTCATAACGAAGTCCGGAACGCGGGGAATTGGATTTCGTTCAAGCTCATCGGGACGAAGAGTAACCGGGACGGATACGGCGCAAAGGTGAACGTAACGTGCGGCAAGCGCCATTATTTCAGCGAATGCCGCGGCAGTTCGAGCTTCGAATCTCACAGTGATTCGCGGGTCTACTTCGGTCTCGGCGCCGCCACGAAGGTTGACGCTGTCACCATCCGGTGGCCGAGCGGCGCCCACGATCAGATTCGGGACCTGTCCGCCGACCATATTTACACCGTTACCGAGACACGTGGTGTTACCGGGGTTTTCCGGCGCCAACAGCCGAAAGACCAGCCTGGCGCACGCGTGATATCGTGATATAATACTCGGGAGTCGGAGGAAGCTGCGCCTCCGCGAGAGGAATTCATATATGCGGAACCGGCGTGAGCGACTCTCGCCCCTGGGTTTCATCTGGACGTTGATCAAGATTGCGTTCGTCTTCGTTCTCTGCTTCTTAGCGACCGCCGCGGTCTTCACTTTTAAGAATATCGCTTCGGAGATTCCCAGCGAGAAGACGATTGAGAACTACGCCCCGAGCGAGCCGACACGGATTCTTTCGTACGATAACGTGGTCCTCGCCGTCATCTCTACGGCCGAGAACCGGGAGTCCGTGCCGATCTCGGCGGTTCCGCAGAATCTCAAGAACGCAACGATAGCGATTGAAGACAGCAGCTTCTACTCGCACGCCGCGATGAGCTTTCGGGGCACCATGCGGGCGCTCTGGGCCGACATCTCCAAACGGTCGTTCACGCAAGGCGGCAGCACGATTACGCAGGAGCTGGCTCGCAACCTCGAAAACTCCTCCGGGCACAGCTATACCGGCCGGCAGAAGAGTATCGCCCGTAAGATCGACGAAGCGATTCTGGCGATGCAGTTGGAGCGTCACTATTCCAAGGATGAGATTCTAGAGCTCTACCTCAACCAGATATTCTACGGCAGCCAGGCGTACGGAGTGCAGGCTGCGGCCGAGACCTATTTCGGCAAGAAAGTTGGGGGTCTCGACCTGGCGGAGGCGGCGCTCATCGCCGGGCTGCCGCAGCGTCCTACGCAGGACGATCCGTACAGACATCCGGATCTCGCTATTCGACGGCGGAATATCGTGCTCGCGAGGATGCTGCAGTTGGGGTATGTCACACCGGCGCAGGAAGAGGAAGCCCGGAACGAAAAGCCGCATTTTCACCGCATGCAGACTGCGTTCAGTCATTGGAAAGCGCCCTATTTTGTTGACTATATCCTCAGGCAGCTTACCCAGCGTTACGGCGATGACATGGTGCATCGGGGCGGACTCACGGTTTATACCACGCTCAACTATAAGATGCAGGCGGCGGCGGAAAAGGCCGTGAATGACGTGGTGCAGCAGGCGCGTGAGGCCCACAAGAACATCCATCAGATGGCGCTGGTTTCAATAGACCAGCATACGGGTTACGTGAAGGCCATGGTTGGCGGAGTGGGGCCGTACGAGCGCAACCAGTACAACCGGGCCATTCATCCCCGACAGCCTGGATCGTCGTTCAAGCTTTTCGATTATACCGCCTTGCTCGAGACGGGAGAGACTCCCGAAGATGGCATGGACGATCACCCGGCAAGCTATTACGCGGGCCGGGGGAAGTGGTGGTCGCCGGTCAATTACGACGGCAAGTATCGCGGTTGGGTCACTTTTCGAGATGCGCTCGCGTACTCGGAGAATACGGTCGCTGTTAAAGTAGCGAACCAGGTTGGCATTCGAAAAATCATCGCGCTGGCGTTGAAGATGGGCGTTCACAGCGATCCATACTGCGATAACAGGCCGCTCAGCGCCTATCTTCCCACGGCGATCGGCGCCAGCGCTATCGCGCCGCTGGAAATGTGTGTGGGGTACGCGACCACAGCGACGGGCGGCGTGATGCATCCGCCGAAATCGATTCTCCACGTCGTGGATCATAATGGGGCCACCCTGTACGATGCCGGACCTCCCGTTGGACATCGTGTGGTGCCCGCTGATATCGCCGCTGAAATGAACGACATGCTTCACAGCGTCGTGCAATACGGCACCGGGACCAAGGCGAATATCTTTCCACAGGTCTGGGGCAAAACGGGCACCACACAGGATGACCGGGACGCCTGGTGGATTGGGTTTACTCCCGAGCTGACGACCGCGGTGTGGGCTGGGAATGATCGGTATCTCAACCATATGCTGGATGTGTTTGGCGGAAGCGTCTGCGCCAGCGCGTGGGATCAGTACATGAAGGTTGCGGTGCCGCTGGTTCAGAAGTATCACCGGGAAAATGCGTTGGACCAGGCGGCGCAGGCTCTGGCGCAGCAGGCGATCCAGCCTCCGGCGTCTAAGAGCGCAAACGGCGCCGGGAAAGATTCTTCTCGGCCCGGACTTCCCGCCACTTCCGCCAGCGGCGGCGCTGCGCAGCAGGCTGCCTCTCCGGACACGACGCCAACCGCGCTCGGGGATACGCAGAAGCTGCCGGGATAGAATTGGATCGTTATGTCGTGGGAATTGCATCGGTCTGACCCTCAACGCCCTCAGCGCAGGCTGGCTTTTCTGATGGGCGCGGCGCTTTGTGCGCTGCTTCTCCTGATCGCGCGCCTCTGGTGGCTCCAGATAGCCTGCGGCAGCATGTATGATCAACTCTCGACCGGTATGCGCACACGCAAGATTCCTCTGCCGGCGCCGCGCGGGTCCATTTACGACCGCGCCGGAAGGTTGATGGCGACCACGCGGCCGCAGTACATGGTGGTGGTGGCGCCGGTTGAACTGCGTCGGCTCACCGCCGCGGACCGCGCCCGCGTCTTTACTCGCGCGGCGAGTATTCTGAATATGCCCGTGAGTGAGATCGAGGAGATTTTGAATCGAAGCCGGCAGTCCGGGTTCAATTCCATAAAGCTGAAAAGCGACGTCGGTCCCGCCGCTATCACCCAACTGCTCGAGGATGCGGACGATCTTCCCGGATTCGACGTGGAGCCGGTCCCCGAGCGAGCGTATCCCATGGGCGCCGTCGCCGCGCACGTTCTGGGCTATCTGGGCGACATTTCGGCCGCTGATCTGAAGCGGGTGCAGGGCCAGAATTACGATGGCGCCGATCAGATCGGCAAGCAGGGGCTGGAGCGCTACTATGAGAAGGAGCTTCGGGGCGTAGATGGCGAACGCGTCATTGAGGTGAACGCTCGTGGCGCCCCTGTTTCTAACAAGGATCTGGCGCGAATTCCCCCGGTCCCCGGTGATTCGCTGATCCTTACCCTAGACGCTCGCCTCGAGCAGGCCGCGCAGACGGCGTTCCCGACCGGCATGAGCGGGTCAGTGGTGGCCCTCGATGTTCAGACCGGCGGCGTGCTTGTGCTGGTGAGCCGTCCCGGGTATAACCCCAACGCATTTGTGGATGATACTCCCGAGGCGCATAAACAACGCGCCGCCTTCCTGCTCGATCCCAAAGGACCGATGCAGGATCGAGCCATTGCCAACTCTTATCCGCCCGGATCCACGTTCAAGTTAGTGACTTCGACCGCGGGATTCGCCAATGGGAAGATCAATCCATCGTATTATGTCCAGTGCGATGGCGGGATGAGAATTGGCCGTCATGCCTGGAAAAAATGCTGGGCGGTGCATGGAGCGGTCAATTACATGCGGGCGATGGCCCAGTCCTGCGATACTTATTTCTATGATCTGATGAAACGACTTACCGCCGCGCAACTTGCCAGCATCGCTAGAGACTTCGGGCTCGGTAAGCGGACCGGTATCGACCTGCCGTCTGAGGCGCATGGGTTTATTCCCTCGCCGGCATGGAAGCAGCGCCGATTCAAACATGGGAAATGGTGGTTTGGCGATTCGTGTAACATGGCGATCGGACAGGGATTCATACTTACGACTCCGCTTCAGATGGCGGTGGTCACGGCGGCGGTGGCGAACGGCGGTCACTGTCCGTGGCCTCACCTGGTTCAGGAAATCCGCAGCCCCGATGGCCGGGTGCTGAAGAAGATAGCGCCTCGCGTGAATGCGACGGTTCCTGTGGCGCCCGCGACGCTGGCGATGGTGCGCAAGGGCATGCTCGCGGCTGTCGAGCCGGGTGGAACTGCCGGCATTGTCCGGTTTCATGATATGCAGGTGGGCGGAAAAACGGGAAGCGCACAATCCCTCCCCGATCCGAAAACCCACGCCTGGTTTGTCTGCTTCGCGCCCTACGACCATCCGCGCATAGCGATTTGCGCCATGGTAGAACATGGCGGCCACGGAGGCACGACAGCCGGCCCCGTGGCTCGCGCTATCTTAAAGGCCTATTTTCACCTCAAAGATCAGGGAAACGATACGGTGTTGAAGACGGACTGACGAAGGACAGGGGCGAGGCGCGAGGTACCCAGAACTTTCCCGGGCCCCGCACCTCGTACCACGGGCCCTCTTTTGAATTGGGAGTTGTGTTTTGGCAAGAGACTGCGGTTGTTCGGGTGGATGCGGAGGGCCGGGAAAAGATCTTACCCGCCGCGATTTTATTAAGATCTCGGGGATGGGCGCGGCGAGCCTTGTTATCGGCGCGTCTGCGAAGGCCGCGCCGGAAGCGCCGGAACCGCCAGGCTTCAAACAGTGGCAGGAATCGCTGCTGACGCCCTCGGAACCGCGGATCTATCAATCGGATATCCACACCGACGCCCGCATGCACATGGGTGGCATTGGGACCGGGAATATTGAACTTGGCGTGGACGGACAGTTTACGACGTGGAACCTATTCAACACGCTTTGGGATGGCTACGTGCCGCTGCACTTTGGACTTCGGGCAGGGGGCCGGACAAGGCTGCTTCAGACTGCGGGCGGACCTGATGTCCCACGGACGCCGCATATAACGATGCGGGGTGAGTACCCGATCGCCGAATTGGAGTTCGAAAACCCTGATCTGCCGGTCCGTGCTCGGCTCAGCGCGATGACCCCGCTGGTCCCGCTCGACGTGCGCGCCTCATCCATGCCGGCCATCCTGCTTCAGTTCGAAATCACGAACCGCACCGCGCAGGCGATTCCGGTCTCGCTGGCTGGATTCATGCTCAACCCGGTGGGGTACGAGGGAAAGGGATCCTTTGACGGCGCGTGCCATCCGCAGGTGGGCGCCAATATCAACCAGTTGGAGCGGTCCGAGAATCTGGCCGTTCTGCACATGACCGCGCGGGCCGGGCGAGTCCCTGAGCTCGAGCAGCCGGTGACTGTTTACACCAATCGCACGAGCAGCGAATTTGTTCGAACGGGGAGGGATGTTCCTCGAGGCCTCGGTATACAGGATCTTTCCAAAATCCCCAACTATCCCGCGGAGCCGGCCACCTACGACAGCAAGTCAGCCGTCCCCTTGAAGCAAAAACCACCCCCCCACGAAATAGGCGAGCTGACTCTCCCTGATGCGGCGCAGCTCGTCATCTGGATCGATTCCCCGGACGCGTCAATTGATCCGCTGGTGTTGAGCCGCGCCCTCAAAGCTGTGCAGAGCGGCGCCACACTTCTCATCAGCGGCGCCGATTCTCCGCTTCTGGAGGCCTACGGCGTTTACACCGGGGGCAAGCCAACCGTCGCAGCGCCGAAGACGCCCCGGGCAGACCTGATCATTGACGATTTTGAGACCGGGGAATACCGGAATTGGATGCCGGAGGGCACGGCGTTCGGCGAAGGCCCGGCGAAGGGCACGGCGCGCAATCAGCAGGTGGTCAGTGGCTATCAGGGCCAGTACCTGGTGAATTCGTATTTGGGGAGCGACGAGCCCCAGGGAACTCTTACCAGCCTTCCGTTTGTGGTGCAGCGGCGGTTCATCCGGTTCTTGGTGGGCGGTGGATCATCCCCGCAGACGGCGATTCGTCTGCTCGTCGGCGATAAAGTCGTGCGTACCACAAGCGGCCGAGATACCGAAAAGCTGGGGCTCCATTTCTGGGACGTCTCGCAGTTCGCCGGGCAGCAGGCCCGGATCCAGATCATTGATCACGCGAGCGGGCCGTGGGGACATATCAATGTCGACGATATCGTCCTCACGGATAGCCCGGGTGAAAGGGCGGCGTTCGATGTTCTGGATGAACTGCTTCCCGCTCGCTTTAGCGGGGTATCGTATAAGCCGGGGCAGGTGACCCTACCGCTCACGAACGCGGTTGGTATCCCGGGGGCGCTGCCAAAAACTATCTGGATGGCGGGCCATCAGACGTTTACCGACTTCAGCCTGGCGCCCGCCGCTGTGCGTTCGCTGGATGTTGATGGCGGCCCCGTGATTATTACCCGTACCATTGGGAAAGGGATTTCGATTCTGTTGGCCGGGCCGCTCATACCCACCGCTGACACCGGGCCAGGTTCGACAGCTCGATTGAACGCCATCGCCTTTTTGAGCGCCCTCGGAGGAGTTATGGCGCCGGTTGTCGCCGGAACGCTGCCGGACGCGCCCGGCTTTGGTGATTTCGCGCTGGGTGTTAGCGGCGCGTTGACGACGGCGCTTCTCGACGCGTCTGATCTCAAGGCCGCATGGACGGAGTTTGAGAAGAACGGCCGCTTTGCGCAAACACGATCCGGCGCCAGATCCCATTCGTCGCCCCCGGGATGTTCGGTCTTCGGCGCCGTTTGCTCCGAAGCGACTATCCCACCCAACGGTACGGTGAAGATACCGTTCATGTTGAGCTGGCGTTTGCCGAATCTGTATGCGCCAACGGGTGAGCTTGTCGGAGTCTACTACGCCAATCTCTGGAAGGATGCCCCGTCGGTGGTCCGCGAACTCGCCGCCGATCCGCAGAACGTGGTGGCGCGCACGCTCGACTTTCGCAAGACAATGTACGACAGCACGCTGCCTTACTGGCTGCTGGACTGCTTTACGTCGCAGCTTGGCACAATCCGGCACGTTGGGGTGGTCTTCCGTCTGCAAAATGGCGACATATACGGGTGGGAAGGCTCCAACGGCTGCTGCCAGCCCACCTGTACGCATGTTTGGGGCTACGAACAGACGCTCAGCCACATCTTCCCTTCACTGGAGCGGCAGATGCGGTTTATCGATTTCAAACACCAGCAGGATCCCGACGGCGGCATCCGCAATCGTACCGATTGGCCCTCACCACCGCATCCGACGGGCGAGCAGCCGTTTGCGGATGGTCACGCGAGCTGCATCTTGAAGGCGTACCGAGAGTCCCTCAACACGCCGGACAATTCCTGGCTGAACGATTACTGGCCCAATATTCGCAAGGCGGTGGATTATCTGGTTGGAAGAGATGCGGCCGGGAAGGCGCCCGATGGCATCATCGAGGACGCCCAATTCAACACCTATGACGACGCCATTCATGGCGCCAATTCGTTCATCGGTGGTTACTATTTGGCCGCGCTCCGGGCTGGCGAGGAGATGGCGAACCGGGTTGGCGATCTGGCAAAGGCCCGTGAATGGCGTGGCATCTTCGAGTCGGGCCGGCGGCGCCTGGTCGATCTCTGCTGGAATGGCGAATACTTCCAGCAGAATCTCCCGGATTATGCCGCCCGCTCTGGCGAATACGGGCCCGGCTGCCTGTCGGATCAGTTGATTGGGCAGTGGTGGGCAAATCTGCTCGGTCTGGGATCGATTCTGCCATCCGACCAGGTTCATAAGGCTCTTGCCAGCATTTTCCACAACAACTGGCTCCCGGACATGTCCAACTGGGTTCATCATGAACGATGGTTCGCCGCCGGTCACGATAAGGGCCTCCTCAACTGCACGTGGCCTCATGGCGGGCGCCCTGAGCATCCCATTCCTTATGTGGATGAGGTCTGGACGGGCGTAGAATATGAAGTGGCCGGCCTGATGATGGGGGAGGGAATGCTTATCGAGGCGCTCTCGATCGCGAAGGGCGCTCGTGATAGATACGACGGTATTCCGCGGCCGCCGATCCCGCGCAACCCGTGGAATGAGATTGAGTGCGGTGGTCATTACGCGCGAGCGATGTCGAGCTGGGGAATGCTCATCGCCCTCTCGGGCTTTCTTTACGACGGCCCGAATCGCGAGCTAACCTTTATGCCGCGGGTCACACCCGATCGATTCCGGTGCTTCTTCACGGGAACGAACGCGTGGGGCAGCATCGCGCAGGAGCGCGCAAACGGATCCCAGACGAACACGATCCAGGTTGTCGAAGGAGCATTATCGCTGGGAGTGTTTACGGTTGAGCCGCCGACTGGCTTCAAGAAGGTGGAGGCTGTAGCCGATGGCGAGCCGCAGACCCCTCGGGTGGTTCATCACGAGGCTGTCAGCGAACCGGGCGCGCCACCACTCATAGAGCTGCATTTCGCCCCCGCGCTGGCAATAACGCGTTCACTCACTGTTCGCTTTATCTAACTGTTCACAACCCGTCAGCAATGGGCTTTATCTGAGGGAAGGACTCAGCGGCAGTCTGTCGAACGCGTAACAGGTGATTCCGGCGCGATCCGAGAAGCGCGCTCGTCGGCACGGCGACGCGCCGGTCTAAAGCCGCGCGTCCATCATCTGCTCTTCGCGAGGACCAGATTCTAGAGGGGGAATGTAATCGATGTATAAGTTGCTGGGAACGAGACGCTCCGACGCAGCCGGCATGGGGCGGGAATCCGGGCGCTGGCTGGCTGCCGGAATCGGATTGGCGGTGGTCATTGCGCTGGCCGGCTGCGGTGGGTCGGGAAACACCGGCGCCGGCGGGACGTCAACCGGCGGGCAGACCGGCGCCAAGTCGGCCGGCGCGCCGATGAAGATCGCGATCATAACAAACGGCTTCTCTCCCTTCTGGGATTCCATGGCCAAGGGGATGAAGGACGCGGCAGCGACTTATCACGTTACCGCCGACTATACCGGGCCGCCTAGCGCGCAGGTGGGCGAACAAAAAAGTCTGATGGAGCAGAAGGCCGACGACGGTTACCAGGGTATCGCGGTTTCAGCCATTGAAGCGGGCGCTATCACACCGGTAATCAATGAGCTGGTAAAACGCGGAATCCTGGTGATCTCCTTTGACTCGGACGCTCCCAAGTCCAAGCGGCTCATCTATATCGGCACGGACAATTTTAAATCAGGCGAGTTAATTGGCGGCGAAATGGTGAAGCTGCTGCCGAGCGGCGGCAACGTCTGGGGTTTTGTGGGTAATATCTCGGCCGAAAACGCCCGCGATCGTATGAACGGGTTCTTAGCGGCGGTGAAGGGACACAACATCAAACTGGTTGACGTGAAAGAGGACCAGAAAGATCCCAACACGGCCCGGCAAAACGTAGAGACAGTGCTTCAGGCGAACCCCGGTAAGATTGCAGGTCTGGTCGGTTTTTACTCGTACAACCTCCCCGCGATAGCGACCGCGGTGCAGAACGCCGGTCTGCGCAACAAAATCAAGATCGTCGGCTTTGACGCTGAGCCTCGCACGCTGCAGGCGCTCAAGGCTAACCCACCCGGAATCGACGCCACGGTGGTTCAGAAGCCGTACGAATTTGGCCGGCTCTCCGTCGAATTCCTCTATCTGGCGCACAAGGACGGGCCTAAGAAAGCGATGGCGGAATGGAATTCACTTAACCCTGACTTCCCGCTGGTCGGAGACAAGGTGAACACCGGCGCCACCGTGATTACCTCTGCCAATATGAAGCCATTCCTGGCTCAGCTCGCTAAGTGGGGCGTTACTTCATCTTGACGCCCGAAGTCCAGCAGGATGGAAATCGGGGGGCAGCGCGACTGTCCCCCCGGACACTGATCGGCGCCGTACTCCGATCGTTCCGATCGCGGGAGATGGGCATCTTCCTGGTGCTCTGCATGCTCATCGGCGGCATGTGCCTGACGCCGGCCCGCGACAATTTTCTGCAGAAGAACAACCTTCAGAACCTGACACGGCAGATCGGCCTGCTCGGAATCTTCTCGGTGGGCGAATGCATTGTCATTATCACCGCCGGCATTGATCTCTCGGTGGGATCGCTCATTGGCCTGGCGGGAATGGTTGTCTCGATTCTCTTAGTGACCTCGCATTGGCCGCTCTGGGCCGCGTTCGCCGCAACGATTGGCATTGGCGTCGGAGTCGGTCTCATCCACGCGTTCTTCATTAGCGGCTTCAATATCCCGCCTTTCATCATCACCCTCGGCACGCTCGATATTCTCCGCAGCGTGGCTCGTTTGAGCACTGGGTCCATGCCGGTGCCGCTTGAACAGACGGCTACCGCCGCGCTCATCATTACCCTGGGCAATTCTAACCGGCTCGGGTTGCCCATCCCTTTTATCATCCTGATCGTAATTGCTATCGCGGCGGAAATCTTCATGCGGAAAATGCCGATGGGCCGGCATATCTACGCCCTCGGTGGTAATGAGGAGGCGACCCGGCTTTCCGGTATCAGCAAGGCGAAGGTGATCATGATCACCTACGTCATCAGCGGCTGCCTCGCCGCGCTTGCGGGGATTATCAACGCGGGCTATATCAACGAGGGCGATCCGGGCACCGGCACCAGTTTCGAGCTGAACGCCATCGCCGCGGCGGTCATTGGTGGCTGCAGCCTTTTCGGTGGCGAGGGGAGCGTCATTGGAACGATTATCGGCGCCGCTCTCCTCGAGGTCCTCCTGAACGCCATCACCTTTCTGATCGGGCAGAACTCGTCTCTCTGGCAGGGCCTTATCGTCGGCTGCGTGGTTGTCGGCGCCGTTCTGTTCAACGAGCTGCGGGACCGGGCGAAAGTCGGTGGACTGCGGGCGATTCTGCGGCGGTTCTGGTAGGACGGCAAAGGATGAACGGTGAAGGATGAAGGATGAGTCAGACAAAACATCTCGTTCCCCGCGCCCCGCGCCTCGTACCCCGCGCCCCGCGCCTCGTACCCCGCGCCCCGCGCCTCGTACCCCGCGCCCGGTTCGTTGGTTTGACCTGGTGGAATCGCCGGCGGGATGGATTGTGGCGGGCGGGGAGATGGAGGGTGTCGACAGCCTGAGTTTTCCATTTGAAGACCGTAAGGCTGCTCTCTGGACCGCCTCGTGCGACCACGCGGGCGCTGGAGAGGGCGGGCCGGAGGCGATCATGGCGGCGCTTCATGAATGGTTCAACGACTATTTCAGCGGCCGGTCCCCTTCGGCATCCCCGCCGATCTCGCTGGCGCAGCACTCCCCTTTCACCCGCCTCGTGTTAGAGGAGACGGCGAAGGTTCCGTGGGGAACTTATGCGACCTACGCGGAGATCGCTCGCCGGGTTGGCCGCCCGGCGGGCGCGCGGGCCGTCGGACAGGCGCTGGGCCGCAACCAGGCTCCCCTCATCATACCGTGCCACCGAATCTTAGCGGCGAATGGCGCGATTGGTGGCTTCGGCGGCGGTCTCTGCTGGAAGCGACGTCTTCTAAAGCTGGAGGGCATCGAATTCGCCGAGCCGGCTTGCGAAGATTCTCGATGGCCTTCGACTGCTCGCTCCCTCTCCTTACGGGAGAGGGTTGGGGTGAAGTAGCGCCGGGAACGCGGCCGGGCGTTAGGGAGTCATAACGCTGCAGTCATCTGATTTGATCGATTGCGCCGGACATTCTGTTCTATGAGCTGGTATTGAACCAGGAGATCGTTTCTTGCGCTGGTTACTTCGATTTCTCCTGAGCGCGCTGGCGCTCTATCTAACAAGCCTGGCGCTGAACGACTTGTTCACGCATGACCTCGCGCACATGACGCTTGGCGGAGATATGGGCCGGGATGCGCTGGCGGTGCTCGGCCTGGGTCTT
>Ga0307374_10007308_pt1 | contig 16904 bp, 14 predicted proteins | sample OX3MG_FD_202532 | JGI IMG/M metagenome (GOLD analysis project Ga0307374, IMG submission 202532) | Soil microbial communities from Risofladan, Vaasa, Finland - OX-3 | ecosystem: Environmental > Terrestrial > Soil > Coastal area > Acid sulfate soil | place: Finland: Risofladan, Vaasa | collected... | reverse complement strand
TAACAAGTTGTGAATCCATGGGCCCCTTCTTTTGTAAAAAAAAGTGAACCATCCGTAGTAACTTCAAAACGAGCGTCATAACTACTACCTTTGAAAGTTAGTGTGACGGACATTTCTTTGGTTGCTTTTAACCCATAATATAATATGGCCTCGGCACCCCCGGAACGTGCTATATAATTTTGAAGATTTCCCGTTATCGATTGCTGCAAAAATCTGAAGAATGAAATAAAATTAGATTTTCCTGCACCGTTGGCACCAATAAGTACGGTTAGCTGGGATAACTCAATCTCCGCATCTTTGATGGACTTAAATCCCTGGATATGAATTTTCTTAAGCAATTTCGAATATTACTATTAAGTTATTGCATCAAATACATTTTTTCGAACGCGGTAAAAATAATATTGATAATTCCCAGCGGCAGCAGCACTTTCCATCCGAGATTCATCAGTTGATCATACCGGAAGCGTGGAAGCGACCACCGAACCCAGATAAAGACGAACAATAGCCCGACGACTTTCAGCACAAAGGCGATGACTCCGATGATGGTAAGCGCAAGGCTCGACAATCCCAACTGATCGACAAACGGAACGTGCCAGCCGCCGAGGAACAGCACGGTAATCACCGCGCTCGCCGTGATGATGTTCGCGTATTCCGCGAGGAAAAAAAGCGCGAATTTCATCGAGCTGTATTCCGTGTGGTAGCCGCCGACCAGTTCGGGTTCCGCTTCGGGCAGATCGAACGGCAGCCGGTTCGTTTCCGCAAACGAGGAGACGAAAAAGAGCAGAAATCCAATCGGCGCGCGGATGATATTCCAAAGTCCGCTCGCTTGCGAGGAAATAATCGTGTTCAAATCGAGCGAACCGGAAAGCATGACAACGCTCAGTAATCCCAGCCCGAGCGTGAGTTCGTAACTAATCATCTGCGCGCTCGAACGAAGACCACCGAGCAGCGAATATTTCGATCCGCTCGACCACCCCGCCAGCGTGATCCCATACACGCCAAGCGACGTGAGCGCCACGATAAAAAGCACGCCGATATTAATTCCCGACGCAATCGTGAGCGGCACGGCGTGGGTGCCCAGCATAAGAGTGCCGCCGAACGGTATGACCGACAGGACGGTGAACGCGACGGTAATCGAAATCACCGGCGCGGCCCAGTGGAACCATTTCTGCGACATCGTTGGCTCGATGTCCTCTTTGAGCAAAAGCTTCAGGACGTCCGCCAGCGGCTGGAAGAGGCCCATTGGCCCGACGCGGTTCGGGCCAACGCGGTCCTGCACCCACGCGCTGATCCAGCGTTCCAGCAGCACCGTGTAGGACACCGCCGTAAGCACGACGAATAAAATAATCGCGATTTTTATGAGTGCTTCAATTACCATTCGAAAAACTGTGGATTAAGAATGACGAAGTGCCGAACCCCATGCCCAACTATTTATCGGAAAACACATGCAACAACATAATTGGAATGAGAATTCAATGGGAGGCTCTCTAAATTAGCGGCTTTTCTCCCGATGGCGGCGCGATTTCTAAGAATTCGCGCTTTTGCGCACGGACGGAAACTCACGAGTGTTGTATCCCGGATATGGCGGCGGCAAAGCGTAAAAAAGTGGAAAATGAACCGGTCAAACAACCGGTAGCGAGCAACGGAAGCATGGCAGGAGATTCCATTGTCGTTCGCGGCGCGCGCGTGCATAATTTGCGGGGAGTCGATGTCGATATTCCGCGCGAGAAGCTCGTCGTCATTACCGGTATTTCCGGCTCGGGTAAATCTTCGCTCGCCTTCGATACGATTTATGCGGAGGGCCAGCGGCGATATGTGGAATCGCTCTCGGCGTATGCACGGCAATTTTTGGATATGATGGAGCGGCCGGACGTCGATTATATCGAGGGCCTCTCCCCAGCTATCTCCATCGAGCAAAAAACGATTGGCTCGACACCGCGTTCGACCGTCGGCACCGTCACCGAGATCTACGATTTTATTCGCCTGCTCTTCGCGCGGACGGGCACGCAGTTTTGCGTCGATTGCAATTTGCCGGTGGTCAAGCAATCGGTCGATCAGATCATCGATTCGTTGATGAAGCACGCGGATGGTACGAAGATTACGATCTATGCGCCGGTCGTTCGCGGGCGCAAGGGGCAATTTAAAGAACTATTCCGCGATATTTTGCGGCAGGGATTTACGCGCGCCCGCATCGATGATGTGCAGAAAGACATCGCCGAAAACCTGGAACTCGATCGCTACCGCGCGCACACAGTGGAAATCGTGATCGACCGGCTCGTCGTGCAACCAGGGATTCGCGAGCGGCTTGCGGCATCGGTCGCCACGGCGCTCAAAATGAGCAAGGGCACGATCAGCGCGGAGATCGAGCAGAAGGACCAAAAAGAGAATGTTCTCTTCAGCGAAAAATATAGCTGCCCCAATTGCGGGCGCTCTTATGAAGAGCCACAGCCGAACACCTTCTCGTTCAATTCACCAGCAAGCGCGTGCCCCGAATGCCATGGGCTTGGCGAGAAGCGCGATTTCGTACTCGATCTTATTATTCCCGATCGAACCATTTCAGTAGAGGATGGCGGCATCGCGCCGTTTGCTAAGAAGCATAAAAATTGGCTGTGGGCGCAAGTCGAAGCCGTGTTCGAGCATTTCAAAACGCCACTCTCGACAAGCATCGCTTCGCTGCCGGAGCCGCTGCTCGATATGCTGATGAATGGTTCCGGCAAGCAAAAGCTCTCCGTACTCTGGACTTCCGAAACCGGACGAACCTCGAAATATCAAACGAAATGGGCCGGGGTTTTTGAAACGATGCGGTATTGGTTTAATGAGTCCGGCTCCGAGGCGCAGCGCGGATGGGCGGAAGAATTTATGGCGGCGAACGTGTGCCCCATCTGCCATGGTGGACGCCTCAAACCGGAACACCTTGCGATTCGCGTTGCCGGAAAGAACGTGCAAGACATTGTAACGCTTTCGCTTGGCGAGACGATGAAATTTTTTCAGGTGCTCTCGTTCGATGGAATAAAACAAATCATCGCCGAGCCGATTTTGCGCGAAATTATTCCACGCATCGACTTTCTCCTGCAAGTCGGCCTCGGCTATATTTCGCTCGACCGTTCGGCGCGCTCGCTTTCGGGCGGGGAGTCGCAGCGCATTCGTTTGGCTACGCAAATCGGAACGCAGCTCGTCGGCGTGCTCTATATTCTGGATGAGCCGAGTATCGGCTTGCATCAGCGCGATAACCGGCGGCTGATTCACTCGCTGGAACAGCTCCGCGATCTGGGCAACACGGTCATCGTCGTCGAGCATGACCGCGAGATGATGGAGTCGGCCGATCTCCTTATCGATATTGGCCCGCGCGCCGGAGAGCATGGCGGAGAATTGGTGGCATACGGGCCGCCAAACCTTTTTTTAAATGGGACTCATCAGACCGATCGGACGCATGAGTCTAATGGGTATTTCATTGCGCCCAATTCGCCTACGGCACAATATCTCGCAGGAACGGCTTCCCTGGAAATTCCGAAGAAGCGCGTAAGCCCGGATGCGAAGCGCGCTATTATTCTCGAAGGCGCAACAGGAAATAATTTGCGCGAGGTTACGCTTCGGATTCCGCTGGGAACATTCACGGTCATTACTGGCGTCTCCGGTTCTGGGAAATCAACGCTTATCAATGAAACGCTCGCGCCGATTCTTCAGCGAAATTTTTATAACTCCCATGTCGTACCGTTACCCTTCAAAACAATCGAAGGGCTGGAGTTAATCGACAAAGTGATCGAGATCGACCAATCCCCTATTGGCCGGACGCCGCGTTCTAATCCAGCAACGTACACGGGTCTGTTTACTTACATACGAGATTTTTATGCATCCTTGCCGGAATCGAATATTCGCGGCTATAAAGTTGGGCGCTTTTCGTTTAACGTCAAGAGCGGCCGGTGCGAAGCGTGCGGCGGCGACGGCGTAAAAAAGATCGAAATGAATTTTCTGCCCGATGTCTATGTCACCTGCGATGTCTGCCGCGGCAAACGGTATAACCGCGAGACGCTCGAAGTGCATTACAAAGGAAAGTCGATTGCCGATGTGCTCGCAATGAGCGTTACCGAAGCCGAGGAATTCTTTAGCGAAATCCCGCGCATCAAGCGAAAACTGCGCGGGCTTTCTTCCGTCGGGCTGGGATATATTCGTCTCGGCCAGCAAGCGCCCACGCTTTCGGGCGGCGAGGCACAGCGCGTGAAGCTCGCGACGGAGCTTTCGAAAGTTGCGACCGGAAAAACGCTCTATATTCTCGACGAACCTACCACCGGGCTTCACTTCGAAGACATCAAACACCTGATGAGCGTGCTGCTGGAACTGCGCGCGCGCGGCAACACGGTCATCGTGATAGAGCATAATCTCGATGTCATTAAAATGGCCGATTGGATCGTCGATTTAGGCCCGGAGGGTGGCACGGCCGGCGGAAGCATCGTCGATGAGGGAACTCCCGAGGCTATTGCCCATCGTTATAACAGTACCGGAAGTTATACGGCATTCTATTTGCGAAAAGAATTGGGAATGCCGACGGACAAAGCATTATTGAATTGACTACACGACCACGCACAATTTGGCTATTCGCCGCGATGCTCCTGGCATCGTGCGGGACCGTCCCAAAAACTACCATTACTTCGTTCCCGGAAGGCCCGCCGATTGCCTCGGTCGATGATTCGCTCTTTGCGCGCGTGCTCGAACGCGCGGTGGCTCCCGATGGAGCGGTGAGCTATTCGGAACTCCAATCCGATACGGACCTCACGGCCTATCTCCGCCAGATCGCCGCCGTTCAGACCGATGCGTTCATTTCGCGCTCGGAACTCCTCGCCTTCTGGATCAATGTGCATAATGCTTACGTGCTCGATATGATCCGCAAGGCGTGGCCAATTCATTCCATCGACGATATTTCCGGATTCCGGTATGCAAACGTCGTGCTCGCCGGAGGTAACCGGTATTCGCTCGACGCGATCGAGCACGCCATTATCGAGAAACAATTCCGAGAGCCGCGCGCGTTTTTCGCGCTCTTCGATGGATCGCGGTCATCCCCTTTATTGCAGCGAGTTCCTTATACCGAAGCCAATCTGAGCGAGGAACTCGACCACCAATTAAAATCTTTCCTTGCCGATTCGACTAAAAATTATCTTGATCGCCGGGCGAATACGCTCTATCTTTCCAAAATTTTTGAAACGTATTCGAGCGATCTCGCGGATGCCGCCGGAGGAACGCTCGCGGATTTCGTCCGCGATTTCGCGCCGCCCTCGATGGCCCAGTGGATCGGCCGGCACCACGATGTAAATATTTTGTATCTTCGCTATGATAACACCATTAACACCAGTGACATCGAACCTACCCACGTACCAACCCACTACCCCACGCGTCGAAGAGAATCTGGAGGCATTAGGTAAGAGCTTCAACGTGTTTTTAGGGGCCGCCACGCGCTACCCACGCGATCTCATCCGCCTAAAGCCGACGGATATTGCCTTCAGCGCAACGGAGGTCGTCTATCACATGCTGGATGTCGAGCGGCTTTGGCAGCGGCGAATGCGTGGCCTGCTGGAAGGAACGATGAAGACATTCCAGCAAATGGATCCTGACAAAGAAGCGCGCGAGCAAGGATATAACGAGAAGCCGTATGAGGATGGCATTTCGGAATTGAAACGCGCGCGCGAGGAAACGCACGCGCTCGTTCGCGGCATGAAACCCGATGAATTGCTGCTCGCCGGTATCCATTCGAGATATGGCGAAATGAATACGTTCGACATTCTTGCGAAAATGGAAGAGCATGACCGCACCCACGCCGCGCAATTGGAAAGAACGCTCGGACAGGTTTCGCAAACTAAAGTTCACGTTACACCGGGCGCTGCACGTTGATTATTGCACTCCTCATCGGCGCCATTACGGGCTGGCTCATGTCAATGCCGATCGGCCCGGTCAACGCGGCCGCAATTTCGCGCACGCTGAAACATGGCTTCAAGATTGGCCTGGCCGTCGGCGCCGGCGCGGCGATGATGGACGTAATCTATTGCGGGGGCGCGGCGCAGATCAACCAGTTTTTGGTTGAATCGCCGGTCATCAATTTATTTTTCGAGTTGGCCGGCTTCATGGCACTTTTATATCTCGGCATTCACCAACTGCGAACGAAACTACCCGGCGAAAATAGATCGGATGAAGGCGATGGCCTGGATCGTGGGCGATCAACCGGCAAGCGAGTTATAGAGCGGCTGAAAGAAAAAAACATCGCGGAGCCATTTGTAATAGGAATTGTGCTTTATGCCACGAACGTAATGGCCGTACCGGAATGGATCATCATCTCCGGATTATGGCGAAGCTGGGGTGTTCTTGGTTCGGGCTTTACGATGAACGCCTTCTTCGCGCTCGGCGCAGGAGTGGGCACGTTCGGATGGTTTAGCGTGCTCGTTGGCTGGATCGTGCGGCATCACCGTGGCTTCCAACCCTCGACCATCCGCAAAATAAATATCGGCACCAGCGTTGCCATGCTCGTCTTTAGTGGATATTTTGCGTATGCCATCATTTTCGAGACGCATTGGCCGGAAGTGTCTTCGCACTTTAAGGAAAATACTGGGCGAATCATCGATTCCTTAAAGCGGTAACGACCCGTCTCAGCCCAACCCGGCCCGTAAATTATTAGCTCATCCGTAGCACTTACTGGGAAAGGCCGTTGTTTCGAGCCAGACCAAATTTCAATTCGCCACAAGATTCGGCATCCTGTCAGGGATGAGCAATCCTTCGCAGTTCGCCGCTTGTGTAACTTCTCACTGGATGAGCACGCATGATCAATCATGCGCGGGTCATCCACAATAACAAAACCATGATCTCCTTACGGAATCTATCGATCCTTGCGGCCGCGACAGCTTTAAGCCTGAACCTCGCCGCATGCAGCAAGAAAAACACGGAACTCGAAACCGACTACGCAACGAAGAAAGCCTCCGCCGAGACGCTCATCAACCAAATCGACTCGACGATGACCAGCATGAAGACGGACCACGATCAATGGGCCGCCGCACTCGCCGCAGATGCCGCCAAACCCGGCGCGGATACATCCAAGATTAATTCGCTCAAATCCGATCTCGCTAAACATCAGGCGGATATGGCGGGCATTACCGCGCTCGAGGACAGCACGAAGCTGTATATGACTGCCACGCCCGATCAAGGCGATGCGTTCAAAAATGCCGACGACCGGCTTGGAACGAACTTCAACGACTTGAGCGACAAGTGGAAGAGCTTCCAGGACACCCATGCCAGCCTCGCCCAGCGTGTGCAGCAAATGGCGGTAACGGGTGCCGGCACCGCGATTACCGACACGACGAAAGCGAAGACCGAGATCAAGAAAGGTCCCCCGGCGGCGAAGAAAGTAGAGAAAAAAGCAGAAGCGCCGAAACCGGTCGTGCAGCATCACGGCGTGACGAGAAATTCAGCACATTAACAATTCATAGCAATGTATATAAAAAAAGGGCACGCTCCTTGATCGTCCACGATCAAGGCGTGCCCTTTTTTCGTTGCGTGATGACCACTCAATCTATTTGTTGCTATCACTCGATGATCATTTTTGTCTCGGCCTGGTTTCCATTTGCATTGCTGATGCGAATAAAATAGCTTCCACTCGCAAGGGCTGTTGTCGAAAGGACCACATCGTGACTCCCTTCGGAAAGCACTCCAAGCGACTTAACCAGTACCTCTTGTCCGACGGCATTGAAAATCGCTAACCGAATTTCCGAAGGTTGAGCCAGCATAGTATGCACCGTAACAGCATTCCTGGCTGGATTCGGAGAAATAGATAATGAGAATTCCCTCAGCCCATTTTGATCTGATTCTACGCCCGACGAGCTAATTCCCAGCCCCTGAAGTGCAATGGCGAGCGAACTCCCATCTCCAAGTGTCAATTGCGCGGTCCCCTGATAACTTTCCGCAGTGGTGGGTGTAAAGCCTATGTTCAGCGACGTAGAGCCGCCGGCCGCTATCGTTATTGGAGTGGAGAAGCCCCCGTCATTGAACGCTGCGGCACCCGTGCCGGCAAACGCAACCGCACTGATGGTCACGCTGGCCTGCCCAGTATTCTGAAGGCTCACGGAGATGATCGAGTCATGCCCAAGAGCCACGCTTCCAAAATTGATAGAGGATGGAACAACCGATAGCAATCCCTTCACGCCGCGCCCCGAAAGATTGATCGTCCTCATCGGAGTGTTGGCATCGTCCGTCGTGAGCGTGAGCGTGCCTGCATAGCTTCCCGCTGTATCCGGATGGAAGCTCAGGATGACGCGCGCCGAAGCTCCGGCAGCTACCTGTTTGGCCGAAGAATCTATCACTACAAATGCGCCGGTCGCGGGAGTCAGCCGATAGCCAATGATTTTTACGCTCGCGCTACCGGTATTATTGAGCGCGATCGTATCGATGACCGTACTCGAGACCGGGACCGCGCCGAAGTCCAGATTCGCGGGCGTGATCGAAAGCGCGCTGTTAATTCCTGTGCCGGTAAGATAGACGGTATCCGTTGGATTTGCGGCATCGTCGCCGGTAATGAGGAGCATCCCGGTAAAGCTTCCCATTGCCGTTGGCGCGAAACGTACGGTTGCATAGGCCGTCGTTCCTCCGCTGACAATCGTGGGGCTTTGCGCAAGACTGAACGGCGCCGGCCCGGCCGTGATGTTCGTAAGATTGAGATCGGCGCCGCCGGTATTGGTAATCGCGATGTCCTGCGTGGCGCTCGCATTTACTTTCACCTGGCCGAGATCGAGGGTGTCTCGATTTTCCGTGAGTACCATGTGCGGCAGCGCGCCCGTGCCGGTTATCCTTACGGAGACAGCGCTCTCCGAGGGATCGTCGGTTGTGAAATGCAGCGTCGCGGTGTCGGTTCTTTCACTATCCGGCAAATAGGCGATATGAATAACGCCGGTTGCGCCGGGCACTACCGTCTGGTCGTACGCGCCAAGCGTGAAACGGGTCGAAGGTTGGGTCAGGCTGGCATTGGAAATATGGAGCGTATCGGTCCCTGTGTTCTCGAGTGTTACCGTACCTTGCAGCGTCAACCCCACGCGAACGGGGCCGAGGTCCTGCGGTGATGAGATTTGGATTTGCGGCAGCGTACCCGTGCCGCTTAAAGTTACCGAAGGCGCGGAGACTCCATTCAATGCCGTAAACGAGAGCGTCCCGGCATAGGATTGCTTTGCCGTTGGAGCGAATTGCACCACCACACTCCCCGATTGATTGGGTGGAAGCGTGAGGCTCGCCGGACCGGAAACAATCGTAAATCCCGCTCCTGAAATGGATGGGGTATTGAGGAACAACGTATCGTCACCCGTGTTCGAGAATGCGAATGTCCTCTCCGTGGTACTGCCTACGCGCAGATTTCCAAAGGAGAGGCTGTTACCGTTCGTCGAATTAAAAATCCCCTGAATTCCCTGGCCAGAAACATAGACGCCGAGATGTTGCTGCGGTACGGTATCGGAATTGGTAGTAAAAATGAGCGAATCGTTATATGTGCCGCGCGCCGTGGGAGCGAAAATCGCGCTGTCCATTTCCGTCGTGCCGGGATTCAGCGAACGATTCGTAGTGGTCGGATAACTCGAAAATTGCGTACCCGATTTCATCGCGCTGGATGAAATGGTGATCGCGGCATCGCCATCGGACGATACAAGTAACGAATCGGCAATTCGATGTCCTACGCGTACGGAACCGAATGAAATCGAACTGCGCCCAAGTGCTATTCGCTTAGGCGGCACAACGGTGTGAATGATATACTTAGGAGCCCAATTCCATTTGTCGGTGCAGTTACCACCATCGTTCATGTTGTCGCCATTGACGGCGTTGCCATTGGCATAGAGCGTATCCCATCCCGCTACAGAGCCGGTGGTGTAGGTAAACGTCCAGGAGCAGGAATTGTTGGTAAAGGCTTTGGGCGAGCTATGCGTAAGCTCTCCATTGATAAGCTGCAATCCATCCGTGCCGGCGGCAAGCCCGTTTCCGGAATAGGAGGCAATTTCACACCCCCCATCGTTTTCGTTGCTGTTAGCCACCGTTATCGTAAAGGTATAAGCCGTACTCGGTGCAGCGGTGAATGGGGATGAGCCACTGCCGGTCGCGAGAGTAACCGTCGTACTCGAGTTGGCACTCGAACAATGGCAATAGCACCCTTGATTGGTGTATTTCTGAGTTAGGTTGGCAATATTTTGTCCATTCGCGTGAGCATTCGTTTCGTGGATCGCATATCCGCCGATGCCCGCGAGGAACGCCGCAATAACGATCGGTCCCCTCCGAAGTTTTGACAGAAGCTGGTGCCCCAAGATTCTACCGCGTGTTATATCCAAGCTCATATTTTTTTTTAATAGAACGACATAAAAAAATGACAATGACATCCACGGTCGGACTTAACATCGCCCGTGACCATAAACAAAGACACACCAGAGCATCGATTTGCTACAAAGACTTCATTTGCTGGAGATTTGCTAAAAGAAATATTTCAAAAGGGATACACCCGCTCACAATCGGGATGACACGACCGCGCTCGTCCTCATTCCGCGGTAGAAGATAAGCGGGCAGCGGTAGAAGATAAACGGGCAGCGGGAATTCCAGCGGCTCAGGATGCAGCCGAAGCTCTCGAACGAATCCCTTCGCCGAGTCTGTTCTGAAACAACGTTTATTTTCAAAAATCTGGTGATCTTATGAAAGTCTTATTTCATGCTTTTCTTCTTTCGATTTTCGGTTTTCTCACGCTTGCCAACGCGGCATACGCGCAAACAACGGTTAGCGTAACCCCACGAACTACTGCATCCGGACCGACGGTGAGCGCATCCGTATCTTCCGCCACTTCCTCAGTGCCCTGGACGCCAGAATATTTTCCCGCGCAAAATCCAAGCTTTGGACTGGCAACAGCGGCGAGGATGCAGCCACTGAGTTCCGATCTTTCGTACAACTATTTCGATCCCTCTGCGCCAGTTCATGATTGGACCTTTCCCATCGTTGCAAGCCCGTTGTTCGCTTACGCGGCAGCGGAGCGATTCACGCTTGCGGCGGATTCTGGATTTGTCGATTCGGTTAAGATCGCGATGGACGGCTGGCAAGGCGACACGATAACCGTTCTCCTTGATCCCGATACGTTATTCACAACACAAGGTGGAGCACAATTCCATTTTGTCAATATCTTCAGCTCTTCGGTGCAGCGATTTGCCGGCGTCACCATTCCCGTCTCCGGGGCGGGTCAGGGAATCCTGAATGTGAACTTCCCTCATGTGCAGGTGACGAAGGATTTTCACGTCGTAATACTTTCACACGTCTCGTACAATTCTTCGACGCACAACTGGAATTACTCCTCGCAATTTGCGCTTCGTGCCGATAGCGAGGCGGTTCGAACACCCGCGGCCGAAAATGCTCGCGCGAGCTACCTTGGCATTAATCTGAGTACGAATGGTTCCACGACCGGGATCTTAGACGGCGCCTTTACGCCGAGCGGAGAGACCACGCCGCTCTATACCAATTTCGATATTCAGGCCTTCGTGTCGGAGCCGGCCTCCACGCTTTCGCTCTCCAGTACGTCGCACGATTTCGGCAATGTTGTGCTCGGCTCTCCCGCGAGCTTCGGCTTCAAGCTTTCAAACAATGGCGCCAGCGACGTGACGATCACTGCCGTTTCGATTTCGCAGGCAGGTACCGATTTCACGGTACCCACCCCAGTCCCACCGTTCCTGCTAAAAGCCGGCAAATCTACTTTTGTTACTGCTGGATTTTCACCAACGAGCGAGGGGCAGCAATCCGCCACCGCGACGCTGACGATGGATGATGGCACGACGCTCCAGATCGGGCTCAGCGGGACTGGCGAGGCCAGCGGCGTGGCTAATCCGGGCACTCCATCGGACGAGGCGCTTACAGTCGTTCCAAATCCCGCTTCGACGGTTGTTCATTTTGCAGGCATTCCCAAAGCGGAGGAACAGAACGTCGAGCTTCTCGATCTCCTCGGCCGCACGGTGCTATCGCAAAAGCTGAGCGCGGGCGGCACGCTCGATGTCAGCCGGCTCGAACCGGGCCGCTATGAGGCGATCGTGCATTCGGCAAGTGGAATGGTGACCGCGCCGGTTATTATTCAGCATTAAAGCCGAACTTTAGCGGGCATACCTGCTGTTACCGCGCACTCAATTTTCAGGACCACTATGCCAAAGATGAAGACTAAGTCGGGCGCGAAAAAGCGATTCAAAGTGACCGGAAGCGGCCTTTTGAAGCGCGAAAAGGCGTATCAGGCTCATATTATGACTTCGAAATCGAAGAAACGGAAACGCGGCCTGCGCAAGGCGACGCTCGTCGCGCCCGCGAATGCGAAGAATATTCGAATTCTACTCGCGCGATAAATTTTTCGGATGAGCGATCATCCGGCTACTCCGAGCGCCTACCTTTTGTGTGGGCGATCCTTATCGAAAGATAAGAATTCAGATGCTTCGAGAGTGGCACATTCTAAACTAAAAATCTGAAAATACACTATGCCACGAGCTAAAAATCTACCGCAGGCCAAGCGCCGCCGAAAGAAAGTCCTCGCAGCCAGCAAAGGCTATTGGGGCATGCGCGGCAACGTTTATACCGTTGCCAAGCATCATGTCGATAAAGCCCGCCAATTTGCATTCCGCGACCGCCGTGTCCGGAAGCGCGAGTTCCGGGAACTCTGGATCGTCCGCATCAACGCCGCCGCGCGCGAGAACGGGACAACGTATTCTCGCCTCATGGGCGCGTTCGCGAAATCCGGCATCGAGATCAACCGAAAGCTGCTCGCCGATCTGGCGTATCACAATCCGGATGTGTTCACGCAATTGGTGAAGAAGAGCGGGCTGTAAGCGGAGCTGTTCTTGGATGCTCGCTTCTCGTAATTTTGTGGCTTCCTGAACTCAGATGTTAAATTCTTTCGATACCAAAGCGTTCTTTCGCGACGACGAAGTGGCTCAGTTGAGCGCGCTCGGCCTGTGGAATCCCTCGCACACCACGCCGGCGCGGCTCGCCTTCGCAGGCTTGATGCTCGCGCCGATCATGCAAATCGTCGTCCGCGACAGCGCGACGACTTCCGCCGAATTCGAGACGGTCGAAGATTATCTCCGCCGCATGGAAGGCGAGTTCGGACTTGCGACGATAGCCGATACCGAGGCCATTGGGACCGATATGGGCCTGCTCCCGATGCTAAAAGGAAACTGGAACGAGTCGAAATTTTTGGAAGCACGCGCACTTCTGGCGCAAGCCTTGACACGGCTTTCCGAGCGAGACGCCGATGCCGTTCGCAACGCTATTTCTCGCGCCGCATTTGCCGTTGCGCGTGCCGGCAGCCCCCACATGATCAGTTTGCACATGCTCGATCGGGAAGAACGGGACATGATCAATGAGTTGATCCGGGAACTCCAACTCGAGAGAAGCTCGGAGGGGTTACAGTTGCTCGGTAAATCCGCCGACATGTAGCGCGAACCCTTCGGCAAGCTCAGAGCAGGCTTTAGTTTGCGCTACACCGTCAAGAACCGCTCGACCTCTTCGACATTCTTCGGGCTGCCGACGATGAGCGGCGTCCGCTGGTGAAGTTTTTCGGGAATAATTTCGAGGACGCGGCGCTCGCCATCCCGCGCAAGACCGCCGGCTTGCTCGACCACGAACGACATCGGATTAGCCTCATAGAGCAAGCGAAGTTTTCCCCGATGGCTTTTGATATCGGCGGGATAGAGAAAAACGCCGCCATAGAGCAGCGTGCGATGCACATCCGCCACCATCGAACCGATATAACGGAGGCTATAGGCTTTCTTATTCACTTCGGGAATTTCGCTCTTTGCCCAGTCGATGTAACGCTGCATTCGCTGATCCCACTTGTGATAATTGCCTTCGTTCACGCTGTAAATGGTGCCATGTTGCGGAATCCGAATATCGTCATGCGAAAGCAAAAATTCCCCTACGGAAGGATCGTAAGTGAAGCCATAGACGCCACGGCCCGCGGTATAAACGAGCATCGTCGAAGGGCCATAAATGGTATAGCCGGCGGCAACCTGTTTGTAACCGGGCTGCAAAAAATCTTCTAAGGTGCCAGGAGTATCATCGGGCGTGACGCGTCGAAGAATCGAAAAGATGGTTCCGATCGAAACGTTAACATCGATGTTCGAAGAGCCATCGAGCGGGTCGAAAAGCAGCACGTATTTGCCGCATTTGTATCGCTCCGGAATGGGAAGGATATTCTCATTCTCTTCGCTCGCCATTCCGCAGAGATGGCCACCGTGATCCATCGCGCGATAGATCACAGTATCGGCGAAGGCATCGAGCTTCTGCACGATTTCGCCCTGCACGTTTTCGACGCCGGTCGCGCCGAGTGCATCGACCAAGCCCGCCTGCGTCACTTCCCGGTTGATGATTTTGAAGGCAAGCGTTAAATCCCGCAGGAGCGCGGAAAAATCGCCGGTGGCGCCATCCGAGCGCTCCTGCTGCTCGATGATGTGGCGCTCGATAGTGACGACTTTGTTGTGGACTAATGGCACGGCAATTAATAATTAAGAATTAAGAATGAATAGATTTAAGAAAAGCGTCGATCCTGAAGTTTTTATAGAAATTATAATTTACTTGTAAATTAATTGAGGAAATGGGATGAGGCCAGTCTTCATGTAGTCCGTTAAAATGAAGGAATCGCGGGAACTCTTTTCGGGAGCTAATGGATCCACCATGGGCGGGAAGGAGAATGCACTTAAGAGTAAAAGGCTATCAGCTACTCTACGCCTCGTAACTTTATAACCAAAACCACTCCCGCCAATAGTTGGTCGTTCTGTCGCAATTACCGAGTCATTCGAAGTGAGTAACCGAAGACTTGAATAATTCCTTATAAACCATTTGGCGCGCAGCCACGCGGAGTCGGACTTAGATGCGGGCATCCGAATCTCATTAATTCCGTATATTTGGTTAAGATACATTCTTTCACCATGATTTAGAAACCCACATGAGCTGCAAATTCCCATAAGCAACGTCACCACCAAAAATCTCCCAAAAAAATTAAAATCTAAAAGTTTTCCCATTTTTCATCTAATAACTTCTAAACTGTTCATTCTTCATTCGTAATTATTAATTGGTTCCCGTGTGGCCGAAGCCGCCGGTCGAACGAATGCTTTCGGCAAGCTCCTCGGCTTCGATTACTTCGACCCGCTCGTATTTACTGATCACTAACTGCGCGATACGCGCGCCACGCTCGAAGCGGGCTGTTTCCTTGCCATGATTGATGAGGATCACTTTTAGCTCGCCGCGGTAATCCGCGTCGATCGTACCCGGCGAGTTCAGGCAGGTAATGCCGTGCTTCGCCGCGAGCCCGCTCCGTGGACGCACCTGGCCTTCGTAGCCTTCCGGAATTTCAAGCGCGATGCCCGTCGGCGCAAGGAGCACTTCGCCCGGCGCGATTGCGATGTTGCAATTTACGCGAATGTCCATTCCGGCGGCATGCTCCGTGGCATAGTGCGGAAGTGGAATATCGAGATCGGCTTCATCGAGACGTTTTATGAGTAATTCTGGCATGGATTAAATGGATGTATGAAGCCCCCTCCTAAAGAAGGAGGGGGTTGGGGGTGGTAGTTCTGATGCCGGGAATATATTCCCGACGAAAAATGGTTCAAACAGTTGTGAATCTCCCTGATCCGAAAGACTACACCGATGGCGTAAAATTTTTTCGCGATACCCACATCGTGGTGTTGCATAATTGTGCGGAGCTAAACCGAATGTTGGATGACGCCGAAGCACTTGGAGTCTTCCAAAGTTTTGCGTCGCATCCTGAATGGGAATCGCTGTTTCATTTTTTTACCGTCGATGCGCCGCGTCACGAGCGGGACGAGGACGAATATCTCTTCCCCGCCGTCGCCGCCCGGATTCCGCGCGTAGGCTTCCAACAACCGGATTCGCCCATTCGCTTCCTCATCGAGGGACACGAAGTGCTTGCTCGAAAAACCACTGCGCTCGTCCACGATTGGACCGTCTTTCGATCGACGCCCCACGATGCGGCATCCCTTGGTTCCGCTCACGCGACTCATACGAAGGAAGATACGAATTTCATTGCGACCGGCCGCGAGCTCGTGCGGCTGTACCGTGAGCATATCGCTATCGAGGACCAGCGAGTCTATTCCGTGGCGGAGAAAGTGCTCTCCGGCGAAGAAAAGCTCGAACTCGCGGACCGGCTTCGCGATGTATATGATAACGAGGCGATTACCTCACTTATCAATTTCGACGAACCACAGTTCACCGACCCCCATTACAATGCGCAATTTATTCCGACGGAAGCGGTTGGAAATGACGCGTTCGATGTGGACGAGGACGATGACGATGAAGAGGATAACCTCCTTTTATAAATTCAAATTTCCTTGCGCGGCTGGATACGTAATCTTACCAGCTTCACTTACAACTGCATTCTCGTTCAGCTCTGCTTCCTGCACCTTGCCAGGTGCCATGATATGCCGAACTTTCCATCCTCGCGCGAGCATATAATCGGTGATAATGCGCCGGTGGCATCGCCACCAGACCGCTTCCGAGCACATATAGCAGGTGCGCGATTTACAAGCCAATGCAATCAACTCTTCGAGTCCTTCCCGAAACGGTTCGGTCTCGGCATAATCGGCATAGTTGCGAAAGCTTGAATGTTCCCAGGCCGTATTATGTGAAGACTTGCTCGCCTTGCCGCGCCTTCCTCCTAACTTAGCAAGGTGAAGGTAGGAAATCCCATGGTGCTTGAGCGACGTGAACAACGCCTCCTTATTGAATTGCGGATTATATCTTGACATCGGGAATGTCCGAACGTCCACCAATAATTCGATGCCGTTCTCTTCGAGCAGATCGATGAAGTCTTCGATCTCGCGGGTTGAATGGCCGATGGAATAGATATTACGCTTCATGTTCGAAAAGAACGAAAG
>Ga0307374_10007306_pt1 | contig 16908 bp, 14 predicted proteins | sample OX3MG_FD_202532 | JGI IMG/M metagenome (GOLD analysis project Ga0307374, IMG submission 202532) | Soil microbial communities from Risofladan, Vaasa, Finland - OX-3 | ecosystem: Environmental > Terrestrial > Soil > Coastal area > Acid sulfate soil | place: Finland: Risofladan, Vaasa | collected... | reverse complement strand
CGGCAATTCCAGCTGACGCTGAGGATCGTGACGTCCACGCTCACCGGTCCCGCGCTCCGGCGATGGACTCGTAGAACGCGAGATGCCGGGCGGTCATCACGGCATACGAGAACTCCTCCTCCGCGCGGGAGCGGCAGGCGCTCCGGGAGAAGGTCGAGCGGGCGGAGATAGCCTTGACGACCTCGTCCTGCGTGTCGCACACCGCGCCGACCTCGGGCGTCGCGACGATCTCCTCGACCGAGCCTCCGCGCCGCGCGATCACTGGCGTGCCCGCGGCCAGCGCCTCGATCATCACCAGCCCGAACGGCTCCTCCCACGTGATCGGGTTCACCAGGACGGCCGCGTGTCGTAGAAGTTCCAGCTTCTCCGCGAGCGTCGGCTCGCCCACGTACTCGACCGTCTCGCCGTCGACGAGCGGCTCGACGAGGTCGCGATAGTACGCGATCTCGGCCGCCTCCTCCATCCGCGCCGCCACCTTGATCCGGACTCCCGCCTGCCGCGCGGCATCGATCGCGTGGACCACGCCCTTCTCCGGCGCCATCCGGCCAAGGAACAGCACGTACTCACCGCGGTCGTCGCCGTCCCCCGCGCCGGGCGACACGCCGTCGACCTCGGTACCGAGGGGGATCACGCCGGCGACCGGGCCGGTGGCGCGGCTCGCATGGCCACGCGAGACGGCGAGGACAGGCACCCGCTGACCCATCACCTCGTAGAGCAGCGAGACGTCGGGGAACGTCTGATCCGCTGACGGGGGGTAGAACGGCAGGAAGTTCGTCGTCACCACGGAGACATCGACCAGCGTCGGGCCGACGAGCGGACCCGCCAGGGTGATGTCGTGCACGATGTCGACGCCGTTGTCCGCCAGCCAGCGGTACCCCGCCAGGACGTGCCGTACCTCGACGATGGCGCTGTGCCAGCCGTCCTCGGATCGGACCCGGATGTCTTCCGCCCCACGATGCACCGGGCAGGTCGAGTCGGGGTGCGACCAGAGGAAGACCTCGACGCCGGCGTCGGACATTCCCCGGCACAGGCCGTCCACCGCGATCTCGGCGCCACCGTAACGCTTGGGCGGCACCATCCAGGGCATCGACAGCAGGCCCACTCGGCGAATGAGCTTAGTCATCAATGCTTACGATAACGTATGGACCGCCCCGTCCCGGATAGTGGATGGTCACGCGAGGAGCTGCTGATCAGTGCGATTCGAGGCCGAAGCGCCCTGCGCGGACCCCGACGTCCGCCTGGTCAGGTTCTCGCGGCACGTCGACGACCGGGGCGCCTTCTCCGAGGCCTACCGCTCCGAGGCGCTGCGCGAGCTGGGACTGCCGCACGAGTTCCCGCAGGATAGCTTCTCGCGATCACCGCGCAACGTCCTGCGCGGCATGCACTTCCAGCGCGACCCGCTGATGGGGAAGCTCATCCGGGTGACGCGGGGCCGGGCGGTGCTCGTCGCGCGCAACGTGCATCCGCACTCCGCCCACTTCGGTGCGGCTTTCGGCATCGAACTGTCTGAGGACGACTGTACGTGGGTATGGGCCCCAGGGTGGTTTGCGCGCGGCTACCTCGCGCTCACACTGACAACCGAGGTCTATTACAAGTGCACGGCGGAGTACAGTGCGGCGACAGATTCGAGCGTCCTGTGGAATGATCCACTGATGACGGTCATGGCCGGTTGCAGCGTCTCCCGGCTCTGGCCGGTGACCGATCCCTCACTCTCCGAGCGTGACCGTGCCGCGCCCACGTTGACGCAGGCGCTCGCGGCCGGGCTGCTCGACTTCGGTCAGGTGCCGTCGTGAAGTTGATGGTTCTCGGCGGTGCCGGCTACGTCGGCACCGAAGTCTGCGCGAGTCTGGTTGAGCGCGGTCATTCGGTGACTGTCGTGGACCCGCTGTGGTTCGGCGACCACTTCGACTACGACGTAACGGTCAGGCAACAGTCCGCGTTCGCTCTCGACGTCAACGACTTCACAGGCTGCGACGCGGTCGTCCACCTCGCGGCCATGTCGAACGACCCGATGGCCGACTACGACCCGGCGCGCAACTTCGTCCTCAACCAGTCGCTGGTCACTCACGCGGCCTTCCTGGCCCGGCGCGCCGGCGTGCGCCGGTTCGTCTATGCGAGCACGTGCTCGGTGTACGGCAACGCGTGCGGGACGCTGTGCGACGAGGACAGCGCAGTCGACAGCGCGTCCGCGTACTCCGCGGCGAAGCTGTTCGGTGAGCAGGCGTCGCTGGCGCTTGGCACCGGCCAGTTTTCGGTGGTGAGCCTGAGAAAGGGCACTATCAGCGGGTACGGCCGGCGGATGCGGCTCGACCTGCTGCTGAATACCATGGTCGTCCAGGCCCTGTCGACGCACACCGTGTCAGTGAACGACCCCGTGGCGTGGCGCCCGCTGCTCGGCATCCATGACACGGTCGCGGCGTACGAGGCCGCGCTCAGCGCGCCGTCGACGGTGAGCGGCGTGTTCAACATCGGGAGCGTCAACGTCCAGATTCTCGAAGCCGCCGAAGCGGTGACGCAGGTCGTATCCGAGTTTCTGGGTGTCCCCGTCGAGTTGCGGGTGCTAAAGCGTCCGGACCCGCGTTCCTACCGCGCGGACTGGTCGAAGGCGCAGAGGCAACTGGGCTTCACGCCGCGCGACACCCTACACTCGGTGATCGACGACATCCTGGCGCATCGGTCCGCGTACGGAGACGTCACCGCCCCGCGCTACCACAACATCAAGGCACTGAAGATCATGCCAGCGGGCCAGCTCATCTGATAACAACGACGGAGGAAAACGCATGGCCACCGACCACGACCCGTGTGTTCCGCTGGAGCCGCCGCACACCGATGCCCGCGGCGCCATCCAGCCCATCGTGGACGGGGACTTCAAGAGCGCGCAGCTCATCACCTCGGTTGCGGGGTCGACGCGGGCGAACCACTACCACCGCAGCGACTCCCACTACATGTTCGTGGTGTCCGGGTCGTTCGATTACTACTGGCGGCCCGCGGGCTCGGACGGACCGCTGGAGCACATCCAGGTTGAGACCGGCGAGCTCGTGTTCACCCCCGCGATGGTCGAGCACCTCGTCGTCTTCCGGGAGGACAGCGCGTTCGTCAATTTCTCCGATCAGCGTCGCGACCAGCCGGCCTACGAGGCCGACATAGTCCGGCTGCAGCTCTCGCCGGCGGACGCGCCCGCTGGCTGATGGCTCCGCCACGGCTCGGCCTGGTCGGCGTTGGCCGGTGGGGCCGGCGATACGTCGACACGATTGTCCGGCTGCCGTGCGCGCAGCTGTCCGCCGTCACGACCAGCCGATCGCACGGTGACCTCTTCCCGGCCGGGTGCAACATCTTCCCGTCCTGGCCCGAGATGCTCGACGGCGCCGAGCTCGACGGGGTAGTCCTCGCCGTGCCGCCGCAGCTGCACCGGCCTATCGCGGAGGCGTGCATCGAGCACCGGCTTCCCGTCCTGGTCGAGAAGCCGATGGCGACCACGGTTGACGACGCGGTGGCCATCGCCGCTGCCGCGCGCCGCGCACGCGTCCCGGTGATGGTCGATCACACCCACCTGTTCAGCCCGGCTTTCCAGCGCCTGCGGCAGATGGTCGGTCCCGGCCCGCTCGTGATCCGCGGCGAAGGCGGTGATCATGGGCCGGTCGGCCGACCGGTCGATCCGCTGTGGGACTGGGGCCCGCACGACGTGGCGATGTGCCTCGCGCTCACGGGCGCCATGCCCACCTCGGTCGATGCGCGGCGGGCCAGTATCAAGCCGGACGGCGGCGTGCTGACCGAGATTGTGCTGCGCTTCGATCGTGGTGATGCGGCCGTTCTCACCGTCGGCAACGCGATGGAGCACAAGCGCCGGTTCCTGCGCGTCGTCGACGGCGACCAGGTGCTCGTCTACGACGACCTCGCGCCGCACAAGCTGACCCGACAGGGCAAGGATGGTGTCGACGCGGTCGAAGTCGACGAGCAATGGCCGCTCGACCGCGTGGTCCAGGATTTCGTGGCGACCATCCGGTCGGGCGCCGAAGAACATGAAAGTGCCGACCGCGGCGTCGACGTGGTGCGCGTGCTCGCCGCTGCCGACCACGATCTGGATCAGCCCAGCGCCGCGGCCGGCCATCCCTCGGCGCGGTAACTCAGGCTGAGCTGCCGTGCAGCTCGTGGTGCTCGTGGACGATGGCCTGCCAGTACTGCGCGCCCGAGGCGCCGAGCTGCTCCGCCGCGTCCGCCGCGACGGCCGCCCGCGCCGACTCGCCCGTCGACAGCGCCCAGAACAGGTCCACGACCGGCGCGGGCTGGCCGCGGTGGAGCGCCCCGATGCCCGACGTGGTGGCATGCAGGACGGTGCCCCGCCAGCCCGGCGTCGCGGCCAGCTCCCGGAAGGTGGCCTCGAGTTGCAGCATCAGCACGTCGTGGCACAGCACGATGCTGCGTTCGGCCAGGAACGGCAGGACAGCCGCCCAGTCGGCACGCATCTGCGCATGCGTGTGCAGGCCGTCGACGAGCACCAGGTCCACCGGCGTCATACCGGCCCGGTCAAGGACGGGCGCGACGTCCTCCGGTGAGCGGCCGGCGACCGCCTCGGCCCGCACGCCGAGCCGCCGCGCGAGCGTGTTGGTCAGCTCGATACCCTCGACGGAGAACTCGTCGACCCCGGCGTCGATCGCGATGACACGCGCGTTCGGATGCGCGAGTGCGAGCCCGAGCGTGCTCCAGCCGAACGAGTTGCCGATCACCAGGATGGAGGAGGCGGGGCTGATCGAGGCGAGCGCCTCGATGAACCACAGCTCCTGGAGCGAGACGCCGTACCCGTCGCTGATGCTCCGTCCACGCTGGATCAGCCGGGTGAACGGTGCGGTGAACAGGTCGCCGTACAGCGTGCTGTTGAGGCCGGTCGCGATCTGGAAGCCCTCAGCGTTGTATGCGCGCATGAGTTCCGCGACCACTGTCACCACGCCAGCATAGCGGTCGCGATGATCGCGTCTGGCGGCTGGTCTCGCGTCAGGACTGTGCGACGACCGCCGCCAGCGCGCCCATGGTCGGCGATTCGAGCAGCGTGGCGATGGAGAGCTCGGTACCGAATTCGGCACGGATGCGCGACACCATCTCGATGGCTGACAGCGACGTGCCGCCGACATCGAAGAAGTCGTCGTCCGGTTCGAGATCGACCGCGCCGAGCACATCGGTCCACACCTTGCGCATCAGGGTCAGGGCGTCGCCCGCGGAATCCGACGCGGCCGGGGAAGCGGCGGCGTCCGCAGATCCTGCATCTGTGACGGGCGCATCCGGTGCCGGCGTGCGCGGTGCCGGCGTGCGCGGTGCCGCCGGTTCGGTGCGGCCGGCGGCCGGGACGGCTAGCGGCTCGGGCCGCCCGTTGAGGAACGGTCGGACGACGACGTGCGGCGGCGTCCGCGAATCGAGCAGGCGCATGAGGAGATCCACGCCCGTACTGGGCGCGATGCCGCGCCGTGTGGCGCGTGTCCGGCGAGGGCTCGCGGTGCGATCGGCGACGTCGGCGGCGAAGGCGCCGGGCTCGAACACCCGCATGGTGAAGTCCGTGATCTCGGCCAGGACACTCCCGTCCGGCGCGATGAGGTCGATGTCGGCCGAGATCATGTCCTCGGTGTGGCGGGTGCGCTTGATACTGCTGACGTACTCGCCTGGCAGGTCCTCGTGCAGGACGAGCGACCCGTACATGAAGGGCACGTACGCGCCGTCCTGAACAGTCCGCACGCTGGAGGTCGACCCGTCCAGTAGCGCCGGGTGCATGGCGTGCGCGTGCAGGTCGGCCGTGAACCGCTCGTCAATGCGAATGTCGACTAGGGTCCGGTCCTCGTGGGTGACTTCCGCCGCGACGCAGTTCCAGCGCGGTCCGAGCGCGAAGGCGCGGGCCTGCTCCGTGCGGTTGGTGGGCTCACCCGCCGGCACGCTCTCACGCAGCAGGCCCAGGTCGACGCGCCGCTTCATCACATCATCCGGCACCGGCTCGATGGTGCCGCTGGAGTGCACGATCGTGCCGGATCGGCGTGTCTGCAAGCGGAATCGCCATCCGGATCCCTCGGGGACGAACACCACCTCGGCGTCGACCGGCTCGCTCACGGTGAGCGCGGACGTGAAGACGACGTCCTGCAACCGCACGGCCGCGTTCGCGGGCCCGACCACCTGGCGATACCCGCGGATTACGAGGTCAACGTGCCCGGCACCGGGCAGTACCGCGGCGCCGTCGAGGCGGTGCTCGTCGAGCGCCCAGGTCGTCACCGGGTCGAGCGTCTCGAAATAGGTAAGCGCGTCGGCCGCCTCGGACTTCGCGGCGGTGTCGGCCTCCGCCGCCTCGGCCTCCGCCGCCTCGGCTTCGGCGAGGCCGACCGCGGCCATTCCGACCTCGGCCCAGCTCGGCCAGCTGATGCTGAGCATGCGGGTATCGGTGTCGTCCTGCGTAACAGCGCCGGACCAGGCGTCGAGGAACGCATTTGCGCCGGCGTAGTCGGCGCTGCCGGAGAGGCCGCTCACCGAAGCCCGGCTCGAGAAGTTCACCCAGAAGTCGAGCGGCACGCGGCCGCGCAGCGCCTGGTGCAGTGAGATCGTCCCGTGTACCTTCGGCGCCAGCACGCGGCCGGCCGCGGCCAGGTCGCGGAGCGCGACGATCCCGTCACCGGCCACCCCCGCGAGATGGAACACCCCGGCCAGCGGGCCGAGCTGCGCCGTCACGATATCGACCGCGCGCCGTACCTCGCGGGGGTCGGTCACGTCGCCGGCGAGCACCTTCACGCGGCAGCCGAGATCCTCGGCCTCCCCGACAATCTCGGCGAGATCGGGATCATCGGACGGCCCGGACCGGCTGAGCATCGCGATGGACGGCTGCAGCCCGGTGCGCGCGAGGCCGAGCACCACCTCACGGCCCAGCGCACCGGTGCCGCCGGTGACGAGATAGACGCCCTTGCGGCGGAGCAGCCGGCTGTGCGCGGCCATCGGCTCGAACGGCACCTCGGTCGGCGACCACCGGCGCGTACCGCGCAGCGCGACCACCGGCGCGCCGGTGTCGACGTCAAGCTCGTCAACGAGATCGTCCTCGCCGGTGCGCATGTCCATGTCGATCAGGCGAACTGCCACGGACGGGTCCTCGAGCGGCCAGCTCCGGACGAGGCCGAGGGCGGCGGCCTTGACCGGGTCGACCGTCTCGCTGCCGGACACGTCCACCGCCGCGGCGGTGATCACCACGACGCGCGGCGGCCGGCCGGCTCGCGAGAGCACCTGGGCCAGCCGGAGAAGGCTGCCGAAACCGCGGCGCAGCTGTGCGTCCACCGTGTCGGCTTCGGCCTGCTCCCACCGCTCGAACCCGGTCGCGTGCACGACGAGGTCGGGGACCTGGCCGCGCTCGCGCAGCTCGGTCAGCAGCCGCTTCAGGTGCCGCTCTTCCCCCGGGTCGAGGACGGCGATGCGCTCGCTCAGCTCGTAGTCAGTGCCCGGACGCACTGCGACGACATGGTGGGCGCAGCGCTGGAGCGCTACGATCACCCGGCGCGCAGCGGTACGGTCGGACGGCAGGAACACCACCGCGCACTCTGGCCGGTCGAGCCTGGCCTCGGGACGCGGCGCGTCGAGCCAGGCCACGACCGAGAATGGGGACGCCGGGGGGACCACCACGTCGACGGCGGGTGCGGGCGCTCCCTCGGCGGCGGTCCTCGGCGGCTGCCCGGTGGCGTCCGGCTGGCCGCCGAGCGCCGATCCCGCTGCGTAGCCGGCCGTCCACGGCGGGATGTCGACCCAGAAGTGCTGGCGCTGGTACCGGTACCCCGGCAGCGGGACACGGCGCAGCGGCAAGTCGCGATCGACGGCAGGCCAGTCCACGGACGCGCCCCGCGTCCACGCGGTGGCCAGCGCGGTCAGCACCTCGCGTCGTTCGGGCGCGCCCCCCGCACGCCGCGGCGCGAACAGCGACACGGCCTCCACGCCCGCATCGCGGGCACCGTCGTGCCCGCGGACCAGGTCGGTGAGCGCCTGGCCCGGGCCGAGCTCGACGACCAGGCGGCCGCGCCGCCGGGCCGCGCCGTCCGCGTAGCCAGCCATCGCCGTGACGGCGTCGCGGAACCGCACCGGGGAGACGAGCTGGTCCGCCCAGAAGTCGGGGTGGCGTGCCTCGTCGACCACGAACCGGCCGGCCGCCGCGGACAGCAGCGGTATCGTCGGCGCGACAGGCGCGGCGACCGTGAACACGTCGCGCATCTCGTCGCGGGCTTCCCGCATACTCCGCGTGTGGAACGCGTGCGAGGTGCGCAGCGGCACCACCCGCACGGACAAGTCGCGCAGCCGCTGGACGAGCGCGGCGACGGCATCCAGGGGCCCGCCGACGACGACCTCCCGCTCGCCGTTGACCGCGCACAGGTCGAGCTCTTCGCCGAGTTGCTCGCGGACGAGGTCCTCGGTGGCGAACATCGCGACCATCGCGCCAGCCGGCATGCGCTGCATCGCGTCGGCCCGAGCGAGGACCGCGGCCGCCGCGGCCTCAGGCTCGAACACGCCAGCGACAGTGGCGGCGACGATCTCGCCGAGGCTGTGCCCGATCACGAGATCCGGCTGCACGCCCCAGTCACGCCAGGTGCACGCGAGAGCCCACTCCAGCGCGAACAGGATCGGCTGCGCGTTGCCCGTGCGCGCCAGCTCCCGCGCGTCGGTGCCGTCACGCCAGAGGTCCGCGAGCCGCTTGCCTCGCGGGCCGAACAGCTCGAACGCCGCGATGACGTGCTCAGCGAACGTCGGCTCGTCCTCGTACAGCCGCCGGCAGATCTGCGGCGCGAGCGAGCCCTGCCCGGGGAAAGCGAACGCGAGCGCGAGGCCGCCGGGGGCCACCTCGCCCGACAGCGTGGCGAGGGCCGGATCGTCGCGGCGCGGCGCCGCCGCGTCGCCCGGGCCCGCGAGTACGACGGCGCGGCGCACCCGGAACGGCGTACGGCAACGCTGCTGGGTCGTCACCGCGTCCTCGTAATCCGGGATGTGCGCGAGGTAATCGGACAGGACAGGCGCGAGCGCGTCAGCCGCGGCCCCGATCTGCGCCGACCAGGGCACGACCCGGTCACGCCTGGTGAGCGGAGTCGGGTCGGTGACCGGCGGCTCGCCGAGCACCATGTGCACGTTGGTCCCGCCGGCACCGAATGAGCTGATCGCCGCGGTGCGCGGGCGTTCCGGGTCGCGCTCCCACACGATGGGCTCAGCCGCCACGGTGAGGCGGCAGCCGTCTTCCAGCATGCGCGGCAGCGGGGCGCCGACGTTAATCGACGGCGGGATCAGCCCCCGCTCGAAGGCGAGGACGAGCTTGATCAGGCCTGCGACGCCGGCTGCCTGTGCGGCGTGCCCGATGTTCGACTTCACCGAACCGACCGGCACCGCGGCGGCGGGTCCGGCCTCCAGGGCATTCCACGCCTGCTCAAGCGCAGCGAGCTCGATCAGGTCGCCGACTGACGTTCCGGTCGCGTGTGCCTCGACGTAGGACAGCTGGCTCGGACTGACCCCCGCCATCTGCATGGCCCGCTGGATGCAGTCGACCTGGCCGCTGACGCTGGGCGCGCCGAAGCCGTCCTTATCCGATCCGTCGTTGTTGATCGCGGTACCGCGGATGACGGCGAGGACGTGATCACCGTCCGCCACCGCGTCGGCGAGCCGTTTGAGCACCACCGTCCCCGCGCCGCCGCCGAATACCGTCCCGCCGCCGGACGCGTCGAACGGCCGGCACCGCCCGTCCCGGCTGCGGACGCTGCCCGCCGCGTAGAAGTAGCCGTACGGCGCGTCCAGTTCCACGGCCGCGCCGCCTGCGAGCGCCACGTCACAATCGCCCACCTCCAGGGCGCGGGCGGCGAGATGCGCGGCGACCAGTGAGCTCGAGCAGGCGGTGAGCACGGTCATCGCCGGCCCGGTCAGGTTCAGGCGGTAGGAGACCTGGGTCGCGAGGTAGTCGCCGTTGTTGAGCATGGCGAACTGGCCCTGGTTGCTCGGCTCGCGGGTGCGCATGAGGTGGTCGAACAGGTAGACCGGCGTGCCGGTCGCTCCGAACACGCCGACCCGGCCGGGCGTGGCGAACGGGTCGTAGCCCGCGTTCTCCAAGCTCGCGTGGCAGCACTCAAGGAACAGTCGCAGCTGCGGGTCGGCGTGCGCCGCCTCGCGCGGGGTGAGGCCGAACAGCCGCGCGTCCATCGTCGTGATCTCAGGGACCCGCGGCTCCGCGGCGACGAAGTCCGGGTGGCCGCGGACGTGCTCGGGCACGCCAGCGGCAATGAGCTCGTCGGGCGCGAAGTGCGTGATGCAATCGGTACCGGCGGCCAGGTTGGCCCAGTACTCCTCGACGTCGAGCGCGGCGGGGAACCGCCCGGCGATCCCGACGATGGCAATGTCGATGCTCATCAGGGCGTCCCTTCCGACCTCATCGTCCGTCAACCCTCGAAGTCCAGGGAGCCGGTCGCGATGCCGCGGCGCACCACGAAGTCGATCATGATCGAGGCTACGATGAGCCAGCCGAGCCCGACCAGCAGCTCGAGGACGATCTGCCCCACCACCACCCCGGCCGATGCCCCCGTGAGCACGCCGCGGACGGCGAGCAGCCCGTGCGTCACCGGCAGGATATCGGCGAGGGCGCGCAGCGGCGCGGGCCAGAACGACAGCGGCACGTTCACCCCGCAGAACGCCATCACCGGCAGGTAGCCGAGGTTCAGCAGCAACCAGGCGATGCCGCTGTACCGCAGCCCGAGCGAGCCGAGCACGCAGCCGTAGCAGTAGCTGGTGAGGGACACGACGGCGATGATCGGAAGCGCCAGCGCCGCGCGCGGCCAGGGCAGCGGGACGCGTAGCACGAACGGCAGGAGGATGAAGGCGGTCAGCGACGACACCACGCCGCTCGCCATCCAGTGCAGCCCGCGGCCGACGTACACCGGCACGTGACTGGTGGGGGACGCGGCGAGCAGGGGCAGGGTGCCCGTCGCGCGTTCCTGCACCATCATCAGCACCACGATCATCGACTCGAGGCAGGCGAGCACCACCGCGTTGCCCACGAGCGAGTATTGCACCGACGCGCGCGTGCCGACGTAGCCCGCGACGAGCGCGAAGAAGGTCGTCTGCAGCACGAGCCGCAACAGCCAGCCGAACACGTAGGTCTTGAGCGTGTGGGTCGCCCGCATCTCGGCGATTGCGAACACTGCCGACTGCCGCATGAGCTCGACGGTGCCAGCGCGGTCGCGGCTCATCCGTACCCCGCCGTCGCGTCGACGCGCAACCGCCGCTCGAAACGGCTGGTGAGGACGACGCCGGCGGCCAGCGCGGCGACGGCGAGGCCGAGTGACATGCCGGTGTCAAGCGCAACGCGATCGGGATGCGCCACGCCCGCCGCATTGCGCAGCAGATCGGCGCTCCAGTACAGGTACACCGCGGTGCTGATCGGGTGGATCCAGTCCGGCAGCGTCGAGATCGGGACGACGATCCCACCGAGGATGTAGATGGGGTAGCTCAGCGAGTTCTGGAACACGTGCAGGTTACGCGAGAGCATAAACCCCGACGCGAGCAACGTCGCGGTGAACGCGCTGCCGACCGCGGTGATCAGCAGCGCCAGCACGACGAGCGCGGGGTGTTCCATTGGCACCGTGATGCCGAAGCCGGCTCGCGCGACCAGCCAGGACTCGAGAAAGGTGATCATGCCGGCGGCCGACACCGCGAGGATGCGGCCCAACACGACCAGGCTCAGCGAGGCGGACGTGCCGAGGAACAGCTCCAGCTGACCGCCCCACCGGTCGATGCTGAGCACGGACGCGGCGACGTCGAGCGAGATCGCCCACACGCCGATCAGGCCGGGCCCGACCACGACGTCGATGATGTGCGCCGAGCCGTAGTGCAGCGCGACCGACAGGAAGATCGTGCTGAACAGCGGCGCGGTGACGATCACGAGCAGCTGCGCCGGCGTGCGTCGGGTCACTGCGAGCTGGAGCCGAAACCCCGCCGCAAGCTGCACGAGCCAGGCCGGCCGACTCATATCGCGAGGCCTCGTGCGCCGACCATGCGGAGGTAGACCTCCTCGAGGGACGGCTCGGAGCGTCGTGCCGACAGCACATCGCGCTCGACGAGCCACTGCAGTAGCGGCCGCACGTCCTCGTCCGAGCGCGGCAGGCCCCGCCACTGCCCCGCGGGGCCGTCGCGCTGCTCGACGTCGGTCACGAACGGCAGCTCGCGCACGGACGCCACCAGCGCGGCGTCGTCGCTCTCGAAGTCAACCCGCAACTGGCTGCCGAGCGCGCGCGACGCGATCGCGGTCCGCTCGCTCAGCAGTACCTTGCCGTGGTCGATCAGCGTCACCCGCTGGCACAGATCGGTCGCCTCGGCCATGTCATGCGTGGCTAGCAGGACCGAACGCCCCTCGCTCTGCAGTTCGCGCACCAGGTTGCGGAACTCGCGCGCCGCCACTGGGTCCATGCCCGAGGTCGGCTCGTCGAGGAAGAGCACGCGCGGATCGTGCACGAGGCCGCGGGCGAGATGCAGGCGCTGCTTCATGCCGCGCGAGAACGTCTCGACAGGCTCGTCCGCGCGGCCGGCGAGCCCGACGCGCTCGAGCAGGAAGTCCGCGCGCTTCGACAGGTCGCGGCCTTGCAGCCCGTACATCGCACCCCAGAAGAGGAGGTTGCGGCGCGCGCTCACGCGCGTGTAGAGGCCGCGCTCGCCGCCGAACACGACTCCGACGACCCGGCGCACCGCGCGCGGGTCGCGGGCAACGTCGTGTCCCTGCACCTCGACGGTGCCCGACGTCGGCAGCAGGACGGTCGAGATGATCTTGACCAGGGTAGTCTTGCCGGCGCCGTTCGGGCCGAGCAGGGCGTGCACCTCGCCCTCGGCCAGCTCCAGGTCGACCCCGTCGAGGGCCACGACCCCGGGGTTGTGCCGGGTCTTCGGGTAGATGCGACCGACGCCGCGCGCCAGCACCGCCGTCATGTTTCCTCCTTCACCGGCCAGTGCCTGGCCAGGTCGCCTGCAGGACGTGAGCGGCGACGGGGACAGCCAGCCGCGTGGCGTCGCGGTACGCCTCGGCCGCGGCGAGGAACTGCTCCTGCACCTTGCGGCGGACGTCCAGATCGCTCGCTTGCAGCAGCTGGGAGAGTCCGGTCGACGCCCCGATCATGCCGCGCCACCATCGTCGCGGCGACTCGATGAGGACGGTGGTGCTGAGCGTCTCGACCTGCAGCCCGGTGAACCCGCCCGCGCGCACCAGCGCGGTCACCCACCGCGCGGCGGTGCGCTGCTCGGCCTCGGCCAGCGGTCCGCGCACCCGGGCCCCGCCATGCTCGGCGAGCAGCAGGCTCGCCAGACCGGTGAATGGCGACGCGGCCGGGTCCGCCCAGGTGATGAGGACGAACGTGCCGTGCGGGCGGAGCACCCGCGTGACCTCCGCCAGGGCCCGGGCCGGATCGCTCAGGTGCGGCAGCAGAAACGCCGCGGTCACTGCGTCGACGCTCGCGCCGGCGAACGGCAGCGCGCCGGCGTCGGCGGCGACGGCAGCTGTGTCACCGTCACGGCATGCCGCGAGCATCGCGAGCGCGATGTCGACGGCGACGCAGCGTCGCCCCGATGCGGTCAGCGCGTGCGCCAGCTCCCCGGGGCCGGCGCCGAGATCGATCACCAGCCTAGCCGCCGGCGGCAGCGCGTCCTCGACGTAGGGCAGGAAGCGCCGTGTCACCGGACCGAAGAACTCGGCGTAGGCGGCCGCCTGGCGCCGATTGGCGCGCGCGCGGACGAGTTCCCGCTCCGCGAAGCCGGCACCGTCAGCCGCGGTGGACGAGGTCACCTCAGATCTCGACGAGCGTGCATGCCCAGTGCATTCCTCGTCCCAGGCCGACCAGCGCAACGAGGTCGCCCGGAGCGAGGGAGCCGTCGGCGAGCAGACGCTGGAGCGAGTAGAGCTGGTCGGCGGCACCGAGATGGCCGGCGTCCAGTCCGATCTCGAGGTTGGTACGGTCGAGCGGGACGCCCAGCGCGGCGGCCATCGACGTGATCGCGCGCACGTTGTCGTGCAGGAACACAACGCGCGCCAGCGCATCGCGTCGCACGCCGGCCCGCTCGCAGGCGCGGTCGACTACCTCGCGGGTGCGTTCGTCGATGAGGCGCGTGAACCCGTCGAGCCGCTCGTCGTCGTAGTCGAAGAACTCCATGATGTCCCAGGCGTCGCGGGCGTGCGGCTGCCCGCTGGTGTCGCCGGCCGAGAACGGATTCGCCGCGCCACCCACGTCCATCCGGTAGAAGTCGGCGAACCTCCCGTCGGTGCACGCATGGGATGCCCGCCAGCGCACCGCGCCGGGGCCGCGGCGCGCCACCACCGCGGTCGCGCCGTCGGAGAACACCATCGACTGGGTCTGCATCCGGTTCCAGTACTGCTCGCAGCATCGGCTGGCGCCGACGATCAGCGCCGTCTCGTAGTCGGGGTGGGTGGCGAACCGGCCCGCCGCCAGAGTCAGCCCGGCCAGCGCGGCGGTGCACGCCTGCGTGATCAGCACGGCCTCGGCACCGGGCGCGCCCAGCCGGTGCTGCAGAGCCGCGGCGGCGTCCCAGTAGAGGTACTCGGACAGGTCGGTGAGCGCCAGCACCAGCAGGTTCACCTCCGCGGCCGCGGCGCCCGCCTCCGCCAGCGCGGCCAGCGCGGCGTCGTGGGCGAGGTCGCTTACCTGCACGTCCGCCGGAGCGCGGTGCACGGTGCGGTACCCGTAGCCGAGCACGCGGTCGGTGTCCTCGCTGTACTCCGCGACGGTGTCGGCCACCGGCGATGGCGCGCCAAGCGCCGTGCCGAAGCCCGCGATCCTGAACATGGAGGACCTCCGCCCATCAGCATGTCCGAGTTACCTTACCCACCCAGAAGCGGATCTCTGGCACGGTACAGTCGGCCGTGGAGATCACTCACACTGTGACGTCGTGACCTGTCAGCCTGAACAGTGGAGGGGTGGAGAGTCTAGTGCCGGCAAACTCCGTCGAGTCGATCGTCGCGGCGATGCTTGAGGTGCCCGAGTCGCAGGTCGGCGACGACACGGGTCCGGCGACCGAGGGCCGGTGGACCAGCCTCTGCCATCTGAAGATCATGAGCATGGTGCAGCGGGAGTACACCATCACCTTCACCCCGCGCGAGATCCGCTCCGTGCGCTCGGTCGGCGAGGTGCGGCGGCTCTTGTCCGAGCGCGGGCGGCCCGCGTGACGCCCGCGGACACAGACGGTTCGGGCACCCGCGTGATCGGGCCGTACGACGACGACACGCTCGCCCGCCTCCTGCGCATCCGGCACGTCGAGCTCGCGCTGCTCGACCTGTTCTCCGCCGGGATCGTGAGTGGCACCGCGCACACCTGCCTCGGGCAGGAGTACATCCCGGTCGCGCTGGCGCCGCTGCTCCAGGGCGACATGGTGTTCAGCAATCACCGCGGCCACGGCCACTACCTCGCGCTGCACGACGATCCCGCGGGCCTAGTCGCCGAGATCCTCGGCCGCGACGGCGCGGTCTGCGCCGGAGTCGGCGGCAGCCAGCACATCTACCGGGCCGGTCACTACATGTCGACCGGAGTGCAGGGCGAGAGCACCGCGGTCGCCGTCGGTGTCGCGCTGCACGAGGCGCGCAGCCGGTCCGGGCGGATGGCCGTGGCCTTCGTCGGCGACGGCACGTTCGGCGAGGGCGTGCTGTACGAGGCGCTGAATATGGCCGCGGTGTGGAGCGTGCCGCTGCTGCTCGTCGTCGAGAACAACGGCATCGCCCAGGCCACGCCCACGTCGCAGCAGCTCGCCGGCTCGATCGCGGGCCGGGCGGCGGCATTCGGCGTCCCGCATCTGCTCGTGACCGACACCGACGTTGACCGGATCCGCGCGCAGGTCGGCCCCGTCGTCGAGGAGGCCCGCCACGCGCCGCGGCCGCTGGTGCTGGAGTTCGCCACCGTGCGCCTGGGGCCGCACAGCAAGGGCGACGACACCCGCGACGCGGCGGAGCTCGAGCAGATCCGGCGCGACGACTGGGCAGTACGCTACCGGGCAAGCCACCACGAGCAGTTCGCGCGCGTGGACGGCGAGCAGCGCGAGCTCGTGCAGCGCCTCATCGCTGACGTCGTGGCGCGGCCGGAGTCGAGCTGGGCCGGAGCGGCGCATGGCTGAGCGGGTCGCGGATAACCTCAACCACGCGCTGCACGACCTGTTCGCCGCCAACGCGAACCTCTACCTGCTCGGCGAGGACGTTCTCGATCCCTACGGTGGCGCGTTCAAGATCACGCGTGGGCTGTCCAGCCGCTACGCGGACCGCGTGCTCACCACGCCGCTGTCGGAGAACGGCGTCGTCGGCGTGGCCAACGGGCTTGCGCTGCGCGGCAACAAGGTGATCGTGGAGATGATGTTCGGCGACTTCCTCCTGCTCGCGATCGACCAGCTGGTCAACTTCGCCGCGAAGTCCGTGACGATGTTCGGCCAGCCGGTGGAGCTGGCGGTGCTCGTGCGGTGCCCCGTGGGAGGCCAGCGCGGCTACGGCGCCACGCACAGCCAGAGCGTGCACAAGTTCGTCGTCGGCGTGCCCGATCTCGAGCTGTGGGAGATGTCACCATTCGTGGGCGCCGCGCAGATCCTGACCCGCGTGTTCGCCCGCAACTGCCCGGCCGTGCTGTTCGAGGACAAGGTGCTCTACACCAGGCGGATGTTCGAGCACGGCGCGGTCGACACCGAGTGGATCTATGACAACGTCGGCGATCCGGCGTGGACGGTGGCGTGCCATCGCGAGGCGGCCGGCGATCCCGAGGTCGTGATCATCGGTGCTGGCGGAGTCGTACACCGCTGCCTCGCCGCGGCCGGCACCTTGCGCACCGAGCACGGCATGTCGGCGGAGGTGCTCGTGCCGACGCGACTGCAGCCGTGCGACCCGTCGCCGGTGCTCGACCGGATCGTGGC